>Ga0209810_1001897_pt1 | contig 27956 bp, 31 predicted proteins | sample Coa_R1_7_FD_187159 | JGI IMG/M metagenome (GOLD analysis project Ga0209810, IMG submission 187159) | Surface soil microbial communities from Centralia Pennsylvania, which are recovering from an underground coalmine fire - Coalmine... | ecosystem: Environmental > Terrestrial > Soil > Unclassified... | reverse complement strand
CAGGATTGCGATAGGCAGCATGTCTGGAATTGGTTGAGATTGTTTGTACTGTACCTACATACAGGCGCAGACAGAATACGATTTATGACATGCTTGTTGGAGGTGATGGCTTAAGTTAACAGAGCCAGCGGCAGTTCACTGCTGCAAGATAGAATTTAAAAGAGAACATATGTGAATGCTGTCTCAAGCATCAGGCTTGCAGATCAGAAACCTTGTCTGTGTCAGCCCAGTCTATAGTCGTGCTTTCATTAACATGCACAGCAATGCTTTTTGTACATGTAGCCTGTTTTCCGCTTCATCCCAGACAGCCGATGCCTTGCCGTCTATGACATCAGAAGTCACCTCTTGGCCACGCTTGGCCGGTAGACAGTGCATGAAAATGGCATCTTGTTTTGCCAGCTTCATAAGCTCTGAATTAACCTGATATCTTGGAAGAAAAGTAGCCTCTCTGCTTGTGCGCTCTTCTTCCTTGCCGATTGATACAAAGGTGTCTGTTGTTACCACGTCAGCATCCTTTGCGGCTACAGTAGGGTCTTCTGTTATTGTTATTTCTGCTCCGTAGAGTTCTGATGCTTTTGTTGCAAGTCTGACAATCTCGTCTGGAGGCCGGTATTGCTTGGGGCATGCCACAACCATCCTTATGCCAGTCTTGGCACAACCAAGCATAAGGTCATTGCAGACATTATCTCCATCGCCTATCCAAGCAACTGTCAACCCCTTGAGCTTCTTTTTGTATTCTCGTATTGTCAGAAGGTCGGCAAGAACCTGACAAGGATGGAACAGGTCTGAAAGACCGTTGATAACGGGAACAGAGGATGATCTTGCAAGTCTTTGGATATCGCTGTGGTCATAGACTCGGGCCATAATACAATCCAAATACAGGGAAAGTGTATGGCCCGTGTCCTCCATTGATTCTCCCCGTGAAAGCTGTATGTCATTGGTGCTAAGATACACCGCATCACCACCAAGCTGGTACATGCCAACTTCAAAACTTATCCTTGTCCTTGTAGATGGCTTTTGAAATATCATGCCAAGAACCTTGCCTTTCAGCGGCTGTGATAGCGGTCTTGTACCTTTTTTCTTGCTCTGGTGCAAGCTCTTCTTTAGCTTGTAGGCAAGGTCAAGGATTGAGTGAATTTCTTTGGCATCCAGATCTTGGATGGAGAGAATATCTTTTTTACTTAAGTAGGTCTTCAATGTCCTCATCTGTTAGGTATATTATTTTATCTTCTTGATCTTTTCCTTCTTCCTTTTCCTCTTCCTGCTTTACTGCGCTACCAGCCTGCTCTTCCTGGTCTTCTTCAAGTTGCCCTTCTTCTTCCTCCTCCTCTTCTTTCTTCTCTGCTCTCTGTCGTTCTCTTTTTTGCCTTTCTTTTTCTTCTTCTCTTCTTCTCTTCTCTTCTTCCCGCTTTCTCTCCTTTTCCAGCTCTTTTTGCCGTTTCCTTTCTCTTTCATCCTCTTCCATTTTCTGCTTTCTCTTCTTCTCTTCTGCCTCCTCCTGCTCCTTTCTTCTGTCCTTTTCTTTCTCTTTTTCCGCTCTTCCCCTTCCGCCAAAGAGACCTCCGAACATTCCTCTTTTCTTTTCTTTTGGTTGTTGCTCTTCCTCTAGCACCTGATGTTGAGGTGGTAGCTCTTGCTTCTGTTTCAGCTGTTGCGGTTCAGTAACAACTTTTTTCTCATCAGTCCTTTCTTTTGTCAGCACAGGGTCTGAAGTGATAGACTGCCTTTCCTGTTCCTTCGCGTCTAGCATATTTGTGTCAGTCTGCGTTGTATCCATTTTTCCAAAAATAGCAGTAGTATCTTTCTTTTGCTCAACTGGAGCAGTTACAAATGGCGCTGCAATCTGTGGCTCTTTTTCTTCCTCCCTGTGTTTTTCAATGGCTATTGGAACACTAGGCTCTACAGCAAGCTGTTGCGGCTCCTCTGGATCTTCTGGTTCGACCAAGCGAGGTTCAGACATCAAACTTTCTACGCTTATTGCTGGTGCAGATCCAAATATTGATTCTATGAACTTGTCAGGATCAAATGGGATAATATCATCATAACCCTGCCCTACTCCAATCAGGGTGATGGGCCTTGCGGTGATATGTACGAGAGAGATTGCGGCTCCTCCCTTTGCGTCTGCGTCTACCTTGGTCAGGATTGCCCCATCAAAGTTTGCATACTGGAAAAACTCTCTGGCCTGATTCACTGTATCGTTTCCAGCCAGTGAATCTCCAACGAAAATCTTCAAGTCAGGTTTTACTACCCGCACAATCTTGGACATCTCATCCATTAGGTTCTTTGATGTCTGCATTCTACCGGCTGTATCCACCAGCACAGCGTCGATGTAATGTTTTCTCGCATAATCAAGAGCATCGCGCCCAACTGCTGAAGGGTCAGCGCCATATCTCTGGGCAATGACCTTTACCGAAAGCCTCTGTGCGTGGGTGGTGAGCTGTTCTATCGCACCAGTGCGGTGCGTATCTCCTGCTGCAAGCACTACGGACAGGCCGCTTTTCTTTAGCAAGTGCGCGACCTTTGCTACTGTTGTTGTTTTGCCTGTGCCGTTTATACCAAGAAAGACAATTACAAAAGGACCTCTCTTGGCTTCTTTTTTTGCCTTTATTGCCTGCACCAAATCTAACTTGCCTGAGCGGGCAAACATCTTGGCCACGCTACTCTGAAGCTTTGATTTGACTAGGTCTTCTACACTTCCTTCCTTTTCCACCCTCAGGCCGAGCAGCTTTGGCTTCAACTTTACAGATAGATCCTCGGCTACTTCTTGGGCCACATCACTTTCAAGAAGAGACAGCTGCAGATCAAACAAGATATTGTCAAGGTCCTTTTCAGAGATCTCTTTCTGGCCTATGTTTTTTGCAGCACTTGAGAATGCCTTGCGAAGTTTCTCAAACATTTGCAGCAATCACCACACTCTCAGGAGAAAGGAAAACTGCAGCAAGCATCGCCTAGTTTGCACTTTTCCTCCACTCAGCGGCCAGACTGGAGCATCCTTGTAAGCTGACCTTGGATCTGCTCTATCCTCATCGCTATCTCTTGTCTCTGTGCGTCAAGCTGCCTTGCAGCAATTTCATATTCTTTTATGCGCGATTCGATATAGTTGAGCGCATCCTCTCTTCCCTTTTCTACCGTAACACCTGCGCCCAAACTTACCAGCAATTTTTTTATCGGAGGGACGTTTGTCTTTACAAAGATTCCGATGCCAATAGGCATAAGCGACTCAGTCTCCGAGTCGCTTGCAATGCTCTGGATAGTAGTTGAAGCCGATCTTGCCTCTTCTAGCAACCTAGTCAGCGTAATCTGACGGGAAATAATGTCGTTCATATATGCCTCTAAGACTTTGGATTGCTGTGCCATTTCGTTTATCCTTTGTTCAATGGCAGCCTGCTGGGAGGCATCGCCGGCGGTGCTCATTTAACCAACTTCACTCTTTCAAAGCCAGCTTATAACTGTGACTAACCAAAATCATAAGGCTGCTACCCAACAGACAAATCTTGTTGCTGTCGGCTATCATGCCCTAGATACTTTTAGCATGTCCATCATGCGGATCTGCATGCCATATCGGTCCTGCTGGCTCTTCATGTGCAGGTATATTTTCAGCATATCCAAGGCATTCCTTGCCATGCTGAATCTGCCTGCTATCTTCATCTGGATAAACTTGAATACAAGTGAATATATCTTGAATTTGTCTATTACAGCTTGCCGGTATGCTGCAATATCGTTTATGTTCTTCACAAACAAATCTGCGCACCAAGTTGAAGGTATTATCCCTTCACCCAGTAGAGGGTAGACAGTCCCTATTGACTCGCCTACACCAACAGTCTTGTTGCCGTCTGTAAACGGTTCACAGCTTGCAGGTGGAGTAATACGCACAGGTCTTCCGACCTTCTTGATCACTTCGCACGGGTATTTCTTCAGAAATTCGTCAACAAACTGATTGTGATGTTTCCTAAAATCCCCAGCTCCTATGTGTGCATAGCCGTTGCCCAGCGGAAAGTACCAAAAGTAGCCGGACATCGAGGGAAAAGACTTTAGGTAAAAGTCTTCAAACGGCTCTTGGTCATACCTTACTTTGTACTGGACGCACGGTATCCAAAACTCGTCTGCTATTCTGGGCAGGTAGTTGCGGTGAAACCCTGTCGAGTCAACAATAATATCAAAATCCCCTTCAAGCTGGTCTTTCCTTGGGGCCTTGCCAAACCGTATATCTGAGCCCCGGATCATATCCTTTATGAGCCCAAGCTTGTCGTAGCTTACCATCCCCCTCAGCCTGATTTCTATTCTGTCTTTTTTGGAGTCACTGTCGGCCAAGTCAACCCTCATTTGCTTTCCGTCATGAAGAATATAATCTTCAAAGTTCAATCCGCAGTTTCTTGCCAAGCCAGACATTACGTTATCACATGTGGCCCAAGCGCAGACAGCATCATGCTGGTCGCTTGGCATTCTTTCAAAGCCTACTACATGGTTATCGTGATCGTCGCCAAGCCTGTTCATGAGGTAAGCTCCAGCTACGCCTATACCTACCACAGCAATTTTCATGACTTTTGGCATGGTATGAATCTGGATCAGATAAAAACATTAGCAATGTAACATAGCCTACGATGAAAATGAACGAAAATAAAAGGAAAAAATGAAAGAGAAAAACCACGAGACAAACTGGTGAAATAAGGAACAGCAAAGATGACTTTTTATCAAATCATGCAGCTATTCGGAGAACATCAGATGATAAATAAATAGAGGATGGTTACATTGCAAGTGTTAATTGTCAAAAAGAGTCAGCATGCCCGGCGCTGCACGTTCGGGTATAGTATTGCTTGTCTTTGGTGCTATTTTGGTAGGGATAGGAACAAACATCAACAGAGGCTCCCTTGAATTGCTCGGCCTAGTCATTGGAGTAACTGGCCTCATAATCTATTTTGTATCTTCATTGAAAGCAAGGAAAAGAAAGACTATCTAGTCTAGCATAACCTAGCCCAGTCTAGTCTAGTCTAGCACTCATCCAATTTTCAATATCATTCAAGGTAAATTGCTGGCTTGAAAGGCCTCGCAAACTTTGCCTTGGCCTTTGGGTCGAAAATATCTGCGTCCTGCTCCGAATAGACAGAAACCTCTGCATTCGGACAACCTGCTTCAGTGGTCAGAAATCCTGCAGCATCTTTTACCGCTTTTGCTTCATCAAATTCTGCAAGCTCTTGTGATATACGCCTTGACCTTGCTTCCATGGGTGCAGAAAGGACATCTTCCATCATCTTTCTGACAATCCCAGGATCAGATTTTGCCTTGGCCGTTTCAGGATCAGAGATCAACTTTTTCATGATATCCCCGAAATTGGCATTACCTTCCATCACTGAGCGGGCCACGCTCTGCCATACCCTTGATTTCCATGGCGATGAAGTATAAATGACGATCTTTGAAGGAGACATCTTTGTAACTTTGATAATATTCTGCAGATCTGAAAGCAGGTTTGCCAGCAAAAGCTCAGACTCCTCAGCGGTACGATTAACTCTCTGTTCGTCTGCTTTGGGCCAAGACAATGTCGCTGCCTGTGCTACACTGATCTTCTCCCAGACCTCATGTGCAATAAATGGAGCAAACGGGGCAAGCATCCTTGTGCGAATCTCGATAAACTCCCGCAGTACGGAGGCAACCTGCGTCGAGTCATCCCGGCCTTTTGCCTTGACCCTCTTTCTGTACCACTGTAGATCCTGTTCAAGTGAATAAAGCACATAATGGATTGCCTCCCTTACACGTAGCTGATCCATAGAAGCAGTGGTTCTGGCTATTGCGTATTGAAGCCTGCTGGCAAGCCACAGGTCTTCTGTTTGCACTCCGCTGGCATCCTGAGAAGCTGGTTTTGAGTCAGAGTTCTTCTCGGTTGTCTTGCCTAGATCTACAATTTCCTGCGCCATTTCATAGATCCCAATCAACTTGGCCCGTATCCCTTTTACTGTATCAAAGGTAAAATCAGCATCTTGAAGGATTTCAGCAGACACAAGCATCGACAGCCGTATGGCGTCAGCTCCATGCTCCTTTATGGCATCCCTTAGCGGAATGATATTGCCAAGTGACTTTGACATTTTCTTTCCTTCCATCAGGACCGAGCCGTTAACTACCATCTGCTTTGGCCACTTGTCTTTTGCAAAGATGGCTACGTGGTTGAAGATGAAAAATGTCAGGTGATTTGGCACCAAGTCACGGCCAGAATGCCTCGAATCTACAGGATAGAAATAGCAGAATTCATCTTTTATCCTGTCTGAAGTCGATGCCGCAAGGCCGCATTGTGACTCCACTAAAGTAGAACTTCCCTGCCCAAGCAGGATGTAATCAAAAAAGACGTCGGTTATTCTGTCGATCTTGGCATCAGCAAGCATCTTGTTGTTGACATATTTTGCAATGATGTAATAAGCCATGTATATTACCGAATCAGACAGGCTTTCGATTATCCATTCATCATCCCATGGAAGCTTGGTTCCAAGCCCGGACTTTCTTGCGCATGCCCTCTCTCTCAGCCAGTCAACTACGTAATCGAACTCTTCTCTAATTTCTTGTGGAATAATCTCCATCCTGCCTATGCATTCATGTGCAAGTTTCTTCCATTCTCTGTCGCCGTAGTTTATGAACCACTGATCGTTTAGAATCTTTACAACACATTCTGCTCCACATCTGCACCTCACGGGTTTGTTAACAAGTTCAAACATCGAGTCGGCATACCCGGACAAAGCAATATCGCCTTTTATCTTGTCCTTTGCTTCCGATACAGGCAGGCCGGCAAACTTGCCCGTGTTTGCCATCATTTTGCCATGGTAAAATTCATGTGAATATAGATCGTTTGTAGCCTTCTCAAGCTCCGGATCATCTTGGCTTTTTACGCCAAATTTCTTGATAACTTCTGCTGCTGGGATAACTTCTTTGCCATACCCTTCAGATTCAATTATCTTTAGTGGCTCAAAGTCCAAGGAGAACGGCTTTCCACTATCATGTCTAGTCTTGAGGTCAAGCAGTGCCTGATAGTCAAATGGTGCGTGTGCTGGCACTGACATGACAATTCCAGTGCCGCTGTCAGCCTTTACAAATGACGCAGGAAGCACAGGTATAATCGCAGAAGTTGCAGGATTTTTTGCCTGTCTGCCAACCACATCCTTCCCCATAATGGTGGATTCAACAGAGATGCGTCTTCCAAGGAATTCAAGTTTCCTTGCTGCATCTCTACTCACAAGCCACGTTTCTCCTGAGTCGATTTTTACATTCAAGTATTCAATATCTGGGTTTATCCAGAGGTTAGTTACTCCAAAAATTGTCTCCGGCCTCAGTGTCGCGGCCGGCAAGACACATGTGCTGGCTTGGCCACTTGTGTCAACCAGCTCAAACTTGATTACAGAATACTCGTTAAAGTCCGGCTCAACATCTCCCATAGTATCATGTTGGCTGACCGGACTCTGATCGCGTGGGCACCAGCCCACAGGGTGCGAACCTTGAACAATCAACCCTTTTTTCTGCAGAGTTCTAAACTGCCATGATATGAACTTTGAATAAAGCGGGTCGATTGTAGTAAACTCTCTTCGCCAGTCAATTGAATATCCCATCTCTTTCATGCCTGTTTTGATTTCATTGTGAAAATAGCTGGCAATCTTGACCGGTTCGACAAAACTGGAAATCGCTTCGTCTGAAACCCGGTATATTTTCTTAAATGTTTCTAGTAGTTCTTTGTCGCCTTCAGCCACCCTGCGAGACATTGCAAGTATTGGGGTGCCGGTATAATGAAAGCCCATTGGAAAGAGCACATTGTAGCCGTTCATTCTCATATAGCGTGCGTGAGCATCTGCCAGCGTATAGGTTCTGCCGTGTCCAATATGTTGAGGTGAATTGGGGTATGGATATGCTACTGTGACGAAATACTTTGGCCGGGCAGGATCTGGATCGCTTTCAAATACCTTGGCATCCTGCCACCTTTTTACCCACTTTTTTTCAATTGAACCCCAGTCTATAGTACTGGTGCTTGTACTGGTGCGTCCTGTTGTTGTCATTTCTTGTACTTCTTCCTTCCTTAATTCCTATCTACCTAGCCTGTTCCCAGGGTAGCTTTCACAAATTCCTCTGCAGAGGCAAGTGCTTGAGCTATCTTTTCTCTTTCTTTTTGCCTTCCTCCCCCTTGCCCGAACCTTTCATCTCCGCCACCGGAGCCTCCAAGTTGATTTGAAACCTGCTTTGCGATTGCGCCTGCCTTTACCATCTTGCCGGCCTTGTTTCCTGCAAAGACAACCACTCTGAGTCCATGACCTTTCGAGATCAGGGCAAGATAAATGAGCAGCGGATCGATTTCTATACACTTTTCCCCTACAGATATGTGGTAATCTTCTTCAAGCTCGTCATCGTATATACTGTATAGCCTGACACCAGACTGCAGAAGCTTTGACTGCTCTATTACGTTCTTTGCGATTGCTGGAGCAGCAACTCTCAAAATTGTCCTTAACTTTTTCTTTGCAGCTTCTGCTTCCTCCATTGTCCTATTGAATGACTCGACAACCTTTTCCCTGCTTGACCCAAGAGACTGCACAATTGCACCGAGCTGACTTTCCTGGTTTTGCACATAGTTAAGCGCGGCCTCCCCTGCTACGAATTCAAGCCTGACAACCCCATCCTGGATTCTTTCAGACTTTGTTATCTTGACAAGACCTATCTCACCGGTATTCTTGACATGCGTTCCTCCACAGGCTTCAACATCCCATCCTTCGATATTTACAATCCGCACATTGCTTGTCGGCACTACTCCACCCTGATAGATCCTGAATGAATATTTCTGCTCGGCGTCGCCCCGGTCAAAGGTATTTATCGATACCGGCAGGTTCTGTCTTACAACCCTGTTTGCGGTCTTTTCAATTCTCTGTACCTCTTCTCTGCTGAGTGCAGAATGATGCGTAATGTCAAGCCTGCCATAATTTTCCTCTTTGAACGCAGAGTTCTGCCACACCCACGAACCCAAGTTAGTCCTAGCTGCAGAATTGATAACATGTGTAGCAGTATGGTGTTTTGTTATCATGTCCCGGCGCTTTGGGTTTACCAAGGCCTGAACACTTTCTCCCTCGGCAAAGCCCTGCACACTCTGCATTTTGTGCAGCACAATATCTGCTTGCTTTGTGACCTCAAGTACAGGCGTGTCGTTTATCATGCCAGTATCAGGTTCCTGCCCTCCTCCCCGGGGATAGAAAGCAGTCTGGTCGAGAATCAGGTAATTTCCATTGCGGATCACCTTCAATACCTTTGCAGCAAACTCCCTCATCGACTCATCCTCGTAGTACAGCAGTCTCGTTGGAGCAAGGCCAGCTAGCTCTGCGATGGGCTTGTGGGTAAGTGCGGCCCCTGCCGCTTGCCGTGCATGAATTTCAGCAAGGCGAGCGTAGAACGTTGCTGGCACGGCCTTGATGATATTCTGCTCAACTAGAAAATCAGGAGTAATGCCATCTGATTCGTACAGTCTAATCAGATCGTCAACGGAAAGAGACGACCCCTTACTCCCAAGTGAGGAGGCAATGGCATTCATCCTTTCCTTTGACCCCGTATACCTGGCTGTTTCAAGCTGCAAAATGGTGCGGATATCCTGCCTGTGTTCTTCAAGTTCAGGATATATCTGCTTCAGATAGTCGATGTGCATATCTGCAACGTCCTCAAGTTTTATGCGCCAGCCGGCTCTCTCCAGAACCGAAAGGGCCCTCCGGAGAATCACCCTGAGATTGTACCCTCCACCGACATTTGATGGGAGAGCGCCGTCAGAGATTGCAAAGACAAGGGTTCGAACATGGTCAGAGATCGTGTAGATAGCCTCGTAAGGGGCCACCGTGTCGGCAAGCTGCTCCACCGGCATTTCTAGGTCCTTTGCAACGAGCTGCTTGAGCAGTCCGGTATCAGACTCAAGCTTTGAAGAGACTACTTTGAAGTACCTTGAAAGAAGATCCTGAACGCGCTCTGTGCCTGTCATATCCAGCAACTTTTCCACCACTGGCCCGAAGCAGCAGTCATAGCTTGTAGGGGTGCCCATGGTTATCCATGAAAAGCGCTCCAGCCCGGCACCCATGTCTATTATCTTGTTTGGCATCACGGCATAATCTTCTTCAGTCCCCTGAAACTCGGTGAAAACGGCGTTGCCAAGTTCAAGCCCCCTGACAAAATATTCAAGCGAGTAGCCAAATGCCCCGGCACCCATCCATACGTCCTCAACGAATGTAATTTCTTTAGGATCTATCCCGAGACCGGTTGTAAGCATACCATAGTCGAGATCTATGCACTTGTCCTTCCAGTAGCCGCCAGGCGCATCTGCATTGCACGTCTGGCCTATCATACAAAAACCGGTATAGTGCCTACCGCTTACGCCTACATTTTCAATGTCGTTGAATCGCAGGCACATTTGAGGTACAACCAGAGGGTTTGCAGGAAGTTCGAAAACAAGCTGGCTTCCCACCACTCGCTGGAAATCAACAATGGATGCTATGGTAAAATAAAGATCCTCCCGCCACCTGCAGACAACAGGATAGCGCCCTATTATCGAGTGGCCATTCTGGCTGAAATATCGCTCTGTTTCCTTCCATGCGTTGACATAGTCCAGCCTTTTTCTTGTCGGCGGACCGCCTATGAACCCATAGTTTTCATGGTCTGGACAGAATTCTCGTGGTATTATTGACCAAAAGAATTTGCCGCATCTTGCACACTGCTTTCTCTCAAAACCCATTCTGTCAAAAAGTGCGACCCTGTAATACCTGTCTGGATCGGACGAAAATAGCGCTGCAAGTTCTTTTTTTCCCAATCAATATCTTCTCTCTTTTTCCTTTCTTCTGTTATCGTATCAAAATACCTTTTATTGCTTTCGTTATTACTTTTGCACACTGTTTTTGTAATATTGTATTGATGTTAGACAATGAATTGGACTATAACCCTAGTTTGGCAATTGAAATAGTGAAGGAAGGATGAAAGGAGGGGAGGAGAGGAGAGGAGAAGAGAAGAGAAGACATGATAACAGATACACGGGATGCAATCAAATTGAATGGCGCTGTGGCGCCTTACTTTATCCACCAGCGAGGGTTTTTTCGATGAACTTTACGTATGTATCCTTCGGCGCCGCCCCGACTGTTCTTGATACTTCTTTTCCGCCTTTAAACAGAAGCAGAGAAGGAATTGATTTGATCCCGTATTTCATTGCAATCTCTTGGTTCTCATCGACATTGACCTTGACCACCTTGACCTTGCCAGCGAGCTCTTTTGACATCTGTTCAACCGCCGGACCTACCATTCTGCACGGGCCGCACCATTCCGCCCAAAAGTCAACAAAAACAGGGAGGCGCGATTTTAGCACCTCAGTGTCCCACGACTTTGTTGTCACATGAACAATATCAGAAGCGTTCTTGCTTTCCATAGGTATGGTGTATACTGAATGCTATTTTAACCATATTAGAAAACCCAGAAAAGATGAGGGGTTCGGTAGCTAGATTCTTCCAGCTGTTCCAAAAGTCATGAATTCAGAAATGAGTTTGATAACAAAAGCCACACCACCTACTATTGCTATTCCAAGAAGCACAAGGCGCAGGTTTGTCATGTAATCGTCCTTGCTAGTCTTCTTTGCCAGCCTCAAAGTTTGAAATATCTCGACAAGTTTGCGCTGAACCAAGGCCAATTAATTGTATGCTCGCCTAGTATTCATCGTGGCTGGATCGATTATTTGAACGTAGCCCTGTTCTGATGCTGTTACGGTGCGGGCCATTTATCATATGAGCATATCTGCAGACATGACAGAATGGAGTTGCTTTTCCTGTTATGTTCTGTTCTGATCTGATTTACTTACTTGTCTGTTGTCGATTGCACAGAATATGCAGGTTCCTTTTCAGTTCTTTGCATTTCCACAAACGTCTCGGTATTCTGGATTCCTTCAATCTTGCCTATCCGCTCGATTACTACGTTGTGAAGCTCCTCAAGGCTGTGGGCGTTGACGCTTACAATCATGTCAAATCTTCCTGTCACTTCAGATAGCGACCGGACTTCAGGGATCCGGAGCAGCTCTCCATGAATTGAATCCTTAAGCTTTGGATCCCGGTTTATGCCTACTGTAGCCTTTACGTTTATGCCAAGCATGCTTTCATTCACAATGACTGTAAACTTTTTTACGAGATTGCGCTTGACGAGGCGCTTTATTCTGCTGTAAAGAACTGATGCGTTGATGTTGAGTTTCTTGCTCAGACGCGGTACAGAGATACTTGCATCTTTGGTCAGCTCTGACAATATGCGCATATCTAGCTCATCGAATTTATGCAAATGGCTCTCTCCAATGGTTCTACAACTTGCGTTAATAAATGTAATTATAACTGTGCTAATGACAAATAATTAGAGCAAAATTATTAGAAAAGTAGAGGAGTTTCAAATTCGTGCCATCAGGACCCTTCCGAGTTTAGGCGTATCTTTTGGCGCAACGGTTTCTCATTGTCAGGCTTCAAGCAGCAAATAATATATAATTTACATGATTGACTGTGTTAGAATAAAATAAAATGTTCAGAAGAGGGGGTATAAAATCAGGCGATTATGTTTTTGTAGTTCAAAAAGAAGGTAATTTCAGCAGAATAATCATAGGAAGGGTTCAAGGGGTTAACGGAAGCAGGCTTAACGTAATAGGAACATCCATCCTGCCGCGCGGGTTGATAGAACGAGTGCAGGCAGGGCGTGCAGGAGAGAGGTCCAAGCAGGTTCTGTCAAACCCAGACCCGAATAACTGTATCTTTCTGCTGATTGACAGGGTTGAAGCCGAAAGGTTCAGCGGGGAGATTGACCAATCAATATCCAAGGCAATATGGATAAATGAGAACCGATTTTTTGTGCTTGATGGTTGGATAAGAGAGAACCTTCCCGATATGTTTGCAGACGTTCTTACAGCAGCAACAGAGGAGCAGAGGGCCCAAGCACGTGCATCTTTGCTTGAAAAGATGAATTCTCTTTACGAAAAGGACCTGAAGGATCATGTGTATGCCGTAGCAAGAAGCACAAAGATTCTCTGATGGTTATGGCGGCGCCCCACAAGATATAAGTCCATGACTGTCCTATACTGAATGTACATGTCGTTTTTTGGCTCGGGAGACATTGGAGGATTTGATAAGACAAAGTATGAACGGCTCACCATGAGCATAAGGCAGACTGTGCTAGAAAGGGCTCATAATCGCTGCCAGAAATGTTCTGTAAAGTTCAGCCCGAAAATTCACCCTCAGTTTGAACATATCAACGGCTCAACTAAGGACAATCGCCCTACCAACCTGCGCGCCCTTTGCCCGGAATGCTTCAAAGATGTAGAGAAAAAGGAGAAGACAGGCGGAGTGCTTGGAGGTCTGTCAAGGCTAGTCAAGGGAGTCCCGATCGATCTAAAGAAATAGGTCGGGATTAGATTATTTTGCTCATTTGACAGCCTTTGCTACAGGTGTGTCGAAACCTTAAAGCCCTAAACCCACTTTTTTGGGCTACGCGCTGATGAAGATAAGAAGATAGCTTTGCCGAAAACATGAAATTGCCCGGCTGCCCTACAGGTCGGATGTGATAGTCCAGCAGCTGATTTGCGACACATGCAAGGTCGTGCTTTTGGAAAAGCCCGGTGAAGAGCTGCTTGCACAAGGCAAGTTTCCAATCTCGGCACAAGAGGCAGCAATGTTGGATAAAGACCACAGAGGCCATGAATGTCATATAGAGGCCGTTAAAAAAGAGTAAATCCTACTGCTATCCAATATGGCAAGCTGGCTGTTGTCAAAAGTCATATAGAAATAGAATTTCCCAAGTGTGTAAAGCCAGATGCTGTTGAACTTGTACTTTAGTGGCAAGAGCAAAACATTGCTTGAATTATGGATGAAATGTCAATTTAAAGTCCCTTTCAACAGTCGAGGCATCCAAGCCGCCGGTTGTTGACCGGTAGGAATAGTATCCATATATCACATAAGTCGCCTTCCCTGCCACCATGTTGTCCCAGCTTGTTCCGATTAAATTGTCACGCAAGGACACAGGAGGGTTCGGATCTTTTAAAGTCAGAGTGCTATTTCCAATGACAGGAAAGACGTTTCCTGATCCGGCGACAAACCCCTCTGGCGGCGTTCCTATGTTTCCTACGGCCATGGTAAAGTTATTGATGCCAACTGTGTACTGAATTGTTTCCAGAATAAACGTACTTCTGTTCGGATTATGAATATTAAATGTAACCTGAACTTGGGCATTATTATTATCCAGTTTGGTTGCGTTTACGTTCTTGATTGAAAGCTCTAGAGGCTGACCGTTGCTTGCAGTCTGATTTGAGCTTGGGTTGCTGCTGAAGGTAGGATTGAAATTAAAATTGCTGTTGCCAAGAAATACAAATATGATTATAGCAATAACAGCTACACCTGCACCAGCGGCATATACTGCTTTGGTATTCAATATCCCTTGTACACCACGCTGGAACCTAGACTAGTGTGTTTGCCAATTATCATTTAAAGCTGTCGATACTACAAGCAGAACTAATTATCACCAATGACCGAGGTCTGCTCTGCACGGTTGGCAATGCCGGCTATTTTGTAAACAAAAGGGAAACACAACATAAGATAGTATGGAAGGACTGGTTAGCTACTTGTCCTTTCAACATTTTGTTTTATTACTTTATGCTTGCCGACCTTTTTTCTATCTATGCACTACGTTAGAGGCATTTTGACCAAATTCTTAGATTTCAGGCAGTAAGGTTAGCATGGAGTCCCTGATTACGCCTTTCAAATCCGCTTAATTATACTTAAATAACCATTCAATAATGATTGACCAGTATCAGTGCGACGGTCGTCCAGTTTGGTCTAGGACATCAGATTGCCAATCTGGTAACCCGGGTTCAAATCCCGGCCGTCGCATTGTCTCATGTATTGCGTTATTTGTTGCCGTTATCGGTTCTACTTGCAACCGTATGCGTTCTTGCTCAATTTCGTATGCGTTTAATGCAGCGTTCGCATGCGATTTGTTTGCTTCACTTGTGGCGGCTACTATAATGCCGCCTTGCTCGTTTTTTGGTGTATTGTGCTTAGCTACCTTTGGTATCGAAGATACCCCATAGACAGCCTGTGACGTTTTCTTACTTTTGGCGTCGTAATAAATTCGGCATGTCTCGCAATGGTAGCCCACAGGTACGTAATGCGGTCTGTCGCCGTAAACTCGTTCGTGCAAAGTCTTGAGCTTTCGGCCGCACTTTAGGCATGTGAACATCGTACTGGTAAAACGCATGCGACCTATAAAGCTTTTATGGTCTAACTGGCTCTGTTAACTTTGTATGCCATGCAAAAAAGCAACTATTTTGGCTATAACCATCGCGCCGACAGCCGCAGACTCTAGCACATTCTTGGCCCCCTCTAGACTATCTTTGATTCTTTGAAACTTGGGCTTTGACGCTTTGGCTTGTATAGACAAAGTCTCGATCTCTGTTTGCAACTCATTTTTCTGTTCTGTTGTAAGGCTTTCTTTAGCATGCACTTCAGATAGAATAGATATTATTTCTTTAAGCTCAGTCATTTTGTCTTCGTTTAATGTCGTTTGATTTATGTTAGCAGACTGAGTAGAACTTGTGCCGCTCTGCTGAATTTGTGAATTAACCATGTTATCCACATGCACCAGATTTATTGTAGCAAAAGGTGCAAAATGTTCTGTTGGCTGATTGGGCTTTTCAAGTGCTTCTTCAATCTCTTTGATACCATAGTGTGTAATACTGATATAGCCACCCATGCCAGAACCTCTAATCAAGCCTTCACCCATCAAGTATTGTACGATAGTGTGAGTTAGATCGCTACCAAAACCACCGAAATCTAATTCTTTACCAACGTCCCACATGTTCATACTTTTATGCTCATTACCTTCAGATAGCTCGTAAACCCTATGCATGAATTCACTTCTTTTCTTTCTCAATTCTGCAACCGATAACAATTGATAGACATGCAAAGTATGTGATGCTTAAAAGAATTTCTTAGTGTGATTTGATTTCATTTTACATCAAGCTAGTTTATTAAATACATTATAGGCTTTTCAAAGCACGACAGAGATAACAGAAGACAAGTCAGCTATCGAGATTAATGCAAGAGATTTGCTTCAAGCTAATGCGACGATAATCGCCGGCATTCTAATATTACTTACAGTATTAGGTTCTGTCGCCAAAGACCTCGTACCATCTATAAAGATACTGTTTGCTTCTGCCATCACGCCCTTCATTGTAAGCATAATTCTTCTACTGGTTGAAACAGCCAAGAAACAAAAATTCTCAGAGAAAACAAAATTGCAATTCGCAAAAATGATAACTATTGCTGGTCTTTGCTATCTAATCTTAGACATAATCTACGTACTATTCGCTACAGGCTAACGCCGATTCAACAACCAGCTAATTTGAAAACCCCGGCCAAAGTTCGTTATAGTGTTAATAGGTCTGAGTTTCTAGCGACGAGGTAGATTCGTTACCTCTCATTACATTGAATTGAGTAAAATCATTTATCTATAATATTGCGTACCAGAGTCATTCAAATCTCATACACGATATGCTTATTTGTCAACCTAAGACTGAGCGAGAATACAGTTTATGAAGATTCTAAGGTTGTATTTTGCTGGGTATTTCTTTTTTCAGTCTTTCAAGATTCTTTTGAAAAGTTGGCAATAATTCGTCAATGAAAAATACCGTACGCTTCATGTCATCTAATACTATTTTTTCTAAATTCAACCTGTGTACGTCGCCTCTTTCATTAACAAATGGTAGCTTGAAGCATGTCTTAAACTGGTTATAGTTGTTAATTGTTAGGTCGTGATAAATAGAAGGGTCGTCTAAAAGCTCTGCCAAGTTTGACAATGCCTTATCGAGCATTGGTATGTGTGTGTTCTCTACCGCAAAGCTAGTATCGCGCAAGAAAATAATTGTGTTATCTAACTGTGCTTTAGTAGGTTCGCTTTCTGTGACCTTTTCAAATAATGACCTAGCTTTCATATGATATTCGATAATTCTATTTAGATGAAGAATTGCAGTCTTGACCCAAAATAGCTTTCTCTTAGTATCTCTCTCTACTACCTTGTCAAGTATAGTTTGCATCTTATCACTGTCTTGTTTTTGAACATACCAAAAGAGATAAGCCGAAGTAACAGCGATAAGGCCAGAGACAGTAAAAGAATAACGCGCGTAGGCGTCAGTACTATTACTTACAATGGCGCCAGTGTACTGCATGGTAATGTAAATCATTAGGCCGAGAAGAAAGCTGGTAATTAAGATAAAAAGCCAATGCTTTACAATTTGCGCCCTTAGTGGTATTTTTGGCCTTGGCATGCAAAAATTAACTTCGGCGGGTTATTTCTTCTTTAAGTATCTTCTATTAGACATGAAATTTGTATGTAACAAACCACCAGCGCTGTAAACTCGGCAGTTGTTGACTAGACCCCGGGGGTATCTATAGCCTTGGCTAACAGTTCGGTAATCTGGTAACTTTGAGCGTAAAAACGTATGCGACTTGGCACAAGACCGTAAACAGCTTTTAACCGCCCTTCGTTTGCTGTCGCATAATAGCAAACATATAGCTAGAAAATTTGCGGGGCTCACTGCGCATGAGCTTCGTTCGCCCACTGCGCCTTTGGCTTGTGGGCTCGAGGCGTTTGAAAAAAAGTTTTTTTCGCCCGATTGTGCATGGCGATATTACAAGCTATAAGAAGCGGGGCGAAAAGCTATCATGCTGTATGCAATGCATAGTCATTCACACAATGACACCTATTTTGTAATGTGCGAAATACGCACATGTTTTAGCTAATAACAGCGTCATATTGACGATATTCAGATTTACAATAGCGATAATCGTCATTTTAAGCCAAAGTAATAGCTAATAGCGCAGCCACATTATAGACAAAACTGCGTATAGGTGCTACAATTAGCTCTAGTTAGAACCACTTTGATTATTTAAAATAATAATTAAAACATTTTTGTACACGGTAATTTATTACAAAAACATACAACAAAAACTGTTGTAGTAACAAGTTATTACAATAAAGCTAGCAAGTGCTTGTTAATGGCAAAACCAGATAGCAAGCGCATCAAATCGACCACCAACTTAAAGGCTGCAAAGCAAAGCCTCTACGCGGCGCAGCTAGTAACGACTTTGCAAGTCGGCTAATTTTGCTAAATAAAAAACAGTGAAAAATCATGAGTCAAATCTCATTTAACGATCTTCAAAAAATGATCGAAACGGCGGTTGCAAAACATACCGCGAAATCGCAAACAGCGTTGGTTAATTTTTTTAATCAAGAACTTTCTAGTTTGCGCAAAGAACTACGTGAACAAATCGACGAAAACGACAAACCTAACGACCAGCGACAACACAAAGGCAAGATAACGGGCTACAATGACGGTAGCATTTTACAGAAACAAGCACAAGGTCTTGCAACGATTAGACAAAATACAAACCTTGCAGGCAAAGACGGCCCGTCTAAAGAAGAACTTGCACCGTATTATCGCAGAAAGCTAGAAGTTACTAGCCTTGAAGATGTGATAAACACGCAGGCTGAATTGCTCGGTGTGCCTATCGAGCATGTAATTAAACGGCAATCGAAACGGGTTGAAACAGAATGAGTGGTGCCACCTTTGAGATTATTGAGCTACTTCGGCGAATCGAGGCACAGAGCCGGCCAATGACACCAGCAGAACTTAAAGAAAAAAGCCCAGAAGACTTCGAAAAAGCCCGGCTTTTAAAGATCAAACAAACTTCGTTAGCCGATGTCTATGCACACTTGGCACATTTAGAGGGCTTCGGCGACGATGTAAGCGGCTATGCCGAATTCGCCGCAAGACGAGCTAGGGCACTGAAGAAAGAGAAGGCAAAGGGTGTTACGATACCATTCAGCGAAATGACAACCAAGCGGGGTTAGAGGTAGAACAAGCAAAATGCAAAAATTCGATATTTCGCAGGTATCAATAACAGAAGATACGAGTCTGAACGTACCAACCGTGATACAAAAGAACCAACTAAACTTGCCAGTGCTAGGCGACGACAACATATTACGCATAGACAATATTGCGCTAGCAATTGACTTGCATGACTTTGTACCACAAAACGAGCCAATAACTCTGGTGTTAACGCTGACACCAGTCTAATTTTTTCTTCGAGGTATTGAGGTATGAAAAAGTTACGGCTTGCAATCGCCAAGTTTGTGCTAGGTAGCCCAGATAAAGTATCGCTTGAAGATTTGAGGCAGATCGCAAACTTTGACCTCGACTTTGTTGCGCAATACGTTGTCGAACTAAATACAAAGAACAACATTGCCGAATTTCTAACGCAATTGAAAAACGCCGATGCTAACTTGGTCGAGGCTGTAATCACAGGGTCGAATTTAAGCCAAGACACAAAGTTCACAATGCTGTCTTTTTTGAATTCTCAGTCAAAGCTACCCGATGCAATCAAGTGAACAAAAAATGCAATTTAATCAACGGCGAGTAGTTGTACGAAAATCTAAGCAAAAGCAGCAAACATTATTTTTGCGACGGCTAGCATTTCTGATGGCCGAAATTTCACACATAAACTTTACAACGGCCGAGTTAACGCAACTATTCAACAACAGATACAATGCAAACGTAACAACGCAGCAAGTAGAACGGGCGCTAGACTCAATACGCTGCAAATCTACGCCTGTAATAGCCCGGCCGTATGCACTGCCAATACCAAGAAAATTATTCTCAAAGGTGGGTCTAACATGAAAATTGTAAATTGGTTAAAAGCTCAATGGTACTACAGACACTATAAGAAAATTGCCGGTCTTTGGTATCGCAAACTAGACCAGCCAATAGAAACAGGCAAAAGATACCAGTGTCTGAAGTGCATGGCACTAGTCGCTTTACCAGAAAGACATTCAACTTTTTACCATGAGGTAACGCAACATAATGCCTAGACTAAACACACACAGATCATGCAGAAACGGCGGTAAACATGCTGTTATTACTACAGCCACAACTTACAATCTCAATACGATAAAGTGTGCTAAATGTGGCGATTCGATGCCAACCTATGCGACAGAAAAAACAGTAAAACAAAGACTTGGCGACAAAAAATATACTTGCAACTGCGGTCATACAGGCATCTGCGTCGAAAGTTTGTACCCAGAGGTACCAGTTAACAAACCCATATTTGTCGTAAGGTGTCAATCATGCAAGTGCCTAATCGAAGAGAAAGAATTTGCTTAACGCAAAGTAACCGAAATTGTGTATTCGATATTCGTTTCGGTACTGCTATTCTAGGCTTGATCTATAACTAATATCAAGATAACGTTAGCTGGTATCGCAATAAACCAAGCAGTTAGGCAACGAAATTAGTAGTTTTAATTTTTGGTGTTATTGTGTGAATGACAGCATAACCCGCCCAATGCACACGCCGGCGAGTAAAAATCAGCATGCAAACAAATCATTTTGGGCGTTTGACAGCGAGTTTTTGCAAAGTGGTAGAGTTAATCGACCAGAAGACGTGCAAACTATACAGTTCAGCAATGGCAAAGATACAGTAGTTTTAGAATCACCAGAACAGCTAAAGACGTGGTTACATCACCATCAAAATATCAAGACGCTTTACGCCTTTGTTTTGCTACCTGACTTAGCATCAATAGAAGAATGGCTTGGTAACAAGCATGTTAATTACAAGTATCGAGGCGGGCAACTGATAGGCCAGATTAACTATCGAGGTTTTCATGCCACTTGTTACGACATACGGCCAATGCTTGTAAACTTTGGTCTATTTAGACTAGAGCAATGCGGCCAAACTGTCAACATGCCAAAACTGCAAAAACCTGATTGGCTTGGTTTGCGCCATTGGCAAAACGAACAAGAGCATGCAGACTTTGTAAAGTATGCCGGCAACGACGCTGTAATTACATCGTTAATTACAAAATGGTTGGTTAGCAAATTTAACGCAGACCCAGCCAAGTATGCAAGCGCTGGTACATTAGCCAAAGACGAATTTGCGTTACCTAAACGGCTAAAGCGTATAAAGAAAACTGTTACTTTATCACCGTTAGAGCTAGCAATAAAAAAGATTTGCTATGCTGGCCGAAGCGAAGCATTCGTAACAGGCTATGTGCCAAACGTTATTTACAATGACATAAAGTCGCTATACCCTGTTTCAACGGCAGCAACTAAAGCCTTGCAAATTATAGGCGCAAAGCAATGTGAAAAAGACGAGGTAACCATAAGCAACGATACAAACGATTTTGGTTGGGTAGAAGGTGTATTTGAGACCAACAACGATATTTGGGGCTTGCCGTTACGGGGTAAAAATAACTTTTACGCAACTGGCATAATACAAGGCCTATACCATAGTTTCGACCTAGCAGCCGCCAAAGTTAAAGTGCATCATGTAACAAGGGCATACAAGCCTGTTTTTAGCGACGACTCAAAGACACAAGACAAGTACACCGATATGCTCTTGAGACGACTAGAAAACAAAATGACAGACAACGAGAAAATGTTAGCCAAGGCTGTACTAAATAGCCTTACAGGCAAATTGGGCCAGTCAAAGCCGGCTTTAGCTGTAACTAGCAATTTCTTTGCATATTCTACTATTCTAGCCTTCAGCCATGCCATAGTATCAAAGGTGTTTGATATGTGCCCAACACCAGTACTAGGCTGTGATACTGACTCGGCATTTACTCAAACCGATATTAGTGGCAAGAAATTTGAGGTTAACAACATGCAAGCATCTAACAACACTTCGCATTGTTCGATACCTGTAATAATAGATTGCAAAGGTAAAGGCGATTACGTAATGTTTAGATCAAAGACCTATTTGCTAAAAGAGCAAGACAAGCCGATAACAGTTTACGGGCGTCACGGCTGGCAATACTTTGTTGAAGACTATCTAAAGTTGTTTGATGGCACTATAACAGAACTACAGACAAGACAAGACATCAAGCATACCTTGCTTACAAGACAGATAGAGGCGCAAAAACTAGCCAAAGGCCGTTGGCGAACAAAGCCAGTAACGTTAACTTTAGACAGGCTAGAGAATCTACTAAAGGCCGACACAAAACGAAATAGAGATAATTACAATAGTTATGAGCTTGTAATGCAGAGAAAATATGAGACAAGTAGGGCTTGGGGTTTTGATCAAATAATGTCATTGCAAGAAAATAAGTTAGGCTACCCGAATTAGTTTATTGTACATTGGTTCTTTGGCCCATCTAGGCCCAATATTCACTTTGCAGGTATTGGTATTGTCGCATTTAGTGCCTTTGCTTTCTTTAGTTCAAACCTTATTGGCGAGTTTTTACACAAATTCTGCTTTGATATGTATTGTTACAGGTATCGTACTTACTTATGCACAGCCTCATATAGAAAACAAGCACTGTTGAAACGCTAAAAAAGATCATAAGTCTAACAAGTGCCTAATCTTGCCAATACGCATTTTCATAATTGACATAGAATACAGACCTACATCTAATGCATTTTTCATTTACCGGCGGTAATTTGCTATTGCCATCAGTTAGTAAACCAAGGTCTTTTTATTAAACACTTTATTATAGACTGTCGCTAATTGTTCAAACCCACAAGCACGGCATTTTGTAAAAAACGCCAATATCATGTTATCGACAGATTCTTTTTAAAACTGTTCGCTGTTACGAGTATGATAGAGAACTTAATAAAAAAGAAAGTTTAGGCTAGACTAGCCTAAATGCATTCTCGAATTTTTCATATTCTTCTTTTAGCTCGTCAGCTAAGTAATGCGCTCTAACACCGGGCAAGCTATGGCCGGCTAACCAGTCGATTTGGTCGCGGTCTGCGCCAGACTTTCGAGCGTGGTTATAGAAAAAGTCTCTGCAATTGTTTGGGCGAATTGTGGTCTTTACAGCCTTTAGGGCGTTTACTACCCTATGATATGTAAAATCGAATACGTGTTCATTTGCAGTCTTTGGCAGTTGTTGCAGTATCTTGGCTACGTCTTGGTGTAATGGGTTTGGTCTGTAAACTTTTTTGCCGTGTCTCTCGTTTATGTTAACCCAACCGTTTACAAAGTCAATCTCTGACCATTTTGCTTTTAGTAGGCGCTTAGGTCGCAACCCGGTAGTGGCAGATAACGCGATGTAGGCTTTTACATACTTGTCTTGTATCTCATTTATTACTCGCTTCATTTCTTCGACTTTGGGTGCAATGATCAAGTTTTGCGGTATGCATTGTTTTTGCTTTAGTGCAAGTTTTGGTTTACCTGTAAATTCAAGGTAGTGATTTACGGCGAATAAGTAGTTGTTGTAGGTGTACGAATTTGTATAGCTTGTAACAAATTCTTCGGGTGTTTTGCCACTTCTAATGTATGTGCCTACACAGTGAGCGTTATTTTGCGCTGTGTTTAGTTCTTGCCCTTTACCACCTTGGTCTTTGCTTAGTTGTAGCCAAGCGATAAACGCTTGCTTGTCTTTAGATGTGTAAACATCTAAACGATGTTTAACATCGTAACCGCCCGCGTTTTCTGTGCTTATTTTTGATTGCCAATCTGGTAACCCGGGTTCAAATCCCGGCCGTCGCATTCAGATATATTATTGGATATCATGTAATTTCTCACACTATAAAGATGCTTCTGTAGATAGTAAAATACTCATTTGAATTAATTTGCCGAAATATCAAAAGCCTTCCCATTATGGGATAGGAAAATGATGGAACTACCTCATAATTCAGACTTTGCAGTGGCTGTAACTTTGATATTGGCCAGACAGAGAATAATTAATCATCCTATCTGTCACTCGCTTCCGCATGCACAAAAGCCAAATTCATCTATTCTTCTGTTGCAGGTTGGACATTTTTCGCCATATTCTACTTCCCAAGCATGCTTGCCGTACAACTGGTAATGTGTATCAATTTCTATAGGCACAGGACTTTCTGTTTTTTCCCTTTCCTTTTCCTTTTTCGGCTTAGACTTTCTTCTTGTGCTCATATCCATTCAAACTAACTACATCCAATTCTCCAAGCCACCTTCGTTTGTTTCAGTATAATGCATTAGTCTCCATCTCTTGCCGCTCTTCCATTACCTATCATTGTCTGCCATATTCTTGGCATTTGACCGTATTATCTGCAGCGCCCTTTCGGCCGCTTCTCTTCTTGGTAACTGTACCATGAAAATATTTTGAGTGTTCTGATTTGTCGGGCAGAAAGCTAGCATGCCACTGCTGGCCAAGGCTTCAAAAAACTCAAGCATAGGATTTGCGTAGAAAAGGTAGTTTTCATCAATGTCAGTATCCAAGAATCTGGCGTTAATGTCTACAAAGACTTCCTTGCCGTCATAAAAAATATCAAGCATAACATCTATGGCAAGTTTTTTGCCCTGAACACGTTGTATGGTCTCAATATATTTTTCAGGGTTGACCAGAATGCATGGAACCTTGGTTCCATTGAAATCAAAAAGTGTAGCTCCGTCTCTATGAAGGTTAGCTTTAAACTCTTCGATTGTTTCAAATTTTCGTTTTGGCATACCAGCTATCTATAGTAAATGGTTAACTGCAATAAATTATTCTGCTCAACACAAAGCTACTTTTACTGATTCACCTTAATTGTCTCTGCGAAAAAATCCTTTAGCTCGACATTTCTCTGCATCTTTTTATACAGATATTCATGATCTTTGCAGAGGTAGAATGGGATCTGTGATGCAGAATGTAAAATGTTGTAGTTGCTTCTTTCTTTAACCAATTCCAGCTGCACTACAAAGTCGGCATTATTGCCACAAATATTGCATCTGAACAGATCTTCCATGTAGTCACTGTGGTCATTGTCGTTAATCAATCTGTTTTTCTGCCGCAAGTTGACGTTAGCAATTCTCTCATAAAAGAGTTCCTAAGATGGCAGGCGTTGAAAAACCAGCTTGCAGGCTGCAATTACTTGGTTCTTTCTGGATCGATGCAATACAGATACTTACCATAAAGTTACATCGCGACTATATGATATACGCTCCGATCCACAGTATCTACAGATTCATATATGCAGCCTGCTCACCAATCGATCAGCTAATTATGTACGTTAGGCCAGCTAGCAGATCATTATCGACTTGGCCAGCATCAATGCTCGCTGGGTATCTTCTTGCATTATTTGATTATTCTTGTATTTGTTGCTAAAGTAAATCAGGTCTATCATCTTGAATCTGTCTATATTCACGACAGTGCTTCCAATTGTACCTCCGTTTGTATTTGCATTTGTCAATATGACAAGCTTGTCGACGAACCCTGTAGATTTTAGGGTGTTTGATATCTGCTCAAAGCTTCTGGCGTGGTCTCTGTTGATTACCACAGCTACAGCCACTTTGGTGCCGTATGGATCATTATATATCACATCTATGCCGTTGCCCTTTCCATTGGCAGCCTGCAGATGGGCCACGATTCCAATTTCATGGGCATAGTTGACAAGGTTTCTCACCGCATCGCGTACATCTGACTCCAGAACTTGAATATCTCCATAATTTCGCCGCAACCTGATAAAGTCAGACAGAGGAACATCCATGAGGCTTCCCCTTATCCTGAGACCTGGGTATATGCTCTTTATTGTATCGTCTATAGCCTGCTCGTCTATGTTATTTATTCCTCTTTTTCCTGCATTTTCAGTCGCATGGTAAAGGATATTTATCATCGACCGCACATTTCTAAAGTCGGCAAACTCGTCATAGATTACCTTGATCTTTGCAGCCAGATCTCGCTCGTCTAGCGGTGACTTGTCGGTCTCTGATGCCCCACAGTATCTCAGGTATTCAAGTGCAATATCAGTTATTTCTTCGAGGGTATTAGATCCTGCTAGGTCAATCTTGTAGTTAGCTTTTTCGAGCCTATCAAAGACTGATACATTTGTTTTTCTGATTTCGTCATATGAAGACGGCGTGAGCATCAGCATCAGGGCAGTCGAGGGCAGGTGAGCGTTTATCACCGCTTTTATAAACTCCATTGATTCTCTGTCAGAATCAAATTCGTCTATCTGGAAGAGTGTAAGTTTGTTCATAAACTTCAGGTTGAGCCTTGCAAGAGCAGCAAGGCTGGCAATAATATCTTCCAGCGTGGCAACATTGTATGCATCTGTCCTGAACTTGCCTTCAACAAGCAGCTTTATGATGTCAACTTCGGTCGGCGAAAAGTCTTTGCTTAGTGTTTCATTGATCGCAGAATAGTTTGGCACCATCTTGTTTTGCAATACAAGCGTTGCTTTCGATGCTATGCTCTTGCCTGTTATTGAATCGATAAATCCGTAATTGAAGATCTTTTTGGCACTTCCAATATCATGCTCAGCCCTGTCCTTTAGATAATCAACGACTGCCTGCCTCAGGCTGGCAATATGCTCATCAGCAAATCCTCCAAGCATTGCACTGTACAGGCTGTGCATATTGCGGGGAGAAATTTGAGACAGGTCGATATACGATACTGCTGTTTGCTCCGAGACCTGCTCCAGACCCCGTATATGCAATGCAAGGTGTGTCTTGCCTGACCCGACATCCTGTATGAGCGTTATTAGCCTAAAGTCTTTGTCTGTTGCGTCTTCTCCGACCTTGGAGCGAAGGTCTTGCAAGCATGCAAGCACGGCTGCCCTTGCTTCCTTGTGTCTTTTTCCCCCAAGGATTTGTGCATCAATAATAGTCGGGGTTGGACTGCTGGGATATGGGTTTTGAGCAAGGTTATATGGATACGTCATTGCGTGATACACCTCACGAAACCGTGTACTAGCCCTCTTACCATGACACCCTCTGCGCCACCTGTAGATAATTCATACCTGTCTTGGTGCTGGTCTACAAGCTGCTTTGCCAGCTGGTAAAATTGTTCGCTTGATATGCCAAGAGTTTGGCAGGTGTGGTTCCTAATAGCTGACAATTCTGTCCACCCAATCGAGCTTGACTGGCTTGAAATTGCAAGGTCAAACTCCTTCCTAAAGTCGTCGAGATTAACAGGCGACTTTTGCGCCCCCTGAGTTGAAGGAGCAGGTAAATAAGACATTCTTTCACTTTTTTCGACAACCAACTTGGCCAAGTTAGAGATATTGTTCGCAAGTATCTCCATATTTCTTGCAAGAGCATCTGAAGTAACGTTTACAGTACTTTCGAGCGATTTTATCGCCTCATAGGTTATCTTGAACCGCGGGTCGGTATTGAGCAGGTTTTGCAGGTAGTATTCCTTGTGCCAGCAGTAATAGGCCGATCCTTTTTTGTCGACAAATATATTGCCACGTGTAACGAGCTTTTCTAAAACCACATCAAGCTCAAGCTCTCCAAACTCTTTGCGCAGGTCAGTTTTTTTGATACCAGCTGAACCTGCACTGCGGATCCTCCCGATGAGTTTATCCTCTGAGGACATGAGAAAAAACATCAAAATAATTATTTAAACAAGCATGTAATTTGCAGCTGTATTATTTGTGAATAAAGTTATACACATGTTTGAATGCGACAAAAAGCTATCTTTTACGATCTTTGAAACGACCCGTCTTTTCATTTACATGTAAATTTGCAAAAGATAATATCTTATTACAGTAAACTCAAGGAGGGATGATGATTACCCATTCTGCATTATGATGAAAGAACTAGGGTAGCTGACCAATCTGACTTTAACTGAAAAAAAGGAATCTGTCAGGTACAGAGAACGCTAGAAGGTCTGGTATTCTTTTTCTCCCTGCTTTTGCTCTTCCAGTTCCTGCTTTTCTGCCCTTCCGTTTCTCATTGAAGAGATGGCAAATACAATTACCACTATCCATATTGTACTGAGAACAATAGTGGTAAAGCTGACATAGACAAATGGCATGGCAATGCCAATCTGGTTTCCAATGGCGTCAAGTGAGAGATGCATATCGCGCATACCTGTGTTGTATCCAAAACTATGCTCGCCAAGTCCGGACATAGACATGGTTCTTAGCTGTATATTGTCAAGCTCATTCTGTATCAATCCAAAATCTGTCCTTGCTGTTGGAAATGACCATACTGGATTGCCGCTCTTTG
>Ga0209810_1001895_pt1 | contig 27961 bp, 28 predicted proteins | sample Coa_R1_7_FD_187159 | JGI IMG/M metagenome (GOLD analysis project Ga0209810, IMG submission 187159) | Surface soil microbial communities from Centralia Pennsylvania, which are recovering from an underground coalmine fire - Coalmine... | ecosystem: Environmental > Terrestrial > Soil > Unclassified... | reverse complement strand
CCAGAAGCGCTTTGCGCGCTCGACGTCGGTGGCCGCGATCTCGTAGTGGACGACCTCTCCTGCCATCGGGTTAGTCTCCTTTCGGCGAGCGACTGGAGGAGCGAATGTATCGCGTGACCGTCCTGTACGAGCACGAGCCCGACACCGATGCCTACAAGGAGCACGCGGAGCTCTGTGCGCAGGTGCCCAACGGCGTCTTCCGGCACGGCAAGGTCACGGGGTCGCCGATGGGCGAGCCGCGGCACGCGTACTACGCCGAGTGGGAGTTCGCCGACGAGGAGGCCTTCAAGAGCGCGATCCGTAGCGACGAGTTCATGGCGACGGGCAAGGACGCTTACAAGCGGGGCTTCCCGCAGCCGACCGTCGAGTTCGTCGAGCTCTCGTAGCCATGGCGGAGGTCGAGGTCGGGCGCGAGGGCGCCGTCCAGACGATCACGCTCAACCGGCCCGACAAGCTGAACGCGTTCACGCGCACGCTGCACGAGGAGCTGCAGGGGGCGCTCGAGGTGGCGCGCGACCGGGAGGTGCGCGCCGTCGTGATCACCGGGGCCGGCCGCGGCTTCTCGGCCGGGCAGGACCTGGGCGCGTTCGGCGAGGCGGGCGACGTCGCCTCGATGCTCCGCGCGACCTATCACGTCAACGTGCTGGCGATCCGCTCGCTCGAGAAGCCCGTCATCGCGGCGGTGAACGGCGTCTGCGCAGGTGCCGGGCTTTCCCTCGCGTGCGCGTGCGACATCCGGCTCGCCTCCGACGCGGCCTTCTTCGTGCCGGGCTTCGTCGGGATCGGGCTGATTCCCGACTCGGGCGGCACGTACTTCCTGCAGCGGCTGCTCGGGACGGCGCGCGCCTTCGAGTGGATGACCTCCAACCGGCGGCTGACCGCGGCGGAGGCACACGCGTGGGGGCTCGTGTCCGAGGTGATCGATGCCGAGGCGTTCTCGGTGCGGGTGGCAGAACGCGCTGCCGAGCTCGCTGCGGGGCCGACGCGGGCGATCACTCTCACGAAGCGCCTCTACGACGAGGCGGCGACCTCGACGCTCGAGGAGCAGCTCGAGCGCGAGGCAGAAGCGCAGGCCGAGGCGGTCCGGACCGACGACTTCCGCGAGGGGGTCGCGTCGTTCGGCGAGAAGCGAGAGGCCCGCTTCAGCGGGAGCTGAGCAGCTCGAGGATCTCGCCGTCCTCGGGGAAACGCCCCAGCTGCTGCTTCGAGAAGATCGTGTCGCCGTCCGCGATCACGTCGTACTGGCTCTTCGCCCCCTCGCGTGCGGTCGCGTCGATCCCGTGCCCGTTGAGCTCGGCCGCGAGACTCGCGGCCCGTCGGTCGTACCCGCTTCAGACGGGGCAGTAGACGATCTCGACGGCCACGGGGGGAGCCTAGCGAGAGCCCTCCGCGTTACGCGATGCGATACTCGGCACAGTGGACGAGGACGATCTCCGCAAGCTCGAGGCGGTCGGCTCGAGGCTCGAGTTCGGCGCCGGCCAGATGCTGATCGAGCGCGGCAAGCCGGGCACCGGCCTGTATGTCCTCGCCGAGGGGCACATCGTCGTCGAGGCGCCCGAAGGCACTCGTGAGCTCGGCCCCGGCAGCGTGGTGGGCGAGCGCGCCCTCTTCTCGGAGGACGGGACGCGGACGGCGCGCGTGCGCGCGCTGACCCACGGCGTCGTCGTCGCCGTCGACCGTGCGGAGGTCGACCGCCTCTGCGCAGAGGATTCCGAGTTCGCCGAGCGCCTCGCCCGCAGCTCGTACTAGGCCGGGGTCGCTACCGCCTCCTTCGCCCTCGCCTCGCTCGCCTCGCCGAGCACGTAGCGGTTCATCCAGTCGAGCAGCGCCTCGTTCTGCGCGCGCCGGTGGGAGATCGGTCCCAGGATCGACCCGGCGTGCGACGTGTTCGGGAAACGCAGCATCTCCGCCGGCACGCCGTTCACGCGGAGCACGGTGAAGAACTGCTCCGTCTGCTCGGCGGGGCAGCGGTAGTCGCTCTCGTGCTGCAGGAACAGCGTCGGCGTGGTGCAGCGGTGCGCGTAGGCGATCGGCGAGCAGCGCTTGTAGACCTCCTCGGCCTCGTGAGGCGCGCCGCCGAGCTCCAGGACGCCGAAGTGGGCGCCGATGTCGCTCGTGCCGTACATCGAGAACCAGTTGAAGAGCGGGTTCTCCGGACAGGCGGCCTTGAAGCGGTCGGTGTGCCCGATGATCCAGCCGGTGAGGTTGCCGCCGCCGGAGATGCCGAAGACGCCGAGCCGGTCCGCGTCGGCCAGCCCTTCCTCGACGGCGTGGTCGACGCCGGCCATCAGGTCGGCGTAGTCGAGGTTGCCCCAGTCGCGCTCGATCGCGGTGGCGAAGGCATCGCCGTATCCGGTCGAGGCGCGATGGTTGACGAGCAGGACGCCGTAGCCGGCGCCGGCGAACATCAGGTGGTCGAAGTTGAAGTGCGCGCCCCAGGCGCCGTGCGGGCCGCCATGGATGCTGAGGACCGTCGGCAGCGGAGGCTCTGCTCCGGGCTGGTGGAGGAACCAGCCCTCCACGTTTGCTCCGTCGACTCCCGAAAAGCTCAGCGAGACGACGGCGGGCAGGTCGAGCTCCGCGAGCACGTCCTCGTTGAGCCGCGTGAGGCGGTGCTCCTCTCCAGTGTCGAGGTCGAGGAGGTACAGGTCTCCGGGCTCGGTGAACCCGAAGGCACCGATGAGGACTTTCGAGCCCCTGACGGAGATCGGCGAGCACACCCGAGGGCCGCCGGCCACGACCGTGTGCGGCTCGTCGCCGTCGAGCGCGACGCGTACGACCGACACCTCGCCGCCGGTCTGCACCCGCACCAGGGCGTTCCGGTCCCCCTCGCTGAAGAGCAGCTCTCCCAGGCCCAGTCTCGATCCGGGGTTGTCGGGCTGGATGCCGCCCTCGATGTGGCCCTCGATCTCCGCGCCGTGCTGGGTGCGCGTTCCCGTCGCAGGATCGAGGACGTAGAGCGACGCCCGCGAGCCCACCGGCCGGTCGCGCTCGAAATCGAGGACGTACGCGACGCGCCCGTCGCTCATCGTTCCGTGCGAGGCGACGAAGCCGTCGGCCTCCGTCAAGTCGGTGACCGTGCCGTCGAGGTCGACGCGCCTCAGCCGCGACATGAGCTCGTACGAATCCGGGTCGTGGGATGCGACGTACACGAGTGACTTTCCGTCGGCGGTCCACAACGGCTGCGAGTTCATGAAGCGGTCGTCGGTGAGCCGGCGCGGCTCCGCGTCGCCGCCAACGTCGAGGACGTAGATGTCCTGGACCGCGTCGTCGAGGATTCCGATTTCGTCGAAGCGCCACACGGTCCGGGTGACGCGATAGGGGCGCTCGGGCTTGCGCGGCTCCTCCTGCTTGCCGGCCGTGAACGCGAGCTTGCTTCCGTCGGGCGACCAGACGGCGCCGCCCCCGACGCCCTGGGGGAGGTCGGTCACCCGGCGCGGCTCGCCACCCTCGAGCGGCAGCAGCCAGAGCTGAGGCTTCTCCGTGCGCGACGACATGAACGCCACCTGCGATCCGTCGGGGGAGAACGCCGGCGCCGTGTTCGTCGAGTCGCTGAACGTCAGCCGCCGGATCTCGCCGCTCCCGACGTCGAGCAGATGGAGATCGGTGTGCTCGGCCTCCTCCGGCTCCTCCTCGTCGTCATCGGTCTCGCCGGGGCCGATGCGCGTCTGCGCGAAGACGACCTGGCTCCCGTCGGGAGAGAGGTCGGCGGCGACGACGAACCGGAGGCGGAATAGGTCTTCGGGAGCGATCGGGCGGGTCATCGGGTCTCCTCGTGCTCGCAGGGTGGAGCGTCGGAGCCGAACCTACTACTACTAGTACTAGATCGTCTTGAACTGCTCGAACGGCTGGCGGCAGCTCTCGCAGTAGCGGAGCGAGCGGCACGGCGTCGGGCCGAAGATGTTCTCGAGCCGCGTCTTGGTCGAGCCGCAGTAGGGGCAGCGAAAGACGTTCGCCTGCAGCTGGACGAGCTTCGGCGCCGAGGCCTCACGCGGGGCCGGCGGCGCGAAGCCTGCCGCGCGCAGCTTCTCGCGGCCGGTCGGCGTGATCCGGTCGGTCGACCACGAGTCGTCCGAGACGACCTCGACCTCGGGCGTGGCGCCGAGCTCTGCGACCTTCTCCTCCATCGCCCGCTTCATCACCTCGAGCGCGGGGCAGCCGAGGAAGGTCGGCGTGAACTCGATCCGCACGTGTCCGTCGTGGACATCGACCGAACGGATGACGCCCAGCTCGACGAGCGAGACGACCGGAATCTCCGGGTCCGGGATCTCCTCGAGCGCCTGCCAGACCTGGGCCTCGGCTACCACTGCGCTCCCGCCGGCGCCGAGCGCCGCACCATCGTCATCTCCTCCCAGAGCGGCGCGAGCTCCGCGGTGTGCGTCCCTCGCTCGATCGCCTCCACCTCGCTGAGCCCGACCCGCGCCACGAGCTCCCCGCGCAGCTCGCTCGGGAGGACGCCGAGCGCGTATGGCCACAGCTCCTCGACCGCCTTCCGGAAGCGCGGCTCCTCGCGCAAGCGGTCGTGCCACATCTCGGCGTGCATGCGGTGGTACGCCTCCTCGCGGTCGATCTTGGCCGCGAGACCCGCGACGGCTTGGTGGGAGTCGTCCTTGAGCGCCGTGATCCGGATCTCGTCGGCGACCTCGTAGAGCCAGCGGCGGGCGATCGTGTGGCCCCACTCGAGCAGGTGCAGCTCGACGAGGGGCGAGCAGCGGTACTCCTCCGCCGGCCGGTCGAACGCGAGCGCATCGGGATCGTCGGAGAGGAGCGAATAGACCGCGCGCGCGTGACCGATCTCGTTCTGCGCGATCGAGGAGAACGCGACGTCCTCCTCGAGCATGGGCGCGATGCCCGTCCACTCGCTGTCGCGCCAGCCGAGGACGAGCTCGTCGTCAGCGAGGCCCAGCAGTGCCTGCTCGCTCACGAGCCTCCTTCAGACGTGCTTTGATCGAGTAACCGTCGACGCGGCGGTACTTGAGGTCGAACTCGTCGGCCCAGTCCTCGACGTCGCGGATCGCGTCGCGCGGCACGAGCCAGAGCGCGACCGACTCGCCGCGGCGGCCGTACTGCTCGCGCGCCCACGCCTCCGCGAAGTCGGCGTCGGGGGCGACGACAGAGCCTGCGTGCTCGAAGGCCGCGCCGCGCTTCTCCTTGCGGAAGACCTCCCAGACTGGGGTCCGCTCCGGCACCGGCAAAGCCGGCACCTCCGCTCCTTGCCGGGCTCCGTCGAGCCTACGCCCGGGGTGACTCATGCGGCCAGAACCGCGTCCCGAACCCAGCGCTCCTGCTCGAGGAAGCGGCGCCGGAACGCGAGCCGCTCCTCGGTCTTCGGGCCGTGGCCCGTCACGACGTGCTTGAGCTCGTCCCAGTCGGGCTCGGTGTACTCCCAGACGCCGTCGTCGCGCTTGCGCAGCTTCGGGTCGGGCACCGTGAGGCCGAGCTCGCGGATCTGCGGAACGTAGCCCTCGAGGAACTGCTGGCGGGCTTCCTCGTTCCCCTGCGACTTGATCCGCCACAGGTACATCGGGTCTTCGTCCTTGGAGATCGGGTTGCCGTGGAACTGCATCAGCGGCCCCCACCACCGGTCGAGCGCCTCCTGGACGAGCTCGAACTGCTGGGGCGTGCCCGTCACCATCGCGAGGATCACGTCGCGCCCGTGGAGGATGTGGAACGACTCCTCCCAGCAGATCTTCTTCATGATCCGCGCGTACGGCGCGTACGAGCATTTGAGCAGCGCCTTCTGGCTGATGATCGCCGCCGCGTCGACGAGCCAGGCGATGACGCCTACGTCGCCCCAGGTCTTGGTTGGGTAATGAAAGACGTTGTGGAACTTCGCCTTGCCGTCGACGAGATCGGCGAGGCACTGCTCGCGCGGCTTGCCCAGATCCTCGACGACGCGGTAGATGAGCTGCGCGTGGCCGACCTCGTCCTGCACCTTCGCGGTCAGCGCGAGCTTGCGCTGGAGCGTCGGGGCACGGAGGATCCACTCGCGCTCGGGCAGGACGCCCATGAGCTCGGAGTTGCCGTGCATCTCGATGAACTTGATCAGCTTGCGCCGGTAGTCCTCCGGCATCCAGTCGGCCGTCTCGACCTGGCCGCCCGCCTGGACGTACTCGAGAAATGCCTGCTCGTCGTGGGGAATCCCTACCGCTGCCACCAGCACCGCCTTCCGAACGATCGTTAGTTTTCTCATTCTAGATGTCCGCCCGCCGCACAGAGCTAACGCGTGCCGCTGCCCGGCTCTTCGCGGAGAAGGGTTACCACGGCACCTCGATCGGCGACCTCGCCGAGGCGATGGGCGTGCAGAAGGGATCGCTCTACGCCCACATCGAGTCGAAGGCCGACTTGCTGTGGGAGGTCGCGCGCGAGGGTGCGGCCGCCTTCCACGCCGGCCTCGACACCGTGCCCGACGAGGGGCCGGTCGTCGAGCGAATCCGGGCCGCGTTGCGGGCGCACCTGCGCGTGGTCGCCGAGCAGCTCGACGTCGCGACGGTGTTCGTGCGCGAGTGGCGCTATCTCGAGGGCGAGCGGCGGGACGAGTTCGTCGCCGAGCGCCGCCGCTACGAGGAGCGCTTCCGCGCGCTCTTCCGGGAGGGCCGTGAGCTCGGCGAGCTGCGGACGGATCTCGACGACGCGACGGCGGCGCTGCTCGCCCTCTCCGCGGTGAACTGGGCCTACACCTGGTTGCGTCCCGGCACCCGGCCGCCGAAGGCGGGAACTTCTCGGCCGGGCGCCGGCGGCTTCGCCGACGGCGCTTCCAGCCCAGAGACCGACGAGCTCGCCGACCGCTTCACGGCGCTCCTCGTGGACGGGATGCGCGGCTACGCCTCGCGGTGAGAGTCGCGGTCGTCGCCAATCCGTTCGCTACCCGCGTCAGCCGGGAGCGGCTCGCCGAGGTGCGCGCCGAGCTCGAGCAAGTCGCCGAGCTCGATCTCCTCCTCACCGAGCGCCCCGACCACGCGACGGAGCTCGTGACGGGCGCCTGCCGGGGCGGCGCCGAGGCGGTCGTCGTCTTCTCCGGCGACGGCGGCTTCAACGAGGCACTCAACGGGCTCGAGTCGGACGTCCCGATCGGCTTTCTGCCCGGCGGTGGGACGAGCGTGCTCTCGCGCGCGCTCGGAGTGCCGCGCGATCCGATCGCGGCCGCGAAGCAGGTGGCCGACGCTCTGTCGGCCGGGCGAAGCCGCCGGATCTCGCTCGCGCGCGTCAACGGACGGCGCTTCGCTTTCGCAGCCGGTGTCGGCCTGCCGGCCGAGGTCGTGAGGCGAGTGGACGACCTCGGGCGCCGCGCGGACGGGCAAAGGCCCGGCGATCTCGCGTTCATCGCCGCGGTCGTCCGCGCGCTGGCGGCACGGCGCGGCCGCCTGGAGCCACAACTCGAGATCGCCGGCTTCGGACGCGCCGCGGCCGCGTTCGTCGCGAACGGGAGCCCGTACACGTATGCCGCGCGGGTGCCGCTCCCGATCGCGCGCGAGGCGGCGTTCGAGCGCGGCCTCGACTTCCTGGCTCCCGTCTCGGTCGGAGCGGCTTCGCTCCCGGTCACCGTTGCGCGCGTCCTGAGCGGACGCACGCGCGGCGACCGCTACCTCCGTGGGCACGACCTCGACCGGATCGAGGTCGGATGCGATGTTCCGCTGCCGCTCCACGCCGACGGCGAGGACCTCGGCGACGTCGAGCGTGCCGTGTTCGAGGCCGAGCGGGACGCCGTCTCGGTGCTCGTCTGAGCCCTGGGGTCTTGAAAGCCCCGCCCGCGCGAGGGACGATGCAGCGTAGGGAGGTGCGGGCTTGACGAGCCTGGCTGAGAACCGAGAGGTCAACGAAGCGCTGCTGCCGTACGTGCCGCGGCTCGTCGTCGACTGGCTGCGGACCCGGCCCTCGGACCGCTACCGGCGCATTCACGGGACGCTCGCGTTCGTCGACATCTCCGGCTTCACGAGGCTCGCCGAGCGTCTCGCGCGCAAGGGGAAGGTCGGCGCCGAAGAGCTCAGCGACACGCTCAACACGACGTTCACGGAGCTGCTCTCGGTCGCCTACGAGTACGGCGCGGGCGTCATCAAGTGGGGCGGCGACGCCGTCCTCCTCCTCTTCGAGGGCGACGAGCACGAGCTGCGTGCCGCTCGGGGGATGGCGGAGATGCAGCGGACGATCCGCCGGGTCGGCCGCATCCGGACGGAAAGCGGCAACGTCGTGCTGCGGATGTCGATCGGCGTCAACAGCGGCGCCTTCGACTTCTTCCTGGTGGGCGAAAGCCACCGCGAGCTTCTGATCGCGGGCGAGGCGGCCACAGCGACGGTCGCGCTCGAAGCCGTGGCCGACGCCGGCGAGATCGTCGTGGCGCCGTCCACCGCGGCCGCGCTGCTGCAGCGCAACCTCGGGCCGACCAAGGGGCCGGGGTTCCTTCTCCGCGGCGCGCCGGAGGCTACCCCCTGGCCGGCTTCTCAGGTGGGAGACGTCGCCGATCTCGCCATCGAGCGGTGCATCCCCGTGGCGATCCGGGAGCATCTCCTGCTGACCGATCGCGAGCCCGAGCATCGCAACATCGCCGTGTCGTTCGTCGAGTTTCGCGGCACCGACGGGCTGATCCTGTCGCGCGGCGGCGACGAGGTCGCCGAGGCCCTCCATGCCTGCATCAGCAACGTGCAGGCGGCGGTCGAGCGGCATTCGGCGACGTTCCACGAGACGGACATCTCGAAGGACGGCGGCAAGATCCTCCTGCTCTCGGGCGCTCCGCGCAGTGCCGGCGACGACGAGGAGCGGATCCTCCGCACGGTGCGGTCGATCTTCGACGAGGAGACCGCGCTTCCGCTGCGGGCCGGCGTGAACTGCGGCCCGGTCTTCTCCGGGGACTTCGGGCCGCCGTACCGCCGGACGTTCTCGGTCAAGGGCGATGCCGTGAACCTCGCGGCGCGCCTGATGGGCAAGGCGGAGACCGGCGAGATCGTCGCCTCCGACGAGGTCGTGCGGCGGTCGCGGACGGTGTTCGCGATCCAGCAGCTCGAGCCGTTCTTCGTGAAGGGGAAGTCGGCCGCGATCCGGGCGCACACCGTCGCCGGCGTCCGCGGCCGGTCGGGGCCCGTTGCCGAGGCTCCTCTCGTCGGCCGCGAGCAGGAGCTGCAGGAGCTGTTCGACGCGCTCGCCTCGGCAAGGGACTGGCAGGGCCGGTACGTCGAGATCGCTGCTGAGGCAGGGATGGGCAAGTCGCGGCTGGTCGACGAGCTGCGCGCGAGGGCCGACGGGACGACCGTGGTCTCGACTGCGTGCGTCGAGTACGAGTCCGCCACGCCCTACTACGCGGTCCGCGCGCTCCTGCGGATGCTGCTCGGCCTCGAGGGGCTCGACGAGGTTGCCGCCGGCGAGCGGCTCACGACGCTCGTGGCGGAGCTGGCGCCGCGGCTCTTGCCGTGGCTCCCGCTACTCGCGCTGCCTCTGCACATCGACGTGCCTTCGACGCCGGAGGTCGACAGCCTCAAGGACGAATTCCGCAAGTCGCGACTCGAGGAGGTCGTCCAGGAGCTGCTCGGCCTAGGCCTCCTCGCGCCGACGATCATGCTCTTCGAGGACATCCACTGGATGGACGAGGCTTCGCGGGAGCTGCTGGGGGTTCTCGTCGACCATCTCGAGGATCGGCCGTGGTTGCTCGTCGCGACGACTCGTCCCTCTCCCGCAGGGCTCGAGCGGCGCCATCCATGGACGCGGCGGCTCGAGCTCGTTCCACTGGCGGAGGACGACGCGCTCCAGCTCCTCGAGGACGCGACCGCCGACGCGCCCTTGCCGCCGCATCAGCTGGAGCTCCTCCGCGGCCGGGCGCACGGCAATCCGCTCTATCTCCGCGAGCTCGTCACCGCGGCCCAGAGGTTCGGAGGAGTCGAGGAGCTGCCGGAGTCGGTCGGCGGCGTGATCGGAGCCCAGATCGACCGGCTCGGCCCCGCCGACCGCACCGCGTTGCGGCGGGCGGCGGTCCTCGGCGTCACGTTCGAGGAGCGTCTGCTTCGCACCGTCGTCGACGACATGTCGACGGTCGATTTCTGCAACCGGCTGGGCGAGTTCCTCGAGACGAGCCCCGGCCGGATTCGCTTCCGGCACGCTCTCGTGCGCGACACCGCGTACGAGGGCCTTTCGTACCGGAGGCGCCGGGAGCTGCACGGGGCGGTCGCGGATGCCATCGCGGGGAGCTCCGATGGAGCCGGCGAGGCCGAGGCCGCGCTCCTGTCGCTCCACTACCACGAGGCGCAGCGGTATCCCGAGGCCTGGCGCTACTCGCTGACCGCGGGCCGAAGCGCGATGACGATGTACGCGAACAGCGACAGCGAACGCTTCCTCGAACGTGCAGTCGACTCGGCGCATCGTCTGACCGAGCTCCCACGGCGCGAGGTCGCCGAGGCGTACGAGCTGCTCGGAGAGGTTCGTCTGCGTCTCGCCGACTACGACCGGGGCGGGGTCTCGTTGCGCGAGGCGCGCCGCCTGCTGAGGGACGATCCCGTAGAGAGCGCGCGGCTGATGCTGCGCGAGGGCGTGATCCAGTGGCGGCGCGGTCGGCACGGCCAGGCGATGCGCTGGATCCGGCGCGGGATGCGGCTGCTCGAAGGCGTCGAGGGCGCCGAGGCGCAGAAGCATCGAGCCCAGCTCTACGTGTGGCACGGCGTGGTCAGGCTGCGGCAGGGCCGCGCGCGCGAGGCGATCGACTGGTGCCGGCGGGCGATCGCCGAGGCGACGGCGGCCGACGCGCGGCGGCCGCTCGCCCACGGCTACTACATCCTCGACTACGCCTTGACCTCACTCGGCCGCTACGCCGAGGCGGTCCACGCAGAGCGCGCGCTCGCCATCTACGAGGAGCTCGGAGACTTAAACGAGCAAGCGACGGTCCTGAACCAGCTGGGAATCCTCGCCTACTACCAGGGGCGCTGGGACGACGCGATCGACTGCTACCGGCGCGCGGAGGACGCCTGGGAGCGCGCCGGTGACCGCTGGCTCGGGTCGTTCCCGACCGCGAACCGCGCGGAGCTCCTGTCCGATCAGGGGCGGCTGGAAGAGGCGGAGCCTCTGCTGCGCGGGGCTTTGCGTGTGGCGGTCGCCGCGGGCGCGCCGGGGCGGATCGCCGACGTGAAGAGCCATCTCGGCCGCCTCGCGGCGCGCGCGGGCCGCTTCGAGGAGGCGCTCGAGGTGCTGAAGGAGTGCCGGGCGATCTACGAGGGCGACAGCGTGCTGAGCGAGGTGCTCTTGATGGACGCGCGGATCGCGGAGTGCCTCGCCTTCGCCGGCGACGCTCCGGGAGCGCTCGCGCGGTGCGACGAGGCGCTCGCTCGCACGGCGTCGCTCGACGACCTCTTCGTCCTCCTGCCGGTCCTCAATCGCCTGCGAGGCTGGGCGCTGCTCGCAACGGGCGATCTCGACCAAGGCGTCGAGGCTCTCACGCTCAGCATGGAGGCCGCCCGCGAGAAGGAGGTCGTGTACGAGGTCGCGCTGACCGCCGATGCGCTGGCGCACGGTCAGCGACTTCGCGGTCAGGACGCGGGCGAGCTCGAAGCCCTGCGCGACGCGATCTTCTCCACCCTCGGCGTCGTTGACGCGGGGGTTCTCGTGCTGCCGCGCCTGGACGAGGCGGGCTTGCGCCTCTTGACACGAGTGGGTTAAAGGAGTTACCTCCCACGCGGCGGGCGCCGTGCCCGCTTGCGGACTGGGGAGGAACACATGCGGCGTCAGCCCGGGTGGAGCAATAGGCGTGTGCGTTGGTTGGCAGCGCTACTTATCGCGGCCGGTGCCGGCGCGCTGGCATTGGCGTTCTCGCAGCCTTCGCAGGCCGGTCCGGTCGGCACATACTTCGCCGCGGCATCCCCGTCGTCTCCGACATCGGTGACGGCCGGTGACCCGGTCACGGTCACGATCACGAATTGCCAGACAGGCGTGGGGCCCTGCAGCGCAGACAGCGTCTCCAATCTGGGCTCGGCGTCCTTCACGATTAGCGGCGCTGCCCTGAAGAATCCCGCGCCGTTCTCGGTTAACGCAACTAACGGTCAGCAGTGGGACGTCACGATCAGCGGCGACACGGTCATCCTTCACGCCCACGCCTCGGGCGGGGAGCTGCAGCCGGGAGACTCCGTATCCGTGGACGTCAATCCCACGACCGCGGGCTCCTACACCGTTGCCACAGAAGCCGGGAGCCCGATCGACAACAGCGGCTACGAATTCAACAACGCCTCGACGGACCCGCAAATCGCGGTGGTTCACGGGCCGCTGGCGAAGTTCGAGGTCGGGGACGTCAGTGCGCAGACGGCGAGTCAGTTGTTCGATGTGCTCGCGACCGCGGAGGACCAATACGGGAACGCGGTGACGAACTACTCGGGCACTCCCACGATTTCGGGGTTGACGGCTTCATCGAGTGGTTGTGATTCGGACAACACGACGGTGGATCCGAGCGGCGGTTACCCATGCGATCCGGTCTATGGCACGTTCGGGACGTGGACGAATGGCCACTCGTTTGCGCCGGTGACCGCTTACGCCGCGGGCGTAGGCTCCCTCACAGTCAGCGACGGGGCGCCCACGGGTAACTCCAATAACTTCCCCATCGCACCGGCGGGGCTGGACCACTTCACAGTGGCTGGGCCGGGATCGACGACGGCGGGCGACCCATTGTCCGTGACGGTCACTGCGTATGACGCCTTCGGCAATCAGGAGACCGACTACACAGGGACCATTCACTTCACAAGCACGGACCACGGCACGAGTACAGCGTTGCCGGCCGACTACACGTTCACGCAGTCCGAAGCCGGCACACACACGTTCACAGATGGGGTGACGCTGACGACGGCGCCCTCGCAGACCGTTTCGGTGAACGACACCGCCGACACCTCGAAGACCGGTACCTCCGACTCGATCACGGTCAATCCTGGCCCGCTCGCATCGTTCTCGGTCGTCCCGTCCGCGACGACAACCACTGCCGGTGTCCCTATCTCGGTGACGGTTTCCGCGCTCGATGCCTACGGCAACGTCGACAGCAGTGGCCCAAACCTTTACGGCGGCAGAGTTCACTTCACCACGACCGACCCGGGCACCCAAACCGTAGTGCCAATGGACTACACATTCACGACTACGGGCGGAAGCCCCGACGACGGTGTCCACACGTTCACCAACGGCGTCACCCTCACGAAGACGCCCTCCCAGACGGTGTCCGTCAACGACACCTCAGACTTGACGAAGACCGGCGTCTCAAGCTTGATCACGGTGGACCCGGGACCGCTCCATCATTTCGCGTGGACGAAGGAGCCGTCGAGTCCGCAGCTGGCGGGGACGTCGTGGGGCTCGGATGCGGCTGAGGTGACGGCGTATGACGCGTACGGCAACGTGGACGGCAGCGGCCCGAACCTGTACACCGGCGGAAGTGCGCAGTTCGGCGGGTTGGGTACCTCGCCGGCGTCGAACGCGCCGAGTTACGGGACGGTGACCTGGTCCGCGGGCGTGGGCACTGTGAACAGCGTGATCGACTACGACGCCGAGTCGGCGTCTTTGACGATCACTGACGGCTCTGTGGGGCCGACCGCCAGCAGCGCGGTGACCGTGAACCCGGCGCCGTTGGATCACTTCTCGGTTGTCGGGCCGGCTTCGACGATTGCCGGCAATGCACTGTCGGTGACCGTCACGGCGCGCGACGCATACGGAAACGTGGACAGCAGTGGCCCGAACCTCTACGGCGGCACCGTCCACTTCACCACCACGGATCCGGGAGCCCAGACCGTGCTGCCCGCGAACTACACGTTCACGACGTCCGGAGCCCATCCGGACAACGGCGTTCACACCTTCACGAACGGCGTGACGCTGACGAAGACGCATTCGCAGACGGTGTCGGTGAACGACGCCTCCGACGTGACGAAGAACGGCACGTCCGCATCGATCACGGTGTACCCGGCGCCGCTGGATCATTTCGTGTGGACAAAGCAGCCGTCCGGCACGCAGACGGCAGGGGTGTCGTGGGGCTCGGACGCGGCTGAGGTGACGGCGTATGACGCCTACAACAACGTGGACGACACTGGCCCCAATCTCTACGCCGGCACGAATGCATCGCTGAGTGGGTTGGGCAACTCGCCCGCGCCGGTGTCTCACGCTCCGAGCTATGGGACGCTGGGCTGGTCCGCCGGCGTGGGCACCGTGAGCAACGTGATCGACTACAAGGCGGAGACGGCTTCGCTGAAGATCACGGACAGCGTGGCGCACGTGGGGCCGACCGCGAGCAATGCCGTAACTGTGTACGCGGGCGCTCCCGCGAGCGTCCAGTACACGCAGCAGCCCAACGAAGTCGAAGTGTTCTCGGGCGGGACGTGTGCCACCCCTGGCCCGCCTGCCTGCTTCATCAGCCACTACACGACTGCCGGCGGAGTCCAGGTCCTCGCCAAGGACACGTGGGGGAACGTCGCCAACAACCAGACGACGATGACGACCAAGATCGGGATCGCAAAGACCACCGGTCCGGGATCGCTCTTCGGCGGCGCGGCGCAGAACACCGATTCGAACGGGCTCGTGACATTCACGGGACTTGAGATCGACACGGTCAATATCGGCGATGTCCTCACGGCCACGGCTACGTCGACGACCAGCAACAGCACCCCGAGCGTCGCCAGCAACCCGTTCGACGTCGCGAACCAGCTCGTGCTCTGCAATCACGCGTGCAACGGAAACGCGTCGCAGCAAAACAATCAGACCGACTCCGTCGCCGTCAGCGGCTCCGGCTCTGCGGACACGCTTGGCCTTGCCCTTGCGGGCGACAGCGATCCCGGGATCGCAGCGTGCCAGAACAATCCCGCCAATCCGGGATGGGCGCCCTCCCCCGCCGTTGGGGGCGGCACGATTTCCTGGACCTACACCGACATCACCAGTACGAGTGGGAGCCTCCCGTCTTTCCAGTTCACGTGGGAGCTGCTGAAAGCAGCCGTCAACCTCTCGCCCGACAACGGCGTCGCGCACTACGACATCTGTCTCGGCGCCGTCTGGATAGGAACTCCCGCGACTCCTGTGCCGGTCTGGACCACGAAGGGGGGCGGCAAGGCGACCGGAGTTGCCGGCTTCGATCAGTACGGCATGCCGGTGACGCGTTACTGGGGACTCGTCCCCGACTGCAACGCGAAGGGCCTGACCAAGGCGAACCCCTGCGTCGTCTCGCGCTCGAAGGACAGAGTCGGCGACGTCTTCGTCGTCTTCAACGTCCCGGCCGGTTGGGACCCGCAGCACAACGGCGGCATCTAGCGGCTCTCCGCTGACCTGACAACTACGCTTCCCCGGTGGCCCAGATAGCCCCGGGGGAGCGTGAGTTGCGGCGCGTCATCGACGAGGAGCGCGAGGTCGACGGCCTCGACTCGGGCGAGCTGCTCGCGATCTACCGCTCGCTCGTCCTGCTGCGCACGTACGACGAGCGCTCGCTCGTCTACCACCGCCAGGGCCGCATCGGCACGTACGCGATCTTCTGGAACCACGAGGCGATGCAGGCCGGCTCGGTGCACGCGCTCGACGACGGAGACTGGATCTTCCCGAGCTACCGGGAGTCGGCGATCGGGCTGCTCCGAGGGATGCCGGCGAGCACCGTGCTGCACTGGTGGCGGGGCCATCCGGCCGGCTGGTGGAACCCGGCGGAGTACCGGGTCGCCTCGATCTGCGTGCCGATCGGGACGCAAGTCCCCCACGCTGCCGGGCTTGCCTGGGGCGAGAAGCTGAAGGGCAATCCCACCGTCGCGATCGCGTACTTCGGCGACGGCGCGACGAGCGAAGGTGCGTTCCACGAGGGCGCGAATCTCGCGGCTGTCATGCAGGCGCCGCTGATCCTCTTCTGCAACAACAACCAGTGGGCGATCTCGACCCCGGTCGAGGCGCAGACGCGCGCGGAGACGCTCGCCGACAAGGCCGTCGGGTACGGGATGCCCGGCGTGCGCGTCGACGGCGGCGACGTGCTCGCGGTGTACGAGGCGACGCGGGAGGCCGTCGAGCGAGCCCGCTCCGGCGGCGGACCGACCTTCATCGAAGCGGTCACGTACCGGGCTGCTCCGCACGCGACGGCCGACGACCCGCGGGCCTATATCGACCTCGAGCGCGTCGAGGAGGAGAAGCGCAACGAGTGCGTCGGCCGCTACCACAGCTATCTCCGCCGGCTCGGCGTGCTCGACGACGCGACCGCCGAGGAGATCAAGAACGACGCCCTCGAGACGATGCGGGAGGGGATCGCGGCGGCCGAAGCCGAGCCCGAGCCGGACCCGGAGCTCGTCTTCGACAACGCCTACGTCATCCCGCCCCCGAACCTCCGCGAGGGCTGGGATGGCTGAGAAGTTCCTCGTCGAGGCCGTGAACGACGCGCTCCACGTCGAGCTCGCGCGCGACTACACCGTGATGGTGCTGGGCGAGGACGTCGGTCGGGCGGGCGGCGTCTTCCGTGCGACCGCCGGGCTGCGCGAGCGCTTCGGGGAGAACCGGTGCGTCGACACACCGCTCGCCGAAGCCGGGATCCTGGGCGGCGCCGTCGGGCTCTGCATGGCCGGCTGGCGGCCCGTGTGCGAGATGCAGTACGACGCGTTCTCGTATCCCTGCCTCGACCAGCTCATCACGCACGTCGGCCGCTACCGCTGGCGCACCGGTGGGAAGATGGAGTTCCCGCTCGTCGTGCGGATGCCCTACGGCGGAGGCGTGCGCGCGCCCGAGCTGCACGACGACTCGCCGGAGGCCTACTACGTCCACACGCCCGGCGTGAAGGTCGCGATCCCCTCGACGCCCGCCGACGCGAAGGGACTTCTCGCGGCCGCGATTCGCGATCCCGATCCCGTGGTCGTGCTCGAGCCCAAGCTCATCTACCGCGGCGAGAAGCAGGAGGTGCCCGAGGGTGAGCACGTCGTGCCGCTCGGTGAGGCTCGGTTGGCGCGCGAGGGGACCGACGTGACGCTCGTCGCCTACGGCGCGATGGTTCCGGTCTGCGAGCGGGTCGCCGACGCGCTCGAAGGCGACGCGTCGGTCGAGGTGCTCGACCTTCGGTCGCTGCGGCCGCTCGACGAGGAGGCGCTGCTCGCGTCCGCGTCCAAGACGGGCCGCGTGGTCGTGGTGCAGGAGGCGCCGCGCACTGCGGGGTTCGGTGCGGAGGTTGCAGCCGTTCTCGCGGAGAAGGCGATCCTCGACCTCCGCGGCCCCGTCCTGCGCGTGACCGGCTTCGACGTGCCGTATCCGTACTGGAGGATCGAGGATCGGTACATGCCCTCGGTCGAACGCGTCGTCAGTGCCTGCAGGCGACTCCTCGAATTCTGAGCCGCGGCTGCGGATCTGGCTCGAGCGCGGCGAGTCGGGCTACTGGCTCCGCGATGCCGCGACCGGGGACGCGATGAAGTGGGACGATCCGCGCGTGCGGGTCGTCAAGCTCGCCGGAGCCTCGTACCGGGAGGAGGCGCTGCAGGACGAGGGGTTCGCGCCGGGCCGGCGCCTCACGCTCGTCCGGGAGCCCGAGAACGAGCACGACCCGAATGCGGTCGCCGTCTGGGATGCCGAGCGCCGACTGCAGGCCGGCTACGTCCCGGCCGAGCTCGCGCCCGAGCTGCACGGCGACGAGCAGGCCGTGTCGCTGTGGGAGTTCCGCCGCGAGGACGGGCGGCGGATCGGCCTGCGCGTCCTGCTCGCGCCGGCGGACGCCTGGATCCAGGAGCCACGCGCGTGAGAGGCTGGTTCTCCCGCGACTACGAGCCGGTCGTCTCGATCGATCCCGGCGAGTCGGTTTCGTTTCATACCTTCGCAGCCTTCTGGACGTGGGAGGTCGACGTCGAGCCGGAGCGTCCAGAGGGCGCCGGCCACGCGCTCTACGGCCCGATCGAGGTCCGCGGCGCTCGCGCTGGGCAGACGCTCGTCGTGCGCATCGACGAGATCGTGCCGCGCGACTGGGGGCGCACGTGGGCGGACGACGAGATGTTCACGTGGTCGCTCGACGGCGACGTGTGGCGACTTGGGCAACACGCCGTCCGGTCGGCGCCCTTCCTCGGCGTGATCGGGATGCCCCCGCCGGAGCCCGGCGAGCACCGCACGACGCCGCCGCGGCGCTGGGGCGGCAACATCGACTGCAAGGAGCTCGTCGCCGGCACGACGCTGTACCTCCCGATTCCGGTCGACGGTGCGCTCTTGATGGCGGGCGACGGTCACGGCGCTCAGGGTGACGGCGAGGTGTCGGGCACAGCGATCGAGTGCCCGCTCGAGCGGGCGACGCTCACGCTCCACCTCGACGATGGCGAGCTGCGTTCCCCGATCGCCCGCACCTCCGACTCCTGGCTCGCCTTCGGCTTCGACGAGGATCTCGACACAGCCGCAGAGCAGGCGACCGAGACGATGCTCGACCTGATGGAGCGCGAGCTCGGCGTCACGCGTCCGGAGGCGCGTGCGCTCGCGAGCGTCTCGGTCGATTTGCACGTGACCCAGGTCGTCAACGAGGTCAAGGGCGTCCACGCAATACTCCGCGTGTGAGCTACGAGTTCAAGCTGCCGGACCTCGGGGAGGGCTTGACCGAAGGCGAGATCGCCCGCTGGCTCGTGGATGAGGGCCAGGAGATCGCCGAGGACGAGCCCCTGGTCGAGATCGCGACCGACAAGACGACGGTCGAGATCCCGTCTCCGGCCGGCGGCAAGGTCGCCCGGATCCTCGTCGAGGAGGGCGAAGTGGTCCCGGTCGGCACCGTCCTCGTCGTGATCGGCGGTGACGGTTCCGGCCATGCCCCGGTGCCAGGCACCGAGACACGTCCAAAGGAGGCTCCCGCTCCTCCCGCGCCGCCTCCCGACGAGGGGAAGGTGCGCGCGACGCCGCTCGTGCGAAAGGTCGCAGCAGAGCTGGGCGTCGACCTCTCCACCGTCACCGGATCCGGTCCCCAGGGACGGATCACGGAGGAGGACGTCCGCGCCGCGGGCTCTTCGGGACATGTGCCGGTGCCTGGCACCGGGCCAGGTCTCGAAGGGACGCGCGTAGCGCTGCGCGGAGTGCGCCGGCAGATGTTCGAGCATCTCATGCGAGCGCACCGCGAGATTCCGGCCGTGACGTGGGTGGAGGAGTGCGACTTCTCGGGCGTCGAGTTGAAGCTCCTAGTCCCGCTCGTCCTCCACGCGGTCACCGAGTCCCTCCGAGAATTCCCCGAGCTCAACGCACGCGTCGAGGACGGAGAGCTCGTCCTGCTCGACCGCTACGACATCGGCGTCGCGATCCAGACCGAGCAGGGGCTCGTCGTGCCGGTCGTGCACGGCTGCGACCGACTCTCACTCGACGAGCTCGACGCCGAGGTGCGCCGCCTCGCCGAGGCCGCGCATGCGGGGACGCTGAAGCCCGAGGAATTACGCGGCGGCACGTTCACCGTCACGAGCGCCGGCAAGGTGGCAGGGCTCTTCGTGACGCCGCTCGTCAACCACCCGGAGGTGGCGATCCTCGGGGTGCACCGGATCGAGGAACGGCCCGTCGTCCGAGACAGCGAGGTCGTCGTCCGCCGGATGGGCAACATCTCCGTCACGTTCGACCATCGCGTCATCGACGGCAAACGCGCCGCGGATTTCGGGCTCTCGGTGATCGGGCGCCTGGAGAGCTAGGCGGCGGCCTCGGCGGGATCCAGCTCGGCGAGGTGCGGCTCGAGCATCGACTCGATCCGAGGCGCGGTCGCGCGGCCGTCGATCCGCGATACCACTCGCTTCTCGACCACGAGCGCGAGCGAAGGCACCTGCCTCACCCGGAAGCGCTCGGCGAGGTCGGGCCGGTCGTCGACGTCGACCTTGCTGACGCGGAGACGGCCGCGCTCCTTCCGGGCGATGTGGGCGAGCAGGCTCTCCATCCGTCGCGCCGGACCGGAGCGGTGAGAGGTGAAGAAGACGAGTTGCGGGCATTCTGCGGGGGTCACGTGAACCTCCTGGCGGGGTCTTGCGCGAACAACGGACGAAACTCGCGCGCGGTTACGGTTCTCGCATGGGAACGTGGTACTGGATCGGCGTGAGCGCAGGCCTCGGCGTGGGCGTGGGCGTGCTCGTCGCGGGGGCGGTGGGCGCCGTTCGCAGCATCCTCCTTGCGTCCGTCGCGACCGCGGCTCTCGCCGGTGCCGCGCTCGGCTTCGGGATCGACGAGTGGCAGCCCGGCGGTTGGGGCGACATCGTTGCCGGCGCGGCGGGAGGCGTGCTCGGACTGCTCGGCGCGGCGCAGGTAGTCGGGGGCGCGCTCCGCCGCGGCGGGACCCGTGGAGGCACCGCAACCCTCGTCGGCGGCGCCGCACTCGTGGTGGGTGCGATCGCCTGGATCCCGGCGGTGGGCTACCTCGAGGCGGTGGCGCTGCCGCTCCTCGCCGCGCGGCTGCGGCGCTCGCAACCCGAGCGCTACGCCGGTTTGCGGACACTGGCGCGGGACGAGTAGCCCCGAGTGCCGAAGAAGCTCGTCCTCATCGTCGTCGACGGGATGACCCCGGCCGCCTTCGCGCGAGCCGTCGACGGCGGCCGGGCGCCGGCGCTGTCCTACCTCGCCGAGCACGGCGCCTACCGCGAGGCCACGTCGGTCTTCCCCTCTCTGACCCCCGTCTGCCTGACCTCGATCGCGACCGGAGCAGGTCCCGCGGTCCACCACATCCCGTCGCTCGTCTGGTGGAGCCGCCAGGAGCGGAGGATCGTGGAGTACGGGTCTTCCTTCGCAGCCCTGCGGGCGGCCGGGCTCTCGCAGTCGCTCCTCGACCCGATCTTCAACATGAACGCGCGCCACCTTGCGCGCGACGCCGTGACGATCTACGAGGTCCTCGAGGACGCCGGGCTCGTCGCGGCGGCCGTGAACATCACGTGCTATCGCGGCCGGCACCGCTATCTCCCGTCGGTTCCGGGCACGGGCCGCGCCGCCTACGGTCCGCGCCGCTTCTTCTTCTACGGCCTCTTCGAATCCGACCGGACTGGAGCGCCGCTCGCCGTCCGCAGCCGCCGCGGCGGCTCGGTCGACGCCTACGCCGCCGCGGTCGGGCGCTGGCTCGTCACCCGCGACGGCTTCGACTTCCTCGCCTACTACCTCTCGGGCTACGACTTCGCCTCGCACGCGGCCGGCCCCGACGGCGAGGCTGCCGAGCGAGCGCTCGAGCAAGCCGACGCCGCGATCGGCGCGTTGCTGGAGGCGACCGGCGGGCCGGACGAGTTTCTCGATCGCTACGCCGTCGTCCTCCTCTCGGACCACGGCCAGACGCGGGTCGAGCGGGCGGCGCGGCTGGAGGAGCCGTTTGCAGAGCTCGCCGGCGACGTCATCGTCACCGCCTCGAACCGGGCGGGACAGGTCTACCTCCGCCCGGACGCACGGCTCGACGCCGCCGATCTCGCCCGACGACTCGACGGGTTCCCGCCGGTCGACGTCACGCTCCGTCTCGAGGGAGAGGACATCGTCGCTCGACGGCACGGCGAGGATGCGCCCGTCGACAAGCTCGAGCATCCCGACGCGGCCTGGCGCGCCCGCTCGGCACTGGCGAATCCGAACGCGGGCGAGCTGCTCGTCTCGGCCGCGCAGGGCTGGGAGCTCACGGATCTCGGCGGCCGCCATCACGCCGGCGGCGGCAGCCACGGCTCGCTCGTGGCGGGCGACTCGTTCGTGCCGGTCGTGACCGTCGGCCTCGACGCCGAGGTGCGCCGGATCACCGATGTCGCTCCGGCCGTGCTCACGCATTTCGGGGTCTCCGTGCCGGGATCGATGGAGGCGCTTGCCGGTGTCGGCTGATGACCGGGCCCAGATGGTCGAGTGGCAGCTCCGCCGCCGCGGCATCGAGGACGAGCGCGTTCTCGACGCAATGGGACGCGTGCCGCGCGAGCGCTTCGTCCCCGCCGAGCTGCGCGAGGAGGCGTACGCCGATGCCGCGCTTCCGATCGGCGGCGGGCAGACGATCTCGCAGCCCTACATGGTCGCGCTCATCTGCGAGCAGCTCGCCCTGCAGGGAACCGAGCGGGTGCTCGACGTCGGCACGGGATCCGGCTACCAGGCCGCGGTGCTCGCCGAGCTGGCCGCCGAGGTGCACACGATCGAGCGGATCCCCGAGCTTGCGGAGCGAGCCCGCGCGAGCCTCGGCGCAGCCGAGTACGCAGACCGCGTCCACCTCCATGTCGGCGACGGCACGCTCGGCCTGCCTGGGCGAGCGCCGTTCGGCGCGATTGCCGTCGCGGCAGCCGCGCTCGAAGCGCCGCCGGCGCTCTACAACCAGCTCGAGCCGCGCGGCCGCCTCGTCGTTCCCGTCGGCGGATCGGCCGGGCAATGGCTCGAGGTCGTCATTCGGACGGCGGAAGGCCCGGCCGTCCTGCGCACCGTTCCGTGCCGCTTCGTGCCGCTGGTGGCCGGCGGGTAGGGCGCGTTTCTGCGCCGGCCGACGGGTGAGGAACGATGCAGAGCATGGGGTCCAGGTCCGCCACTGAGCTGCTCCAACTTCCGGTGCGGCTCCACGGGATCCGTCTCGGGCGGCCCGTCGACGTCCTCCTCGACGTCGCGGAGTGGCGGGCGCTCGGCTTCGTCGTGCTCTGCGGCGACGAGAGCCTGCGCTTCCTGGTTTTCGCCGCCGCGGACCTCCAGGAGGACGCGATCGCCGTGCCGTCGGCCCTCCTGCTGCTCGAGGACGTCGAGTTCTACCGGGATCGCTCCCGCTCACTCCGTGACGTCCTCGGCGGCGAGCTACGCGACCTGCTCGTCTTGCCCGACGGCTACGTCGAGGCCCTCGTCGTGGACGGGAAAGGCGGCGTTCGGGAGGTTCCGCCCACCGACGTGCCGGTCGAATCCGCGCGCGTTTCCGCGGGCTGAGCCGATAGAGACGCTACCCTCGCGGGCGACCGTGGAACGTCCGGCCGCCCATCTCGAGCCTACGCGGCCCCAGCCATGGAGGCCCAGGGTGCTCGCGTCGCTGCGCTCGATCCGCAACTGGCAGGAGCTCGGCAAGTTTTGCGTCGTCGGCGCCGTCGGCTACCTCATCAACCTGGCGGTCTACGACGCGCTTCTGCACGAGCACCTCCATTACCTCGTCGCCGCGACGTGCTCCTTCCTCGTCGCCGTCACGAGCAACTACACGTGGAACCGGATCTGGACGTTCCGCGAACACCGTGGTCACTTCGGCATCCAGGGGATGCGCTTCTTTCTCGTCTCCCTTGCCGCTCTCGGGGCCAACCTCGTGGTGCTCCACCTGCTGATCGCCTACGCGGGGCTGGGGAAGCTGTCCGCGCAGGCCGTCGCCATCGTCGTCGTGACGCCGCTCAACTTCATCGGGAACAAGCTCTGGTCGTTCCGTCGTGCGACGCGGTAAGTAGCCTGCTGCGGGTGAGGGGTCTCTTCGCCGTCACCCTCGCGTCGTTCGCCGCGGCCGCTGTACTCGTGCCGTCGGCGCTCGCCTCCACGAGCACGACCTCGACCACGACCTCGACCGCTCCTGTCTTCGACGGCAAGGGACATCTCGTCCAGACGCCGTTCGTCCCGGCGCACACGCATTCGCTCCTCAAGCAGGGGCAGGTTCTGCTCACCTTCGAGCGGAATCCCAAGGTTGCCGCCTGGCTCTCGCGCTACCCCGAGTCTGGCCGGAGCGACCAGGTCACGTACGACTCGGACTCGGGGAACTGGACCGTGAAGATCTGGTGGGGCGCCGCGGGCGAGATCGCCCAGGGCACGGTGCAGGACTCGACGGGCTCGGTGACCGAGGCCTGGACGGGCCCGCAGGTGGCCTGGGGCATGGCGCGCGGGTCGCCGGGTGCATTCGGCGGGACGGCGATCAACGACCCCTGGATCTGGGGAGCGTTCTGCGCCGTCTTCCTGCTGGGGCTCGGTGACTGGCGTCGGCCGTTCTCGCTCCGCAACCTCGACCTGCTCTTTCTCCTCTCCCCCACGGCGTCGCTCTGGTTCTTCAACCACGGCGACGTCTTCACGGCCGTGCCGCTCTTCTACCCGCTCCTCTTCTGGGTCGTGCTGCGCGGGACGTGGATCGGCTTCCGGAACCGTGGCACGCCGGGCGCGCCGCGCTGGCCGGTCTGGGTGCTGCTCGGCGCCACGATCTTCGTCGCGGGCTTCCGCATCGGACTCAACCTCGAGCGCTCGAACGTCATCGACGTCGGCTACTCGGGCGTGATCGGGGCCGAGCGCATCGTGCAGGGGCAGGCGCCATGGGGGAACTTCCCGGTCGAGACCGTTGCCCCCAACGGCAAGAAGCTCAAGCCGTGCGGGCCTGCCGATGCCTCGGGCGAGATCCGCAACTGGATCCAGACGAACGGACGCTGCGAGAGCGCCAATCCCGAAGGCGATACGTACGGGCCGGTCGCATACGAGTCGTACATCCCGGGCTATCTCTTCTTCGGCTGGAACGGAAAGTGGGACACGCTGCCCTCGGCCCACTTCACGGTGATCGCCTTCGACCTCCTCACGCTGCTGGGCCTCTTGCTCGTCGGGCTGCGCTTCGGCGGCCCCCGACTGGGGGCGGTGCTCGCGTTCGCCTGGGCCGCCTATCCCTTCACCCAGTACGTGTCCAACTCGAACACGAACGACACGATCATGCCGTGCTTCCTCGTCTGGGCCTTCTGGCTTGTCTCGAGACCGTCGGCGCGTGGCTTCCTCGCGGCCTTCTCGGGCTGGACGAAGTTCGCCTCGCTGGTCGTCGCGCCCCTCTGGATCACCTATCCGGGCCGGAGGCCGGGGAGGCGTGCTCTGCTGGGCTTCGCGGCCGGCACGCTCGCCGCCTTCTCGATCCTCCTCCTCGCGCCGGATCCGTTCCACGAAGCGCACGTCTTCTGGACGCGGACGGTCAGCTTCCAGGTCGGCCGCCAAGCGCCGTGGTCGCTCTGGGACTGGGGGCAGTACCACGCGCGCGGGCTGCCCGACCTCCACCTCGTCCAGCGCGTTCTGCAGGGGTTGCTCCTGGCCGCCGCGGTCGGCTTCGCCTTCTTCCCCCGCCGAAAGTCGCCGCTGCAGCTCGCTGCGCTCACCGGCGTGCTCCTTGCCGGCTTCGAGCTCGTCGTGACCTACTGGCTCTACACGTACATCCCGTGGTTCTATCCCTTCGCCGCCCTCGCTCTGCTCGCACCGGCGGTGCCGCTGCGGCAGCTCGTGGCGGTCTCAGGCCGGGACGCGGACGAGCTCGATTCCCTCGGCGCGGCCCGTGTCCGAGCACGTGACGAGGGCGCCCTCGAGCCGCACGTCGCCTTCGGCCGGCTCGAACCGGACGGGTAGCCGTGTCCGCATCCGAGCGATCGCGAGCTCGGAGCGGACTCCGATCACCGAGTCGTGCGGACCCGTCATCCCCGCGTCGCTGACGGCCGCCGTGCCGCCCGGGAGGATGCGCGCGTCGTTCGTCTGGATGTGCGTGTGGGTGCCGATGACGGCGGTGACGCGGCCGTCGAGCCACGTCGCGAGCGCGACCTTCTCGCTCGTCGCCTCGGCGTGGAAGTCGACGACCACAACCGGCGCCGCCCTGCGTGCATCCTCGACGAGTGCGTCGACCATCTCCCAGGGCGAGACCGGCGTGGGCAGGAAGAGCTGGCCGAGCAGGTTGACGACGGCCACGGCGACGCCGTTCCGCGCCTCGACCACGGCCATTCCGGTGCCCGGCGCTTCGGCGCCGAAGTTCGCCGGCCGGATCACGCGCTCGCTCGAGGCGAGGTAGGAGGCGACGCCGCCGCGGCGGTACGTGTGATTGCCGAGCGTGACGACGTCCGCTCCGGCGGCCAGCAGCTTGTCGGCCAGCTTCGCCGTGATGCCCGCGCCGTCGGCCGCGTTCTCTCCGTTCACGATCGCGAGGTCGGCGTCGTACTGGTCGCGCAGGGTGGGCAGGTGCTCCTCCACGGCACGGCGCCCGGGGACGCCGAAGACGTCCGCGAGGAAGAGGATCTTCAAGGCCGCGCTAGCCGGTCGTCTGCGCCGGCGCCGAGCGGACCTCGATGGACACGTGGTTCCCGGCGTCGTTCGTGTACCGCGCGAGCGCCTGGCGCTCGACGGCCGCGAGGTCCGCGACCCGGCCGAGCTTCGTCGCCCCGCTGACGACAGGCGTGCCGACGGTGAGCGCCGGGTCTGCGACGAGTTGCGTCACAGCGACGACGAGCGACGGTGCCGTCTGCGGCTGGATGTCGATCTCGGAGCCGTAGTTCTTGCCTTCGACGACGAACGGCCGGATCGCGACCACCGTCCCGTCCACGGGCGAGTAGACGTCGCTGCCGACCGGCGCGCCTACGTCGAGGGCGGACGTGGTCCCGCCGCCGAGCTGGTACCACTTCGGCGAGCCGCCGCCGCCGCCGAAGATGCCGTGCACGACCCGCTGCACGAGCCCCTCGTTCGCCTGGCGCCCGACGGGCTGGAGCGAGAGCGCCCCGTCGTCCGCCGCGTGGTAGCCGATCGCGGTCAGGCGGCTCTGCGAGATCGGCAGCTGCAGCCGCACCGGCCCGCGCAGCGCCACGATCTCGGGAGTCGGCCGCGTCTGGGCGACCGTGGCCTGGCTCTGGCGCGGGATGACGAACGACCTCTGCGCCGGAGCCCCGCCGAATGCGGTGAGGCCGAGGGCCACGAAGAAGACCGCGGCTAGGAGGACGAGGAGGGCGACCCGGCGCGCCCGGCGCGCGGCGCGCGCCCGTTGGCGTTCGACCCGCCGCCTCCCGTTGAGGCGCGAGGACGGCATGTCGCGCGGCACCTTATCGCACCTCCGCGGCTCCTCCCAGAGTTCAAGCGCAAGATTTCCCTGGATCCGCCAAAGCTCTCCGGCCTTCCAGCCCTCTCCGCTGGCGGCGTTACGATCGCTCGCATGACGCCGCCTGCGTCCGTGCGCATCGAGGTCCCGCGCTGGGCGCAGCTCGTGCTGCTGCCGCTGCTGCTGCTGCTCGTCTGGGCGGTGGCCGGCGCGGTGCGTCACGTGCTGTTCCTGTTCCTCGTCGCGCTGCTCATCGCCTTGCTCCTCAACCCGCTCGTCCGCGGCCTCGGGCGGGCATGGATCCCGCGCGGGCCGGCAGTAGCGCTCGTCTATCTCGCCTTTGCAGCGGTCGTCGCCCTCGCGATCCTCGGTCTCGCCACGGTGGTCGTGCAGCAGACGCGCAGTGCCGCCCACCGGGTGGACAACTATTTTACGGTCGATTCCGGACACCCGCGGCGGACGGGTGCCGAGCAGGATCTTGCCCGCCTGCAGGGCTGGCTCGACCACCATCACCTTTCGAGCGTCCACGTCCAGCACCAGGGGCAGAAGTTCCTCAACCAGGTCGGGACGAAGGACGTCCAGAAGTACACGACGAGGGCCCTGCACTGGGCGGAGGGTGCGGGTCTGACCGTCGTCACGCTCCTCTTCGACGCCCTGCTCGTGGTCGTGGTCTCCATCTACATGCTCCTCGACATGCAGCGGTTGACGGACGTGGTCGACCGACGATTCCCGCCGCGCGGGCGCGGCGGGCTGATCGTGCGGATGGAGCAGGCCGTCGCGAGCTACGTCAAGGGGCAGTTCCTTCTCTCGCTGATCATCGGCCTGAGCGTCGGGCTCGGGCTGTGGATCCTCGGGATGGCCGGCCTCATGCCGCACGGCGGGAGATATGCGGCGGCGTTCGGCGCGTGGGCGGGAGTGACTGAGCTCATCCCGTACATCGGGCCGTGGCTCGGGGCGGCTCCCCCGGTGCTGTACGCGCTCGTCCAGCATCCGCTGTCGGCGCTCTGGGTCGCGCTCCTCTTCCTCGGCATCCAGCAGCTCGAGGGCCACGTCGTCGTGCCGAAGGTGATGGGGCGCTCGCTGCGTCTCCACCCGCTGCTCGTGATCTTCGGCCTGCTCGCCGGCGGCGAGATCTATGGCTTCCCGGGGATCCTCGTCGCGCTGCCGCTCCTCGCGGCCGGACGTGCCATGTGGGAGTTCTTCGCCGAGCGGGTCGAGCTCCAGAAGTGGACTGTGGAGGAGCCGCTCGCCGAGGTCGGCCTCGAGGCGACGGTCGAGACGGAGCCCGCGCCGGAAACGCCTGCCGCGCCCGCGTCCTGAACCGCGAGCGGCGTACCATCCGGGCGT
>Ga0209810_1001894_pt1 | contig 27980 bp, 23 predicted proteins | sample Coa_R1_7_FD_187159 | JGI IMG/M metagenome (GOLD analysis project Ga0209810, IMG submission 187159) | Surface soil microbial communities from Centralia Pennsylvania, which are recovering from an underground coalmine fire - Coalmine... | ecosystem: Environmental > Terrestrial > Soil > Unclassified... | reverse complement strand
CATGAGGAGCAGCGTCGCGATGAGGGTGGCCTTGCGGCCGATGCGGTCACCGTAGTGCCCGAAGATCGCCGCGCCGACCGGCCGGGCGATGAACCCGACCGCGTAGATCCCGAACGCCTGCAGCAGGCCCGCCGCGGGGCCGCTGGTCGGGAAAAACAGCTTCGCGAACACCAGCCCGGTCACGACGCTGTAGAGGAAGAAGTCGTACCACTCGATCGAGGTGCCGATCGTGGACGCGATCACCGCCCGGGTGAGCTCGCGTCGCTGATCTACGGTCGGCGTCCCAGCCACAGTCGCTGTCCCGGCCATCGAACCTCCACTTCCGGCATGAGCCTACCGGCAGTCAGAAGCAGGCCGAAGCGGCCCGCATGTAAAGGCATTTGCGTGGATGGTACTCCGAAAAGTCCAGCGGGTGCAAGGCAAGTCGCTGCACGCTGACCCGCGCTAAGCCGGCATTCGCGCGCGAACGGGTACGGGCAGCGCACTTCTGGCGCGAGTCCATTATCTGGAGACCTAAACGCGACGGCTCAGGTCACGGCCGCACCCTAGGTAGGCGAGCGCTCACTAGAGCGGGTGCGCAGACGTCCGGGATCAGGCCAGCACGCACGCGCTATCGCCAAACCCATGATGTACGCGCGAAGGAGTCAAATCGCTGGTTGATGTCGTCTCGCTATTGCGCCATTCCGGCCAGCCAACGAGCGCCTCAAGCGCGACACGCGAGCAATCGCGGCGGGGCCAACGAAAGCCGCGCGACTGCAGTCGCTTGGAATGTGGTGGCCCGTACGGACGACGAGATGCGGCGACGCAGGAACCGCGTGTGCCGCGGCTTGAAACGCCACGGCGGCGCGATGCATTTTCGTAAGAGTGGTGCGGCGCCTTACTCCATAGCTGAAAAAAGACAGCCCGAAGCCCGAGCCTTTCAGCGTAGTCGCGAACAGGGCGTCGATCGATTCGGACGCGATACGTGCAGGGAAGCAACCACGGAACGTAGGACTAAGTCGTCGTCGATATGCCATGCAGCTGGCACTATGTCCCGATAAGTGAAACTTCGTGCTAGAAGAATGCGGCGAGACGCGCCATCGGAAAATCGGTGTTGTCGACCTATTTGCTGGATGCGGGGGTGCGAGCCTTGGATTTAAGGCCGCTGCGCGTCGGTATCCAGAGGTTTCGATTCTTGGCGGCGTCGATGTGGATCCGTACTCATGTACGAGTTACGAGCGGAACGTCGGCGCACCGTGTATCGAAGCCGATCTGGCTGACGTCCTCGCCTCTCGTGAGAAATTCAATGGAATACGCGATGCACTAAGGCTGGACGCCGTTGACGATCTCGTCGTCATTGGCTGTTCTCCCTGCCAAGGCTTCGCAGCGCACAGGGCATCGCATGACACGGTTGATGACCGACGCAGCCTGTTTACCGCGCTTTGCGAGCTAATAGTCAAGCTCTCGCCTCGGGCACTCTTCCTCGAAAATGTGCCTGATCTTATCTCGCGTCGACACTGGCGCTGGTTTACGGCCGGCATGGACATGCTTACTGCAGCAGGGTACTACACGCATACCGAGATTCACAACTTCGCCGAATTAGGTCTGCCTCAAGAACGATTCCGCGTTACAATCGTAGGGACAAAGTTCTCTCCGATTATTATGAAAATGAAGAAGCTAGCGCCGAGCCACTACAAAACAGTGCGTCAGGCGATCGGACATCTCCCAAGGTTGCAAAGCGGCGAGGCGTGCGCGCTCGACGTGATGCACCAGGCGTCAAAACACCGGCCAAGCACGATTTCGATACTGGAGTCTGTCCCGAAGGATGGCGGGAACCGACCCATTGGAGTGGGGCCACGCTGCCTAGATCGGGCGCGCGAGAAGCACGGGGGGTACACCGACGTATATGGACGCCTAGCATGGGACCGCCCAGCCGTGACTATCACCGCGCGCTGTCGCACGCCATCGTGTGGGCGGTTCGGTCATCCGGAAGATAACCGAGGGTTGACGCCGCGTGAAGCGGCAAATCTTCAAGGCTTCCCCGACGACGTCGTCCTGCACGGTCCGTGGGACGATCTGTTTAAGCAAATTGGCAATGCGGTGCCTCCGCTGATTGCCGAACAATTTGCGGAACAGCTCTTTGAGCATGTCACAACTGCTCGATCGCATGGGCCCTCGCAAGGCCGTCAAACTGGGATCCTAAGGCCGATCGGGCCGGGGTTCGCTGTTCGCATCAATGGACTGAAAATTCAGCGGCAGCGTCAACAGCAGTTTTCCACATGATCGCGATCGATCTTTTCGCGGGAGCGGGTGGCCTTTCGCTCGGGCTGCAGCAAGCTGGATTTTCAGTTATCGCGGCCTTCGAGCTTGACGCGTCGGCAACACAGACCTACCGCACAAATATCGGCGATCATGCCACCATTATGGACATCGCAAACGCTTCTCCCGCCGCGATCCGCAAATCACTCGGATTGCGTCTCTACGAATTGGATCTACTTGCGGGTGGTCCGCCATGCCAGGGCTTTTCCATACAGCGCAGGGGGGGGCTGACCGATTCTAGAAATTCACTTATCAGTGCTTTTGCGAGCTATATTCGTGAATTTCGACCGCGAGCGTTTCTGTTGGAGAACGTGCCCGGCTTACGGTTTTCGAAGCATCGTCCATTACTCGACGCGTTGATACGCGATGCCACCTCACTCGGCTATGCAGTAAGCGAAAATACCGTTAATGCGCTTTCAGTGGGAGTCGCTCAGGATCGCTCTCGGCTGTTCGTCGTCGGGATCCGCGGCGGAATAACTCCATTAGTGTTACGGCAGCCAAACAAAGATATCAAGACTGTCCGAGACGCCATCGGCGACTTGCCATCGCCGCCGGTTGATGGAACATGTCACCCCGCGTATCGCAATCACTATCGCGAGCGTCGACTCTCAGAGCTAAACCGCGAACGCTTGCTCCATATTCCGATGGGCGGAGGTCGCGAGCACCTTCCGCCGCGCTTACAGTTGTCGTGCCACAGCCGAAATCGTACACATCGACATCTTGATGTGTACGGAAGGCTACATTGGGATGCTCCAGCCGGCACAATTACTGCTCGCTTTGATAGCTTTACACGTGGTCGCTTCGCGCACCCCGAGGAGCATCGGAGTCTCACTATTCGAGAAGGTGCGCGCCTGCAGGGATTTCCTGACTCGTTTACGTTCCTCGGAAATCGAGAGCAAACTGCGATGCAGGTGGGTAATGCGGTGCCTCCGCCTCTCGCGGCATTCGTAGCGAAACGAGTTCGGACGCGCCTCAAAAGCAGACCTTAGCGGACTCCTGGATTAAATGATGATCTTTGACCGTTGGCAAGCCCCCGACCGCGACAGTCCTGAGACGGTCGAATTTCAACCGGCAGCAATGCTCGGTCCGCAACTCGCAGCTCTGCTACAGATGGACGGCCAGCAGGGCACAAACGACGACGCCGTTTTCCGCGTAACTGGGACGCAGATATCGCGCGCGCGCCGCTGGCACAAGGTCTTTGAGCGCATGGGTCTGCTATATCGATCAACGGACGGCGCGACAAGCGTAACGCCTCTGGGGCTTCGACTCACCTCATTCAACGATTCCGTTGTCCGCACGAACCGGCGGCAACTGGCGGCACTCGTAATCCCGGTGCTCGCGCGCTATCAGCTGAAGAACCCCGCCGACGAATCTCCGGACGCTCAGTACCCGGAAAACTGTGACCTTCACCCCTATTGGGCGATATGGAAAGCTATGGCCGAATTAGAGTATCGCTTGCATTGGGATGAGCTGAACCGCGCACTGATGCATGTATTAACACACCGCGACCTTATGCCGGCCATCGAGCGGATTCGAATCGCACGTGAAGCCGCCGACTACAATCCCACGACATCCGCTGGCCTAGGCCCTCGCGCGTATGATCAGCAGGAAGCGCCGGAAGGCCGCGATGCCGATGACCAGATCCGTGATCAGAAAACCACGCCGTGGTTTCGGCGCGCGGGCTTCGGTAAACTGCTTTTCAACTCGCCAGGAGAGACGAGTCGGGACGGCTATTGGCGAGTTGCCTCTGACGTAGTCGACCTTCTCGAGGACGCTGTCAAGAATCGCCCTGCGTATTTGCATTTCGCGACCGCTGACGCGTGGCATAACTATTATGGTGCGCTCAGCGAAGACCTTAGGCCAACATTACAGTCGCGGGCGGTGCAGCCATCGCCGTGCGAAATCCAACTGAGGCGCGTGTTACTCGAAAGGCACAACGCAATAGCATACGGGCCGCCCGGGACAGGGAAAACCACCGCCGCGCTTGCGATAGCAGAGGCCTGGGAGAGGGACAACGGGACAGACACGGTCTTTCGCACAACATTCCACCCGAACTACACTTATGAAGACTTCGTCCAGGGCTTCCGTCCCATCGATGGCGGAGGGTTTGCATTACAGAAGGGTGTCTTTCTGGTGGCATGCGAGGCCGCTGTGCGAGTCGCCCCGGCTCGCGTACTGTTACTCATTGATGAAATCAATCGCGGCGACACAGCGAGGATTTTTGGTGAGCTCCTAACATACATAGAAAGCGACAAGCGTGGCGTTGAATTTCGGCTAGCGCAAGACACTACTGCCTCGATGCGGGTGCCGGCAAACTTGTTCATCTTGGGCACAATGAACACCGCCGACCGAAGTGTGAGTCTACTGGATGTCGCGTTCCGCCGCCGATTTGCATTCGTCTTCTTTCCTCCCGACGCTTCCGTATTTAACGCGCCGCCGTACCTCGCCGCGGTTGACGATATACACCTCCCGACGCTATTGCGGCGCATCAATGAGCGGCTGCGAGAGGCTGGCGTAGACGCGGAACGCCAGATCGGCCAAGGGACGCTGCTTCTTGACCGCGCCACTGCGGATCCACTTCAGGCGCTCCGCGATCGTATGACGTATGAGGTCATACCGACCGTTTTCGAATATTGCTATCCGAACGCTCGTCGCGTACGTTCTGTGCTCGGCGACCTTGTTGACGATAGTGGCTCGGCGCGCAATCTCAGTGATGGCGCGTTTGTCTTAGCGGTCACCGGGATCATCTGAGCCCGTGCTCACCAAAGAGGCGACGAACGAAACGCTGTCGATCACGCGCCCCACGCTCGTAAAATTCGGATTTGTATTGTCAGCCCGCGATGCGGATGCTTTACAGCGCCTGTTTCGCGCTCGGCATCTGACCGGTGAAGCCTGGCTGCTGGAACCCCGCAGTCCGCCGCGTGTTGGTCAGATTACGATAGGGACGTCCATACTCGAGTGCCCACCACCATTCCCTATCGTACTCTTCCTAGGGATGTACTTGTATTGCTACGGCATGGAGTTCAATGACATCGCGCGACTCGTCCAGCCGGCCGTAAACGCCACGGCAGACGGTGTCCTTAATGTTCGAATCGTCCTTGAGATCTGCTTTCTTACGGAATTGCAGCGGCTCCTCGATAAAGGCATCTCGAAGCAGTACGTGTATCGCGACGAAAAATCATTGACCTTGCGGGGGCGTGTGGACTGGTCTCGTACTATGGCAAGTCGCATTCCCACCTCATCGAGCGCTGAGCTCACCGCAAACCATCCGCTGAACCGCATGCTTTACGATTTAGCATCCGAGATCTCGCGCTCGGCCGATTTCACAAACGCCGGGCTATCCATCCTAGCACCCAGTCCGCAGCGCTGGCGCGGAATCACGCCGCAGCCGATCGCATATCACGCGGTTATTCGGTGGCTTGCCACATTGGCACCTAGAGTCGCGCATTATCGACCGGTCCTAGTCCTCGCACGCGCGTTATTGGCAGAGGCTACGACGTGGGACTCCACCGGGACGGTCGAGATGCCTGAGCTGTTCCACGATTTGGCGACGTTATTTGAGCGGTTTGTCCAGCGACTGTTATCGGACGAACTAGCCCACGCGGGCACGAGCATTGAGGTTCAGGTGACGGATACGATGGCGTTTGTGACCAAGGAAGGAGCCTCGTATTCGCCGATTCGTCCCGACTTCATAATCCGTCGCGCCGACAAGCGTCCTGTTGTAATAGACGCGAAGTTCAAGCCGCAATACTGCTCGGGTAAGCGGGTAAGCACTTCGGACTTATTCCAGGTCGCGTTCTATTGTACGCGATACGGGGATGACGATGGGCCGGCCTTCGGATTTATTGCGGCGCCTGCCTGGTCGGCCGGCTACATCGCGCATCGACATATCGTGCACCACGGTTCGAGCGGCGACGTACTGATCACACTCGCGCCACTCCCTCTCATTGACATGCTTCGTGCATTGATTCAGGGCGAGCGCACCGCCTTTGCCAGCGCAGCGCAAGGCTGGCTGTATCAGATATTGCGGGAGGCCTCTTGCGGTACTGGCTAGAGAAGACCCTTTCCCGAGGGAATCCGCTTCGCGAAACGTATCCGGTTGGGAGCGCGCTTGTGTCACCGACCAAGAGCGAAGGCAACGTGGACATTTACCGGTTCATGCGCGACGTAGCGACAGGCGATGTAATTGTACATTTCGTTGACAACCGCGCGATTACCGGCACTTCGCGAGTCGCCGAGCCGTACAAGGAGCGGAATGCGCTGTACGTCGTACAGCTCACCGGCTACAAGCCATTCGTGCCGGAACTGTCGCGCGCATTCCTAGCTACAGAGCCGTTTCGCAGTAGATTGATCGCGATCGCAAATTCGGGCCGGCGGCATACCTTCTTTACCCGACTAGGTACGTTGAGACAAGGCGCATACCTGACACCCCTGGATGATGATGTCTTAGCCGTAATTCGCGACTATGCGTCTCACGAGGATACACGCTGGCCAGTCGCTGCCAATTGACGAGCGAGGCGACGGCGCAGTGCTGACATGTTTGATAACTGGCACTTCCAGACAATGCAAACGCGCCATCCCGCCCTGGCCAGCGCGCCTGTAACTTGTCTATCATGTAGACGGTTCCGCGACTGCTTCAGCCGCCAAAATTCGCGGTTTGAATTTGGTAAGCGGCCAAGCCGGCAGTTCGCGTGACCATGCCAAAAGCAGCCGTGATAGAAAATCGCTAAACGGGCTGCATCGATAACAATGTCAGGCGAACCCGGTAAATCCGCGACATTGCGTCGGTGTGCGATCGATTTGGCGACCAGAAGCCCTTGAAGCAGCAGCTCTCCGTCTGTTCCCCGAGACCGTACCGATTGCATTCTTGCTAATTCGCGCTCGCCGACGCGGTGCCTTGGCAGCCCCGCATGCGAACGACGCCTGCCGCTACGCGATGAACTGTTTGAGTTCCGCACCGACGTGGGCCAGTAACGGCGGTATCGCTCGCCCGTCGGCAGAGTTGCTGTACCCGACGGTTCGCCGGTGGCGCGCTAGCATCGGGTGGCAGTAGACTCGCTCCAGAGCGCGGCATCGTCAGGGCCGAAACCTTCGTGACGCAACACCGCTGCGGTGAACGGCGTGAAGCGGTACGACGCCGCGCCGACCCAAGCGCGCGTCTCCCCCTCGGTGAAACCGTACTGCACCAAGGTGCCGGTCGGGGATGTCGGTCGCCGCTTCGTAGTCGCCGGTGCCGCGTCGAGGTTCAACGACGTTCGGCGATCTGCCGCCGGGTCTGCGGCGCGCACGGGAACGAACAGCGGGAATGTCATTGGTGGAGTCATTCCATCGGTTGAGGGACTTGGTCCGGCGTTCCAGCACCGGCCGGGTCGCTTTGTTTATGCGCCCATTTTACCACTCGAACGCTTGTTCGGAAGCGTCTGAGCGCGTCTCCATTGCATTCTCCAGCGATTTGGCCGGCGGCAGTTTGCGCGCTCTGCACGTAGTGCGGCCAGCGCGTGGTCAATGTGCGGCTATGGTTCGAGATTCGTAATACGCTTCGATGATCTTGCCGTCCGGCGCGATTACGTAGCTCGTTCGGTTCGCGTACTTGTCGGTGAGCTTCGCGTCGTATTCGGTCGCAATTTTCAGGCCGGGGTCGCTCGCGACGAGGAAATTGCTCCGGCACTCTTGGGTGGAGAACCTCTTCTGTGTTTCAAGGTCGTCGCCGCTGACGCCGACCACGGTCGCGCGGAGCTTCTTGAACTTCGCGATCGCATCGCTGAAGGCGTGCGCCTCCGCCGTACAGCCGCTGGTGAACGATTGCGGAAAGAAGTACAGCACCACCGGCCCTTCACCAGCGCTGCTTTCAGATCGAACGTCTCAACCTCGCCGCCGAGCGCGGCCTGCGCGGTGAACTCCAGCGCCAGCGCGCCGGCCGGGAGCTCCGCGAGCGCCGGCGCCGCGGCGAGCGCGCTCGCCAGGGCCACGCTGCCGTGAACGTCGTGATGCGGCTCTTCGTCATGCTCCATCGCCCCCGGCTCATCGTTGCGCGCCCACCGCAGAACCGTCACGCGCGCTCGCGCCTGCGCCCGCCGCTACGCCGTTTCCGGCGCGTGCCGTTCCGTTGCCGCTGCCCGCGCTGTCCGGTTCCGCGGCTGACGTGCGGCGCGCGTACGCCGGCGACTGCACCGCGCGCAGCATCACATCGACGTGCTTCAGCGGCTCGAAGAGGCTGGTGAACGTTTCGGCGATCGTGCCGTCCGGCGCGATCGCGTACGACGTCCGGTTCGACGCGCCGGGCGCCATTGCGACGCGATAGCGCTTCGCGATGAATCCGGGGTCGCTCACGATGAGCACCTTGCCGGCGCACTCGCTCGCAGAGAACCTCCGCTGCGTCTCGAGGTCATCACCGCTCACGCCGACGACCGTCGCGCCGGCCGCTTCGAACTCATCGATGCGCGCGGCGAACGCGCGCATCTCGGTCGTGCAGCCCTTCGTGAAGGACTTCGGATAGAACGCCAGGACGACCGGGCCGGACGCGAGCGCCTCGGGCAGGTTGAACTCGCGAACCTCTCCGCCGAGAGCGCCGTGGACCCGGAACTCCGGCGCGCGCGATCCCGGGCGCAGATGCGAGGCCGCGCGAGCGATCGCGAGCGCGGCGATCAAGGCGAGCGCGGCAGCGACAAAGACGAGAAGCACCGCAGCAGTGTACCCCGCCCACATGAAGACGGGATGAAGGCGGCGCGGCTGACCGGCGCGCGCTTCTACAGCCCGATCTGCCTCGCGATGATCATGCGCTGCACTTCGTTCGTGCCTTCGCCGATCTCGTTGATCTTCTGGTCGCGGTACATGCGCGAGATCGGATACTCGTCCATGAAGCCGTAGCCGCCGTGGATCTGCAGCGCCTCGTTCACGACGTGGTGCGACACCTCGCCGGAGTACAGCTTCGCCAGGGACGCGCTCAGCTCGAACGGCCGGCCGTTGTCCTTCTCCCACGCCGCCTTCAGCACCATGAGCTTCGCGTGCTCGATCTGGGTGATCATGTCGGCGAGCTTGAACTGGATCGCCTGCAGCTTCGAGATCGTCGCGCCGAACGCGCGCCGCTGCTTCGCGTACTTGTACGCTTCGTCGTACGCGCCCATCGCCAGCCCCACCGACAGGGCGGCCACCGAGATCCGCCCGCCGTCGAGGATCGTCAGGAACTGCTTGAGCCCCTTGCCGCGCGCGCCGAGCAGGTTCTCCTCCGGCACCTCGGCGTCCACGAACGAGAGCTCGCGCGTGTCGGACGCGCGCCAGCCCATCTTCTTGTACTTCTTGGACCGGCTGAAGCCCGGGGTGTCCTGCGGGACGATGATGTTCGAGATCTCTTTGCGCGCGCCGTTCGAGCCGCTCGCCCCGGTCACCGCGGTGATCGTCGTGCCGCCGGTGATGTCGGTCCCGCTGTTGGTGATGAACGCCTTGCTTCCGTTGATCACCCACTTGCCGTCCCGCAGCTCGGCGCGGGTCTGGACGTTGCCGGCGTCGCTCCCGGCCTCGGGCTCGGTCAGTCCGAACCCCCACAGCCGCTCGCCCCTTGCCAGGGGGACGAGCCACTTCTGCTTCTGTTCTTCGGTGCCGAACAAGAAGATCGGGGAGGCGCCGAGCGAGACGTGCGCGGCGAGGGTGATCCCCGTCGACGCGTCGGCTCGCGAGATCTCCATCACGGCCAGCGCGTAGCTCACGGTGTCGCCGCCGGCGCCGCCGTACTCCTCCGGGAAGGGCAGCCCCATCAAGCCGAGCTCGGCCATCTTCGCGACCAGATCGTACGGGAACCGCTCCTCCGCATCGTTGCGCTCGGCCTGCGGCGCCACTTCGTTGTCCGCGAAGTCGCGGCACAGGTCGCGGATCGCCTTCTGCTCGTCGGTTAAATCAAAGTTCATCGCTCACCGCAGGTATGGTCTCCGGGACGCCCAATACCTTCGTAATTCTGACGCCGGAGTGCCTGTCGTAGCATGATCCGTCTCCGCGGCGTTTCGCTCACGTATCCGAACGGTACGCGGGCGCTGGACCACGTCGATCTCGAGATCGAGAAGGGCAGCTTCGTCTTCCTTGTCGGACATTCGGGGACCGGCAAGTCGTCGCTGCTCAAGCTCGTCTACCGCGAAGAGCTTCCCTCCAACGGCGAGGTGTGGGTCGACAACGTGCGCGTCGACACGCTGCGCCGCGGCAAGGTCCCGAAGCTCCGCCGCAACATCGGGGTGGTCTTCCAAGACTTCAAGCTGCTCGCCCACAAGACGGTTTGGGAGAACGTCGCCTTCGCGCTCCAGGTCACCGGGACGCGCACGCGCGACGTCATGCGCATGGTGCCGCGCGCGCTCGACCTCGTGGGGCTCTCGCACAAGAGCCGCATGTTCCCCGACGAGCTCTCCGGCGGCGAGCAGCAGCGCACCGCGATCGCGCGCGCGCTCGTCGGCAACCCGAAGATCCTGCTCTGCGACGAGCCGACCGGGAATCTCGATCCGTCGAACACGACCGAGATCATGGAGCTGCTGCAGCGCATCAACCTCAAAGGCACGACGGTCGTCGTCGCCACGCACAATCAGGCCGTCGTCGACCGGATGCGGCGGCGCGTGGTTCGGCTGGAGCACGGACGCATTCTGCACGATGACGAGCGAGGCTATTATTTCCGTGGACTGGGGCAGACTGCGGTTCTTCCTGGGTGAGGTTCTGACGAACTTCACCCGCAACGCGGGGATGCAGTTCACCGCGATCGGGACGGTCGCCGTCACGATCGTGCTGCTGGGCTCGTTCCTCTACGTCCGGCAGACGCTCACGACGTTCGGCACCGGCGTGCTCAAGCAGATCGAGATCGCCGTCTACCTCAAAGACGACGTCGGCGATCCGCAGGCGCGCGCGCTCGCCACGCGCTTCGCCAAAGACAACCGCATCGCCGCGGCCATCTACGTCCCGAAAGCGCAGGGGCTCAAGCGCATGCGCGCCGTGCTCGGCAAGGACTTCGACACCTCGCTGCTCACCGCGAACCCGCTCCCGAACACCTACCGGGTGCGCGTGAAGGATGCCGACTCGGTGCCGAACGTCGCGGCGTGGATCGCGAAAGACCCGCGCGTCGCGAAGACCGACTACGCCGCCGACACCGTGCAGAAGCTGCTGAAGACGGCGGCCGTGCTCGGCCGCGCCGGGATCGCGCTGATCGTGCTGCTCTCGATCTCGGCGGCGATCGTCATCGCGAACACGATCCGGCTCACCGTCTTCGCGCGGCGGCGCGAGATCGCGATCATGCAGCTCGTCGGCGCGACGAACCTCTACATCCGCATGCCGTTCATCGCCGAAGGGATGCTCGCCGGATTGCTCGGCGCGGGCGTGGCGATCGGCGTGCTCGCCGCGGCGCAGCACGAGATCGTGCCGAAGCTCGCGCAGACGCTCGCCTTCGTGACCTTCGACGTCAACGGGACGCAGCTGTGTCTCGAGCTGCTGGGCTGCGGCGCGGCCGTCGGCATCGTCGCCGCCTGGTACAGCGTCGGACGCCACCTCCGCGCGTGAGCCGCCGTCCCTCTTTGCCGCACCCGCTGAAGACCGCGCTCGCGGTCGTCGCGATGGCCGCCCTCGTGCCGCAGCTCGCGCTCGCGAAGACCCACACCCAAGAACGCATCGAAGCGCAGCGCGCGAAGATCCATCAGGTCCACCTCCAGCTCAACGCCAAGAAGGCGCAGCTCGAGACGGCGAAGGAGCGCGAAGCCGACATCCAGGCGCAGCTCGCCGAGACCAACCGCAACATCGGCGCGGTGAACGGGCGGATCGCGCAGCTCGACGCGCAGATGAAGTCGACGCAGCGGAAGCTGGACTGGAACAAGATCCAGCTTGCCGGCGCGCAGGCGACGCTGCGGCGGCATCAGGACGCGCTGAACCGCCGGCTCGTCGACGCCTACGAGCAGGGCGATCTCGGCTACCTCGACGTGCTGCTGCGCGCGCGCTCGTTCTCCGACTTCGTCGAGCGCTGGAACGACATCCGGTACCTGGTCAAAGCGAACGAGTCGACGATCCGTGCCCGCAAGGCCGACGAAGCAAAGGTCGCGGCCATTCAGAACGGGCTCCTGGGCGCGCAGGCGGAGCTCCAGGGCGAGCAGAGCCAGGCGCAGCAGCAGCAGCGCGCGCTCGCGGGGCTGGCCCAGCAGCGCAAGAACCTGCTCGACGCCGCCGACGCGCAGCGGCAGTCGGTTCAAAACGAGGTCGCGCAGCTCGACGAGATCTCGGAGGCCGAAGAAGCCCGGCTCGAGGCGCTGGTCGTCCAGGCCCAGCGGGAAGAGGAAGCGCGCCGGCAGGCCGAGCGCCGCGCCCGGCTGCTGGCCGGCGAGTCGGTTCCGCCGGAGCCCGGCGCCCCCGGCGAGCTGATGTGGCCGGTCTCCGGGCCGATCACCTCGCCCTTCGGCTGGCGGATGCACCCCGTCTACCACCGGATGATCCTCCACGCCGGGATCGACATCGGCGTCCCCACCGGGACGACGGTCGCCGCCGCCGCGGCCGGGACGGTGATCGTCGCCGGCTACGAGGGCGACTGCGGCAACATGGTCGCCATCGACCACGGCGGCGGCCTCTCGACCATCTACTGCCACATGTCGCAGATCTACGTCGGCGTGAAGCAGGAGGTCCAGCGCGGCCAGGCGATCGGCGCCGCCGGCGCCACCGGCGATGCGACCGGCCCCCACGTCCACTTCCAGGTCATGCAGAACGGGAAGCCCGTCGACCCGATGTCGTTCCTGAAATAGGGCGGCCGGGGCGTCCAAGGGACGTCCCAAGAAAGTGATTCACCGTTAGGGACTCTGGTGCGGATGGAACAACTCGCCCACGGGGCGGGTTCTACCGTGTACACTCCCGCGCCACGCCTGAAGGACCGCCGTTTGACCGCCCGCATCCGTATCGTGTCCGCCGCCCTCGTCGTGGCGTTCGCCGCCATCGGCGGCGCTCTCTACGCGGAGCGCGCCGCCGCCTCGTCCGCCGAGACCACGCAGACCGTCGTCCTCGGCGACGGCTCGAAGATCGCCGGGTTCGACCTGAGCTCGCTGATCGCCGGCGGCACCTCGCAGCAGCGCCTCGTCGAGGAAGCGTATAGCCGCGTCGAGCACACGTACTACAAGCCGGTCGCCGACCAGCTCCTCGTCAACGGCGAGCAGAAGGCGCTCACCGTCTTCCTTCAGCAGCGCGGCAAGATCGCGCATCCCGTCGTCCCGCACGCGCTGGCGACCGGCGATCGTACGCACGACCTGCACGTGCTGCTCAGCACGCTGCAGACGGTGCAGTCGCGCTATCCGAACGTCGCGCCGACGAGCATGTTCACGCAGATCGCCCTCTTCGGCATGCTGCAAGGCCTGGGCGATCCGTACACGACGTACCTCTCGCCGCAAGAGATCAACGGGCTCGACGAGCAGCTCCAGGGCGGCAACTTCGGCGGCATCGGCGTCTACATCGTCAAGGACAAGCAGGGCAACGTCGTCGTCGATCCGATCGAGGGCAACCCCGCGATCAAAGCCGGCGTTCGTCCGGGCGACATCATCACCGCGGTCGACGGCAAGTCGACCGCGGGCGTCGACATGGACACGATCGAGCGCGAGATCCGCGGCCCGCTCGGCACCGTCGTCTCGCTGACGATCCGCCGTCACGCGAGCGCCTCGGCGCCGGTCGTCGTGCGCGTGACGCGCGCCGACATCCACGTGCCCTCGGTGCTCGCCAAGACCGAGAACGGCATCGAGTACGTCCGGCTCGCCGACTTCGGACAGACGTCGGCCGACGAGGTGCGCACCGCGCTGCTCGCCGGCAAGAAGCATCACGTCCGCGGCTACATCCTCGACCTGCGCAACAACGGCGGCGGTCTGCTCGACGCGGCCGTCGACATCTCGAGCTTGTTCATCCCGAGCGGGCCGATCGTCTCGACGATCGATCGCCTCGGCGAGCGCGACACCAAGAGCGCGACCGGCGACGACCTGCACGTGAAGCCGCTCGTGCTCCTCGTCAACCGCTACACCGCCAGCGCCTCGGAGATCACCGCCGGCGCCGTGCAGGATTACCATGCCGGCACGCTCGTCGGCGAGAAAACGTTCGGAAAGGGCGTCGTGCAGAGCCTCTACACGATGCCGAACAAGGGCGCGCTGAAGATCACGACGGCGCGCTACGTGACCCCGAAGGGCCGCGACATCCAGCACAAGGGGATCGTCCCCGACGTCGTGGTGCCCCAGCGCGTCGACCTGCCGATCATCGACACACCTCACGACAAGCAGCTCAGCGTCGCGAAGCAAATCATCGACCGCGAAAGCAAGAAAGACGTCTAGTCCATGAAACGCATCGTCCCCGTCACGCTCGTCGCGCTTCTCGCGCTCGCGACCGTTCGGGTCCCCGCCGCGACGGCGGCGGCGCAGACTCTGAGCATGCAGCAGAGCGAGGAGCTCGTCCAGAGCTACGCGCACCTGACCGCCGACTTCTACAAGAAGGTCGACCGGCAGGCCGCGCTCGAGGGCGCGCGCGTCTCGATGATCGACTTCCTCAAGAAGCGCCACGTCGCGAACGCGACGCTCCCGCAGATCCACGCGGGCGACGACGACGCGACGAACGCCGAAGCGCTGCAGCACGAAGTCCAGAATGCCGTCGCGACGTACGGCGCGAAGCTCGAGCCGCTGGACTCGCTCAACGGCGCCACGCAGCTCACCTACGCGGCGATCGCCGGCGTGATGGGCTCGGTGAAGGACCGCTACACCGTCTTCCTCTCGCCCAAGCAGTACGCGGCGCTCAACGAAGGTCTCGACGGCAGCTCGTTCGGCGGCATCGGCATCTCGTACGACATCGACGCGAAGACGAAGTTCCTGCACGTGCAGAACGTCATCCTCGACGGCCCGTCCGACAAGGCGGGGCTGCAGGCCGACGACATGATCACCGCCGTCGACGGCAAGCCGGTCTCCGAGATTCTCGGCCCGTCGACGAACGCCGACGTGCAGACGAAGCGCGTCTCCGCCGCGCTGCGCGGCGATCCGGGGACGAAAGTTCGCGTGACGCTCGAACGCGGCGGCAAGACGCTCGACCCGGTGACGATCACCCGCGCCGAGATCCACGAGCCCAGCGTGTTCGCGAAGATGCTGCCCAACAACGTCGGCTACGTCGAGCTCGCGGTGTTCGGGCAGTCGACGGGCCAGGAGCTCGACGCGGCGCTCAAGCGGCTCGACTCCGAAGGCGCGAAGGCGTACGTCCTCGACCTGCGCCGGAACGGCGGCGGCTACCTCAACGCCGCGATCGACGTCTCCTCGAAGTTCATCTCGAGCGGCCCGATCGTCAGCGTGCAGTCGCGCTCCGGCGTCGACACCGAGTACGACGCGGAGAACGACGCGATCGCACCGCGCCCGCTCGCCGTGCTGGTCGACCAGTACACGGCGTCGGCCTCCGAGATCACCGCCGGCGCGATCCAGGACAGCGGCGTCGGCAAGATCGTCGGAACGAAGACGTTCGGCAAGGGCGTCGTGCAGACGATCTTCCCGATGCGCGACGGCTCCGCGGTGAAGATCACGACCGCGCGCTACTTCACTCCGAAGGGCCGCGACATCAACAGCGTCGGCATCCAGCCCGACATCCAGAGCGCGCTGCCGAAGGACACGGCCGGGATCCGCTTCCGCGACCCGAAGTCCGACCCGCAGCTCGCCGCGGCGCTCAGCTACATCGACGGCCGCATCGACGTCAGCACGACGACCGGCACGCCGAGCGCGCCGCCCGCGCAGCGCTGAGCGCCGGGCCGGCACACCGCCGGCAACGCGCTAACAAAGATGCTCGCTTCACGGCGGGCGTCTTTTTCTGTGCTTCCGCCGTCGTCGTGCGTACGATACCGTGCCGTCCACCGTGTGGACGCGGGACACCGATCCGACGTGCGCGAAGCGCACCGGCCGGTCTACGTGAAGAGGGCTCGTGCGATCTCGGCGAACGAGGCGAACGGCGTGAACGCGATACCGCGCGCCGCGAGATAGCCTTCGAGCGCGCGGCCTTGCTTGGCGAACCGCACGTCGGCGGCGAGCGCGGCTTCGTAGTCGCTGACGCCGTCGCCGACGTAGACGGTGCGTGCGCCGGCGTCGCGCGCGGCGGCGACCCGCGCGGCTTTGTCGTGGCCGTTGGCGGACTCGTCGATGAACGTCATGCGCCAGCCGTCGGGGTGGAAGTCGACGTCGTTCGCGTACACCGGGACGTCGATGCCGGCGCGCTCGAGCGCCGGGCCGATCACTTGCCGGACGCCGGACGACACGACGGCGACCGACGCGCCGCGCGCGTGCGCGGCGTGCACGAAGTCGCGAAACGTCGGGTCGACGGTCGCGTGCGCTTCGAGGAACGCGAGCGCCTCCGGCTGCGAGAGCCGCACCATCTCGGCTTCGCGGGCGAGCACCTCGCGCAGCGTGACGCGCCCGCTCGCGAGCTCGTCCTCGAACCGATGCCACACGCGATCGCCGGCGAACGAGCGGACGAGCACGTCGAACGTGTCGACGTCGGTGATCGTGCCGTCGTAGTCGACGAAGATCGCCGGCGACCCCCACGCCGGCGCTCCGTCGTCGCTCAGCGCTTCTTCCGGGTGGTCGTCGCGCTCTTCTTCGCGGCGGTCGCCTTGCGCGGCGCCGCCTTCTTCGCGGCGGGCGCCTTCGCGGCGCCGGCCTTCTTCGCGGTGGCCTTGCGCGCCGGCGCCTTCTTGGCCGCCGTCGCCTTCGACGTGCCGGTCTTCTTGGCGGCCGTCGTGCGCGTGGTCGTCGCCTTCTTCGCCTTCGCGCCCGAGGCCGCGGCGGTGGCCGGCGCCTTCTTCGCGCGGGTCGTGCGCTTGCGCGCCGGCGCCTCGGTTTCGGCCTCGTCGGTTTCCGCCTCGTCGCGGTCGCCGGCTCCGGTGCCGAGGACCGCCGCGGCGGCGCCGGCGAGCGTTCGCGTCGCCGACGCTACCGCGGCGACCGCGGTGTCGGCCAGCGTCCGCGCGATCCCGGCCGGCGTTCCGGCGTCTCCCTGCGCTGCGGCTCCGCCGGCTTCGGCACCCGCCTTGCCGCGGCGCGTGCCGCGCGTCGCCTGATCGGCGCGCGATCCGCCCGAAGGCGCCGCGGCTGCGGCGGCCGCGGCTTCGTCGCCGCCCGCTGCGGATGCGGCCGCTTCGCCGGGCGCCGGCAACGCCGGAACCGGTGCTGCGGCTTCGAGCTGACCGCCGTACGCGAGCGCCCGCTCTTCCGGCGTGCGCCGGCGGCGCGACGGACGCGCGGCTTTGACCGGCTCCTGCGGCGCCGGGGGAGGCGTGATCACCGGCGGCGGCGGTTCGACCGCGACGTCGCCGCGCTTGCGGTTCCACGGCGCCAGCGCGCGCGAAGGCGCGGGCGGCGCCGTCTCGCCGGTGGCGTGCGCCGCGCCTTCGGCGTCGACGCGGAAGATGTGCCGGTCGGGGACGGCCTGCGGCTGCCCCTCGGCGGCGACGCCGGTCCCCGCCTGCGCGCCTTCGCCCGCTCCGCGGCCGCGACGGCGACGGCGGCGTCGACGCCGCTTCCGGTCGCCCTGCCCTTCACCGCCCGCGCCCGCGCCGGCGGCCTGGACGTTGAGCTCGTCCTCGTCCTCGCCGCCCTCGCCGTCGAAGACCTCGTCGGCCGGATGCGTGGCGGGGGCCGGCGCGCCGGCGTTCGCGGCGCGTCCGCCGGCGATCGTCGCCGTGCCGGTCGCGACCGCGGCGCCTTCCGCACCGCCCCGGCCGCCGCGTCCGCGGCGACGACGGCGGCGGCGACGGCCGCCGGCCTCTTCGGCTTCCGCGTGACCGTCCGCCGAAGCGGCGGCCGGCCGCGGCTCGCCGCGCAACGGGATCTCGCCTCCGCCCCGCGCGGCCGCGCCCGTCGCGGCGCCCGCGCCGGCGGCGACGCGGTCGCCGGAGAGCCGTTCGCCGGGAAGCACGCTGCCGATGCGGTCGCCGGAGAGCTTTTCGCCCGGCAGCACGCCGCCGAGCCGCGCGGAGACCTGCGCCGCGGCGCTCTCGGACGGAACGCCGGCCGAGGCGGCCGGCTCGCCTTCGCGCTTGCGCGTCTTGTCGAGGCGCGCGCCGGAGAGCACTTCGCCGGGCAGCAGCGCGACGGCGCCGTCGGCCGCCTTCTGCGCGGTCGTCTTCGGGGACGCCGTCTTGGCGACGACCTCCTCGGTGGTCGAGATGCCGATCGACGAGCGGCCGGAGAGACCTTGTTCGGCCTCCTCCGCCAGCTCGCGCAGCTCTTCGCTCTGCTCCTGCGCCGTGAGCGGCTTGCGGCCGCGCCCGCCGCGGCGGCGCCGCTTCCGGCCTTCGCCGGCGGCCTGCGCGGCGGGGCTGCCGATCGGGAAGCGCGGCTCGGCGAGGATGTCGCTGCCGTCGACGTCGAGGATCTTGATGCGGATCGTCTTGCCGATCGCGTTCGCCGCGTTCTCGACCTCGACGAGCCGCCCGGCGACGATCGCCGCGGCCGACGTCGCGACGGGGAGTCGCACGTTGAGCAGCTCGACCTCGAACTCGTCGCCGACGCGGATCGGCGCGAACGGCGGCAGCGCCGACTCGCCGAACAGCACGCGCGGGCGTTCCGGATGGACGGCGGGATCGACGAAGACGTCGATCGGCGCGCCGATCTTCTCGGCGAGCTGCGTGCGCTCGTCCTCGTACCAATACTCGGCTTGCGCGGCGACGCTCGGCGAGGCGGCGATGTGCACGTGCTGCGCCGCGCCGTTCGCGTGCGAGGCGATCTCGCGAAACGCGTCGATCGCGACCGACTCCGGCGACATCACCGAGCCGAGCCCTTCGCACGTCGGACACTTGCCGCGCAGCTGCTGCCCCAGGTCCTTGCCGACGCGCTTGCGCGTGAACTCCAGCAGCCCGAGCGGCGAGAACGACTGGATCGTCGAGCGCGTGCGGTCCTTGCGCAGGCCTTCCTGCAGCGCCTCGATGACCTTGTTGCGGTCCTTCTCCGACGACATGTCGATGAAGTCGCACACGATGATCCCGCCGATGTCGCGCAGCCGCACCTGGCGCGCGATCTCGCCGGCGGCCTCGACGTTCGTGCGGACGATCGTGTCTTCGAGATTCTTCCCGCCGGTGAACTTCCCGGAGTTCACGTCGACGACGGTGAGCGCTTCGGTCGACTCGATGACGATCGAGCCGCCCGAGGGCAGCTTCACCGTCGGCTTCATCAGCCGCGCGATCTCCTCGTCGATCTTGAAGTCGGCGAACAGCCGCTTCCCGCCCTCGTAGTATTTGATGCGCTCGACGTACTGCGGCCCAAGGAGCCGCATGAAGTCGCGCACGTTCTCGGTTTCCGTCTCGTCGTCGAGCCAGACGTTCTTGACTTCGGGGGTGATGAAGTCGCGCGCCGTCTTGTAGACGAGGTTCATGTCCTTGTGCAGCAGCGCCGGCGCGGGGACGCGTTTGAACTGCTCGAGGATCCCGTGCCACATGCGGATCAGCACGCCGAGGTCGGCGATCAGCTCGGCGCTCGAGACGCCCGCAGCGGCGGTCCGGACGACGGTCGCCATCCCTTCCGGCCGGATCGCCTTCATGATCGTCTTGAGCCGCTCGCGCTCGGCGGCCGACTCGATCTTACGCGAGACCCCGCTGAACTTGCCGGTCGGCATGAGGATCAGGTAGCGGCCGGGGAGCGAGATGTTCGTCGAGACGCGCGCGCCCTTGAGGCCGCGCGGCTCCTTGACGATCTGAACGAGGACCTCGTCGCCGCGGTTCACCTTCTCGGTGATCGTGTAGCCGGTGCGGCCGGACGTGATCTCGACGTCGCCGATGTTCAGCGGCGTCTTGTTGATGTCGTCGACGTACAGGAACGCGTTGCGCCCGAGTCCGATGTCGACGAAGCTGGCGCCCATGCCGGGCAGGACGTTGACGACTTTCCCTTTGTAGATCGAGCCGATGACGCGCTCTTCGCGCTCGACGTAGATCTCCGCGAGACGACCGTCCTCGAGGATCGCGACGCGGTTCTCCCACGGATCGCTCGAGATCAGGATGTCGGTCGACAAAGTACGGTGGCCTCTCTCGGACGTCGGCGGCCGTCGTCCGCGCGCACATCGCGACGACGCTCTGCGTCATCGAGCGGGCACCACGGGCGGACGCTTTCGTCCCTACGAATCAAAAAAAAGCTGTTTGAACGCGTCCGCACGATCGAACACCTGCTCTTCCGAGCGACGTGACCGCTAGCCGCACGCTTCAAGGCTGCCTGTTCCGGAAGGCGCGCTCCGTGTCCTCCGGTGCGCTCCCGGCCGGCCTGCGTCGTGGACCGCGGCCGGCGCTCGGCTCTCTCCCCAAACGACCGTGCTGCGTGCGAGGGTCATGTGCTGCACGCGGAGGCCGGGCGGGGACCGGACGCACGGGGCGAGCGACGGCGGTATCGCGGGCGTGACTCGCGAGCCCGCGTTCGAGCGCGACGAACGCGTCGATGACGTCGGTCGCCTCGAAGACGCGATTGCGCGCCTGCGCGTTCGTCTGGTGCACGATCCGGCGTTCGAGCAGTCGGGTCAGCGCCTCGTTGACGGCCGTGACGCTCCGACCGGTAAGCTCGGCCGCGGTCTTCACGCTCACGATGGGCGCGCCGGGCAAGACGCGTAGGACGTCGTGCACGGCGGCATGCGATCGCGTTTCGCCCAGCCTCGCCCGCCAGGCGCTCTGGATATCGGAGATGCGGTCTTCGAACGCTTCGCTGCTTTTGACCGCTCCGATGCACGCGCCCGCGAAAAGAGAAAGCCACCCGTTCACGCCGGCGATCGCATCCTTCGACAACGCGTCGCCGACGTAGCAGGCTCGGTTGAGCGCACGAACGTAGCCCTCGGCTTGCGTCGCGAGGACGAGCGAGATCGGCGGCAGCACGTTTCGGACCAAGCCGCGCTTGCGGAGGATCATGTGGATCAGCGCGCGTCCGACCCGCCCGTTCCCATCGACGAAGGGATGAATCGCCTCGAACTGCCCGTGCGCGACCGCGGCCTGCGCGGCCGGCGAGAGACGGTCGTCGTTGCAGAACCGGCACAGGTCCGTCATCAGCGCTTCGACACGGTCGGGAGGCGGCGGCACGAACGCTGCGGCGCACGGATTGTAGTCGCTCCCGCCGATCCAATTCTGAACGGTGCGCAGCCGCCCCGCGTGATGGGCCAACGACGTCCTCCCGAGCAGCCGCCGATGTGTCTCCAGCAAACGTTCGAGGGTAATCTCGCTCTCGGGCGCGACGGCGCCGATCGCGTACGCCATCGCGTCGATGTTCGCCAGGACTTCCGAGGCGGTGACGTTACGCAACGTCGTGCTCGGGTCGCCCCGCACCGCGTCGAGCTCGAGAAGTCTGCGAGGCTCGACCCGCAAGCCCTCGATCCGCGAAGACGCAACCGCTTCCGCGCGCAACAGGAGGCGCGCGAGCGCCTCGGTGTCGACGAGGGCGTCGGCGCGCCGATCGAGCTCGACGATGAAGCGCTCGGCGTCGCTGAGGTCGGCCGCGGTCTCGCCGTCGAGCAGAAACGCTCGCGTGTCGAGCATGTCGGGCACGTAGGCCTCGTACCAGCAGCCGCGACGGTCCTTCCGCGTGTAGCCGTCGGCCCGCTCGTCCCAATAGGCCCGGATCCGCTCCGCCATACCCTACCGTTAGTCCGCCTTTCTGAGAAACCTGTAATAAGGCGGATTCCTATTTAGGTTTCGACCGGGCGCGCTTAAGCGTCCGCGGGGACGAAACGGGCGGCTACTCTTCCGTGATGTCGCCGGGGAGGTACGAGAAGCCCTCGAGCTCGTCGAGCGCGATCTTGAGGCGCTGCTTCACGAGCTCGATCCGGTTGCGGGCGCCGACGTCGGCGCCCATCGTGCGCGCGCCGATGGCCGCCTCCGCGGCGAGCTGCTCCAGCTCGCGGCTGGCGCGTTCGAGGCGCGCGAGCGACGTCTCTTCGGCCGGTACCTCACCCATCGGTTCCCCCCCCGTTCACGCCCGGCGCGCGGCGTCGTCGCCGAACACCAGGGCGTCCTTCTGCAGCACGATGTTGAGCAGGATTCCCACCGCGACGTAGTCGGTCATCAGCGCGCTCCCGCCGTACGACATGAAGGGCAGCGGGATTCCGGTGATCGGCATGATGCCGATCGTCATCCCGATGTTGACGATCATGTGGAAGGCGAGCATGGCGATCAAGCCGACGGCGAGCAGGACGCCGAAGCGGTCTTTCGCCGCGAAGATCGAGCGCATCGACGACGCGATCGTGACCACGTAGAGCGCGAGCAGCAGCAGCGCGCCGATGAAGCCCCACTCCTCGCCGAGCGCGGTGAAGATGAAGTCGCGCGAGTTTTCGGGGACGAACGCGAGCTGCGTCTGCGTCCCGTGGTAGAGGCCCTTGCCGAACCACTCACCGCTCCCGATCGCGATCTTCGACTGGTTCAGGTTGTAGCCGACGCCCTCCGGATCGAGCTTCGGATCGAGAAAGACCAGCAGCCGCGCGCGCTGGAACGGCTTGAGCAGATGCTCGCTCGTCAGCACGTACGCCGCGGCCGTCGCGACGCCGCCGACGTACAGCGCGAAGTCGATGAGGTTCGGCAGCCCGATGTACAGCTCGGCCGTGAGGATGCCGCCGATGACGAGCGTCGTGCCGAGATCGGGCTGCTTGAGAATCAGCACGGCGGGGATCGCGACCGCGAGCAGCGGCAGCCACAGCTCCTGGATCTTGCGGTACGAGCCGCGGCACAGCAGCGCCGCGAGCGCGATCGCGATGACCACCTTCGCCGGCTCGGACGGCTGGAATTGGAACGGCCCGAGCTGGATCCAGCGCGCCGCGCCGAGCGCCGAATGCCCCTTGAACGCGATGAAGATCAGCAGCCCCAGGGTCACGACATAGAGGAGCAGCGCCCAGCGCCGCCAGATGCGGTAGTCGAGGAACGCCGCGCCGACCATCATCGCGATCCCGACCGCCGCATAAATGAGTTGCTTGCGCCACTCGTCGGACGCGTAGTGATTGTGCAGCGTCGCCGAGCGGATGAACACGATCCCGAGCAGCGTGACCAGGACGGGAGCGACGGCGAGCGGCCAATTGAACCGCGTGTACCAGGGGCGATCCACCGCTCACGCGGTTCGCGGGCGCGCTCGCGCCTTCCGCCGCACGAACGCTCCCGCCCGTTTCACGCCGCGCCGAATCGGCGCGGTGGTCAGCCCGCCTTCGCCGCCTGTCCGTTCAGCGAACCGGACGCGGCGGTTTTGCGCCGGCGCCGGCGTCCCGCCTTGCCGTTCGCGCCCGCTCGCTGCTGCTGCGGCGACGCGCGCTTCGGCTGTGCGTTCGGCTCGACGCCCGCGCCGTTCTCCGGCGCGGCGTCGCTCACGGCGTCCGGCGCGCGCGGGCCGGCGTCCGCGGCGCCCGGCTCGCTCCTCGGCGCCACATCGGCGACCGCGTTGTGCGAGGATGCCGGCGCAAGGCCGGACGGCTGGGGTGCGGGCGCGAACGGCGCGGCGGCGATCCCGACCGGCTCGAACGCCGGCGGCGGCGGGGCGGGCTCGGGCGTACGCTCGGGGCGCGGGCCGGACGGCGGCGCCGGCGGCGGGGTCGGCCGCTTGTGCATCGCGAGGATCGGGATGTTCGCGAGCATCGCGACCTCGTGGTCGCGCTGCTCGAACGTCACGTCGCAGTTCGGGACGTCGACCTCGACGTAGCGCGAGATCACCTCGATCAGGTCGTGCTTCAGCGACTCGACGACGTCGGGCGAAAGCGAGAGATGATCGGAGAGCAGAACGAGGCGGAGCCGCTCCTTCGCGGTGGCGCCGGAGGACGGGCGTCCGAACAGTTTCGAGAGAAAGTCCAACACGTCAGCTGCGGCCCCCGAAGAGCTTCTCGAAGAACGATTTCTCGCGCGGGATCTCGGGCGGCGTCTGCAGCGTTCCCGCGATGCGCTGCGCGATCTGCCGGTACGCTTCGCCGACCGGCGAGGCGGCGTCGAGCGCGACCGGCTCGCCTTTGTTGGTCGACACGATGACGTCGGGCGCGTCGGCGACCACGCCGATCAGCGGCAGGCGCAGAATCCCGTTGACGTCGTCGACGGAGAGCATCTTGCCTTTCTTCACCAGCGCCGGGCGCAGGCGGTTGACGATGAGCGTCACCCGGCGGCCGTCGCCGAGCAGGCCGACGACGCGATCCGCGTCGCGTACCGCCGAGACTTCCGGCGTGCACACGACGATCGCTTCGTCCGCGCCGACGATCGCGTTGGCGAAGCCCTTCTCGATGCCCGCGGGGCAGTCGATCAGCACGTAGTCGAAGCGGTCGCGCAGCGAGCCGATCAGGTCGCGGAACGCCGCGGTGTCGACGTCGTCCTTCTCGCGCGTCTGCGCCGCAGCCAGCAGCTTCAGCGAGGGCACGCGCTTGTCGGAGACGAGCGCGTCGTCGAGCGTCGTCTTCCCTTCGAGCACGTCGAGCACGTGATGGCGCACGCGCGCCTCGAGCCCCATGACGATGTCGAGGTTGCGCAGCCCGACGTCGGCGTCGACGAGGACGACGCTCGCGCCGCCGGACGCCAGCGCGGCGCCGAGATTCGCGGTCGTCGTCGTCTTGCCGACGCCGCCTTTCCCGCTCGTCACGACGATCGCGCGCCCCCGCGTGCGCGGCATCGCCGCCGCGGCCGGTTCGGCGGAAGCCGTGGCCCGCGCCGTCTCGCCGGCCGGAACGGATGCACGCTCGTCGAGCACGGCGCCGGCGCTCGCGCGATCGTCCGGCGAAGGCAGCGCCTCCGCGCCCGCGGCGATGCCCGCCGATCGTGCCGGCGCGGAGCCGCCGTTCACCGGAGCGGCCGCCGCGGCGCTCGCCGGGACGGCGGCGAGCACACCGGCCGACGCAGCGTCCGGGGCGACCGCCGGCACGTCGGCGACGGCCGGCTCGGGGTGCGGTTCGACGATCTCGTGCATCCGCGTCCCACCTAACCCGCTTTGCGGAAGAGCCGCCCGAAGAAGCCGGGCGTGGTGAAGGTCGTGAAGGGAACCAGCTCGCCCTCGAGCCGGCGCGCGATCTTGTCGTAGATGACCGCGAGACGCGCGTCGGGCGTGAGCACGATGGGCTCGCCCCGGTTCGTCGTGTCGATGATCTCTTCGTCGTCGGGGACGATCCCGAGCAGCTCGGCGGAGAGGATGTCGGTCACGTCGTCGACCGAGAGCATGTCGCCGCTGCGGATCATCTCCGGGCGCACGCGGTTGACGATCAGCCGGATCGGCAGCCCGCGTTCGTGCAGCTTGCCGATCACGCGGTCGGCGTCGCGGATCGCGCTGACCTCCGGCGTCGTCACGACGACCGCTTCGGACGCGCCGGCGATCGCGTTGCGGAAGCCGTGCTCGATCCCGGCGGGACAGTCGATCAGCACGTAGTCCGAGAACGCGGCGAGCTCTTCGATGACCTTCGCGAACTGCAGCTCGCTGATCGCCGTCTTGTCGCGCGTCTGCGCCGCCGGCAGCACCGAGAGGTTCTCGAGCCGCTTGTCCTTGATGAGCGCCTGCCGGAGTTGGCAGCGGCCTTCGACGACCTCGACGAGGTCGAAGACGATCCGCTTCTCGACGCCGAGGACGAGGTCGAGATTCCGCAGGCCGATGTCGGCATCGACGAGGACGACGCGGTGCCCGCGTTTCGCGAGCGTCGCGCCGAGGTTCGCGGTCGTCGTCGTCTTGCCGACGCCGCCTTTCCCCGACGTGAGAACGATCCGGCGTGCGCTCATGCCTGCATCTCTTTTCGTAGGTCGGCTTGGCTGAAGGGGACGACGACGATCCGGTCGCCGGCGATCGAGGCGTGCTCGGGTCCGCGCGATTTTCCGTCGCCCGCGCCGCTCGCGATGACGGTCGCGATGCGCAGCTGCGTCGGCTCGAGCTCCAGCGCGATGACCCGCGCGGCGCGGTCGCCCTGCGCGCCCGCGTGCGCGACGCCGCGCAGAGCGCCGAAGACGACGATGTCGCCGGAGGCGACCAGCTCGGCGCCCGGATTCACGTCGCCGACGACGACGAGGTTGCCGAGGTTATGGAGCGCCTGCCCGCCGCGCAGCGTCCCGCGGTGGTAGAGCGTCGCCACCCCGGCCGGGACGCCGTGCACCGGCACCGGCGGCAGCGTGACGCCGGCGCTCGCGACGGCCGCCGGCTGCGGGTCCTTGCGGCGCCGCACCATGTCGGCGCGGGCGCCGGCGAAGTCGGCGACGAGCGAGCGTGCGTGATCGGAGAGCACCACGTCGCGCTCGCGGCGCCGGGGGAGGACCGCGACGTCGCCGACGCTCGCCGTGCCGAGGTACGCGAGCTCCAGCTCGGCGACCGCATCGGCGATCGCCTCGACGCCGCTGACCCCGTCGAGCGTGATGCCGAACTCGGCGAGCGCGTCGCGGAACGCGCCGATCTCCGAGGCCGGCGGCTCGAGAATCCCAAGGTTCGCGACGGCCCGGCTGCCGCGGTAGAACTCGGGCCGCGCCGCGAAGTGCGCGCGCAGCTCCTCGACGGCCGCTCCGAGAGCCCGGTCGACCGCGATCTCCAAACTTCGTCCGCGCCCGCGCACGGTGCTCATCGGCGCCCCTCCTTGATCATCCGCGCCCGTTCCGACGCCCCGGAATGCGGCCCTGCGCCGTCCACACCGATTGCACGAGAAAGTGCTGTTGTCCACAGAGAACCCACAGGTTTCCCGTATACTGGTGGAAAGCTGGGGCCGCGAGGCGAAGCACGCGGGTCCCGGCCGAACCCCGTCCGGCGCTCCCGAGGAAGCCCGTCATGATGCCGTTCCGTCGCATCGCCGTCATCGCGCTCAGTTTGGCGATGACGTGTGCCAGCATACCGTCACCCGTGTCCGCGCTGAACACCTCGCAAGAGGTCCAGATCGGCAAGCAGTACGACAAGCAGATCACGGACTCGACGGTGGTCGTCACCGATCCGCTGCTCAACCAGTGGGTCAACGACGTCACCAACAAGCTGTGGGCGCAGACCGCGCGCAAGGACGTCCCGTACTCGATCAAGATCCTCGACGTCTCCGACATCAACGCGTTCTCGACGCTGGGCGGATACATCTACATCAACGAGGGGACGCTGGACTTCGTGCAGAGCGACGACGAGCTCGCCGGCGTCCTCGGCCACGAGACGGGGCACATCGAGCGGCGCCACGCGGTGACGGCGAACAACAAGGCCTCGATCCTCAACGTGCTCTTCACCCTCGGCTCGCTGTTCTCGCCGATCATCTACCAGTTCGGCCAGCTCGCCGAGGCCGGGATGCTCGCGCGGATCTCGCGCGACGACGAGAACGAGGCCGACAAGTACGGCCTGATGCTGATGACGCGCGCCGGCTACGATCCCGACGCGATGCGCACGTTCATGACGCACCTCGGCGCGACGGAGCACGAGAGCCACGACGCGGTCTCGAAGTACCTCGCCGACCACCCCGGCACCGACAAGCGGCTCGCGAACCTCAACGGCGATCCGGAGCTGAACCCGAGCCTGCGCACCGACGATCAGCGGCTCGCGCAGGCGATCCACGACCTGGACACCGCGCGCTACAACATCGCCTCGCTGAAGTTTGCCGACATCCTCAAGCGGCGCCCCGACGACGCGATCGCGCGGTTCGATCTCGGCCAGGCCCAGCTCGCGATCGGGCAGGTCTCGAAGGGCGAGCAGAACCTCGCCGCCGCGGCCGCCGTCGAGTCGCCGCAGGCGAAGGCGCTCGCCGACGTGCGGATCAAGGCGCTGCGCGACGCGGAGCGCCGC
>Ga0209810_1001892_pt1 | contig 27986 bp, 21 predicted proteins | sample Coa_R1_7_FD_187159 | JGI IMG/M metagenome (GOLD analysis project Ga0209810, IMG submission 187159) | Surface soil microbial communities from Centralia Pennsylvania, which are recovering from an underground coalmine fire - Coalmine... | ecosystem: Environmental > Terrestrial > Soil > Unclassified... | reverse complement strand
AAAATCTGGACAGAAGACGAGCCGCTCGAAGCCATCGTCATCGATGGCCCGGCGGAACGAGAACAATCATCATAATGACATGCCATGCCATGAGCAGGCCACCCGCCAGGGGTGGCCCTACTATATACGACCTGCTCACCCGGTTCCGATATAATTGTGGAGCGAGCGGACGGAACCGTGCATAGTAGGGCCACCCCTGGCGGGTGGCCTGGAAAGGTACACATGACCACCATCGCCATTATCGGGGCAGGAATGAGCGGCCTCGCTGCCGCCCATACCCTGCAAGACATAGGCCAGACCGCCACCCTCTTCGAGCAAACGGGCGAGGTTGGCGGGCGCGCCACTACGCAGCAGCGCGAGGGCTATATCTATGACTCCGGCGCGCAATACATCAAACCTGGCCCCGTCAGCACGCCTTTCGTCACCGAGCGTTTTGCCCTGCCTGACCTCATCGATATTGTCAAACCGGTCTGGATTTTCGATCAGCAGGGCCATATTCAGGAAGGCGACCCGCTGCAAAACGCCGAAGCGAAATGGAGCTATCGCAGCGGCCTCACCGCCCTCGCCCGGCGCATGGCTCAGGGGCTTGATATCCGCCTGCATACTCCCATCGCTCGCGTGCAGCATACCACGCAGGGATGGCAACTCTTCTCGCAGGCCAACCAGCCATTCGGCCCTTTCGACCGCCTGCTCATCACCATTCCCGCCCCACAGGCCGCCGCTCTCATTGCCGCCACTACCCTTCCTGACAGCCTGCAAGAGTACATTATTGATCTTTTACGCGCCGCTCGCTACAATCCCATCATCTCCGTCACGCTCGGCTATACGCCCGCGCCGCGAGAACGCCCGTATTACGCCCTCGTCAACACCGACAAAGCGCACCCCATCTCCTGGCTGGCCTGGGAACACGAAAAATCTTCCAATCGCGCACCCGAAGGTAGCGGCCTGCTCATTGCACAGCTGGCCCCTGCCTACAGCCAACGGCATCACGATACGGCTGATGAAGAAGTCATACATGACACGATCAGTCATGTCGCTAACCTGTTGCAAGAGCCGCTTCACATGCCCGTCTTCACCGACATCAGGCGTTGGCCGCTGGCCCTGCCTTCCCAGAAAGCCGACGCAGACGCGCTCAACGCCCTGACGCTGCCCTTTGGCCTCGCCTTCTGCGGCGACTCCTTCACCGGCGGCCGCGTCCATCTCGCGCTTGAACATGGCCTCAATGTGGCAAAACAACTTCTGGCCCATATGTAATGATTGGAGAACATATGACGTGTCATGCGCAGCGGCAGCGAAGCATCTCTGTCGAGCCGCAGCGACCAGCCCGTTTCCTCAGATTCTTCGCTGCGCTCAGCATGACATGCTCTGGAGGTGGTTTCTAACAATCCTATCGCCCGCGCTGTCCTGTTTATGCTATAATAAGCATCAGAACCAGTCAGGAGGGACGCTATCCTCTGCGCAGTACAGAGTGAGAATAGAAGGAATGTAGAACTATGAGCAAGAAATTACTCAGCACGATCCTGTTATTTGCCGTCTTTATCGGCTTCCTCTGGTGGGGAATCTCCATGCTTACCTCTCCCGGCAAAGATGCGGAGACAGTCATTTACGCCATTCTCATCCTGGCCTGCGCTGGCTATGCCCTCGTCTCCATCTTTCTACTGCCGCGCAAAAAACAACCATAAATCAGAGAGCAGGTAGGTCATCTCTATGGGGAACACATCGCCAACAGCGCCGTTGGCTATCCGCCTGGCGACGCCGGACGACATTGACACCATCAACTATCTCGACAGCTTCAGCACCTCGCCCACGCGCAACATTCACCGCGATATGCAAAAATACTTCGGCTCGGTCGACCCTTCCACGCACGAGCGCACGCTGATCTTTCTCGCCGAGATCAATGGCAAACCCGTCGGCAAGGCAGAGTTGATGCTGCCCCCGGCTGAGACCGCCGGAACCACCGGCGGCACTGCCACGACCGGCTACGTCAAGCGCGTCGTCGTCCACCCCGATTATCGCGGCTACGGCGTCGCGCGCCAGCTCATGGAACACATCATCCACTATGCCCGCACTGAATGCGGACTGGACGCCATCGACCTGCACGTCTGGGAGGGTAACACGCCTGCCATTCGCCTCTACGAATCGCTCGGCTTCCAGCTCCAGCACCGCGAACTCTACTTCCGCCTGCCTTTATGACATCGCCATGTTGTGACGAACCACACATTCCCCTCGTTTTAATACCTGGGTCGGAAACCTCCTGCGTGTCTGTGCAGGCGGGTAACTTTCTGGCACTTTGACGGGAGGTAGCAGGCGTCGGCTAATCGGCGCGGATATATGGAGCAGCGAGCAATTACGACAGAGACAGTAGAGGCTATACAAACGACACAGGCGACAGAAATATCGAATCAGCAACAGGCATCAATCAAATATCGCTGGATGCGTCTTTTCTTTACTGAGGATATTTTCCCGGACAACCATCGTCTCATCGACCTGCAGCGCCGCGCCTGCTGGATCGGCATTGCCCTGATGTTGCAGGGGCTGAACGAACTGAGCCACGTCGATTTTATCCCGCACCCGCAGCCATACGAATCACTTATCAGCTTTTTGCTGTTGGCGGGGAGCCTGTGGGCGATCTGGATGGCCCTGCGCCCGGACAGGCTGAAGCCGCACAGTGTGCAGAGGCAGCCACGACGCTGGCAACAGCACGCCTTACTGCTCATCATTGTCGAAGCAGTTATTGGCTCGTTTCTATTCGGCTATATCATCGGCATGTGCTTCCTGCCGCCAATGATGGCTAACGACGGCACATCGCTCGATACCAACGCGGCTATCTTGCTCACGCAGGGCCGTAATCCCTACACCGATTCCAGCATCATCGAGGTCGCAAATCGCTTCGCCATTCAGGCAACCTGGACAACGCCGCTGCGTGAGGGCCAGTTCGCCAACCGGATCGATTACCCCTCGATGGAAGAGATACGCTCCGTCTTCGCAACCGACCTCAAAGCCGGACAGGCCCCCGAATTTGAGTCGAAGGTAAGCTACCCCGCGCTTTCATTTCTCATCCTCGTTCCCTTCGCCCTGCTCAAAGATTACAATGTCCTGCCTTTCTTCGTTCTCAGCTACGTTCTGCTGGTCGCGATTGCCTGGAAGATGGCACACCCGCAGCTTCGTCCCTGGGTGCTGCTGCTCGCGCTCGCCAATATTCCCATGTGGAGTTCCGTCTACGGCAGCAACCTGGATATCTTTATCACCCTGCTCATCGTGCTGGCCTGGCTGCTGCGCAATTCCCGCTGGTCCTCAGCCCTCTTCTTCGGCCTCGCCCTGGCAGGCAAGCAGACCGCGTGGTTTCTCATCCCCTTCTATCTCATTCTGGTCTATCGCCAGTACGGCTGGAAAGAGGCCCTGGGCCGCATGAGCATCGCCAGTGGCGTCTTCCTGCTCATCAACCTGCCTTTCATGCTCTGGAACTTCCACGCGTGGCTGGCAGGCATTATGGCCCCGGTAGCCGATCCTATGTTCCCTATGGGCGTGGGCATCATCACGCTGAGTACCACCCACCTGCTGCCCTATCTTCCCACATGGCTCTATACGAGCCTTGAGGCCGGGGCCATGCTCGCCATGTTCGTCTGCTACTGGTCGCTCTGCCGCAAACGCCCGCAGGCCGCCCTGCTGTTCGCCATGCTGCCGCTCTTCCTGGCCTGGCGCAGCCTGCCCTCCTACTTCTATTGCATCGCCTATCCCGTCTTCATCCTGTTCACTCACTTCTCTCGCGGCAAGGTCGCCCTGCGTATTCCACAATTGCCTGCCCCCCTTGCCAGACCTCAACCCGCATTGCCGGATAACGCCCTTCCAGAGGCTATACTATAGGAATTGCGTCGGCGCCAACTGATGGCGCGTCATCAATTGGCGCCGACGGATACCATCTCGACTCTTTTGCCACTTCGTGGTACAATCGTCATACGCAAAAACATTTCATATCTTTTAAAGAGGGAAAGATAGATTATGCCTGCTAAAAAAGAAACAAAGATCGCTCTTTCGGCGCAAGAGGAAGCGCAGATACAGCAGTTGCTGGCGCAATATCATCAGATCGCGACAAATCTGCATAGTAGCCAGACACAGGATGAGGCCGAAACAGCCATTACTGATATCGATGAGCTATCAGAGGCGGCGCAGATGGCGCTGCTCAAATCGCTGGAGCGCGAACAGAACAGCGACGCCGCCGACGTGCTGCAAGCCCTGCACGAACTCAGCCCCAACAAGGCGGTACGGAAAGAGGCCAGACGCGGCCTGATTCGCCTGGAAGGCACAAAAGTTTATCCTCGCTGGGAGCCGCCGGTCGACCGCACGCTGGTGGTGCAACTGGTGCGCCAGCCACCGCGCTTCTGGAAAGGCTTTGTCACGCAATCGCGCGAAGAGGGTGAGGTCCAGCTTATCCTCGCCTGGGAAGAGGGCTACGAATACAACGAAGTGCGCATGCTGACCTTTCTGCTCGACTTCTGGGAGCAGGGCGTTAAAGATTTCTTTGTTGAGAACTTCACCAAACGCAGCTTTGATGAGCATATGCGCGAGTTGCAGAATCGCCTGTCCGACATTACCCTTGCTGAAGCGACGCTGGCCGAGGGGCGTCGTCTTATTGAGGACGCCCTCTCCGTGAACCAGTGGCGCGGCACCACGCCACATAAGGAATACCGCCACTACCTGCCCACCATCAACCAGTTGATCCTTCAGGCCCCCGACACGGGCGAAGATCGCGGGCAGACATTTATCAGCCCCGCGCTGGAGCCTGACGAGGTGGCAGCTACCTTCATCGGCGGCTGGGCGCTGGGCGATTATGGCCTGGACTTCGATATGTTGAGCAGCGAAAGCAAGCTGCGCGAGGGACTGACGCGCGACGAGTGGATCGAGCGGCGGCGCAACTGGGTCAATGAGGCTCACCCCACACGTTTCGAACTCAGCGTCGTTCACGAACGCGAACCGCAGGCCATACAAAGCTCCGGGCTGTGGGTGCCAACGCTCTACAGCAGCCGCACGATCACGCGCAAAGAGATTGAACTGGGCTGGTCGCTGGAGATCAGCGATACCCCGCTCAGCGGCACGCTGCCGGAGATGCCGATGGGAACCATCGTCTACAAAGAGACCGGGCGGCACTGGTACTGGACCGTCTTCACGCTCGTGCAGGAAGAGGGCCGCTGGCGCGTCCAGAGCATCACCGACGAGGGCGCCAGCATGCAGGGCCTGACCATCGAAGAGTTGCAGCAGCGTATCGAGGAAGAGAATAAGCGCATCGAAGAGATCACCAGCCGCCCCCGTTCCACCAACGAGGAGGAGGCAGTAGCTAATTTCGAAGAGGTTGTCCGACGCATCATCCACAGCCTGGCCTATGTCGACGCCCTGCTCGTCAAGCTGCCGCTCGATGAGACCATCTATGAAGAGGCTTTCGGGCGCGCCATGACGCTGAACAACTATGAGCGCGCCGCCGCCTACCTTGAGCGCATCGTCCAGCGTTTTGGTCAGGGGCGCGCGGAACATTTGCAGCGCCTGGGTATTGTGCAATCGATGCTGGCCGAATGGTACCAGCAGCGCGGCCTGCACGAGCGCAGCGAACATTTCTTCGAGCTTGCCGAATCCACGCTGAATCAGGCGCTGGCGCTCAACAATACCGTCATCGGCCATACACGCCTGGCCGAAATCCTCATCAACCATAAGGTACGGCTGGATGAGGCAGAAACACACCTGAACCAGGCCGGAGAACTGGCCGTCAGCAATGCCAGTACCGAGGATCAAGCGATGGTTGAGGCAAACCTGGGTAGCCTCTCCATGCTGCGCGAACAGCCTGAGAACGCGCTGCGCCACTTCCAGCGCGCTGCCGAACTCAACCCCAATCTGGAGAATATCTGGTTCAGTATCGGCATGGTACAGCGCGCCCTCAAACGCTTCGACGAGGCAGAGGCCACCTTCAAGCACGCCATCGAGCTTGAGCCACATGATTTCCGCATCTACGCCGAGCTTGCCGCGATCTACATGAACCGCCGCCAGTTCGCCCAGGCCCGCGAGACGCTGGAACAGGGCATCCGCGCTATCCCGGAATCTGCCTATCTGCGCGCCCTGCTTGCCTCTGTCCTCCTGGAAAGCGGCGACCGCCGCCGCGCCAACGCTCTGCTGCAAGAGGCCGAGCGCATCAATCCGCAAGACCCGATGGTGCAGGCCATGCGCGAGGAAATGGAGAAAAGGAAAAAATAACCCCTCAACATGTTAAAAAGGGGCATACATCATCATAGTAACCAGGAAGCGATGATTTCACAGGAACAGAGCATAACCTATCACACCGTCACGCCAGGAGCCATGACCCGCGAGGGCGACGCGCTGGCGGAGATTGTTGAGCGGGACGAGGCCGGGCAGGAACACACGCGCGCGCTGCCGGTTCCCGGCGGGCTGCCGGGCGAGGTCGTCACCATTGCCGTCGAGGAGCCGCCAGCGTCGCGCCCCGGCAAGAAACGCCGCCACCGCAAACCGCGGCCGCCGCGCGTCTGGATTCACGAAATCCATGAAGCCTCGCCCCTGCGCGTTGAGGCTCCCTGCCCGCTCTTCGGCATCTGCGGCGGCTGCCAGCTTCAACACATGCGCTACGAGGCGCAACTGGCATGGAAACGCGACGTGGTGTACCAGTTGCTGCAAGACATCGGCGGCTTTGAAGACCCGCCCGTGCTGCCGACCGAGCCGTGCGACATCCCCTGGCACTATCGCAACCACATGCGCTTCTCCGTCAATCGCGAGGGCCAGCCCGGCCTGACGGCGCGAGGGACGCATCGCGTGCTGCCGCTCGCCTCCTGCCCCATCGCCCACGAGCAGATCAACCGCGCGCTCTCCATCTTGAGCCAGCAGCCCAACGCGCAGCCACAGCTTTTGATCCGTTGCAGCACCCGGAGCAATCAAATGCTCATCCAGCCTTATCCAGATGAGGAGACGCGGCAAAAACTGGCTGCAGTTGGCTTAGATGTACAGGCTGAGACGATGGAAGAGCGGCTTGGCGGGGCAAGCTTCCGCATTCGCCCCAGTTCCTTCTTCCAGACCAACACGCCACAGGCCGAGAAGATGGCGCGTATGGTGCTGGACGGCCTGCTGGCTCACATCCCGCCAGGCGAGCGGCGCGCTTTGACCGTCGTCGATGCCTATTGCGGCGTCGGCACCTTCGCCCTCCTGCTCGCTCGCCACGTCGGCAAGGTCATCGCCATCGAGGAATCGGCCAGCGCCATTCGCGACGCGCAATGGAACCTGCGCGACACGGAGAACGTGGAGATACTGAAAGGCAAGGTGGAAGAGGTGCTGCCCGCGCTCCCGGCTACGCTGGATGGGCTGGTGATCGACCCGCCGCGCGCCGGCTGCCAGTCGGTCGTACTCGACGCGCTTCTGCGACATCCCGTCAGCCGCGTGGTCTATGTCTCGTGCGACCCCTCGACGCTGGCCCGCGACCTGCACATCCTTTGCCATAGCCGGAGCGCGAACGAGCAGCCCGTCTACCGCCTTCTCTCGGTGCAGCCGCTCGATATGTTTCCCCAGACGGCCCATATCGAGTGCGTCGCCACGCTGGAACGCATCAATCAGTCGGAAAAAACAGTATGAATAAGCAGAGCGAGCAACAGGAGCAAAAAAATAATCTTCCCTTAGTGCTTGCCTCGGCCTCACCCAGGCGGCGCGAGTTGATCAGTCGGCTCGGTCTGCCCTACATCACCTGCGTCGCCCCTGTCGAGGAAGAGGCACTGGAAGCGCGCTACATCGGGCCGGTTGATGGGCTGGCGCAGTGGCTGGCCGAGCAGAAAGCCTTCGCTACTCACACGCTGCCCGGCCTCGACGGCCATATCGTCGTTACCGCCGACACCACCGTCATCATGGATGATGTCATCCTCGGCAAGCCGCGCAACGAGGAGCATGCCCGCGAAATATTGCTGGCCCTGCGCGGGCGTAAGCACTACGTCGTTACCGGTGTGGCCGCCAGCAAAATGGAAAACGACCTGCTCAACGTCCACAGTGAGCGCGTCGTCACACCCGTCTATATGCGCAATTACAGCGAGGAAGAGATCGCGGCCTATATTGCCGGCGGCGAGCCGATGGATAAGGCGGGGGCCTATGGTATTCAGAACCTCTCCTTCCATCCCGTTGCGCGCATCGATGGCTGCTATCTCAACGTTGTGGGCCTGCCGCTGTGCGCCCTCGCCGATGTGCTGGCCGAATTCAACGTCTACCCCGTCCTCCATCCGCATACCTCACCCTGCCCCTGGTCGCCACAATGCAAAGTATAGAGCAGTTCTCCACTTCCGTGCGCGGGCGGTACGCTCCCAGCCCCACCGGCGATCTTCACCTGGGCAACCTGCGCACAGCCCTGCTGGCCTGGCTGTTCGCGCGCGTCGCCCGGGGCCAGTTCGTGCTGCGTATCGAAGACCTCGACCGGCCTCGCGTGCGCCCTCACGCCACAGAGCGCATGATCGCCGACCTGCGCTGGCTCGGCCTCGACTGGGATGAAGGCCCCGACGTCGGCGGCCCCTGCTCCCCCTACACGCAGAGCGAGCGTCTGGACATCTACCGAAGCCTGCTCCAGCGACTGCACGAAGCGGGTCTTGTCTATCCCTGCTACTGCACGCGAGCCGAGATCGCCCGCGTCGCCAGCGCGCCGCACGGCAACGAAGGCCCACGCTATCCCGGCACCTGCCGCCAGCTCACGCGCGCGCAGCGCCGCCAGCAGGAAGCCAGCGGTCGCCGCCCATCCCTGCGTTTCCGCGTCGATGATGAGCGCATCGTCTCCTTCACCGACCTGCTGGCAGGCCCTGTCCGGCAGCACGTGCAGCAGGAAGTCGGCGACTTTATCCTCTGTCGCTCCGACGGCATCTTCGCCTACCAGTTCGCCGTCGTCGTCGATGATGCCCTCATGCATCTCAACCAGATCGTGCGCGGCGCCGACCTGCTCGCTTCCACCCCGCGCCAGATATTGCTCTACGAAGCCCTCGGCTTCCCCACTCCCACCTTCGCCCACGTCCCCCTCGTTCTCGACGAGCAGGGACATCGCCTCTCCAAACGTGCCGAAAGCGCGGGCCTCGCCCCCTTGCGCGCCGCCGGGCTGACCCCCGCGCAGGTCACAGGCCAGCTCGCCGCTACCTGCGGCCTTGTAGAGCCGGGCAAGAGCATTACCCCACCCGAACTGGCCCAACAGTTTACCCTACCGCGCCTGAATGATATAATGCGCACGATGAATCAAAGCAATGGATAAACACAGCAGAATTGAGATAGCAGCATGTCACTGGAAACTCGTATTGTCTTAAACGTGGTTGACATAGTGGTAGCCCTCATCATCGGGCTTCTTTTGCGCCGCCGGGTCGTGGAGCGGCTTAAAGGCAGCGTCCTCGATGAATGGCTGGTACAGACGCTGGGTATTCTGGTCATCATACCCTTGCTCATCCTGGCCATCGCCATCACCCCCATCATATGGGATAACAGCATTCTCTTCACCATGTGGGAGAACTTCAAGCGTCAGTTCGGCATCGGCAGTGTGACCGACCTGGTGGGAAAACTCATCGAGAGCCTGTTCATCCTGGCCATCGGCATCGGTATCGCCCGCACCCTGCTGCGGCTGGCCATTCGCGGCCTGGGCCAGCACATCGATATCAATATCCGCACGCTGATCGGGCGTATTTTCTACGTCATTGTGCTGACCTTCTCGGCTTTCTGCATCCTCACCATCTGGCAGGTCTCCATCGGCATCCCGGTCGCCGCGCTGGGTATCATCACCGTCGCCTTCACGGTTGCCGTACAGGACATCCTTAAAGACCTGGTGGCCGGTTTCTACATCCTGATGGAACGACCTTTTCACATCGGCGACCTCATCACCGTCACCGATATCGCGGGTGCAACAGGGCGCACGGGCCGCGTGGAAGATGTACAATTGCGCACCACCCGCCTGCGCCTTACCAGCGGCCAGCTGGTCAGCATCCCCAATACCAATGTCTTCAGCGGCGTCGTCATCAACAACAGCTTCTTTCCCGACCGCCGCGCCACGCTCACCATCACGCTGCCGCAAGAAATGTTTATCAAGGACGAAACGCCGCAGCAGATCATCGACGCTCTGCTAGAGGTCGATGAAATCCTGCCCAGGCCAGAGCCAACTGTCACGCTCAGCAGCGCCAGCGCAGGGAAACTCACACTGACCGTGCGTTTCTGGGTTGCCAACGGCCATAGCGGAACCGATCTGGGCCTCATCTCCAATGCCATTTTCGCCCTGCTTGCCATCCTGCCCGCCGCCGATATCACCGTCGCCGAGCCTGCCGGGAACGTGTAATAGTATGCCATGAGGTGGGCGAGAGGACCTTTTTCATGGCAGGGGATTTTTGAGAACTTCTATCCCATTCTGTTTCTCTGAAGGACAATCATTCGTTGGAAAAGTATCAATCTGCAAGGGGAAACAAAGATGCAGACACAGAGACGCCGGGTTGGCTTGATGGGCGGCACATTTGACCCCGTTCACTATGGACACCTGGCGATCGCGGAAGAGGTCTATTTCGCCCTCGGGCTGGACGAGATGGTCTTCATCCCGACCGGGCAGCCGCCGCACAAGCTTGGGCAGGCTGTCACGCCCGCCCATGACCGGCTGGCAATGCTCGAACTGGCGACCGCTGCGAACCCGCATTTCTCGATCTCAAAGGTGGATATCGAGCGGCCCGGCCCATCGTATACCGTTGATACCCTGCGCCTGCTGCGCGAGCAATGGGGCAAAGCGGTCGATCTCTACTTTGTCATCGGCTGGGACAGTCTGGAAGAACTGGCAAGCTGGTACAACCCGCAGGGCATACTGGAACAATTAGATTATCTTGTGGCCGTCCACCGGCCCGGACATCGGGAAAGGCCCGGCTACCGCGAGCAGCTAGAGGCGCGCCTGCCCGGCACCACACAACGTCTGCTCACGGTTCCCGTGCCGCAGCTGGATATCTCGGCCTCGGACCTGCGCCAGCGTGTGGCGACGGGCCGTCCCATCCGTTACCAGACGCCGGACGCGGTCGTCCAGTATATTCGAGAACATAGCCTGTATCGTGAAGAGAGAAATGCCCATGCCGAGGCCAATGCAATTTGAAATAGGGGATCGATTACAGCTACGCAAACCACATCCCTGCGGCGGCTATATATGGGAAGTTGTGCGACTGGGGGCCGATATCGGGCTGCGCTGCGAGCAATGCGGGCGCCGTGTCCTCCTGCCGCGCGCAGAGGTCGAACGCCGCGTCAAGCAGGTGCTACCCCGCGCACCTGAAAACGCCGAGACTGATGAAGATGATATGTAATCTGGAAGCGCCACAAGGCGCGAGGGAAGAATAGAATGGAAGCACCCGCTTCACGCCAGGGTTTTCTGACCTTGCTCAGGAAAAAAGATTTTTTGTGCCTCTGGCTGGCACAGCTTATCTCTATGACCGTTCTCAATGCATCCAACTATGCAGTTCTCGTCCTCATTGAGGAAGTCACCGGCTCCACAACACTTGTCGGTCTCGCCATTATCTGCTTCAGCCTGCCTGCCCTGCTGCTGGGCGCGCCCGCCGGTGTCTTCATCGACCGTATGAACCGGCGGCGCGTGCTGTGGATTAGCAACTGCCTGCGCGCTATCGCCAGTTTCGCTTTCGTCATCTCCCTGCTCACCAACCGGCACCAGTTGCTTCCAATCTACCTGCTGACCTTCCTGGTCTCCAGCATCGGCCAGTTTTTCGCGCCTGCCGAAGGCTCGACCATCCCCCTGCTCGTCAGCGATGATGAGTTGATGCCCGCGCTCTCGCTCTTCAACATCACCTTCATGCTCTCGCAGGCTCTGGGCTTTATCCTGCTCGCACCGCTCGTTCTCAGCCTGATCCCGTCCTTCACCCTCTCCGGCATACCTGTTCACCCGGTCGATACCCTCTACTTCATCATTGCCCTGCTGTATATCGCGTGCGCTCTCCTCACCGCGTTCATCCCCGCCTCGTATTTCAACCAGGCGCAGACAAAAAGACGCGACATCGAACAGCTCACCGAACAATCGCTCAGCGCCATCAGCAACGTCTGGCAGGAGATGCGGCAGGGATGGAGCTTCATTCGTCGCAACAGGCGGCTTTTCCTCGCCATCATCCAGCTCTCTTTCGCCGGTATCCTGCTGCTGGTCATCGGCGAGCTTGCCAGCCCGCTCGTGACGAAACTGCTGCTCTTCGCCGCCAACGACATGGCCTTCGTCTTCGCGCCCGCAGGCATCGGCCTCATCCTCGGCTCCATTCTCATGCCGCGCATCACCAGACACATCGGCAAATCACGCGCCATTCTGATCGGCTGCATCAGTCTCGCCACCTGCACTCTCTTGCTGCCGCTCGTGACCTTGCTCGCGCATAAACTCCTGCCGCAGGGCTGGAATACCAACCCGCTCTCTAATCCGCTCCTGCTCTTCACCGTCGCGCTGATCATGTTCTTTGCCGGGATCGCCATCGACTTTATCAACATCCCGGCACAAACCGCCGTGCAGGAACAAACCCCGGACTGGATCAAGGGCCGCGTACTCTCCCTGCAACTCACGCTCTACAACGCCGGTTCCATCCCCATCATTCTCTTCATCGGAGCCATCGCCGACCTTTTCGGCATGAACAACGTCCTCGGCCTCATGACGGTCAGCGCCATCGCCTTTGGCCTCTGGAGCCTTTTCTATGAACGCAGGCACGCCAGGCACTACCTGATTGAGAAAAGCGCGCCTCCCCCAGAACTGGATGAGATCGCCCCGTAAGAGAGCAGGAAAGGGAAAATCAACAATTGACGAGGCGGGCCAGAATGTCTACAATTATCTTGAACAGGACGGAAATCAGAACGCCAGGCATAGTCAGGTAAAGGAAATACATGGACCCAACGCTGAAAGCAGAAATCCAGCCATATGAACCCTGGCTCATTATCGCGGGCGTCATCGTGTTCTTGATCCTCCTGCGCATCACCCGCAAGCGCCTGCGCCACCACATCGACCAGATCGGCTACTCCCTGTGGGGAGAGCGCGGCCTCTACATCTGGTTCTGGCTGAACGCCCCCGGCGTCATCCTGCACGAACTGAGCCACGCCATCGTTATCTTGCTGCTCTATCCTTTCAAGTTTCGCATTACCAGTATTGCCCTCTTCCGCATTCGCCCGGTGCAGCAGCGCCTGCCCGATGGGCGCATCGTCAAAAATATCGGCGGTAAGCAATCGCTGCAACTGGGAGAAGTGCAGTATATTCGCCCGCAGGGGAAAATCATGAGCAATGTCGGCGACGGCCTGAGCGCCATCGCCCCCTTATTCGGCGGCATTGCCATGTTCATTTTCCTCTACTGGGTCGCCACCGGCTACAACCTCTGGGAATATAATCTCCTGCTCACCAACTTCCACCTGCTGCGTCCCGGCTGGCCCTGGTGGACGCTGCTCTTCGCCCCCTACCTCATCCTGACCGTCACCTCCGAGTTGTTTCCCAGCGGCCAGGACTGGAAGGGCGCGCGCTGGCTCGTCATCATCCTGCTGCTCATCACCATCCTCGTCCTCGGCTTCCTCTGGTACTTCAAAGTGCTGGTCTTCAACACCGCCCTGCTCTACGCCATCTCCGGCATCGCCGCCCATATCGACTTCGCCCTCCTCGTCCTCCTCGCCCTCGACCTGCTCCTCCTCTTGCTCTCTTACGGGCTGCTGCGCCTGGTGCGGAGATAGCAGATCTGCCACAGAAGCTACTTGTAGAGGACGAAAATTTAGCCTGCTGCCTGCTCAAAACCGCTACTGCGGCTTAAAAAATCTCATCGACGCCCGAAGCATCACCAGTCGAACCGGTCGATCAAAAATGCGCGGCTGTAGTGCAAGAGAATCGGGCTGCCGTGCGGGCAGGCTGCGGGGGCCGAGGTGTTGGCGAGGGCGGTAATCAGCGAACGCTGCTCGTCTGGCCCCAGTTCTCGCCCGCGCCGCATGGCTGAACGGCAAGCCAGGCCGATCAGCAGGTGGTCTTCCCAGTCGCTGCTATCCTCTGCCGCGATCTGCGCCAGTTCTTGCAGGTGGCCGACCAGTTGTTGCGTGTCCTCTCCGATTGAGACCGGCACCGAACGAATCAGGAAACTGCGCCCCCCGAATCGCTCGCATTCCAGCCCCAGCCCGCGCAGCGCCGGCAAACGCTGCTCGAACAATTCCGCCTCGTGCCGCTTCAGTTCCAGCATCACCGGCTCCAGCAGCAGATTGGCGGCGTTCTGCTCCTCTTCTTCCGTTTGCTGCTCTCGTGTCTCTACGCCCATATACGTCTTGCGCAGGTGTTCGTAGATCACGCGCTCGTGCGCGCGGTGCTGGTCGATCAGGTAAAGGCTACCGTCCGGGGCCTCGGCCAGAATGACCGCCTGCTGCAATTGCGCCAGCGGACGCAGGCTATGGAGAACCTCCGCCGTTCCCGGCTGCGCCGCCTCCGCTTTGTAGCCCTCCGCTGACTCCGCCACGTGCAGGCCGCGACGACGCGGGCCGGGCAGGTGGCGCTGGTAGACCAGTTCCGGGCCAGGAAACTGCGCCGATTCCGGCAGCGCCGGGCTGCGTTCCAGCACCGAGCGCACGGCCCCCGTCAACAGGGTCACCACCTCCGCCTCGCGCTGCAGCCGTACCTCCGTCTTCGTCGGATGCACGTTCACATCGATCTCTTCCGATGGCAGTTGCAGGTGAAAGACCAGCAGGGGATGCTTTCCCTTCGGCAGCAAACTCCGGTAGCCTGCTTCCAGCGCCTCCTGCAAGGGCCGCGACTGCACCCAGCGATTATTGACGAACAACATCACGTGCTGGCGATTGCTCTGCGCCAGCGCCCGGTTGCCCACGTAGCCATGCAGCACGAAGCCTTCGCTCGTCTCTATGTTGACGGCATTGAGCATCTCCGCCAGGGGCAGGTGATACAGTTCGGCCAGCGCCAGCGCCACATCGCCCGTGCCGCTTGTCTGCAAGACCGGATACTCTTCGATGGTCAGGTTGAAACGCACGCCCGGATAGCCGATGGCGTAGCGGCGCAGAAGCTGCACGATATGCCCGTTCTCGGTACGCGCCCCGCGCATAAATTTCAGGCGAGCTGGAACGTTGTAAAACAGGTCGCGCACAGTGACCGTCGTGCCGTGCAGGCGCGCCCGTTTGCCGCGTTCGATAACTTCGCCGCCACGTATCAGCAACAGAGCGGCAGGTTGTTCCTCGCTCTCCGTCTCAATCGCCCGACTCAGCAGCGTCAGTTCCGCGACCGCCGCGATGCTTGCCAGCGCCTCACCGCGAAAGCCCAGGGTGTGCAGACGGTAGAGATCTTCAACGCTATTGATCTTGCTGGTGGCATGGCGGGCGCAGGCGCGTTCCAGTTCGTCGGCGAACATGCCCATGCCATCGTCGGTGACGCGCATCAGGCGCAGGCCGCCGCCGCGTATCTCCACGCGTACATCGCGCGCACCCGCATCCAGCGCGTTCTCCACCAGTTCCTTCACCACCGAGACGGGCCGCTCAATGACCTCACCCGCCGCGATACGCTCCGCCACCTCTTGCGGCAGCGTCAGAATTGGCTTGCGCACCTGCATATTGTTCTGTTCAAGATTGTATAACCGACTCATACGTGTTTCTTCTGTCGTTTTTTCTGCATCAAGAATAAAAGATTAAGCGCGTCCAGCGGCGTGATGGCACAGATATCAACTGCGTCCAGATCGGGTTCCTGCCCGTCCGCGCCCGCTCGCTCAAGGGTCTCAGCCGCTGCCTGCGCCGCCTCGCTCTGCCACGTGTAGCGCCAGCGACCCTCGGCAACCTTCAAGCCGTTGCCATTCCCACTGACCATGTGTGCTTGCAGCGTCTCTCGCGGTAAAGTATGCCTGTTCTGCATTCCACTATGACCATGCTGCGTCGGCAGCGTGTTTTTGCCAGCTTCCAGGTGCTTCAACACCTCTTCGGCGCGGCGCACGATACTCTGTGGCATGCCCGCCAGCTTCGCCACATGCACGCCATAGCTGCGACCGATGCAGCCCGGCGTCACGCGGTGCAGGAAGACGATTTCTCCCCGTTCATCATCGCTGATCGCCATTGTATAGACACGCAGGTGCGGTAGTTCATCGGCCATCGAGGCCAGTTCGTGATAGTGCGTGGCAAAGAGCGTGCGCGCGCCCGTCACCTCGTGCAGATGCTCAACTACCGCCCGCGCAATCGCCAGCCCGTCATAGGTGCTTGTTCCCCGGCCAATCTCATCGAGGATAATCAGGCTGTTGCGCGTGGCGTGGTGCAGGATGCTGGCCGTTTCCTCCATTTCCACCATAAACGTACTCTTGCCCGTCACGATATCGTCCTCGGCCCCCACACGGGTGAAGATACGGTCAACCAGCCCGATGCGCGCCCGGCGCGCAGGCACAAAGCTGCCCATCTGCGCCATCAGGGCAATCAACGCTACCTGTCGCAGATAGGTTGACTTGCCGGCCATATTTGGCCCCGTCAGCAGCAGGATGCGCGCACCCTCGTCGGCCTCCATCACGGTATCGTTGGGAATAAACACATCGCCGTCCAGCGCGTATTCAACGACGGGATGGCGACCGCCCGCGATTTCCAGCCCGCGACCGGCTTCCAGCACGGGCCGCACGTAGCCCTGGTGAGCCGCCACCTCCGCAAGGCTCAGCAGCACATCCACCTGCGCCACCACCTCCGCCGTCTTCATCAACTGTGGATAATAGACGCTCAACTGGCGCAGCACGTCGGCGTAGATGCTACGCTCCATCTCATCGATACGCTCCTCCGCGCTCAGGATACGCGCCTCGTGCTCCTTCAGTTCCGGCGTGATAAAACGTTCCGCGTTCACCAGCGTCTGCTTGCGCATGTAATCATCCGGCACCAGAGCGAGATGGGGATTGGTCACCTCGATATAATAGCCAAAGACTTTATTGAAGCCGACCTTCAGCTTCTTGATGCCCGTGCGCTCGCGTTCGCGCGCCTCCAGCGAGACGATCCAGCGTCGCGAGTCCCGAATCGAAGCAATCAACTCGTCCAGTTCGCTGTGAAAGCCCGCACGGATGAGTTTCCCATGATCTTCCTCCTCGCTCTCCTCGTCCCGATCAACCAGGGCCCGATCCACCAGTTCGATGACTTCAGGACACAACTCAAGCTCGTCGGCCAGTCGGCTCAATAGATCGGCGTCGCAGCCGCGCAGCAAGTCACGTAACGGTGGGATCAGACCCAGATAGGCGCGCAGCCCCAGCACTTCACGCAACACCGCCGTTCCCTGGCGCACGCGCCCGGCAGTCCGTTCCAGATCGCCCATCCCTTGCAGGCACATCGTGAAACGACTGCGCAACGCCGGACTCTCGTACAACTCTTCCACGCTCTGCAACCGCGCTTCCAGCAGGCTCAGATCCAGCAATGGCTGCGTGATCATTCGGCGCAGCAGGCGCGCGCCCATCGGCGTGATCGTTCTGTCCAGCACGCCCAGCAAGCTACCCTGCACCGACCCGCTGCGCGCGCCCTGCAACAGATCCAGATTTTGCTGCGTGTGGGCATCCAGCACCATGTAACTGGTCGTGCTGTACGACCGCAGCCCGGTCAGCAGGGCCAGCAACCCCGTATTCATCTTTTCGAGATAGGCCACAATCGCCCCCGCCGCCGCGATGGCCTGCGGCACGCCCGCGCACCCATACGCCTCCAGCGACTGCACGCCGAACAGCTTGCACAACCGCGCACGCGCCGCCTCCGGCTCAAAGAAAGAGGCCGGGCAATGCGTCACCGTCATCGTGCTGGAAGGAAACTGGCAGACAGTATCTCGAATCCCCTCGGCCAGCAGGCACTCAGCCGGGTCCAGGCGTTGTAGTTCCGCCTCCAGAGCCGCCGGTAGCTCGTTGGGCGCGAACCATGTCACCAGAAACTCGCCCGTACTCACATCCACCGCCGCCAGCCCCGTCTGCGCGCGTCCCGGCGCAATCGCGACCAGATAATTATTCTGCCGCGTGGGCAGCAAGTTCGGCTCCGAGAGCGTGCCGGAGGTCAGGATGCGCGTCACCGCCCGCTCGACAACGCCGCGCCCGACTTCGCCCACCTGGTCGCAGATTGCTACGCGATAACCACGATGCACCAGCTTGCCCACATAATTCTCCAGCGCATGCAGCGGGATACCTGCCAGCGGCACGCGCTCATCCCCATACAGACGGCTCGTCAGCACAATCTGCAACTCGCGGGCCGCGATCTCCGCGTCCTTATCGAAGGTTTCGTAAAAATCTCCTACCTGATACAACAGAATTGCATCAGGATACTGGCTCTTAATCTTTAAATACTGTCTACGGGCGGGAGTCGACATCTTTCTCTCTCTACTTCCCTGTCCATTTGCAGGCATTCTTCCCAGATTTCCAGGAACGCCTGTACTCTATCATATTCTGACAAACCTGACAAAAAACGGTATTCCCCTCTACGCAGCAAGTATAGCCCTCCTCATGCTTTTATGCAACAAGAACTCCTTTGTTTCGATTGCACCGGCATGGCATCTACGCAGAAAAGCGCATTGACACGCCTGGTACGTGTCCCTTACAATGGAAGACGCAAGATGAGTTTCGGCAAAGATGTCTCCCTGAGAGAGGAGATATCTTTTTCTGAGCCGAGAAAAACAGGGGGACACAGGCAATCATGGCAGAGGTGCCGGGGACAATTGGCGAGTATCAACTGCTGCAACTACTCTGGCAGGGGCAACTTGCCAGCGTCTACCTGGGCGAACACAGGCAGTATGGCACACGGGCAGCCATCAAAATTCTGCATTCGGTTCTGGAAGAGGATGAGGCCGAAAAATTTCTGGCACAGGCACAGATCACCGCGCATCTCGACCATCCTCATATTGTGCGCCTGCTGGATTACGGAATCGAAAACGCCATCCCCTATCTCGCCATGCAGTACGTTCCCAACGGCTCGCTGCGGCAGTTGCACCCCAGAGGCTCGCAGTTGCCCATCTCCACCGTTGTCGTCTACGTCAAACAGGTAGCGGCAGCCCTGCAATACATTCACGATCAGGGACTCATCCACTGCGATGTGAAGCCGCATAATATGCTGCTCAACGCGCGTCACGAAGTCATGCTCAGCGATTTTGGCATCGCCGTCATCTCGCAACGGGGCGGCTACCGGCGCGAAAGCGTCTCCGACTTTGAAGGTACCATCCTCTATGCCGCGCCGGAACAAATTCGTAGCCGTCCCCGTGTCGCCAGTGACCAGTACGCGCTGGGCGTCGTCGTCTACGAATGGCTCACCGGCACGTGGCCCTTTCGCGGCTCCGTCGATGAAATCGCCAGCCAGCACGTCCTCAAGGCGCCGCCGCCGCTACGGGAGAAAGCGCCAGCCATCACTCCTGCCGTCGAGCAGGTCGTCTTGAAGGCGCTGGAAAAAGACCCCATGCGGCGTTTCGAGAGCGTCTACGCCTTCTCCGTCGCCCTCGAACGCGCCAGCCGCCTGGAAACACCCGGCAACATTACCATTCCCGGCTCGCCTTTGCCCTTCACGTTGCCATCAAAACACAGGCCAGCCTCCGTGAATGCCGCCCCCTCGAACCTGCTCACCTATCGCGGCCACACCGACCATATTTATGCGCTGGCATGGTCTCCTGACGGCAAATACCTCGCTTCCAGCAGCCTCGATGAAAGCATTCAGCTCTGGCGCGCCGCCACCGGGCAGACGCTGCACACTCATCATACCAGCTCGCTCAAAGGGCAGGCGCTGGCATGGTCTCCTGACGGCAACTATCTCGCCTCCACCGGCGGCCTGCTCTGCGACACCATTCAGATATGGCACATCTCTGACAATCTGGCTCTGAAAGCCAGTCCATACCCTCCCTGCAACGGCCACACGGAATCCATCAACGCGCTGGCATGGTCCCCTGACGGCCACGCGCTTGCCTCTGCCAGCGACGATGGCACGGCGCGCCTCTGGGATGTGCGTAGCGGGCGTTCCATCCTCATCTATCGCGGCCACAACGCCGCTGTCAAAGCGATCTCCTGGTCGCCTGACGGCAACTATCTTGTCTCTGTCGCTGAGGACAGAACCGCCCACGTCTGGAATGCCGACAACGGACGCAACCTGCTCATCTACTACGGCCACCGCGATAAGGTCAACGCCGCCGCTTTCTCGCCCGATGGCTCGCGTATCGCCTCCGCCAGCGATGATGGCACCATCCACCTCTGGGATGCCAGCAGCGGACGCAAAATTCTCGTCTACTCCGGCCATAGCGGCTTCGTCACCACCCTGGCATGGTCCCCTGATTCACCCGACAGCCCGCTCATCGCTTCCGCCGGTCTCGACGATACCATCCAACTCTGGGATGCCAGCAACGGCGCCCACCTGCTTACCTGTACCGGCCACAGCGACTGGATCAGCGCCCTCGGCTGGTCACCCGACGGCACTCGCCTCGCCTCCGGCTCCTGGGACAAAACCATACAACTATGGGATATGAACTGACCCCTCCGCTTCAACAGTCTTGCCAGCCCGGCTTTGTAACGTGTCATCCTGAGCGTTGTTTACGCTAAACGATCCACCGCATCCTTCGCTTCCTTCAATCCCACGCCGGTCTTCTCCCGGTACAGCTTAATCGCTGCGATCTTCTTGCCGGAGAGCGCCAGTTGCCGCACCTCCGCCAGAAAGGCGAGCGCGGCACCCTCTTCCACGTCATTTACGTCCCCAACACTTCCCATCACCGGCTGCGCAGGCATTGAGAGCGACTGGCCGGACAGCAGCTCCCGCTCCATCTGCTCCACCGCCGCCTTCGCCTCGGCCAGCCCCACCCCGGTCATCTCCCGGTAGCGTTTAATCGCCGTAATCTTCTGCTTCCTCGTCAGCAACTCCGCTATCTCATCCCGGTTTCCGACCGGCATGCCCATTTGCCCCTGCCTCTCCAGCGCCTCCAGCGAGCGCATCGGGTTCTCCCTGCGCCTGCGCGCCGCCTGCGCGAACCCCATCACAATACCAACAACAAGCACCAGCACAATCACCAGTACAATCGTACTCATCTTATCCTCTCTTTCTGCCAGCATAGCAATTCACGACTCTACAATACCACATACAAGAAGCCCCTGCTCTATCCACTACAGCGCGGTTCGTAAGGTATGTCATCCCGGCAGTTTGCCACCATATCACCAGCTATCCCATTTGCACTATTGACAATACTTCCTCGCCTCTGTTGTAATTGCTGATAGCACATGCAGATCATCCAATCAGCAAGAAAGCAGGTGGAAATATAGCAGTCGAAAGCTTTGCTAGATGAATGGATAAACAAAGGAATGACATTTGAGCATGATGATGAGCAAACTTCTGAGGATGCGGAGCGTAAGCAATGACAGACAAGAAAATAGATAAAGATGGGGAGCAGATCTAAATGGCCTTTGATTTGCAACGCGCGCGACAGGAGACGCCGGGCTGCGAGCAAGTGCTACACCTGAACAATGCCGGGGCCGCGCTCATGCCGCAGCCGGTGCTGGATGCCGTCATCGCTCACCTGCAACGCGAGGCGCGCACAGGCGGCTACGAGGCGGCGGAAGAGGCACAGGGGGCCGTCGAACACGTCTATGATGCCGTCGCAGCCCTGATCGGCTGTACGCGCGATGAGGTTGCCATCATTGAAAATGCCACACGCGCCTGGGATATGGCTTTCTACTCCATCCCCTTCCAGCCGGGCGAGCGCATCCTCACCTCGATGGCCGAGTACGCCAGCAACTACATCGCCTATTTACAGGTTGCAGAGCGCACGGGCGCAACCATCCAGATCATCCCCAACGATGCGCACGGCCAGATCTCCGTCGAGGCCCTGCGCAGCGCCATTGATGAGCGCGTCAAACTCATCTCTGTAACGCATGTGCCAACCAATGGCGGTCTCGTCAATCCGGTGGCTGAGGTCGGCAAAATTGCGCGTGAGGCCGGTATTCTCTACCTTGTCGACGCCTGCCAGTCTGTGGGACAGATGCCCATCAACGTCGGGCAGATTGGCTGCGATCTGCTCTCGGCGACCGGTCGCAAATACCTGCGCGGGCCGCGCGGCACCGGCTTTCTCTACGCGCGTAAAAACATCCTCGACCGCCTCCAGCCGCCCATGCTCGATCTGCACGCGGCACAGTGGACGGCCAGAGATCGCTACGAAATGCGTCCCGATGCGCGCCGCTTCGAGAACTGGGAGACCAACTACGCAGCAAAAATCGGCCTCGGCGTCGCCATTGACTACGCCCTGCAATGGGATATCCCCACCACGTGGCGACGCATCAAGAATCTCGCCTACACTCTGCGCGCCCGGCTCAGCCCGCTGCCCGGCGTCATCGTGCGCGACCGGGGCGTCACGCAGTGCGGCATCGTCACCTTCAGCGTTGAGGATAGGGACCCCGAAGTCATCCGCCAGGCCCTGCGCCAGCGCAACATCAACGTCTCCGTCACCACCGCCAGTTCCACCCTGCTCGATATGCAGGCTCGCGGTTTCAGCAGCCTCGTCCGCGCCTCCATCCACTACTACAACACTGAGGAAGAGATTGAGAGATTCTGCCGCGCGCTGGAAACAATCATATAATCCAATCGCGTTTTATGGCTATATGAAGAATCAGACCCTTCCATTGAGAGGTGTTTTGTGTTATAGTATTTATCATTCACGATGCTCTCTCAGTATTGATATGAGGTGGAACAATGCCACTCGAAGGATTGCAGCTGGGCCATTATCGCCTGATTCGCCTGGTGGGCAGCGGCGGCATGGGGGAAGTGTATCTTGCCGAAGACCCGCGTATTCACCGGCAGGTGGCCATTAAGGTGATTCGCACAGAGATCAGCGCGCAGCCCGGCCTTTCCGGCGAAGAGGATGCGGCCCGCCTCTTCCAGCGCGAGGCCAAAGCCATTGCCATGCTCGATCACCCGCACATCCTGCCGCTGTATGACTATGGCGAGCAAGAGGCCAGTGGCGCGCGCTTCACCTATCTCGTCATGCCCTTTCGCCCGGAAGGCTCGCTCACCAACTGGCTGCGCCAGCACAGTAGCGACCGCTTGCCCTCCTCCACAGACGTTGTCCACTTCATCCAGCAGGCGGCCAGCGCGCTGCAATACGCCCACGACCGCCAGATTATCCACCAGGATGTCAAGCCCTCCAACTTCCTCATCCGCAATAACCCGGATACGCCGTACCGTCCCGATCTGCTGCTGACCGATTTCGGCGTTGCAAAGCTGAGCAGCGCGACCTCCAGCGTGAGCCATAGCATTCGCGGCACCCCGACCTATATGGCCCCGGAACAGTGGAGCGGCGACCCCGTACCGGCGACAGATCAATACGCGCTGGCAGTCATGGCCTATGAACTTCTGGTAGGTCACCCGCCCTTTCAGGGATCGCCCATGCGCATGATGTACCTGCACGCCAACACGCAGGCACAGCCGCCTAGCACGCTCAACCCGCAATTGCCGCACGATGTCGATATTGTGCTGCTACATGCGCTGGCCAAGCAGCCCGAGGGACGTTTCCTCTCCATCACCGCCTTCGCCAACGCCTTCCGCCAGGCGTTGCAGGACGTCGATGTGCCAACGCTCATCAACTCGGCCCCTGCCGCCGACAGCAAAGACCTGCAAATTACCCTCGCCATCAGCCCGGCAGAGGCCATCAACGGCACGCAGCGTACCCTGAACCTGCCCGGCGGGAAAAGAATACAGGTGGTAGTACCGGCCAACGCTTACGATGGGCAGATTCTGCGTCTCGACCCTGGCAGCGGCTCCATCTTCCCGAACGGCGCCGCGAACAGCCTTCATGGTATGCTGGTCTTGAAGCTTGCTGTAAGGCAAACAGCCGGGTCAGTAACACCTTTTCTCGGCATCCCAGGCTCTTCCAACCCGCAACTACCGGCCATCTCAGCTTCCGACCCGAATCTGCCGACGGTGCCAATAGCTGACCCACAGATGCATTCGACACAACTGGCCGGCTCCCGGCTCAGCCCGGTCACTCCACCACCGATTGTCGTTCAGACGCGGCCACCCGCTCAGGCCACAGGCGGCGGATTCAATCTCAAAGGCTTCGCCCTTGTCGCGCTCGCCCTGCTCGTCCTGCTGGGCAGCGGCGGATTTTTCTTCTATGCCACGCGGCCAGGTCAGCCCGCCCCTGCCGGTCAGAACAACGCGACCTCGACCGCTCTGGCGAACAGCGCGAATATTACCGCAACCGCTCAGGCCAATGCTGTCGCGACGGCGCGCGCCAGCGGAGCCGCGACCCAGCAGGCCAACGCCCAGGCCACCGCCCAGGCCAATGCTGTCGCCACCGCTCAGGTACAGGCCACCGCCCAGGCCAATGCGACGGCAACCGCTCGCGCCAGCACGCAAACCAATCCCAACCCCTACCCGCCCTACACCGGCACCCTGGCCCTCTCTGACCCTTTAAGCGACAACAATCAGGGCAATGAGTGGCGCACCTATACCGATACCCTCAGTTCCTGCAACTTCTCCGGCGGCAGCTACCAGATTGTAGAGACGAAGAATAAGTATTATGCCGACTGCGGCTCGCAAACGCTTTCCTACAGCAATTTCACGCTCCAGGTACAGATGCAGTTCGTGCAAGGCGATTGCGGCGGCGTCATCTTCCGCGCCGACCCCACCCTCACACAATTTTACTTCTTCCGCATCTGCCAGGATGGCACCTATGCCCTGCTCAACTATGTCGACAACACCAACACCAACGCAGTGACGCTGGCCGCGAGTTCCACTGCCAGCATTCAAACCGGCTCCGGCGCCTCTAACCTGCTCGCCATCGTGGCAAATAACAACGCGATCAGCCTTTACATCAACAACCAGCTTATCGCCTCAGTTGTCGACAGTAACTACAGCAGCGGCCATATCGCCTTCTTCGCGCAATCTGAGGGTAATCTCACCGAAGTTGCGTTCACCAACCTGAAGGTCTGGAATATCTGAAAAGACAGCAGGAGCAAACGCAAGCAGGCCAGCCCGGCGGTTTGCCGCCGGGCTGGCCTGCTTGCATTCAAGTTTCAGACTATTCACTGTTGTTCAGGGCTGCAGATCAGGGTTAACGTACTCCGGGTAAGCTGGCCTGTAGGGCTGCTCCACCATCGTATCCACCGCGTTCGGTGTCGTCTCCCTCCTCGCCAGATTCTTCAGCCCGCGCTCCACCGGCGACTCCGGCCCCATCGCGCGCTGCACTATTTGCTGCAACTGCTCGTTACCGGCAAGCTGGCTTCCCATATCCTGCAGCCGCTCGCCCAGCATCTGCCGCAACTCCTGCCCCGGCATCGGCGCGAACAACATGCCAAGTCCGGCCCCGATCAAAGCGCCAACCAGAAACTTATTCATCTTCCACTCCTTTCCGTTGTATCTCTACCACAACTTCCGTAAAATATAGCCACCTGCACAAAAACAATCACAAAAGGTCAACTAAAGAAATACACGGGAAGCTAGCGGAAGTGGTTTCAGACGCATGAAGCCGCTTTCTCTCTCATGATATAATGTTCGATAGTGATTTCACCGAGAGAAGATAGAGCAAAGGAGCGAATGATGCGTCTACAGGGAAAGAGCGTTGGCGTTTTTGTAGCTCAGGAAGTGGAAGACCTGGAATTCTGGGTACCGGTTATGCGCCTGATCGAAGAGGGGGCGAATGTTGTCATTATCGGCCTCACGAAACAGACGGTTCGCGGCAAGCATGGGCTGGAGATGACGCCCGATGTTAGCATTGAGGAAGCGCCGAAGGCAGAGACGCTGGATGGACTTGTTATCCCTGGCGGCTGGGCGCCCGACAAATTGCGGCGCAATCAGGCCGTTTTGCAACTCGTGCGCGATATGTACGAGCAGGGTAAGATTATCGGCACGATCTGTCATGGCGGCTGGGTTCCCATCTCGGCGGGCATCATGCGCGGCCACAAAGCTACCGGTTCGACCGGCATCAAGGATGATATCACCAACGCGGGCGGCATCTGGGTCGACGAAGCGGCTTTCCGCGAAGGCAACCTCGTCTGGGGGCGCGTTGTGGAAGATATTCCGGTGTTTTGCCGGGAACTGGTGGCTGCTCTCGCTGAACAGCGACTATGACAGCCATAAAATAAATATTTAGGATGGTCTCGTAGATTGGATGAAAGTTAGAGACGTTATCAAGCTGATCGAAGCAGATGGATGGTACCTGATTAGTACAGAGGGCGATCATCGCCAGTACAAGCACCCGACGAAGCGAGGTTGAGTTACTGTTGCGGGGCATCCAGGTAAAGAAGTTCCACCAGGAACTCTGATTAGCATTTTTAAACAAGCACAAATCCCAAGGAGGAGATAAGATGTACCGCTACCTTATCATTATCGAAAAAGGGGAGGAGAATTACGGAGCATATTCTCCTGATCTGCCAGGATGTGTTGCAGTGGGAGATACAGTCGAGGAAGTTGAGAGAAATATGCGTGAGGCGATCAAGATGCATATAAAGGGCATGATTGAGGATCATGAGCCAATTCCGGTGCCTCAAAGCACCGCGGAGTACGTAGATATCGCCTTACCGGACACGGCAGCTTAGTCCATTCAAAATAGAGGAGGGGATTGGGGAGCGTATGAGCAAGTTTTTAGAGACCCTGGCGCAGCGCGTTTTGATCTATGACGGTGCGATGGGGACAAATATACAACGCTATCAATTGACGGCAGAGGATTATGGCGGACAGACGACCGAGGGCTGCAACGAATATCTGGTGCTGACAAAGCCAGCCGTGATCGAGGAGATTCACGCGGGCTTTCTTGAGGTCGGCTGCGATGTGCTGGAAACCGATTCGTTTACCGGCAGCCGCCTCAAGCTGGATGAGTATGGGCTTGGCGAGCTGACGCACGAGATTAATCTGGCCGCCGCTCGCCTGGCGCGCCGCGTGGCCGATCGCTATAGCACGCCTGAGCAGCCGCGTTTCGTTGCCGGTTCCATCGGCCCCACCGGCATGCTTCCGTCCTCGGATGATCCCCTGCTCAGCAATATCAGCTATCAGCAACTGGTTGAGGTCTTCCGCGAGCAGGCCGCCGCGCTGCTGGAAGGCGGAGTCGATGTCCTGCTGACGGAGACCAATCAGGATATGCTGGAAGTGCGAGCCATCATCACCGGCATGCGCCGCGCCATGCAACAGGTCGGGCGCAGCGTTCCCATTCAGGCCCAGGTCTCGCTCGATACCAGCGGGCGCATGCTGCTCGGCACCGACATCGCCGCCGTCATGACCACGCTCGCCAACCTGCGCGTCGATATCATTGGCCTCAACTGCTCGACGGGGCCGGATTATATGCGCGAGCCGGTGCGTTTCCTCTCCGAAAACTGCCCGCTGCCCATCTCCACCATCCCCAACGCGGGCATTCCGCTCAACGTCAACGGGCAGGCCGTCTACCCGATGGAGCCGGAGCAAATGGCCGCTGCGCTGCGCGAATTCATCACCGAGTTCGGCGTCAACATCGTCGGCGGCTGCTGCGGCAACAGCCACGAACACCTGCGCGCCATTGTGCGCGCCTGCCGCAACGCTCCCCGCCGTGCGCGGCCCATCGCCGATAGCAACATCACCGGCAAAGATTTCACAAAAATCTCCATCCCGCTCGTCTCAAGCGGTATCCGCGCCACCGCATTGCAGCAGAACCCACCGCCTCTGCTGGTTGGCGAGCGCGTCAACGCTCAGGGCAGCCGCAAAGCGAAACAGGCCTTGCTCAACGATGACTACGATACCCTGCTTGCCATCGCGCGCGAACAGGTCGAGGGCGGCGCGCACGTGCTGGATGTGCAGACGGCGCTAACCGAGCGCACCGATGAGGCAGAGCAGATGGCAAGGACCATCAAGAAGCTCTCTATGGGTATCGAGACTCCGCTCGTCATCGACACTACCGAGGCCAATGTCATCAAGGCCGCGCTGGAAACCTATCCCGGTCGCGCCATCATCAACTCGATTAATATGGAGACGGGCCGCGCGAAAATCGATAGCGTGCTGCCGATGGCGCTGGAGCATGGAGCCGCCGTCGTTGCCCTGACCATCGACGAGGTGGGCATGGGCAAGAC
>Ga0209810_1001889_pt1 | contig 28032 bp, 33 predicted proteins | sample Coa_R1_7_FD_187159 | JGI IMG/M metagenome (GOLD analysis project Ga0209810, IMG submission 187159) | Surface soil microbial communities from Centralia Pennsylvania, which are recovering from an underground coalmine fire - Coalmine... | ecosystem: Environmental > Terrestrial > Soil > Unclassified... | reverse complement strand
ACAATCGATGGCGGCCGGCGTGGTGCCCCAGTCCTCGTGGTCCTTCAGGCCGCAGGCGCCGGCCTCGATCTGCTCGATCAGCGGCCGCGGGTCGCTGGAGTTCCCCTTGCCCAGGAAGCCCCAGTTCACAGGCAGCCCCTCGGCCGCCTGGAGCATACGCGCGATATTCCACGGCCCGGGCGTGCAGGTGGTAGCGTTCGTGCCGTCCGCCGGCCCCGTGCCGCCGCCTATGAACGTGGTGATGCCGTTGGAGAGCGCCTCGTAGACCTGCTGCGGGCAGATCATGTGGATGTGGGTGTCGATGCCGCCCGGCGTGGCGATCAGGTGCTCGCCGGCGATGACCTCCGTGCCCGGCCCCACGACCAGGTTGGGGTCCACGTTGTCCATCAGGTAGGGGTTGCCGGCCTTGCCGATGCCGGCGATGCGGCCGTTGCGGATGCCGATGTCCGCCTTGAGGATCCCCAGCACCGGGTCCATGATGATCACGTTGGTGATCACCAGGTCCAGCGCGCCCTCGGCGTTGGTCACTCCGGGGCACTGGCCCATGCCGTCGCGGATGGTCTTGCCGCCGCCGAAGACGATCTCGTCCCCGTAGGTGAGCAGGTCACGCTCGATCTCGCAGATGAGGTCGGTGTCGGCCAGACGGAAGCGGTCCCCCACCGTGGGGCCATACAGGTCGGTGTACTGCTTGCGGCTCAGGCGCGCCATCGTGCTACACCTCCGCCTTCTCGGGCCTCACGGCGCCCTTGAAGCCCAGCGCTCGCGCGCGCTCCAGCGCCTGGGCCACCGTCCAGCGGGCGCGCACGCTCCCATTCACCAGGCCGTTGAAGCCCACCACGCGCCGCGTGCCGCCGATCTCCACTAGCTCGACCTCCTTCTCGTCGCCGGGCTCGAAGCGGACGGCGGTGCCCGCGGGGATATTCAGCCGCATGCCCAGCGCCTGCTCGCGGTCGAAGTCGAGCGCGCGGTTGGCCTCGAAGAAGTGGAAGTGCGAGCCGACCTGGATGGGCCGGTCGCCGGTGTTGCGCACGCGCAGCCGCACCGTGCGGCGGCCGGCGTTGATCTCGATCGGCTCATCGGCCAGGAGATAGCCGGTTTCGCCCGCCATGGCAGTCTCCTCCCTCGCGCTAGCTGATCGGGTCGTGGCAGGACACGAGCTTCGTCCCGTCCGGGAAGGTCGCCTCGACCTGGACGAGGTGCAGGATCTCCGGCACGCCCTCCATGACGTCGTCGCGGGTGAGCACGGTCTTGCCGAGGCTCATGAGCTCGGCCACAGACTTCCCATCCCGCGCCCCTTCCAGGATGGCCTCGCAGATGAGCGCGGTTGCCTCCTCGTAGTTCAGCTTGAGGCCGCGCGCCCGGCGCTTCCGCGCCAGGTCGGCGACCACGTAGATCCAGAGCTTGTCCATCTCGCGGGGTGCCAGCATCATCGGTGCATCACCTCCTTTTGGCCACGGCCGCGGCGTCAGCGGCGCGCCGCCGCCAGGTTGCCCTCGGGCGTGGTGGCCTCGGCCGGCGCGACCGGCCGCAGCCGCGCCAGCAGCGGCTTCGCCAGGATGAATAGCCAGGTGGTGAACACGAACGGCCCGGTCAGCGTCGGGATGCCCATCGGCGCCAGCGCCACCACCATCGCTGCGAACACGACGGTCGTGACGATGCAGCCGAAGATGGCGTACAGCGTTGACCTCCAGTCCAGCACGAAGAAGAACCCGCCGAGCGCGATCGCCGTGAGCACCGGGTTGAAGCCGTAGAGGCCCAGCCGCAGCGGCGCCTCGGCGGCCCCCAGGGCGAGCGCCACCAGCAGGCCGATGAGCGAGCCGACGATGGCCGCGACACACGAGATGCGCGAGCTGACCAGCAGCGCCACCAGGAAGATCGCGCCAGTCAGCACGTTGTCCTGGAAGAAGACCTCCGCCACCCCCTTGAAGAACCCCTCGACGAAGGTGAGCCCGGTGGGCACCCCGAGCTCCACCACGCCGCGGGGCAGGCTGGCCGCGGGCAGCAGCGGGCTGCCGCGCAGCCCGCCGAACTGGTAGCTGGCGAGGAGGAAGAACCAGGTGGTGAAGACGAACGGGGCGGTGAGCGCGGGGGCCTCCCACTTGCCGAGCACGTTGAGCAGCGCGGCCATCACCACCGTGGAGCAGGCGGCCGCAACGACGAGATACACCCAGGCCAGCGGGTCGGGCTGCAGGAAGAAGACCAGCGCGATCCCCGTCAGGGTGCCGTTGAAGCCGAACAGCCCCGCGCGCACCAGCGCGCGGTCGACGCCGAGGAGCAGCGCCGTGGCGGTGCTCACGGCCGTGCCGAGCAGCGCTGCGAGCCCGAACACCACCGAGTTAACGAAGATCCCCACCAGGAACAGCACGCCCGTATAGGTGTTGTTCTGGAACATCACCTGGCCAACCCCGCGGAGCACCGCGTCCACGAACTCCAGGGTCGGGTTGTGCTCCACGACGAGGCCATCGGAACGCAGCGCGATCGCCATACAGCGCCCCCTCGCTCGCGCGGGCCACAGCAATCCTTATCGATGGCGCAAGGATAGGAGGTGGGGAGCGCGAAGGCTTCGTGTGGACCATACGAAATCGTCGCCCGAACTTTGTGCGTGGTGCACAGAGGCCGCGGCGCGGGCGGGGCGCGGCTCCCGCGCTCCGCCGGGTCCGCGCTATCATTGCGCGGGGCGAGGCGCCGGTATCAGGCGATCGAGCGTGGAGCAGGGATGGGACTCGCGGCTGGCGACCACGCGCCTGAGTTCACGCTCCCCCGCGCCGACGGCGGGACGGTGTCGCTGGCGGCCTACCGTGGGAGCTGGGCAGTGCTGGTCTTCCTGCGCTACCTCGGCTGACTGTTCTGAGCCGAGCATCTGGCGCAGTTGCGCCACCACTACCCGGCGTTCCGCGCGCTGGGCGCGGAGGTGCTAGCGATCTGCTTTGACCCGCCCGAGCGGGCCGCGCGGTACGCGCGCGAGCAGGTGTTGCCCTTCCCGCTGCTGGTTGACCGCGCGCGGCAGGTCTATCGCGCCTACGGCCTGGAGCGCGAGGCGTGGTGGCGCTTCCTTCAGCCCGCGCTGTGGCTCAGCTCCCTGCGCCTGCTCGCCGCCGGCCGGCGGGCGCGCCGGCCCGAGGCGGATCCGTTCCAGCTCGGCGGAGACTTCGTGGTCGATCCAGCGGGGCGGCTCGCCCTCGCGCATCCCGCCCGGCACCCGCTGGACCGCCCGACCGTGTACGCGCTGCTGGCGGCCTGCGGGCGCACGCCCACCGGTACACCACCCGGCTAGCGCAGCGCGAAAGAGCTCTCGAGGAGGGTGCGGTGGCCAAACTGCAACTCACCTTGGCCTGCGGTGACTACGACCTCACGCGGGGGCTGCTCGATGGCAGCACGCCGCCCCAGGGCATCGACCTTATCCCGCTGACCATGCCGTCGCCGGAGCGCCACTGGCGGATGACGCGCGGCCTGGAGTTTGACGTCTGCGAGTTCTCCCTCGCCTCCTACCTCGCCGCGCGGGAGGCGGGGCTGCCCTTCACCGCCATTCCGGTCTTCCCGCACCGCCGCTTCCGCCACTCGTACCTGTTCGTGAACCGCCAGGCGGGCATCGCCCACCCCCGCGATCTCATCGGCAAGCGGGTGGGCCTGCGTACCTGGCAGACCACCGCCGGCGTCTGGATGCGGGGGATCCTCCAGAGCGAGTACGGCGTGCCCCTCGAGCAGGTGCACTGGTTCACCCAGAGCGAGGAGGACGTCCCGCTCACGCTGCCGCCCGGCCTGCGAGTGGAGCGGCTGCCGGCCGAGGCCAACCTCGACGCCCTCCTGGTAGAGGGCGAGCTGGACGCCGCGCTCTACCCCGAGATCCTGCCGTCCATCGTGCGCGGCGACTCCCGGGTGGGCCGCCTGTTCCCGGACCCGAAGGCCGAGGAGCAGGCGTACTACCGCAAGACTGGGATCTTCCCCATCATGCACACGGTGGTGATCCGCGACACCGTGCTCCAGGCGCATCCCTGGGTTGCTGTGACGCTGCTCCAAGCGTTCCAGCAGGCCAAGGAGCGCGCCTACCGCCAGCTCCAGAACCCGCGCACGGTAGCGCTGGCCTGGGTCCGCGAGTGCCTCGAGGAGCAGCGGGCGGTGCTCGGCCCGGACCCGTGGGTGTACGGCTTCGCCCCGAACCGCCACCCCCTCGCCACCTTCTGCGAGTACGCCTACCAGCAGGGGCTGACCCGGCGCCGCTTCACGCCCGAGGAGCTGTTCGTGCCCAGCACGCTCCACGAGATCCCGAAGTACGTGGAGTAGCGGCGCGGCCTGCTAGGGGAGGTAGCCGCCGTAGAGCGCGCGGTGGAGCGACTTCCAGAAGCAGTCCACCTCGGCGAAGCCGGCCGCGCGCAGCCACTCCAGGTGAGCAACCAAGCCGGCGGGGAACCGCCGGCGGGTGGCGGTGCCGGCCCCGGCCGCCGCAGGCGTCTCCCCCGCCTCGGCCGCCTCCAGCTCCGCTATGGGGCCGTGGCGCGGAGCAGGTCGCACGAGGGCGAACTGGCGCTCGATGCGGGGCCCTCCGGCGCTCACCAGGTCGAGGTTGAGGAAGGCGCCGCCGGGCGCCAGCACCCGCGCGATCTCGCCGTAGAGCGCGGCGATGCGCTGGGGGTCGCCCAGGTTATGTAGCGCGCTGGCCGAGACCACGGCGTCGAACGGGACATCCAGTCCCTGCTCCCAGCCCGGTCGGCTGAGGTCGCGGAGCACATAGCGCACCTGCGCGGCGTAGGCCGCCAGCCGTGGGCGCGCGTGCTCGAGCATGGCCTCGGAATAGTCCAGCAGGGTGACCTGCGCGCGCGGGAACGTGGCCAGCACCGCGCGCGCGACGGGCCCGTAGCCCGCACCGAGGTCCAGCACCCGGATCGCGGCGTCGCGCGGGCGGGGGATCAGGGCCGCCAGCAGGGCGAGCTGCTCCGCACGCTCGGGGTCGCGCGCCTCGGCGTCGGCCACCCAGTAGCGAGCGTAGTCGGGGGAGAGCCAATCGTGATGGCGCTGTCCGGGTTGATCCATCGCTCCCTCTCCAGGCGCCAGGGGGCGCGTCCCTATCTTACCGCGCTTGAGGGCTGATAGGGCTCCAACACCGGGGCGGCACGCGGCCGGGCTGCTCCAGGCGCAGCCCGAGGCTATACTGAGGCGCGGGCCGTCCCACTCGCCGCCCGACGGGATCGGCCCACCACCCGCGCCCGAGGCTTGCCACGGATGAGGCGCTGGCCGGACCCGCGGCCCTTCCTGGCCGTGGTGTTGATCAATGCTGGCGACGGCATCGCCAACACGCTGGTGCCGCTGTACCTCGACACCAGCGGCTTTCCTGTCGACCTCATCGGGGTGTTGGTCGCAGTTGCCGGGGTCACCAGCCTTCTCTCGCGCCTGCCCAGCGGGCTCGCCTACCGGCGGCGGCGCGCGCGGGCCTTGATGTACGCTGCGGTCGGGCTGCAGGCCGCCTCCACCGCGCTGTACGCCCTGCCTGCGACGCCGCTGCTCTTCGGGCTCGTGCGGGCGCTCCACGGCTTCGCCGTAGGCATGGCCACGACGGTGAACATGGCCCTGTTCATGGACAGCCTGGCGCCCGGCGGCGACCGGCACCGCCACCTGGCGGCCTACGCCAGTGCGCTCTCCGCGGGCTACACCATCGGTGGAGTGGGGGGCGGCAGCCTGGGCTACTGGCTGGGCTACGGGCCTGCGTTCCTCTGCGCCGCCGCTTTTCCGCTCCTGGCCGCGCTCTGCGTTACCGCGCCGGCGCGGGCCGCGGCCACCGTGGCACCGGCGCGGCCGGACGGCCCGCCCGGCGCCACCGACGCCGCCCCGCGGTTGGCACCAGCTCGTGGCCCCGGCCGGTGGGGGGACCTCCGCGCGGCGCTGCGCCACCCTCAGGTGGCCACCGTGTCGGTGGTGGCCTTCTTCTTGGGCGTGATCCACTTCATGGGCCAGACGTTCGTGCCGCTCTACGCCCAGAACGTGGGCATCAACCTGGCCGAGATCGGCCTGCTCCGCAGCACCCACTCCCTGGCGAACACGCTCGCCCGCCCGTTCTGTGGCGAGCTGACCCGCTGGCTGGGCCACCAGCGGGTCTTCACGCTCGGCATGGTGCTGATCACCGGCCTGATGATGCTCACGCCGTTCCACGCCAGCCTGCTGTGGCTGATGGTGCTGTTTACGGGCATCGGGCTCGGCCGCGCGGGCGTCCTGGTAGCCAACACCGTGAGTATGGCGGAGATCCAGGAGGGGGCAGTGCGCCGCGGGGTGGTGGTCGGGCTGTATAACGCGGCGCGCGACCTGGGGAACGTGGTGGGGCCGGTGGTGGGCGGCTACATCGCGGCAGCGGTCGGACTCCGCGCCTTCTTCTGGGTCGGGCCTCCGCTCGTGCTCGCGCTGTATGGCCTGCTGCTCTGGCTGACCACGCGCCTGCCCGCCGCAGTCGAGGCCAAGGCTCCTACCCCGTGAGAACGGCACGCGCTGCGGACTGGCCTGGCCAGCTCCCGTAGAGCGATAGCCTTGCCCGAGCCCGCGCGATTCACCTTCCGTGCGACGCCGCAGCGCCGGCTCAGTCGCCGCGGAACAGGGCGCGGCCGGTCGGGTCCACCCCCGCGCGCTCGAGCAGCAAGCGGGCGCTCGCCAGGTCGGCCGGCGTGACACCGGGGAAAATCTGCCGGAGCTGGGCGCTGGTCAGATCGTTCGTGATCGCCCAGACGGCCGCCTGCAGGCCTATCGCCGTGAGGTCGTCGGGCGCCAGCTCGGGAAGCGCCCAGAGCAAACGGCCGAGCGCGGTGCCCTGCTCCACCAGGCCCGCAACCACATAGGGCGCGTCGGGCGCCGGCCCAGGCCGGCTCGCATCGAGGCAAACGGCGTACACCGGGACCGCGCGCGTCTCCCCCGCCGCGGGAGGGAGCGCTACCGTGGCCACGACGAGCAGATCCTGCCGGCCGTCCTGACTGCGCAGCACCAATCCGGCGGGCACGACGCAGGCACCCTCGGCCTCGGAGACACCGATCTCGATGCTGTAGCCCAGGAAGGTGCCGGTCGGCCGCAAGCCGGCCTCGCGCAGGCAGAGCGCCTCGGGCGGTAGCACGGAGGTCAAGCGCACATCCTGGTAAGCCACCGGCTGCGGCGGCAGCACGCGCGCCTCGGCGGGCGCCTCCGGTAGGCGCGGCGGGGCAGCGGTGGGGAAGGCGGCCGGGAGCGGCGTGCCGGTCGGGGTGACAGCTAGAGATGGGGTGCTGGTTGGGGTCGGGGTCGGCGTGCGGCGCACGAGCATTGTGGCGATGCGTGGCGGCGTCGGGATCGGGGGCAGCGTCGGGATGAGATACGGCGTCGCGAAGGGGGCCATGGTCTGGAAGACGGCCACGGTGGGAAACACGAGCTGACCGGCGGGCGCCGGCGGCTCCCCCGAGGCCGCTCCCGCAGCCGTCCAGGTGAGCAGGCCGGCTAGCCCCAACAGGGCGACGCCCCTCCACAGGCGGTGCGTTCCACCTCGCACAGCAGCTCCCTCCCGTCGCTGTAGGTTACCGTCGGCGCCCCACGGGGCACCACGCCTCACTATACTGTGGGCTGAGCGCGCCGCCCACCCGGGCGCGGGGCGGCAGCGCGCTCGGGCGCGCCGGACCGGCGGCCTCGCGCCCCGCTGGGCCGAGGTCCGCGGCCGTTGCCGCGTGCATCGTGCGGTGCTAGACTCGCGCCGAGGAGCAAGCCATGCCGATCCCCGAGCCCCTCGCACCCGACCTCCTCCTAATCAACGGCCGCGTGCTGACGCTGGACGCGCGCAACACCGTGGCCGAGGCGCTGGCGATCAAAGAGGGCAAGATCCTCGCCGTCGGCACCACCGCCGAGATCGAGGCGCTGGCGGGGCCCCGGACCGAGGCGATCGATCTCCAGGGCCGCACCGCGCTGCCCGGGCTGGTCGATACCCACGTCCACCTCGCCAGCGAGGCCGCAGCGGCGCACCAGGTGGAGGTGCGCGACTTCTACGTGGAGATCCGCACCCTCAGCGAGCTGCTCGACCGGCTGCGCGAGCGAGCCGCGGCGACGCCGCCGGGGGAGTGGGTGGTCGCGCACGGCAGCCCGATGCAGGAGTTCCGCCTTGCCGAGCGCCGCCGCCCCACGCGCGCGGAGCTGGACGCCGCGGTGCCCAACCACCCGGCCTTCGTCTACTTCGGCGCCCACATCACGGTCGCCAATAGCCGCGCGCTGGCCGCCGCGGGCATCACCCGCGACACCCCCGACCCGCCGGGCGGCGCGATCGAGCGCGACGCGACCGGCGAGCCCACCGGCGTGCTCAAGGAGCGCGCCCAGCAGCTCGTCAAGCGCCTGGCGCCGGGCGCGCAGGCGCTGGAGGAGGGTATCCTGGCGCTGCTGCACCGCTGCCTCGCCCGCGGCGTGACATCGATCCACGACATCCTCACCTCGCGGGAAGAGGTGCAGGCCTACGAGCGCCTGGCCGCCAGCGGCCGGCTGCCCGTCCGGGTCCACATGCTCCTGCGGGTCATCGAGTCCAAGTTCTCCAAGGAGAGCCTGCTCGACCTCGGCCTAGTGCACGGGTTGGGCAACGAGTTCCTGAAGCTCGGCGGCATCAAGATGAGCGTGGACGGCGGCTTCACCGGCCGGAACGCCGCCTTCTACGAGCCGCTCGAGGGGGAGCCGCACAACTGCGGCCTGATCCGCATCGAGATGGGCGAGCTGGAGGAGACCGTCTGGCGCTACCACGAGGCCGGCATGCGCATCTGCACGCACGCCATGGGCGACCGCGCCACGGACATGGTGCTGGAGGCCTACGAGAAGGCGCTGCGCCGCCTGCCGCGCCCCGACCACCGCCACCGCGTGGAGCACCTCGGCAACTGGCTGATGACGCCCGAGCGGCTGGCGCGGGTGCGCGCGCTCCAGGTCATCCCGGTCCCGAACCCGTCCATGTTCTACTACCTGGGCGACATGGCGCTCGCCACGCTGGGCGCGCGGCGCCTGGAGCGCGGGTTCCCCTTCCGCTCGCTCCTCGCCAACGGCAGCCCGCTCGTGTTCGGCTCGGACGCGCCGGGCTACTGGCCCGTCGACCTGCTGCGGGACATCGGCAATGCCGTCACCCGCATCACGCTGAGCGGCACGACGATCGCGCCGGAGGAGCGAATCACCGTCCTCGACGCCCTGCGCGCGGCCACGGTCAACGCGGCCTACGTGGGCTTCGAGGAGCACCGGCTGGGCACGCTCGAGCCCGGCAAGCTGGCCGACATCGCCGTGCTGGCTCGTGACCCGCTCGCCGTCGCGCCGGAGGAGCTGAAGGACATCCCGGTCGACCTCACCCTCGTGCAGGGCAAGGTGGTCTACCGCCGCTAGCCCGCTGGGCACAGGGGACACGACGCCCTCGCCGGCGGGTGCGCGCACCTACTGACGAAGAGGAGTTGCCATGGAGCGTCCGGATTTCGCAAGCGCGGAGGTCTACGAGCTGCGCCGCCAGGTGGCGCTGGCCTGCCGCATCCTGTACAAGCTCGGCCTGGTCGATTACCTCGGCCATCCCAGCGCGCGGATCGGCGACAGCCCCTACGTCGTCATCAAGCCGGGCAAGAGCGAGCGCGTCCGCGGGCTAGCGACGATGAACACCGCCCAGATGCTCATCGTCGACCTGGACGGCCGCCAGCATGTCGGCGACGACCCACCCCCCAGCGAGCTGCGCCTGCACCTGGAGATCTACCGGGCACGGCCGGACGTGAAGGCCGTGGTGCACACGCACCAGCTCATGGCCACCTGCTTCGGCACGGTCGGGCGCCCCATCCTCCCGATTCTCCACCTGGAGGGGCTGGCGGTGGCAGACGGCATCGCCGTGTACCCCCATGCTCACCTCATCACCACGCCGGAGCGGGGCCGCGCCGTGGCCGCGGCGCTCGGCCAGCGCTCGGTGCTGCACCTCCAGGGGCACGGCATCGTCACGACGGGCGCGACCATCCAAGAGGCCACCCTCGCCGCGATCCACCTGGAGCGCCTGGCACAGGCGAACTACATCGCCCAGGCGCTCGGCACGCCCCGCGTCATCCCGCCGGAGGAGATCGCCCAGCTCCGCGAGGACCTGGTGCCGCCCCCGGCGCGCTGGGCCTACTACTCCAGCCTGGTCGAGGAGCCGGAGTAGGCGTGGAGGGAGCGGGCCTCAGCGGCCGGCCGGTAGGCCGATCACGCCCCACCAGGGGAGGGCGACGCCCAGCACCACCGCCGCGGTGCTGATGAGCAGCCACAGGTCGAAGCGGACGAGCTGGCCCGCGCTGAAGTAGCCCCGGGCGTAGGCCAGCAGGTTGGCGGCCGTCTGCGCCGGATAGAGCGTCTCCGCATCGACGACCATCATCACGATCAGACCGGCGGCGACGCCGGAGAGCGGCCCGGCGGCCACGTAGGCGGTCGCCAGGGGGATCACCAGGGTGATCGCCGCGGCGCGATTGGGGATCGCCAGGGTGATCAGCGCCGTGACCAGGATGATCGCCAGGGCGATGATCGCCACGCTCTGGGAGGCACCAAAGCGCGCGAAGAGCGCGCGCGCCACCCAGGCGGCGGCACCGGTCTGGGTCAGCGCCTCGGCGAGCGAGACCGCTGCGGCGAGCACGATACACGTTTCCCACGGCGCCCGGCTGACGAACGTGTGCCAGTCAAGCACGCCGGCGCGAGGCAAGAGCAGCACTACGAGAGCCAGCATCGCGGGCACCGCGGGCGGCCAATGGGTGACATAATCTAGCACCCAGAGCACTGCGGTGCCGACGGTCACCAGCGCGACACGCCGCTCCGCCGCGCTCCACGGCCCTCCTCGCGCCAGCTCGTCCGGCACGGCGAGCCCGCTCGTGGGCTCGGGCCGGTGCAGCCACCAGATGCCGAGCCCCCCGAGGGCCAGCAGGACGTAGTAGGGCGGGGCGAGGGTGACGAACCACGTCAGCCAGGTGAAGCCGCCCAACAGCTGGGCGGTGGCGACCGGCGAGGTGCCGCCGGAGAGCACCGCCGACGAGGCGACCGGCCCGAGGACGCCCAGCGTCAGCATGACGGCAGCACCGAGCCGAGGCGGGCGCCCCAACCGGTCGAGCACTCGCTCATACACAGGCACCAGGATCGCGTTGCGGCTGATCGCCGACGGGACCACGAGCGCCTGGAGCGGGAGGCTCACCAGGAGTTCAAGCAGGAGGCGCCGGCCCGAGCCGCGCGAGCGCACCAGCAGCCAGGTCGCCAGGCGGTCGGCGAGGCCCGTGTGCTCCGCCGCGATGCCCAGGGCGGCGGTGCCCAGCAGGAAGAAGAGCACGGGCGAGCTGAAGCCGACGAAGGCCTGCTCGAGCCGGCCGACCGCGCCGGTCACGAACAGCAGCACGACTGCCAGGAACGCGGTGACCGGCAGGGGGAGGAGCTCGCTCCCCCAGAGGCCCACCGCCAGGCTCGTCACGCCCAGGCTGGCCCGCGCGGGCGGGACGAGGTCCGCGGCGAGCAGCCCCGTCCAGCAGAGACTGGCTAGGCCCAGGCCGCTGAGGGCGACGAGCCAGCGCAGGCCCTGGGCCAGAGGCCGCGTTGGCCGCGCGACCAGCAAGGGAGCGGGGAAGCGCGTCTGCATGGCTGGGCTCCACGGTCTGGCCCGCCGGGCGGCCGGCCGTGGCGCCGCCCGGCCGGGCCCCTCGGCCCTGCTTGTCTGGGGCACAGGCGGGTGGCGTGGCGCCGCGCGCACTGGCGCTAGTATAACAGCCGCACCGCCCCGGCGCGGCCGCCAGGAGCGCCCCCGTCACGATGACGCCTGTGTCGGCTGCGCCCCGCTGGACGGCGGCCACCCTGCGCGCTATAGTCCGCTGCCAGACTAGGCCCAGAGCTGCCGGCCATGCGCCAAACCGCCACGCCCATCCCGTCCCCTGTGCTCTCGCGCGACGGCTGGCTGCTGCTTGCCACGGGCGGCGTGCGCGGCTTCGCCTACGGCTTCCTCTCCGTCGTGCTGGGCCTCTACCTGGCCGAGCTAGGGCTGGAGGCCGCCGCGATCGGCGCGCTGTTCACCGTGGCGCTGGCCGGCGGCGCGGGCATGACCGTGCTGCTGACCGCTGTGGCCGATCGGTGGGGGCGCCGGCGCGTGCTGTGCGGCGGCGCGCTCCTGATGGCGCTCGCCGGCGCGACGTTCGCACTCACTGACCAGGTCATCTTGCTTGCTGTGGCCGCCGCCCTCGGCACCGTCAGCCCCTCGGGCAAGGAGGTGGGGCCGTTCCTCGCCGTCGAGCAGGCGATCCTGCCCCAGACGACTGCCGACGAGCGCCGCACGGGCCTGTTCGCGACCTACAACCTCGTCAGCGCGCTAGCCGGCGCGGTGGGCCCGCTGGCCGTCAGCGGGCCCTTGTTGCTCGGGCTCGCGCCGCTCGACGCCTACCGCCTGCTGCTGTGGGCCTACGCGGCCTGCGCGCTGCTGCTCCTCGGGCTCTACCAGTGCCTCTCCCCCGCCAGCGAGGCCCCGCCCGCCGGGCGGCGGCCCGGCATCGGCGTCCGGCGCTCGCGCGGCGTCGTGGCGCGGCTCGCCGCGCTGTTCGCACTCGACGCGTTCGCCGGCGGCTTCGTGGTGCAGAGCCTCGTGGCCTACTGGTTCCACCTCCGCTACGCGGTCGACCCCGCCGCGCTAGGCGCGATCTTCTTCGGCACCAACCTGCTCGCCGCGCTCTCCTTCCTCGCCGCCGCCCCCCTCGCGCGCCGGCTCGGGCTGCTCCAGACCATGGTCTACACGCACCTGCCGTCGAACGTGCTCCTGCTGCTCGTCCCGCTCATGCCCGGCCTGGAGGGGGCGGTGGCGATGCTGCTCGCGCGGCATCTCCTGTCGCAGCTGGACGTGCCCACCCGCCAGTCCTACACGATGGCGATCATCGACCCCGGCGAGCGCGCGGCGGCCGCCGGGGTGCTGTCGGTCGCGCGCAACGCGGCGGCAGCGGTCGCGCCCGCCCTCGCCGGGCCCACGCTGGCGCTGCCGGCGCTGGGCCTGCCCTTCCTCGTCGCTGGCGGCCTAAAGATCGTGTACGACCTGACGATCCTGGCACTGTTCCGCCACGTGCGCCCGCCGGAGGAGATGGGCCGCCATGCCTAGAGCGGCCATGTCACCCGCGTCGGGCCAGGCCTCGCGCTTGGGAGCGTGTAGCCGCGGGAAAGGCTTTATCATAGAGGCACCCTGGGGCGCGCGCCGGCGGGACACGCCCGGCCGGCGCGGCGCCACCCCACCGGTGGGGAGTAGAACCATGGGCCAGATCGTCGCGGCAATGGCGTCCTGCCACGCCCCGGCACTCTTCCTGCGGCAGCCCGGCGAGGATCCGGCGCAGCTCGAGGCGACGATCGCCGCGATGCGCCAGCTCGGGCGGATCCTGGACGCGACGCAGCCGGACGCGCTGATCATCCTCGGCCTCGACCACCTCGAAGCGTTCTCCCTCTCTGTCTCCCCCACCTTCACGGTGGTGGTGGCGCCCTACGTGGAGGGCTCCTTCGGGCCAAAGCAGTACCGCGTGCCGGCGCACCAGGAGCTGGGCCGCGCGCTGCTCGAGGGGCTCCTGCGCCGCGAGTTCGACGTCGCCTTCTCCCAGCGGGCCTTCATGGGCCACGCCTTCGTGGTCCCCTTCGAGTACATCCTCGAGGAGCGCCCGATCCCCGTCGTCCCGCTCTTCGTCAACGTGTATGTGCCGCCGCTGCCGCAGCCGCGCCGCTGCTACCGGCTGGGTCGCGCGCTGGCCGAGATCATCGGCACGCGGCCCGAGCGGGTGGCGCTGCTAGCCAGCGGGGGAATGTCGCACTACCCCGGGACCGAGAAGTATCCCTACCCGGAGTTCGCCTTCGACCGCTGGGTGCTGGAGGTGCTCGAGCGGGGCGAGGCCTCCCGCCTGCTGACGCTCACCCTCGACAAGCTCGATGCCATGGGGAACACCGAGCTGCTGACCTGGTATGTGCTGTTCGGGGCGATCGGCGACCGGCCGGCGGAGGTGCTCACCTACCAGCCGACCTGGCACCACGGCCTGGGGGTGGTGAACTTCCCGCTGCCCCAGCCGCAGGAGGGCCCGCCTCCCGAGCGGCCGCTGCCGGACGCGACCGACACCGCGCCGGCCTACCAGTACTACCGCTTCCCCGCACCCGAGGCGTACAACCTCAACGCCCTGCTGTACACCCTGCGCATGAACGCGGCCGAGCGGGCACGGTTCGTGCGGGACATGGATGCGATGATCGCCGAGTACGGCCTGAGCGCCGCGGAGGCCGCCGCGCTCAAGTCGCTCGACCCGCTGGCCGTGGCCAAGGCCGGCGCCCATCCCATCATGGCCTGGACGGCCGTGCACCTGGTCCAGGCAGACCTGCGCGCGGGCCGCATCGCGCCCCCGCCGCGCAACGCGAGCAATAGCTCGCGTTGCGCCGCTGCTGGCACCGGGGAGGGCGGGGCGGAGCCACCTCCGGCGTGATCGACGCATGAGCGGGGCTGGCCATTGGACGGCCGGCCCCCGGCGCGGCAGGAACGGGCGTCGCGGCGAGAGCGCCCGCGCGCCATCCGGCCGTCGGAGCGCGGTGCGGTGGCGCGGGCCGCGCGAAGTGGGATAGCGGCCGCACCCACGCGGCCGCCCAGTGGGAAGGAGACCTCCATGGAGTGCAGGAGCCGGCTCGAGACCTACCTGCGGGAGCAGCGGGTGCCCTTCCAGGTGCAGCACCATCCGCTGGCCTATACGGCGCAGCGGGTGGCGCAGAGCGAGCACATTCCCGGCCGGCTGCTAGTCAAGACGGTCGTGGTGCTCGCAGACGGCCGGCTGGTGATGCTGGCCCTGCCGGCCACGCACCGCGTCGACCTGGCGCGGGTGAGCGCAGTGCTCGGCACGCCCAACGTCCGGCTGGCGCGCGAGGACGAGTTCGCCACCGCCTTCCCGGACTGCGAGGTGGGCGCCATGCCGCCGTTCGGCAACCTCTACCAGGTGCCGGTCTACGTGGACCGGGCGCTAACTGAGGACGAGACGATCGTCTTCCGCGCCGGCACCCACACCGACACGATGAGCATCAAGTACGCCGACTTCGCGCGGCTGGTCCAGCCCACCGTCGCGGAGTTCGCCTACCACGCCTAAGCCGCGGCCCCGCCCGAGGTCCCGCAACGTGCGCCCGAGCGTGGCGGAAGCGCGCAACGCCATATCAAGGTGTTGCGCCAGGCCGCGGTAGTGCTGCCCCTCGGTGGGGCACGCGAGACCCGCGGCTCACAGCTGGCGCGCCGCCGAGACGCCGGTCGGCGCCCCTGGCCGCAGAATGCGGATGCGGCCGGCCTGCCAGGGCGTGCCCACCAGCGGCAGCACCCAGCGATCGAGCCCGTACCACCCCGCGGTCTTCCAGGCCAGGATGAGCAGCACGCTCACCGAGAACATCAGCATGTTGGTGCTCGCGGTACCGGCCATGGCGAACGACCAGTTCAGCAAGCTGCCGCCGAATGCCGCGATTCCGGTGAACAACCCGAGGATCAGGGCGATCCCGATCAGCACCTCGGCCCAGGCGATGAGCGGCGCCATCCAGGTCCAGGCGTGCGCGTCGTAGAGCGCCTGGATGAACACGCGGTACCAATCGACCGCGATCACCGGCCGGCCCGTGGCCGAGGCCTGAAGCGCGCGCTCCCAGAAGCTGCGGACGGCCTCGCCGCCCGCCATCCAAGCGGGATCGGTGACTTTGTGCAGGCCGGCCTCCAGCCAGGCCCAGCCCAGCCACAGGCGCGCGAGCAGCCAGAGCCACGCGATCCGGGTGTCCGAGAACAGGTAGCGCGCCAGCGGCGGATCCTCGATGATGACGCTGCGATGCTGGCCCATGGGCCTCCTCCGTCGGACGATCTAGCACTCGCGCCGCTGGGTAGCAGCGCTCGGTCTAGTCTCGCCGCTCGGTGTTGTGGCCCGGGTTAACCGCTGTAAGGAATCGGTAACAGGAGGAGCAGATGCGTGAGCAGCGCTGGTCGCCAGCACCTCCACGTTACAAGGACTTTACCCACGACAACGCCTACTTCAACCTGTACACTCTACCGTGATAGCAGCGCCGATGGCGGTGCGCGTACGCTCCACCCACCGTCCAGCGCGCGGCGGCCCGGCAGGAAAGCCGTCTCCCAGCTAGCACCCAGCTGGGCCAGCAGGTCACAGCGCGGGAGGTAGCAGATGCTCAGCACCATCCTGGTTCCCCTGGACGGCTCCCCCTTCGCCGAGCGCGCCCTCCCCTACGCCACCACCCTCGCCCGCACCGCCCACGCCCGCCTGCTCCTCCTCCGCGCCGTCCTCGCCCACCCCCTCCCCGGCACCGACCCCGCCCTCGCCCAGCTCACCGCCGTCCAGCACGCCGAAGCCGCCCTCGCCGCCGTGGCCGAGCGCCTCCGCCGCGACGGCCTCGCTGTGGACACCGCCGTCTACTACGACGAGGCGGCCACCGCCATCGCCGATGCCGCCCACTACCGCCATGCGGACCTGATCGTCATGTCCACCCATGGGCGCACGGGGCTGGGGCGCTGGCTGTACGGCAGCGTGGCCGACCGGGTGCTGCGCCGCGCGGAGGTGCCGGTGCTGCTGATCCCGGCCACCTGCGAGCGGGTGTGGGCGGGGGCGGGGGCGCTGCGGGTGCTGGTGCCGCTGGACGGGTCAGCATTTGCAGAGGAGGCGCTGGCGCCGGCGGAGGCGCTGGCGACGGGGCGGGAGATGGTGCTGCTGCTGGTGCAGGTGGTGGAGCCGCCCGCGCCGATGATGGCCAACGGCTCCCTCGCGTTCGATCCCGAGGCCGAGCTGGCCGCAGCTGAGCAGTATCTTAAGCAAGTCGCAGACCGCCTCCGGGGTCAGGTGCAGGCCGTGGAGATCCACACCGCGGTGGGGGAGCCGGCGGCGTGCATCGCCCAGGCCGCCCGCGCCCACCAGGCTGACGTGATCGCGATGGCCACCCACGGGCGCAGCGGCCTGGCGCGGCTGGTGCTGGGCAGCGTGGCGACCGGCGTCTTGGCGCGCGCCAGCACCCCGCTGCTACTGGTCCGCCCCGTGGCGGTGCGCGAGGCGGCCCGGGTGACGCCCCCTGCAGCTGCGGCGGGCCCCGCGGTCACGGTGACGCTGCGGCCGGACGAGCTGGCGCTGGTGGAGGAGGGGCTGGAGGAGCTGCTGCGCAGCGCCGAGCGGGAGGCGGGGGCGCGCATCCGGGGGGCGCCGGGCGCGGCGGCGGTGTCGGACCTGCTCGCCCGGCTGCGGCAAGCCGAGCGGGGGCTGCCGCGAGAGGCCGAGCCCGGCCCCCAGCGCTGACGCCCTCGCCGGGAGCACCGCCCGCAGCGCGGAGAGAGGAAGAGGTATGGCTAGCCTCTCCGAGGCGCCCCTCGACGTCCAGGATCCCGTCTGCCAGATGTGGCTCCGGCCAGCGGACGCGGCCGCCACGCGCACCGCAGACCACACGACCTACTACTTCTGCTCCGAGCGCTGCGCCCAGCAGTTCGACCGCGCCCACACCGCCTCGGCCACCACCGGCGTGGCCGAGGCCGCCGGCTGGCGGTGGATCGATCTCCCCGTCGCCAATATCGACTGCCACCACTGCGCCGCGCGCCTGCGCGAGCAGCTTGCCGCCGTTCCAGGCGTACGGGAAGTCACGGTCAACCCGACGGAGAAGCGGGCGCGCATCCAGTATGACCCCCGCGCCGTGAGCGTGGAGGCGCTCATCGGGCAGGCGCGCGCGGCGGGCTATACGGTCGGCACGGCGACCGTCCAGCTCGGCATCCGCGGGATTCACTGCGCCTCCTGCGTCACGCCCCTCGAGCAGGCGCTGCGCCAGACCCCCGGCGTCCTGGATGCCGATGTCAACCCAGCGACCGGACAGGTGCGGGTAGACTACCTGCCGGGGCAGATCGACGCCGCCGGGCTGGTGCGAGCCGTGGAAGCGGCGGGCTACCAGGTGCTGCCGACCGACGGCGGGGAGGGCCCACCGTTTCAGGCGCCGGCCGAAGCGGCCCTCGACCGCGCGGAGCAGGAGCGCGCTCGCGAGTACCAGCGCCTGCTGCAAAAGTTCTGGTTCGCCGCCGCGGTCGCGGTGCCGGTCGTCGTCCTCTCCTACCCTCAGTTCTTCCCGCTGCTCCGCGACGCCCTTCCCCCGGGCAGCGAGGCGCGCCGCCTCGTGTGGGGAGCGCTCGGCGTGCTGACGCTGCCGGTGCTCTGCTGGGCCGGGGGCCACTTCTTCGTCGGCCTGTGGCAGGGGCTCCGGCACCGCCAGGCCAACATGTACACGCTCATCGCCCTCGGGATCTCCGCCGCCTGGCTCTACTCCACCGTCGCGGTGCTGTTCCCGGGCATCTTCCCCACCCTCGAGCTGGCCGAGGTCTTCTACGACGTCACGGCGGTCGTCACCGCCCTCGTCAACCTCGGCCTGGCCCTCGAACTCAAGGCGCGAGGCCGGACGAGCGAGGCGCTCCGAAAGCTCGTGAGCCTCCAGGCCCGGACCGCGCGGGTCGTGCGCAACGGCGAGGAGCGCGACCTCCCTGTCGAGGAGGTGCTCGTCGGCGATATCGTCATCGTCCGGCCCGGCGAGAAGATCCCCGTGGACGGGGTGGTGATCGAGGGGCAGTCCGCCGTCGATGAGAGCATGATCACTGGCGAGTCGCTCCCGGTCGAGAAGCGGCCCGGCGACGAGGTGATCGGCGCCACGCTGAACCAGACCGGGACCTTCCGCTTCCGCGCCACGCGCGTCGGCAAGGACACCACCCTGGCGCAGATCGTCCGCCTGGTCCAGGACGCGCAGGGCTCTAAAGCCCCCATCCAGCGGGTGGTGGACCAGGTAGCCCACTACTTCGTCCCCAGCGTGATGATCCTGGCGGTCGCCGCGGCGGTAGTGTGGTACGTTTTCGGCCCGGCGCCGTCCCATATCTACGCCCTGATCGCGTTCACGACCACCTTGATCATCGCCTGCCCCTGCGCGCTGGGGCTGGCCACGCCGACGAGCCTCACCGTCGGGCTCGGCAAGGCTGCGGAGCACGGCATCCTGATCCGCTCGGGCGAGGCGCTGCAGCTGACCGCTCGCCTCCAGACCATCGTGCTGGACAAGACCGGCACGATCACCAAGGGCAAGCCGGAGCTGACGGACGTGGTCGCAGGGCCCGGCCAGACGGAAGCCGATCTCCTGTGCCTCGCCGCGGCGGTCGAGCGCGTCTCCGAGCATCCCCTCGCCGCTGCGCTCGTCGAGGGCGCCAAGGCGCGTGGCCTCGATCTCGCCGAGGTGGCGAACTTTCGTGCGCTGCCGGGGCGCGGGGTCGAGGCGGACGTCGCGGGTCGCCACGTGCTGGTCGGCAACGCCGCACTGCTGGCCGAGCGGGGTATCGCGCCTGGCCCGCTGGCGGCCGCAGTCGACCAGCTGGCCGCGGACGGTAAGACGCCGATGTACGTCGTCGTCGATGGCGTGGTGGCGGGCGTCGTCGCCGTGGCAGATACCCTCAAGGAGGACTCGGCGGCCGCCGTCGCAGCGCTCAAGCAGCTCGGGCTGGAAGTGGTGATGCTCACCGGCGACAACCGGCGCACGGCGGCAGCGATCGGGCGGCGGATCGGGGTGGACCGCGTGCTGGCCGAGGTGCGGCCGCCCGAGAAGGCACACGAGATCCGCAAGCTCCAGCTCGAGGGGAAGCGCGTCGGGATGGTAGGCGACGGGATCAACGACGCGCCGGCCCTGGCGCAGGCAGACGTCGGCTTCGCGATCGGCACCGGCACCGACGTCGCGATCGAAGCCGCCGACGTGACGCTCATCAGCGGCAGCCTGCGCGGGGTGGTGCTGGCCATCGAGATCGCGCGCGCGACCATGCGCAACGTCTACCAGAACCTCTTCGGCGCCTTCATCTACAACACGCTGGGGATCCCCATCGCGATGGGCATCCTCTACCCGTTCTTCGGCGTGCTGCTCAGCCCCATCCTCGCCGCGGCAGCGATGGCGGCGAGCTCGGTTACCGTCGTCACCAACGCCAACCGCCTGCGCGGCTGGCAGCCGAAGGCAGCTGAGCTATGACGCCCGACAAGCTCCTGGCGATCGTTGGCGGCCTCCTGGTGATCATCGGGATCGCCTGGTTCTTCTGGGGCCCCCGCCGCACCGGCACGCGTGCGGCGCTGACGACCAGCGGCTATCAGGAGGCGATGGTGCTGGTGAAGGGCGGCTACACCCCCGATGTGCTCGTGGTTCAGCGGGGGAAGCCGGTCCGCCTGTACTTCCGGCGGGAGGAGAGCGCGGCGTGTTCCGAGAGGGTGGTGTTCCCCGACTTCGGCAAGAGCGCGCTGCTGCCCGAGGGGCAGACCGTCGCCGTGGAGTTCCTGCCCGACCGGCCGGGCGAGTACGAGTTCACCTGCCAGATGGGCATGCTGCGCGGCAAGCTGATCGTGGAGTAGGCGCCCGGCTGCTCCAGGGGCGCGCCGGGCGAGCGCGCGGGAAGGCCGCGCCATGACCGGCCGCTCCCTGCCGGTGATCGCGCTCGTGCCAGTAGGGGAGGTGCCGGGCGAGGTGCTCCGCGCCCTGCCGCCGGCCATTGCGGCGCGCTTTCCCGGCCGCGGCGTGCGGCTGCTGCCCCAGGGCCTTCTCCCGCCGCCGGAGGCCTACGTGGCGGCGCGCCGGCAGCACCAGGCCGAGCCGCTCCTCGCCCGCCTGGCGGCGCTGCGCGGCGATGCCGAGCGCCTCCTGGGCATTGCCGCCCTCGACCTGTTCACGCCCGGGCTGAACTTCATCTTCGGGCTAGCGCGGCCCGATGGAGCGGTAGCGCTCATCGCCCTAGCGCGCCTGCGCCCCGAGTTCTGGGGCCAGCCCGCCGACCCCCAGCTCCTCTGCCAGCGGGCGATCAAGGAGGCGGTCCACGAGCTGGGCCATACCTACGGGCTGGCACACTGCCGCGATCCGGCCTGCGTGATGTGGTTCTCGAACACCCTGGAGGAGACGGACCGCAAGAGCGATGCCTTCTGCGCGAGCCACCGCGCGCAGCTTGCCAGGGCGCTCGACCAAACGCCGCGACACCGCCGGCCTGGCGGTCCCTCCGGGTGAAGGGCCCCTGCAGCTCCAGCCCTGCTGTGGCTACGAAGCACAGCTGGTTGCCACCTGCGGCCTCGTCGTGGGCCGCACCCTGTGGGCCCACTTCGCACGCCGAGGCGTCGCCTGGCCGGGGCCTCGGCTCCTGTGGCGCTGGATGGCGCGGCCAGGCCCACGGAGGCGCGCTGGCGGCTTCGCGCTGGTGAGCCCCCGCCCGGAGCGGTTTTTTAGTACACTACCCTGGTACAGGGGGGGGCCATGGGTGCCTATCGCATCGAGCGCAGAGACGGCGCGGTGCACGTCTACCGCTTCGCCGATGGCGAGTGGAGGCTCTATGTGACCCTGCGCGGCCTGCAGGCCGTTGGTGTCCTTGGCGAGGCGGCTAGCGGGCCGGGCGCTCGACTGCCAGTCGGGCCGGGCTCGTGCGGTGTCCTCCCTGCGCGGGGGGGCCCTGCGCCCATCGCGAAGGAGACGTACCGTCGCCTCTCGCCCCAGGGCTGGGTGCACTGCTGGCGCACCGCAGCGGGGGAGGTGGTGGCCATCGTGGGCGGCCCCGACCGCACCGACCGGCGGGGGTTCGCTTCGCCGCGGGAGGCCGCAGCCTACGCCGCGGGCCTCCTCCGGCGGAGCGGGGCATCGCGCCAGGACAAGGAGATAGCCCGAGCCATCCGGTATGTGGTGCAGGGCCATCGCGACGCCCCGGCGCGCTGACCAGAGCAACCCAACGCGGCGACGTGAAGGAACCGCGCGGGCACAAAGAAACCCTGGCCGCGATCAGCCAGGGCCGCGTGGGAGCCGATGAAGGGATTCGAACCCCCGACCCGCCGCTTACGAAGCGGCTGCTCTACCACTGAGCTACATCGGCGCCACGACCCCGCACCCCTGACAGCCGCCTGACAGCCGCCAGGGCGGGAGGAGGCGCCATGGCCCCCACCCGCCGCGCCGATGGCCGCTACCAGACCTCCGTGAGCCTCGCGGGCCGCAAGCGCTACGTCTACGGCCGCACCCCCCAGGAGGCCCGCGAGAAGGCCGCGCGGCTCCGCGCCCAGGCGCTCGCGCTGGGCCAGCTCCCCACCCCCGGCCGCCGCACACTCGGCGACCTCGTCGCCGCCTGGCTGGCCGCCGCCCCGCTCCGCCCCAAGACGCGCCACGGCTACCAGCAGGTCCTCGCCCCCGTGCTCGCCACCCTGGGGCGGCTCCCGCTCGCACGGCTCGACCCCGCCCACCTGCAGGCGCTCTACGCCCGGCTTGGGGCCGAGCACGGGGCCCGCGCGGCCTGGAAGGCCCACCAGGTCCTCCACCGCGCGCTCGCCGTGGGCGTCCAGTGGGGCTGGCTCGCGACGAACCCCGCCGACCGCGTGCTCCGCCCGCGCTACCAGCCGGCCCCGCGGCCCGTGCTCGCGCCGGAGCAGGGCCGCGCGCTCCTCCAGGCGCTGGCGGGCGACCGCTACTACCCGCTCTTCCTGCTCCTGGCCACCACGGGCTGCCGCCTCTCCGAGGCGCTGGGGTTGGAGTGGCCCGACGTGGACCTGGCCCGCGGCACGGTGACCTTCCGCCGCGCCCTGGTCGAGGTGGGCAGCCAGCCCGTGCTGGGGCCGCTCAAGTCGCGGGCCGCCCACCGCACCGTGCCGCTCTTGCCGTCCGTGGTCGAGGCGCTCCAGCGCTGGCGGCTCCTGCAGCTTAGGGAGCGGCTCCGGGCGGGCTCCGCCTGGCAGGACGCGCGGGGCGCCGTGTTCACCACCCGCGTGGGGACGCCGCCGCTCGGGCGCAACCTCCGCCGGGCCCTCCGCCGCGCCGCCGCGCAGGCGGGGCTCGCGCCGGTGCGGATACATGACCTCCGCCATGCGGTGGCCACCTGGGCAGCGGCCGCGGGGGTGGACGTCAAAACGCTCCAGACGTGCCTGGGCCATGCCGACGCCCGCACGACGCTGAACGTCTACGCGGGCGTGCTGGAGGCCGGCGCCCACCGCGTGGGCCAGGCCGTCGCGGCCGCGCTGGGCCAGTAGCCGCTGGGGCGGGAGGTGTGGGCGTCAGCAGGGCTCGCCACCCGGGCGGCTCGACACGATGTTCGCGAAGGAGGTTCGTTCGATGGTTGCCTTTCGCATTCGGCGCACCCACGACGCCATCACGGTCCTGCGCCTCGAGGCCGACGGCACCTGGACGGAGTGGACCACACTGGAGCCCACGGACTTGGTCCCCGTGAGCTACAGCCGGTGGCCGCTGCCGGCTTCCTGCACGCCCGACCACGTGCTCCTTCGGCACGTGATGGCGCTGTGCCAGCGGGAGGACCGCGATGCCGCTGAACGCTGAGTACGTCACCTCGTGGGTGGAGGCCGAGTGGCCGCGGCACGTCTGGGTGTACGCCACGGCGCCCGGCGCGCTGGGCGAGCTGAACGAGCAGGTCTTCGTGTGGTTCGTCTCCTTCTTGGAGTTCGAATGGGCGCTGGACCAGCACGCGACCTGGGTGAGCGGCCCTGGCGGCCTCGAGGTCTGCTTGCTGCCCAGGGAGCTAGTAGACGATGACGAGGAGGTCGCCGATGGCTGACGAGGTTGTGCGCGCCGTCTTCGCGGCCATCGGGCTCGACGAGGCCATAAGCGCCAGCCTGCTGCCCGACGGCCGCGTGGTCGTCAGGTCGTCCCGCTTCTGGCACGGCCGCAACCAAGGGTGGCGGGAGGACACGATGACGTTTGCGTCCATCGCCGCGGCGCTGGAGTACGCCGCGGCGCTCTCCGGCTCGCTCAGCGGGGCCGCCTTGCGCCGCTTGGTCCAGGCCCTGGCGGAGGCGCGCGATGGCGGCTAAGCCCTACGAGCCCGACGAGATGGCCACGTTGTTCGTCCTCGGCCTGCGCCTCGCGCTGGCCGACCCCGAGGCGGCTCAGGCCCTCGTGGAGAGCTGGACGCTCTGGATGGCCGCCAAGGAGCGCTGCCCGCTCGCGCAGGTGGCCGCGGCGCACGAGGCGGCCGCCAAGCTCATGGCGGCCACGATGGCCCGAGCGTTGGCACAGGTGCTATCCTGAGGTGGAGGCCGGGTGGCGGGGGACGCCTCGCCCGCAAGTCTCGCTGCCGACCCAGCGGGGGCCCGGCCCGCACCTTAGCCTGGTCGGAGGCAGTCGTGACCCGCACCCGCAAGCGTCTCGCCCGCCTGCTTGAGCGCCTCGCCGCCCCCCCGCGCCGCTGCACCCACACCATCACCACGCCCCTGCTCTTCGAGGCCGCCGTGGACACCTTCCTGCGCTGGCGCCCTGGCCCCATCGCCGTCGGCGACTGCGAGGTGGCCCTGGTCGTCCCGCCGACCGTCGAGCGCGCCACGGCCACCGCCCGTCTTCGCTGGCGCGGGCTGGTGCAGCGGCCGCCGGACCGCGCGGCCTGGCTGGACGGCGCGCTGGAGGTCGAGCTGGCGGCCGTCGCAGGCGGGACGCGGGTGACGGTCACCTCTGCGTGGGACGCCGTAGCCGAGGCGGCCGTGGGCGCCGTACCGGCCGGCGCCTCGGCTACGGCCGTCGAGGAGCGGGACGCGCCGGCGCCCCGCGTGCGCGTGCCGCGGCGCCTGCGGGACCGCGTACGGTGGCAGGCCACCTGGCACGTAGTGAAAGCGCAGTGGCGACAAGGCCGCCGCCTTACTGCGATTGCCGACTGGCTCGCCCGCGCCCATCCCGAGCTACGCTGCTCGGCTGATGTACTCGCGGACATCGTCCGCGCGGGCGAGGCGGGCGTCCTTGACGCCCCCAACACGCCGTCCTGCTAACTCCCAAAAAGTCCCAAAAAGTCCCGCGAATCATCCCCAAAGTTCGCCTCCGCGCCTGACACCATTGACCTAGGAATGCCGTAGTGCGGAGGCAAGTATGTCGCGCCGAACCGACGCGCAGTGCTACATCTCGGTCGAGCGGCTCGGGGAACAGTTGGTTGTCTCGGGGCCACTGTCGCTGCTGCAGGCGCTGCTGCGCGCGCTGTTTGCAGAGCGGGCGCCAGAGGACAGGCCCGCGGAGGAGGTGGCCGATGCGTGCTGAAACGCAACGCCCGCCCGGGCGGGGAACCTGGGGGCGGGCGCAAGCAGGCGCGGCAGCAGGCCACGCTGCCTCATTCTCGCGCCCCGCGGCCGCCTCGCGCAAGCGCGCCTTCGTCACCCGCGACGGCACGCCCGTCGCATTCGGCCAGCCCGACGGCAAGACGGTCCGCAAGTTCATCCGCGGCAGTAAGCACTTCCTCCGCAAGCCGCCCGCCGTCGCCACCGACGAGGCCATCCTGCTGGAGGCCAAGGCTGCTGGCTTCACGGTGTTGGAGGTCGTCGACACCGAGACAGGCGTGGTCTACACAGCCGCCATCGAGCGCGTGTTCCGCGAGGGCATCGAGGTCGACCGCGGCTTCGGCCGGCAGTGGGCGTTGGCGCTCGAGCGCTGGGCGCGGCGGGACCCGCGGCAGCCCGCGCTGCCCGGGCTCGGAGGTGGCGTGTGATGTGGCTGCCGTTTCCGGCCGCAACTGTGTTCGACCCGCGCTCCAGGCGGCTCGCCCGCCTGCTGGAGGCGCCGCTATATGCCGCGCTCGGCATATTAGCAGGCCTGTGGGCCCAGGCCCTGGAATATGCGCCTAGCGGCATCCTCGATGGCGAGACGCTCGCGGACCTGCTCGCCGCGCTGGGCGCCGACCCAGGCCCGACCCGCGCGGCGCTGGAGCGCGCGGGTTGGCTCGTGACGCGGGACGATGGCTACGTCGAGCTGGTCGGCTGGGACCGTCTGGGCGGCCGCCTGCTCGAGGCGCGCGAGAAACACCGCGCGCGTCAGGCCCGGTACCGCGCGCGCCGCGCCACGGGGGACGGTGACCGTCGCGTGATGGTCACGCGACGGTCACGTGACACCCAAGAGTATAGAAGAGTACAGCAGAAAGACCAGAACAGACTAGACCAGATAAGACTAGACGAGGCGTCACCGCCATCCGACTATGCGGCCGCAGACTCTCCCACGCCACAGGGCAATTCCGCTGGAGGGGCTCTCATGTTCTCCCTGGCGCGGCCGCTGACCGCGCCCGCGCCCCTGGGTGACGGTGAGGCCCGCGAGGACAGAGCAGACGCCGTTATGCCGACCGACGCCGAACTAGACGCGCTCTACGAGCGGGGCGTGGAATTCTTCGACCTCCGCAACGCCAAAGCCGAAACGGAGTGGCTCCTAAGCCATCGGGACCAGTGGGACCGCTGGCTCGCTATTGCCAAGGGCCTCTGCGCGAGCGGCGCCGACCCCGCGCGCGCGCTGGGCGACGAAGGTTCGTCTCTCGTCGAGGCCGTCGAGCACGCCGCCACGGTGCTGGAGGCGTTCAGCGCGGCCGCTCAGCGGCCCGTGCGGCCCGACGAGGAGCGCGCGCTCGTCGAGCTGACGTGTCGCGTCCTCGAGCCCGACGTCGTCCTGCGTGCCATCGACATCGCCGCGCGCGAGACCTCGCCCGAGAAGCTCAACCCGAACTTCGTGGCCGCTATTGCCCGACGCCTCGCCCGCGCCGCGGGCACCTGGGGTGAAACATGAGCACCATCAATGCCTTCCGCCAGCAGCTTCGCGACGCCCGTGCCCAAGCCGACGCCATCGTCCCCGCGCTCCAGGAGGCCGAGCGCCGGCGCCGCGCCCTGGACCAGGCCCTGCGGCAGGCCGAGGCCGAGGTCGACCAGGCGCTCGACCTCCGCGAGCGCCGCTACGCCGAGGAGCGCCTCCGTGCGGTCCAGCACGAGCACGAGGCCGCGGTGCTCGAGGAGCGCCGCTTGCGGCAGCAGCACCAGCGCGCCCTGGCCGAGGCCGAGCAGGCCGAGCACCAGCTCGAGCAGGCCATCCGCCGGGCTCAAGCCATCCAGCAGGCCCTGCCGCGCCTGCGTGCCCAGGCGGCCGAGGCGCGGCATGCGCTGCTCGAAGCCCAGGGCCGCTGGGAGCGGGCCCAGCAGGCGGTGCGCGACGCCGAGGCCGAACTGCAGACGCTCACAGGCGGCGAGGCGGTGCCGGCGCCCACGGCCCCGCCGTTATCTACATACAAGCGAGGCGGCTGACGCTTGTCATCCTCGCGTAGCACCCGGGCCGCGCGGGGCTACTCGGCGGGGGGGGCGCGGCTGCTAAAGGCATACCCCCCATGCTCCCCGGGCCCGCGGGGCGGGGTACCGCGGGGGCAGAAAAAGACCGGCGCGAGGCTCGTGGTGCAGAGCCCCGCGCCGGTCGCTCGGCACGGCAACGGAGACGTACGCGATGGAGGAGGAAGCTCTGTCTGCTCGTGCTCGCCCTCAGTGTATGCCGCGGGGAGCATACTGTCAAGCCCTGCGGGGCGGCTGCCAAAGGGCGGGCCTCGCAGGGCGGGGCGGTATGCCCCCGGCGCCCTGCCAGCACCCCGCGACCTCGCGCGGGCGAGGTGGAGGCGCGGCCCGCGGAGGACATGGCCTCGGGCGCCGTGCGAAGCGGGCGAGGTGCTGCATGCCCCGCGGGGCCCGTCGGGGGTGGGCCAGGGGGAGGGCGGCACGCGGGGCGCCCGGGGCGGGGTGTACGCGAGGACCGGCAGCGCGCGTTACGGTTGCCAGGCGAGCGCGTGCCGGCGAGCGGCACGGCGTGCCGGATGGCTGCTAGAGCGGGGCCTAAAGCCGCGTAGACGGCCGCTGAGGCGGGGGATGGCGAGGCGGTGGACCAGCAAGACGTCCGGCCCGGCAAGGGGGCGCAGAAGGCTTCTCAGCGCGCCATATGCCGCTAGGGGAATATTGCCGGGGGTATTGACGGCCGCGCGGGGTGGGTGTATGATGGCGCCGCTCGAGATGTCGCCTGCTCGGGGGGCTGCCAATACCCCGAGCGCACAAAAGTGCCCTGGCGACGGGGTGGCCGTCCCAGGGCCTGGCCAGCAGGTCCTGGCTGCTGGCGCCTCCAGTGTAGCGCACCGTGAGGCCCGCCGGCACTCCCTGCTGGCGGGCCCTTGTTGTGGCCTCTCTGTGGCCGGCCCGGGGCGCCGGCGCGCCGCGCAACGCCATAAAAGGCGTTGTGCCCTGAGCAGTTTTTGGCGGAATGACGGGGAAAAGTGGGGGTGAGCCGGGTGGGATTCGAACCCACGACCCT
>Ga0209810_1001888_pt1 | contig 28044 bp, 44 predicted proteins | sample Coa_R1_7_FD_187159 | JGI IMG/M metagenome (GOLD analysis project Ga0209810, IMG submission 187159) | Surface soil microbial communities from Centralia Pennsylvania, which are recovering from an underground coalmine fire - Coalmine... | ecosystem: Environmental > Terrestrial > Soil > Unclassified... | reverse complement strand
CCAGCATCAGCCCGCAGTAGCCGACCACGGTGGAGCCGACCCGGGCCACGGTGTAGGAGCGGGTGCCGCGCAGGGCCAGCTCGCTCATGAACAGCGAAAGCGACCACGGGCGGGGGTAGACGATGGCCTCGATGCGCAGCACCGAACGCAGGTGGCGGCGGCGCATCGGGGCCAGCTCGACCTCCAGGGGCCCGGACGCTTCGGCGGCGGTCGCCACCGATCAGCCCGCCTCGCCGAGGTCGTCGGGGCCCTCGCCGGACCAGGGGTGCTGCCGGCGGTCCCAGTTGATTTCGGCGTCGGAGCGGCGCAGGTAGAAGACCTCGAGCTCGGACGGGGGGACGAACTCCTCGCGTATGGCGCGGGGCTGGGCCAGCTCGACCAGCGCCCCGGCGCTGGGGTAGGCGGTGCCCACGGTGCCCAGCTCGGCGCCGATGTCGGCGGTGAACACCTCGGCGTAGCGCAGAGCGCCGTCCCCGACCAGCAGGCTGTCCCGCCCGGTGGCCATCAGCTCGCCGGCCAGGTCCGAGGGGCTGCTCAGGCGGTAGGGGGAGAGGCGCTGGATGCCGCCGGGCACCTGGCGGTAGGTGGCGCAGTACACCTCGCCCCGGCGGGCATCGATGACCGGCACCACCAGGCGGTCGGAGTAGCGCACGGTGAAGGCCAGCAGGTCGAGGCTGGACAGCCCGATCATCGGCACCCGCAGGGCCTGGGCCATGGCCTTGGCGGTGGCCACGCCCACCCGCAGGCCGGTGAAAAGGCCGGGGCCGATGTCGACGGCGACGGCGCTGATCTCCCCCATCTCCACCCGGGCCTGGCGGCAGATGAACTCGATGGCCGGGGCGAGGGCCTCGGCGTGGCGGCGGTCGCGGGTCGCCTGGAACTCGGCCAGCACGCCCTCGGCCCCGCCCAGGGCGGCGCCCACCCTGAGGGTGGAGGTCTCGATGCCGAGGATGATCAAGGCTGCTCCCAGTCGGCCACGGCCTTGCGCAGCAGCGCCTCACGCGGCGCCCACGAGCGGCCCACCACCCGTAGGGTGACCTGGCGCCTCTCGTCGTCGCTGGGGTCGAAGTCGATCCGCACCCACAGGTAGTCGGGGCTGAACGTGCTGGCGGCGGCGTCTCCCCACTCGATGAGGGCCACCCCGCCGTCGTCGAGGGCCTCGGGCAGGGCCAGGTCGATGACCTCCTGCAGCCGGTTGAGGCGGTAGGCGTCGGCGTGGAGCATCTCCAGCCGCCCGGAGTAGGAGTGGACCAGGGTGAAGGTGGGGCTGGTTACCGTTCCCTCCACCCCGAGGCCGCGGGCGAAGCCCTGGGCGAAGACGGTCTTGCCGGCGCCGAGCTCGCCGGAGAGCAGCAGCAGGTCGCCCGGCTCGGCCAGGGCGCCCACCGCCTCGCCGATGGCCCCGGTCTGGGCGGGGGAGGCGGAGACGAGGTGTATCACGCCGAGGCCAGGGCGAGCTTGGCCCGCACCAGGTCGGCCCGCATTTCGGCCACGACCATCCCTCCGCCCCGCAGGGCGTAGGAGGGGTGGTAGGTGGGGACCACCACGGCGCCGGTGCGGTAGGGGTAGTGCCGGCCCCGCAGGCGGCTGATGCCCTCGGTCCGGTCCAGCACCACCTGGGTGGCGAAGTTGCCCAGGGTCACGATGACCTTGGGGTCGATCAGCTCGATCTGGCGCTCGAGGAAGGGCCGGCAGGACTCGACCTCCTCGGGGCGGGGATCGCGGTTGCCCGGCGGCCGGCATCGCAGGACGTTGCCGATGAAGCAGGAGCGGCGGTCCATGCCCAGCTCCTCGGCCATCAGCTGGTCGAGCAGCTTCCCCGAGCGGCCCACGAAGGGCTCGCCCTGCAGGTCCTCGTCCCGCCCGGGCGCCTCCCCCACGAACATGAGGTCGGCCTCGGGACTGCCGACCCCGAACACGGTCTGGGTGCGGCCGGCGGCCAGCCCGCACCGGGTGCAGGCGCTGACCTCCAGCTGAAGCTCGGCCAGCGTCACATCCGAAAGCGTACCCACGGCAGCCGGAGGATCCGGAGGTCCCTCGTCAGCGGTCGGAACGGGGGACCGATGCCCGCCGCCCGGTCGCACCGGTCCGCTCAGGGCGGGGCAGAGCCGGCCACGGCCGAGCGCACCGCGGCCGTCACCGCCCGGGCGGCCATGGCCCGCAGGCCGTCGAGGCGCACCTCGGGAGCGACCGCCCCGGTGGCCACGGCGACCAGGGCGTCGCCGTCCACCGTGGTGTGGGCCGGCTCAAGCGAGCGGGCCAGCCCGTCGTGCCCGGACTGGGCCAGCAGGTGACAGGCGCGCTTGTCGAGCACGGCGTTGGTGGCCACCACCCCGATGGTCGTCTGCTGGAAGGCCGGTCCCGCCGGCCGCTCGAGAAGATCGCCCAGGGCCACCACCGCTTCGGGATCCTGGCCCGGTCCGATCACGTCGCCGTAGGCGTTGACCGCCACCAGGGCCGCCACCACCAGCTCGCCGTGGCTGACCGTCGCCGTGCCGATGCCGCCAGGCCGGGCCGCCTCCGGGCCCCTCCACGACGCCACCGTGGCCCCGGTCCCCGCCCCCACCGCCCCGGTGGCGAAGGAGGACGTGGTGGCCGCCAGGCAGGCGGCGTAGCCTTCCTCCGCCCCCGGACGCACCGACGGATCGCCCACGCCGAGGTCGAACAGGACGGCGCCGACCACGATCGGGACCGGCCCGGCCCGGGTGGGAAAGCCCCGGCCGTGCTCGGCGCAGAAGCGCACCACCCCGTCGCACGCGGCCAGCCCGAACGCCGAGCCGCCGGTCAGCACGACCGCGTCCACCGACGCCACCAGCCGCTCGGGGCCCAGCAGTTCCCACTCCCGGGTGCCCGGCGCCCCTCCCCGCACCTCGCCTGAGGCGACCGAGCCCGGCGGCAGCAGCACCACCGTGCATCCGGTGCGGGCCGCCGCGTCGCTCCAGTGACCGACGGCGACCCCGGCCACGTCGGTGATCAAGGGGCCGCCCGCCGGGTGGTGGTGGCGGGCGGTGCCGGCCGGCCCGGCGCCCCGCCGCCGCTGCGGGCGGCAAGGCTCCTGATCAACCCAGCCAGCTCCTCGGGCCGTTCCAGCATCGGCATGTGGCCGCAGCCCGGCAGCACCACCAGCTCCGCCTCAGGCAGCCGGCGCGCCATCGCCCGCGCCATCCGGGGCGGGGTGAGCACGTCGCGCCCGCCCACCACCACCATGGTGGGCACTCCGACGGTCGGGCAGGCGTGGCGCAGGTCGATGTTGAGCATGGAGTCCCACACGTCGGCCATGACGGTGGGCCTGGTGGAAGAGACGGTCAGGCGGGTCAGCTCCACCAGGGCCGGGTTCGGATCCGCCCCGAAGCTGATGCGGGTCCCGAGGTAGCCGAGGTCGTCGTCGCGGGCCAGCGGGAAGCGCCGGGCGGCGGCGAACTCCAGCGTGCGGCGCATGCCGGGCTCGGCCGAGGCCACCAGCCGGCGCCAGGCCGCCGGGGGCAGCGGCGTGAGCGGGCCGGCCGAAGTGGAGACCAGCATGAGCGCACCGACCCGCCGGGCCAGCACCTCGGGGGCGTCGGCGGCCATGCGCAGGGCCGCCATCCCCCCCATGGAGTGGCCCACCAGCACCGCGTCGCGCAGGTCGAGGGCCTCCAGCAGGTCGGCCAGGTCGCGGGCCAGCCGGGGCAGCCCCGGCAGATCGGTTCCGGACGACGAGCCTCCGTGGCCGCGCTGGTCGTAGGCCACGATGTCGAACTCGCCCGCCAGCCCCTCTAGCTGGAAGCGCCAGATGTCTGATGAGAGCAGCAGCCCGTGGACCAGCACCAGGGGACGGCCCGAGCCGGCCCGCAGCACCCGTAGCGTGCCCCCGTCGTCGGTGGGCAGGTGCGACTCGGCCGCCGGCGGCGGTGGAAGGGGCGCAGCCGCCTTGGCCCGCCGTCGGGGACGGCCGGCAACCACCTGCTCGACGACGGCAGCTCCGGCCGCCGCTCCGGCCAGGGCGGCCACCCACCTGGCCCGGGCCCCGCCCCGGCTCACCCCTCACCTCCCCGGTAGCGGCGCTCGACCCGGGGGCCGATGCCGGTCAGTACCTCGTAGGAGATCGTGCCCAGCCAGGCGGCCCAGTCCTCGGCGGTTATGCGCTCGGCCCCCTGCTCCCCGATAAGGGTCACCTCGTCGCCCACCCGCACGTCGCCGTCGGCGCCGAGGTCCAGCATGAGCTGGTCCATCGTCACCACCCCGGCCAGCGGCCGGCGCCGGCCTCCGACCAGGAACCCGGCGGCCCCGGCGTCCAGCAACCGGCGGGGCACGCCGTCGGCGTAGCCCAGCGGCACGGTGGCGACCACGGCATCCGACGGCAGCGGCCGGCGCCGGCCGTAGGACGGCCGGGCTCCCGCCGGCAGCGGCCGCAGGGCGGACACCCGCGCCCGCAGCGAGAGCGCCGGGCGCAGGCCTAGCTCGCCCGGCACCCCGACCGGCGGATATCCGTACAGGGCGATGCCGCAGCGGACCATGTCGTAGCGGCTGGCGGGGTGGGCGATGGCGCCGGCCGAGTTGGCGGCGTGCAGCAGCGCCGGACGTAGGCCGGCGCTGCCGAGGACGGCCCTGACCTCCTCGAAGCGCTGCAGCTGGACGGCGGTGAACGGATCGCCCTCGACGTCGGCCACGGCCAGATGGGTCCAGAGCCCCTCGAAACGGAGGCCCTCGCTGCCGGCCAGCCGGCGGGCCAGGTCGAGGGCCTGCTCCGGCGGCACGCCCAGGCGGTGCATGCCGGTGTCGACCTTCAGGTGCACGGCGATGCGGCGGCCCCCACCGGCCACCAGGGCGAGGGTGTCGAGGCCGGCCGGGCTGCACACGGTGAAGGTCAGCCCGGCCTCGGCGCCGGCGGCGGCGGCGGCGCCCGTCGCCTCGGACAGCACCAGGACGGGGGCGTCGATGCCGGCCTCCCGCAGCTCGATCCCCTCGTCCACCAGCGCCACCGCCAGCCAGCCGGCCCCACCGGACAGGGCGGCCCGGGCCACCGCCGGCGCGCCATGGCCGTAGGCGTCGGCCTTGACCACGGCGCACAGGGCCGCCGGGGCGGCCAGCTTCACCAGGGCGCAGGCGTTGGCCTGCACGGCGTCGAGATCCACCTCGGCCCAGGCGGGCCGGAACGACGCCCTAACCACCGGCCCCCGCCAGACGGGAGACGGTGGCCGGCAGCGCCTGCACCAACCGGCCGGCCACCAGCCCGATGGGCGGCTCGCCGGCGCCGGCCCGGCCGTGGACGTGCGCCCCCAGCCCGGCGGCGGTCGGGGCCCCCAGACCGAGGGCGAGGAAGGCGCCGATAACGCCGGACAGCACGTCACCGGTTCCGGCGGTGGCCAGCTGCGGCCCCCCGGAGGTGGAGATCAGCACTTCTCCGTCGGGGCCGGCGACCACGGTGGTCGAGCCCTTGAGCAGCACGGTGGCGCCGGTGCCGGCGGCGGCCGAGCGCACCGCCTCCAGCCGGTCGGGCCCGGGGGCGGCCCCGGTGATGAAGCGGAACTCGCCCTCATGCGGGGTTAGCACGGTCGGCTGGCTGCGCCCGGAGATGACCTCGGCCGCCTTCTCGCCCAGGGCGTAGAGGCCGTCGGCGTCCACCAGCACCGGCACCGGGGCGGCCGCCACCAGCCGGCGGACCGCGGCCACGGTGGCCTCGTCGCGTCCGAGGCCGGGCCCCACCACCAGGGCCCGGCACCGCTCCGTCCACGCCAGGGCGGCGTCCGCCCAGTCACCGGCGGGCAGGGCGGTGGCCACCACCTCGCCGCCGGGCAGGGCGGTCGCACCGGGGATCCCGAGGCGGACATAGCCCGCCCCCGCCCGCAGGGCCGCTCCCGAGCACAGCTCGGCGGAGCCGTGCATGCCGGGCGAGCCGGCCACCACCCCGACGGCCGCCTGCCACTTGTGGGCCTCCCGCCGGCGCCGGGGCAGGAGGGCGGCGACGTCCCCGTCCTCCACCACAGCGGCTGCGGACGAGCTGACGTCGAGGCCGATGTCGGCGACCTCGACCTCGCCGGCGAGCTCGGCTCCCCGGCCCAGCAGGAGGCCGGGCTTGTAGGCGGCGAAGGTCACCGTCCGCACGGCGGCCACGGCCCCATCGCCGGCGGCACCGGTGTCGCCGTCCACCCCCGACGGGATGTCCACCGCCAGCACGGGGGTGCCCGGCGCAGGGACCGGAGCGTCGTAGGTGCCGCGGAAGCCGGTGCCGTAGGCGGCATCGACCACCAGATCGCACGGCGGCAGGCGGCCCCCGCCGCTCGGATCCACCAGGCGCACGGCCACCCCCCGCTCCGCCAGCCGGGCGGCGGCCACCCGGCCGTCGTCGCCGTTGTGGCCCTTGCCCGCCACGACCACCACCCGGCGCCCGTAGGCGCCGCCGAGCATGCCGAGGGCGGCGCGGGCCACCGCCCAACCCGCCCGGTCGATGAGCGCGTCCAGCCCGACCGTCGCCTGGGCGGCCCCGTCGACGGCCTGCATTTCGGCCACCGTGAGGACCGGTCTCAGGGGGCGGCCTCCGCCTGGCCGGCGATGATGCCCACCACCACGGCGGCGGCGATCAGCTCAGAGTGGGTGAGCGATATCCGCCAGTCGGTGATCCCCCGCCGGGCCGCCCACTCCGCCGCCCGGCCGGTCACGGCGATGGTGGGCGCCCCCCGCGGCCCCCGCACCACCTCGATCTCGCGGAAGGCGACCGTCCCGATGCCCACGCCAAGGGCCTTCATGACGGCCTCCTTGGCGGCGAAGCGGGCGGCCAGCCGCTCGGTGGGGTCGCGCTTGCGGGCGGCGTAGGCGCGCTCGGCCTCGGTGAAGACCCGGTCGGCCAGCCGGGGGCGGCGGCCCAGCACGACCCGCATGCGCGGCACCTCGACCACGTCGATGCCGAGGGAGATCATCGGGCTCCGACGGTATTCGCCCGGATGGGGGCGGCGGTGCACATGCCGGGGACGCTAGAGCGCCCCGGTCGGGCGCCGGCGACGGGCGGCTCAGGCCCGGGCCGCCCCCAGGGTCTGCTCGACCACCTCGCAGAGGGAGCCGGCGGTGGCCTGGGCCAGCCCCTCGTCGTCGGCCTCGACCATCACCCTCACCAGCGGCTCGGTGCCGCTGGCCCGCAGAAGCACCCGGCCCTTGCCCGCCAGGCGCTCCTCGGTGAGGCGCACGGCGTCCCACACCGCGGTGGCGCCGGCGAGGCCGGACAGATCGGCCACCCGCACGTTGCGCAGCACCTGGGGCATGCGGGTCATGGCCGAGCCGGCCAGGCGCCCGAGGCTCGCCCCCGACCGCACGACCAGGTCGAGCAGAACCAGCCCGGTGAGGAGGCCGTCGCCGCTGGGGGCCAGGTGACGCAGGATCACGTGCCCCGACGGCTCGCCCCCGAGCACCCAGTCGTGCTCGGTGAGGGCGGCGAAGATGTAGCGGTCCCCGACCGGTGTCTCGTGCACCTCGATGCCGGCCGCCTCCATGGCCCGTCGGAACCCCAGGTTGGTCATGACGGTCACGGCCACGGTGTCGCCCCGCAGCAGCCCCCGCCGGCGCAGGTCGACGGCGCAGAGGGCCATCACATGGTCGCCGTCCACCAGCGCCCCGTTCTCGTCCACCGCCACCACCCGGTCGGCATCGCCGTCGAGGGCAAGGCCGGCGTCGGCCCCGTTCTCGACCACCAACCGGGCCAGCTCGCCGGGGTCGGTGGAGCCGCAGCCGTCGTTGATGTTGGTGCCGTCGGGACTGGCGGCGTGGACCACGACCACGGCGCCCAGGCCCTCCAGCAGGGGCCCGGCGATGGCGCTGGCGGCCCCGTTGGCGCAGTCGACCACCACCCGGAGGCCGTCGAGGCGCCGGCCCTCCAGGGCGGCGGCCAACCGGGCCAGGTAGCGGCCGGCGGCGCCCGGATCCGAGACCATCCGCCCTACCGCCGCCGCATCCGGCCGGGGCGACTCCGGGCCGGCGCTGATCGCAGCCACCTCGTCCTCGATGCGGCGCTCCACGGCGTCGTCGAGCTTGGTGCCGCCGACGGCGAAGACCTTGATGCCGTTGTCGGGGAACGGGTTGTGGGAGGCGGACACGACCACCGCCGCCGCCCCGGCGTCGGCGGCCAGGGCGGCCACAGCCGGGGTGGGGATCACCCCCAGGTCCACCACGTCCGCGCCCTCGGAGGCCAGTCCGGCGGACAGGGCGGCCTGCAGCAGGGGACCGGAGATCCGGGTGTCCCGGCCCACCAGGAAGCGGGGGGCGCCGATGACGCGGGCGGCCGCCCGGCCGAGGAGGAGAACCAGCTCGGGAGTGAGCTCGGTATTGGCCCTGCCCCGTACGCCGTCGGTCCCGAAGGAGACGCGCAAGGGAGCTACCGCTTCGAGTACTGCGGGGCCTTCCGGGCCTTCTTGAGGCCGTACTTCTTGGATTCCTTCTCGCGGGCGTCGCGGGTGAGCAGGCCGGCCCGCTTGAGCGGGATGCGCAGGTCGGGGTCAAGCTCCGCCAGGGCCCGGGCGATCCCCAGGCGCAGGGCGCCGGCCTGGCCGGACACCCCGCCGCCGTCGATGGTGGCGTCGACCGAGTAGCGCTCGGCGGTGTCGGTCAGCCGGAGGGGCTCGGTGGCGAGCATGCGGTGGGTGGCCGAGGGGAAGTAGGCCTCGATGGTGCGGCCGTTGATGGTGACGCCGGGCTCGCCGTCGCGCAGGCGCACCCGGGCGACCGCCTCCTTGCGCCGGCCGGTGGTCTGGGTCAGGGGCCGGGGCATCAGGCGCTCCTCCGGGCGTGGTCGATGGTGAGGGGCTGGGGCTTCTGGGCCTGGTGGGGATGGTCGGGCCCGGCGTAGATCTTGAGCTTGCGCAGGGTGCGGGCGCCCAGCGGGCCCTTGGGCAGCATGCCCTTCACCGCCCGGCGCACCACCTCCTCGGGCCGGGTGGCCAGCAGCTCGGAGTAGGTGCGGGACCGGATGCCGCCCGGATAGCCGCTGTGGCGCCAGGCCAGCTTCTTGTCGGCCTTGTCCGAGGTCATGACCACCTTGGCGGCGTTCACCACGATCACGTGGTCGCCGGCGTCCAGGTGGGGGGCGAAGATGGCCTTCTTCTTGCCCCGGAGCACCGAGGCCACCTCGGTGGCCAGGCGACCGAGCACCAGGCCGTCGGCGTCCACGACGTGCCAGGCGCGCTCGATGTCGCTGGGCTTGGGTGAGAACGTGCGCACTCCGGTTCCTTCTAGATGATGCGGGAGCAAGTGATGCGGGAGACAGCCCGGGCCGAGCCGCAGGCCGACCAGACAGACTACGGGCGCCGGCCGGCCCGGGCAAACGGTCCCCGGTCCCACCGGGCGTGGTCGGCGACCATTTAAGGTGGCCTGGTGCTGGTAGGCCCCCGCCAGATCGAGGAGGCAGCCCGCCGGCTGGCCGGGGTGATCCGGCCCACCCCGGTGGTGGAGTCGGCCTCCCTGTCGGGCCTGGCCGGCCGGATGGTGGTGTGCAAGCCGGAGCACCTGCAGCGCACCGGCTCGTTCAAGATCAGGGGCGCCTACAACCGCATCGCCACCCTCCCCCCGGGCGCGGCGGTGGTGGCTGCCTCGGCCGGCAACCACGCCCAGGGTGTGGCCCTGGCCGCCACGCTGTCGGAGCGGGCCTCGACGATCTTCATGCCGGCCAACGCCTCCCTGCCCAAGGTGGAGGCCACCCGCCACTACGGCGCCGAGGTGGTGCTGGCCGGCGACGGGGTGGAGGACTGCATCGCCGCCGCCCTGGCCCGGGCGGAGGAGTCGGGGGCCATCTACGTGCCCCCCTTCGACGACCCCGAGGTCATCGCCGGCCAGGCCACCGTGGGCCTCGAGCTGGCCGGCGAGGCGGCCGGGGCCGAGGTGGTGGTGGTGCCGGTCGGGGGCGGCGGGCTGGCCGCCGGCATCGCCGCCGCCCTGGCCCACCGGGCCCCGGGGGTGAAGGTGGTCGGGGTCGAGGCGGCCGGGGCACCGTCCATGCGCCGGGCCCTGGACGCCGGCCGGCCCGTGACCATCGACGAGGCCTCGACCATGGCCGACGGCATCGCCGTGCGACGGGTGTCCGAGCTCACCCTGGCCCATGCCCGGGCCTACCTCGACGACGTGGTCCTGGTCTCCGAGGAGGAGATCAGCCGGGCCCTCCTCCTCCTCCTCGAGCGCAGCAAGTGGCTGGTGGAGCCGGCCGGGGCGGTCGGGCTGGCCGCCGTGCTGGCCGGGCGGGTGCCCGGCACCGGCCCCGTCGCCGTGGTCCTGTCGGGGGGCAATGTCGACCCCATCCTCCTGACCAGGCTGGTGGAGTACGGCCTGTCGGCCGCCGGGCGCTACCTGATCCTGCGCTTCGTGCTCGGCGACCACCCCGGCGCCCTGGCCGGCCTCACCGCCACCGTCGCCGGCCTGGGCCTCAACGTCCTGTCGGTGGAGCACCACCGCTCCGGGGCCCGGGTGGGCGTGGACGAGGTCGAGGTGCTGCTGACGGTGGAGACCCGCGACCCCGGCCACCGCCACGAGACGCTCCGCCGCCTCGGCGCTGCCGGCTTCAGGGTGGAGGAGCTCACCTAGTCCCCGGGGACCGCTCGTGGCGGCTGGCCCGATGTCAGGCGTAGCCGACGTCGAGCAGGCACAACCCGTGGGGCGGCGCGATGGTCCGGGCCTGGGCCCGGTCACCCGAGCGCAGGATGCCGGCCATGTCGCCGGCGCGCAGCCGGCCCCGGCCGACGTCGACGATCGTGCCGACGATGGAGCGGACCATCTGGTGGCAGAAGGCGCTGGCGGCGATGTCGAAGGCCAGCAGGTCCGGCCCGGCCCGATCCCAGCCCGCCTCAAGCACCCGGCGCACGGTGGAGCCGTCGTCGGCGGGCCGGCGGCAGAAGGCGGCGAAGTCGTGCTCGCCGAAGAGGGGGTCGCAGGCCGCCTGCATGCCCCGCAGGTCGAGCTCATCGGTGACGTGCCAGGTCCGGTCGGCCAGCAGCGGATCGGGGGTGGCGCGGTTGAGCACCGTGTAGCGGTAACGGCGCCAGCGGGCGGAGCGGCGGGCGTCGAAGCCCGGCCCGGCCACCTCGGCGGCGGTCACCGCCACCTCCGTCCCCAGCAGGCGGTTGCACCGCCGGATGAGCACGGCGAGGTCGGGGTCGGCCGCATCGAGAGGGGCACGGGCCCGCTCCGGCACCAGGTCGAAGTGCACCACCTGGCCACTGGCGTGGACGCCGGCATCGGTGCGCCCGGCGCAGGTCAGCCGGACGGGATGGCCCACCACCGTCTCGATGGCCTGGGTCAGCACGCCGCCCACGGTGCGCTGGCCGGGCTGGACGGCGAAGCCGCGGAAGCCGGCGCCGTGGTAGGCGACGGTCAAGCGCAGCCGCCGCGCCCCCTCCGGAGCGGCGCCGTCGGGGCCGCCCGGTTCGACCCCGTCACCGGGGCCGAACAGCGTCAAACCAGCTCGATGCGCGCCATGGGCGCGTTGTCCCCGTGCCGGGGGCCGAGCTTGAGGATGCGGGTGTAGCCGCCGGGGCGGTCGACGTATCGGGGCCCGATGTCGTCGAAGAGCTTGTGGGCCATGTCCTTGTCGCGGATGAACGACACCACCTGGCGCTGGCGGTAGACCCCGCCCTTGCGGGCCTTGGTGATCATCTTCTCCATCACCGGGCGCAGGGCCTTGGCCTTGGCCTCGGTGGTGACCAGCGACTCGGCGGCGATGAGGGAAGCCACCAGGTTCCCCATCATCGACTTCTGGTGGGCGGCGTCGCCGCCGAACCGGCGGGCCTTGCGGGGGGTGGCGGGCACGGTCCTAGCCCTCGCGGCTGCGCAGGGACAGACCCCGCTCGTCGAGCTTCTGGATCACCTCGTCGAGGGACTTCTGACCGAAGTTGGTGATGGCCAGCAGGTCGTCAGGGGTCCGCTGGACCAGCTCCCCCACCGTGTTGATCTGGGCCCGCTTGAGGCAGTTGCGGGGGCGCTCGGACAGGTCGAGGTCCTCGATGAGCAGGTCGAGGTCGGGCGAGCCGCTGCTGACGGTGCCGACGTCGCCGAGCTCGAGGCCCTGGGGGCTCTCGCTCATGTCGGCCACCAGGCCGGCCAGGGACCGCAGGGTGTCGCCGGCCGAGGCCAGAGCCTCCCGCGGCGAGATGGACCCGTCGGTCTCGATGTCCAGCACCAGGCGGTCGAAGTTGGTCGACTGCTCCACCCGGGTGGGCTCGACGGTGAAGGCCACCCGGCGCACCGGGGAGAAGACCGAGTCGACCGGTATGACCCCGATGATGGAGGACTTCTTGTTGCGGTCGGCCGACACGTAGCCCCGGCCCCGCTCGACGGTGATGTCGACGGCCAGGCGGCCCTTGTTGTTGAGGCCGGCGATGTGCAGGTCGGGGTTGAGGATCTCCACCTCGGTCGTGGTCTGGATGTCCCCGGCGGTGACGGTGGCGGGGCCCCGCACGTCGAGGCGCAGGGTCACCGGTTCGTCGGAGTCGACCCGCAGCACCAGGTCCTTGAAGTTGAGGATCAGGTCGGTGACGTCCTCCTTCACCCCGGGCAGGGTGGTGAACTCGTGGAGGGCGTCGTCGAAGCGCAGCTGGGTGACCGCGGCCCCGGGGATGGAGGAGAGCAGGGTTCGGCGCAGGGAGTTGCCCAGCGTGTGGCCGAAGCCCGGCTCAAGGGGGCTGATGGCGAAGCGCTGCCGGTTGGCGATCTCCTCGTCGACGGCTTCGACGGTGGGGCGCTGGATGATGAGCATGCGTTGTGTCCTTGCCTCTTGTGCTGGGGGCCTCTGTGGGTGAGCTGACCGCCGGAGCGGCGCTTGGTTACTTCGAGTAGAGCTCGACGATGAGCTGCTCGCGCACGGGGACGTCGATGTGCTCGCGCAGCGGCAGGTCGCGGACGGTGACGCTGAGGCCGTTCTCCCCCTGCTCCAGCCACGGGGGGACCTGGCGGTCGAGGGTGTCCATGTTGTGGCGGACCACGATCATCTCGCGGCCCTTGGGGCCGAGGACCACCACGTCGCCACGGCGCAGCCGGTAGCTGGGGATGGTCACCCGCTTGCCGTTCACCAGCACGTGCCCGTGGCGGACGAACTGGCGGGCCTGGGCCCGGCTGGAGCCCCAGCCGGCACGGAAGGCGGCGTTGTCGAGGCGCAGCTCGAGCATGCGCAGCAGGTTCTCGCCGGTGATGCCGGACTGGCGGGACGCCTCCTCGTAGAGGTTGGCGAACTGCTTCTCAAGCAGGCCGTAGATGCGGCGGGCCTTCTGCTTCTCCCGCAGCTGGACCAGGTACTCCGAGCCCTGGCGCATGCGGTCCCGCCCGTGCTCGCCCGGGGGGTAGGGCCGGCGCTCGATAGGGCACTTCATCGAGTCGCACTTGGGGCCCTTCAGGTACAGCTTCATCTTCTCCCGCCGGCAGAGCCGGCAGACCGGACCGGTGTAGCGAGCCATGCCTCTAGACCCTCCGCCGCTTCTTGGGCCGGCAGCCGTTGTGGGGGATCGGGGTCACGTCCTTGATGCCGGCCACCTCTATGCCCGAGTTCTGCAGGGACCGGATGGCGGTCTCCCGCCCCGAGCCCGGCCCCTTGACCAGGACGTCGACCTTGCGCACCCCGTGCTCCATGGCCCGCCGGGCGCAGGCCTCGGCGGCCAGCTGGGCGGCGAAGGGGGTGGACTTGCGGGAGCCCTTGAAGCCGACGTTGCCGGCGGAGGCCCAGGCCAGGACGTTGCCCTCGGGGTCGCTGATGGAGACGATGGTGTTGTTGAACGAGCTCTTGATGTGGGCGACGCCGTAGGCGACGTTCTTGCGCTCGCGCCGGCGGGGACGCCGGCCTCCGGGCTTGGGCTTGGCCATCAGTGCTTGCGAACCTTCTTCTTACCGGCGACGGTCTTCTTGGGGCCCTTGCGGGTCCGGGCGTTGGTGTGGGTGCGCTGGCCGTGGACCGGCAGGCCCCGGCGGTGGCGGATGCCCTGGTAGGAGCCGATCTCCATCTTGCGCTTGATGTCCTGGGCGACGTCGCGGCGCAGGTCGCCCTCCACCTTGAGGTTGGAGTCGATCCAGGTCCGGAGGCGGGCCACCTCCTCGTCGGTCAGGTCCCGCACCCGGGTGTCGGGGTCGATGCCGGTCTGGGTGCAGACCTGCTGGGAGGTGGTGCGGCCCACCCCGTAGATGTAGGTGAGGGATATCTCCAGCCGCTTCTCGCGGGGGATGTCGACGCCGGCGATACGGGCCATGGCCTAGCCCTGCCTCTGCTTGTGGCGGGGGTTGTCGCAGATGACCATGACCCGGCCGTGGCGGCGGATCACCTTGCACTTCTCACACATGGTCTTGACGCTCGGGCGTACCTTCATGGCGGCCTCTGGATCTACTTGTACCGGTAGGTGATTCGGCCCCTGGTCAGGTCGTAGGGGGTGATCTCGACCTGGACCTTGTCGCCGGGGAGGATCCGGATGCGGTGCATCCTCATCTTGCCGGAGCTGTGGGCCAGCACCTTGTGGCCGTTCTCCAGCTCGACCCGGAACATGGCGTTCGGGAGCGGCTCGACAACCGTTCCCTCCAGCACTATCGCATCCTCTTTGGGCTTGGGCAGTTGGACTTCCTCCGGCAGGACATGGGGAAACTGGTGGCTCGGGTCGGCGCTGGCGCCGAAGCGGACTGCGGCCGGGTCCCCGACCGGAGCCGGGGCGCGACGGGCCGAAGGGAAATTCTAACGCATCACGGCCGGGTCAGCACCTCGGGGCCGTCATCGGTGACGGCGATGGAGTGCTCGAAATGGGCCGACAGGCTCCCGTCGGCGGTGACCACGCTCCAGCCGTCCTCCAGCAGCCGGGTCCCCGGCCCCCCCAGGTTGACCATGGGCTCCACGGCGAAGACGTGTCCGGGCCGGAGGCGGGGCCCCCGCCCCCCGGGCCCGTAGTTGGGCACCTGGGGCTCCTCGTGCATGGCGGTCCCGATGGCGTGGCCCACGTACTCCCGCACGACCGACATGCCCGCCCCCTCGGCCACCGCCTGGACGGCCGCCCCGATGTCGGTCAGGCGCCGGCCCGGCCACATCTGGGCGATGCCGGCGGCCAGGCTCTCCTCCGTCACCCGGATCAGCTCGAGGGCCTCGGGGCTGGCCCCGCCCACCGGGGCGGTGTAGGCGGCGTCCCCGTGGTAGCCCTCGACGATGGCCCCGCAGTCCACCGAGATGATGTCCCCCTCCTCCAGCCGGCGGGGCCCGGGGATGCCGTGGACGATCATGTCGTTGGGTGAGGTGCAGATGACCGCCGGGTAACCGTGGTAGCCGAGGAAGTTGGACCGGGCCCCCCGCCTCTCGAGCACCTCGCGGGCCACCTGGTCCAGCTCGGCGGTGGTCACCCCGGGCCGGATGGCGGCCCGGGTGCGCTCGTGCATCTCGGCCACCACCCGCCCGGCCTTCCTCATCTTGGCGATCTCGTCGCGGCTGCGGATCATCGGCGTCCTACCGGCTGTGGCGCTCCCGCCAGTGGTCGATGGCCCGGATCAAGCGCCCGCTGACCTGGTCGGGGTGGCCCAGGCCGTCCACCGTGACCAGGAGGCCCCGCTCCAGGTACCAGGCGATGAGGGGGGCGGTCTGCTCCTCGTAGAGGTCGAGCCGGCGCCGGATGGCGTCCTCGGTGTCGTCCTCCCGCTGGACCACGTCGCCGCTGCACACGTCGCAGATCCAGTCGACCCGGGGCCGGTCCGACAGGCTGTAGTTGGCCCCGCAGTCGGTGCACACCCGCCGGGCCGCCAGCCGCTCGAGGACCACCTCGGTGGGCACCTCGAGGTCGATGACCAGGTTGATGTCCCGCTCGGCCGGCAGCAGCTTGGACAGGGACTCGGCCTGGTAGACGGTACGGGGGAACCCGTCGAGGACGAAGCCCCGGCCCTTGGTGTCCTGCTGGTCCAGCCGCTCCTGCACCAGGCCGGTGACGATGTCGTCGGGGATCAGCTCGCCCCTGTCCATGTAGTCCTTGGCCTTCTGCCCGAAGGGGGTCCCCGACTTGGCCGCCGCCCGGAACATGTCCCCGGTCGAGATGTGGGGCACCACGTAGTGGCGGGCCAGGCGCACGCACTGCGTTCCCTTCCCCGCCCCCTGCTTGCCCAGGATCACCACTCGGATGCCGGGCACCAACTATTGGCCCGCCTCGCCTAACCGGCGGCGCGTCCCGCCGACCGAACCCGAACCGGGCCGCTCCCCAGCTGCCTGCCGCACCGTCATCGCCGTCCCCGGCCCCGAGCCCGGATGCCTACCTCAGGAAGCCCTCGTAGTTGCGCATCATCAGCTGGCTGTCGATCTGGCGCATGGTCTCCAGCGACACGCCGGCGGCGATCAGCAGCGTCACGCCGGCGAAGGGGTACCGGTTGATGTTCCACACCGCCAGGAGGATGGAGGGCAACAGGGCCACCACCGCCAGGAAGAGGGAGCCGGGCAGGGTGATCCGGTGGAGGATGCCGGCCAGGTAGCGCTCGGTCGGGGGCCCGGGGCGGATGCCGGGGATGTAGCCGCCCTGTTTGCGGATGATGTCGGCCTGCTGGTGGGGGTCGAAGGTGATCGCCGTGTAGAAGAAGGCGAACAGGATGATCAGGATGCCGTAGATGGCGATGTAGATGAGGCTGGTGGGCTGGGCCAGGTGGTTGTTGATCCAGGTCTGCATGCTCTTCCACGGGATCACGTTGGACAGCAGGACCGGGAAGTACAGGACCGAGCTGGCGAAGATGATGGGGATGACCCCGGCCTGGTTGACCTTTAGGGGGATGTAGGTGCTCTGTCCGCCGTACATGCGCCGGCCCACCACCCGCTTGGCGAACTGGACCGGTATACGGCGCTGGCCCAGCTCGATGGCCACGATGGAGACGATCAGCAGCACGGTGACCCCCAGGATCACCCCGAACTTGAGGTTGCCGCCCTCGAGGCGGACCGCCTCACCGCCCGACGGCATCCCCGCCACCACGTTGGAGAAGATCAGGATCGACATCCCCTGCCCGATGCCCCGCTGGGTGATCAGCTCGGCCAGCCACATGACGAAGGCGGTGCCGGCGGTCAGGGTGAGCACGATCAGGAGGACCCGGGGCACGGTGAACTTGGGGATGAGGTCGACGTTGCTGCCCGAGCCCAGGAAGCTGGAGCCCCCGTTGTGGAACACGAAGGCCAGGCCGGTGGACTGCATGAGGGCCAGGGCCACGGTCAGGTAGCGGGTGACCTGGGTGAGCTTCTTCTGACCTACGGCCCCCTCGTCCCGCCACTTCTCGAACTTGGGGATCACCACGCCGAGCAGCTGCACGATGATCGAGCTCGTGATGTAGGGCATGATCCCCAGCCCGAAGACGGCGAAGCGGGTGAGGGCCCCTCCGGAGAACAGGTTGAGGAAGCCGAGGACGCCGGCGCCCTTGGCCGCCTGCTCCAGCTGCTTGACGGCGTTGAGGTCGATGCCCGGGGTCGGGATGTTGGACCCGAAGGTGTACAGGGCGATGATGGTCAGGGTGAAGAGGATCTTGTTCCGGAGATCCGGGACCCTGAACATGTTCGACAAGCTGGACAGCACTTCGGCTCCCGGGGCCGGGGCGGATCCGGTCAGGCCCGCCTAGGGATCACAGACTATCCGGGCAGGTCAGCCGGCCGGGTGGGCGGCCGGCGCCGGCCCACCCCGCGATGGGCGGGAGCGGCCGTCGCTCACCGGCTGTGGCCGCACGATCGGTGGGGATCAGCGGTTGGTGAGGGCGTTGCCCCTGGCCGGGGGCCGGCCGTGGCCGAACGGGGGCGGCAGGATGGTCACCGTCCCGCCGGCGGCCTTTATGGCCGCCTCGGCCGATCTGGACACGGCATGGACCTCGGCGTGCAGGGCCCGGGCCACCTCGCCCCGGCCCAGGATCTTCACCAGCCCGTGCTTGTGCACCAGGCCGGCGGCCCGCAGCGACTCGGGGTTGACCCGGTCGCCGGCCACGGCGGCCAGGGTGTCCAGGTTGACCACGTTGTACTCGACCCGGAACGGGTTGCGGAACCCCTTGAGCTTGGGGATCCGCTGGCTCAGCTGCAGCTGGCCGCCCTCGAAGCCGGGCTTGACCGTGTCGCGGGCGTTCTGGCCCTTGGTGCCCCGGCCGGCGGTCTTGCCGCCCTTGCCGGCGATGCCACGCCCCACCCGCCGGCGCGACCGGGTCGAGCCGGCAGCGGGCTTTAGATCGTGGACCTTCACGCCTCCACCTCCTCCACCTCGACCAGGTGCGGCACCCGGGCGACCATCCCCCTGACCTCGGGGCGGTCGGGCAGGACCCGCGAGCGCCCGATGCGCCCCAGTCCCAGGGCCCGCAGGGTGCCGCGGTGCTTGGGCTTGGACCCGATGGCCGACCGGGTCTGGGTGACCTTGATCTGGGCCGCCATCACGCCACCTCGGTGGGCACGTGGGGACCGCGCTGGCGGTCGCGATAGGCCTTGAGCACCCCGGCGGGGATGACCTCCTCGGCCGACTTGCCCCGCAGCTTGGCGATCTCGTCCGGGCGCTTGAGGGCCTTGAGCCCGGCGATGGTGGCGTGGGCCACGTTGATCCCGTTGGACGACCCCAGGGACTTGGCCAGGATGTCGTGGATGCCGGCCATCTCGAGGATGGCCCGGGCGGCCCCGCCGGCTATGACCCCGGTACCGGGGGCGGCCGGCTTGAGCATCACCCGCCCGGCCCCGCTCTCGCCGATCACCGGGTGGGTGATGGTCGAGCCGGCCAGGGGCACCTCGAACAGGTTTTTCTTCGCCTCCTCGATGCCCTTCTGCACGGCCAGGCCGGCCTCCTTGGCCTTGCCGTAGCCCAGGCCCACCCGGCCGTTGGTGTCGCCGATGACCATGAGGGCGGTGAAGGAGAACCGTCGTCCGCCTTTGACCACCTTGGCCACCCGGTTGACCTTGATGGTCCGCTCTTCGAACTGGGTCTCTGCCATCTCGCTCCTAGAACTGAAGTCCGGCCTGACGGGCGCCGTCGGCCACCGCCGCCACCCGGCCGTGATAGAGGAAGCCTCCCCGGTCGAAGACCACCCCGGTCACCCCGGCGGCCTTGGCCCGCTCGGCCACCAGCCGCCCCACGGCGGTGGCGGCCTCCTTGTTGCCGGTGGCCCCCCGGCGCAGGTCGGCCTCGAGGGTGGAGGCCGAAGCCAGCGTCCGCCCGGTGCTGTCGTCGATGACCTGGGCCACGATGTGGCGGTTCGAGCGGAACACCGACAGACGGGGCCGGGCCGAGGTGCCCGACACCTTGCGGCGGACCCGGTCGTGCCTGCGGGCCCGCAGGCCCTCCTTGGTGGCCAGGTTGTGGCGGGCGGTCACTTGGCCGCCTTTCCGGCCTTGCGCAGCACCCGCTCGCCGGCGTAGCGCACGCCCTTGCCCTTGTAGGGCTCGGGCTTGCGGATCTTGCGCACGTTGGCCGCCACCTGGCCCACCAGCTCCTTGTCTATGCCCTTGATGATGATGCGGGTCGGGACCGGCACCTCGAAGGTCACCCCGGCCGGGGCGTCGACGACCACCGGGTGGCTGAAGCCGAGGGCCAGCTCGATCTGGCCGGCGCCCCGGGCGGTCGCCCGGTAGCCGACCCCCACGATCTCCAGCTCCTTGGAGAAGCCGGCGGTCACCCCGGTGACCATGTTGGCCACCAGCGACCGGGTCAGCCCGTGGAGGGCGCGGTTGTGGCGCTGGTCGTCCGGCCGCTCGACCAGCAGCGAGCCGTCCTCCTGGCGGACGGTGATCTCGCCGGGCAGGGTGCGCGACAGGTTGCCCTGGGGGCCCTTGACCGACAGGCTGCGGCCGCTGACCGATACCTCGACCCCGGAGGGGACGGGTATGGGCGCTCTTCCTACTCTGGACATTTCACATCACCACACGTAGCAGAGGACCTCGCCGCCGACTCGGCGTTGGCGGGCCTCCCGATCGGTCATCAGCCCCTGGCTGGTGGACAGGACCGCCATGCCCAGGCCACCCAGGACCCGGGGTAGACGGTCGACGTTGCTGTAGACCCGCAGACCGGGCTTGGAGATCCGCCGCAGCCCGGAGATGGTACGGGCCCGGTCGGGGGTGTACTTCATGGTTATCGAAAGGATGCGGCCGGGCCGGGCCGGGTCGTCCTGGACCTGGAAGCCGGCGATGTAGCCCTCCCGCTGCAGGATGGCGGCCAGCGCCTCCTTGACCTTGGAGCTGGGCATCCTCACCTCGTCGTGCATGGTCACGTTGGCGTTGCGGATCCGGGTGAGCATGTCGGCGATGGGGTCGGTCATCGTCATCGGGCGCTCACCTCCTCACCAGCTGGCCTTGGTGACACCGGGGATCTCCCCGGCATGGACCATGTCTCGAAGGCAGATCCGGCACAGCCCGAAGGCGCGGTAGACCGCCCGGGGCCGGCCGCAGCGGCGGCAGCGGGTGTAGGACTGCACCCGGAACCGCGGCTTGCGCTTCTGCTTCTCGATCAGTGCCTTCTTGGCCATGTGCTCGTTACTGCCCCTCGCGTCGGAAAGGAAAGCCGAAGGCGTTGAGCAGCGCCCTGCCCTCGGCGTCGGTGCGTGCCGTGGTGACGATGGTGATGTCCATGCCCCTGGTGGTGTCGATGCGGTCGTAGTCGATCTCCGGGAAGATCAGCTGCTCGGTGACCCCGAAGGTGTAGTTGCCCCGCCCGTCGAAGGCGTTGGGCGGCAGGCCGCGGAAGTCGCGGATGCGGGGGATGGCCAGGCTGATCAGCCGGTCGAGGAACTCCCACATCCGGTCGCCCCGCAGGGTGACCTTTGCCCCGATGGCGTTGCCCTCCCGCAGCTTGAAGCCGGCGATGGACTTCTTGGCCCGGGTGACGAGCGCCTTCTGGCCGGTGATGGCCTCGAGGTCACGGACCGCCCCCTCCAGCAGGGATGGCTGCTGGGTCGCCCGCCCGACGCCCATGTTGACCACGATCTTCTCCGGCTTGGGGACCTGCATGATGTTTGGCAGGCCCAGCTCGGTCTTGAGCCGGTCGCGGATCTCCTCGTCATAGCGCACCCGCAGCCGTGGCCGGGTGGCCACCGCCGGGGTCACAGGTCACCCCCGCACTTGCGGCAGACCCGGTGCTTGAGCCCGGTGTCGTCGAAGCGCACGCCGATGCGGGTGGGCCCGCACTGGGCGCACACGACGGCCACCGACGAGGCCGACACGGGGAGGTCCTTGTCGATGATGCCGCCCTGCATGGTGGCCCGGGTGGCCCGCTGGTGGCGCTTCACCCTGTTGACGCCGTCCACGATGACCCGGTTCTGGGAACGCAGGACCCGCATGACGGTGCCCTGGCGGCCCCGGTCCTTGCCCGACAGCACTTCGACCTTGTCGCCCTTCTTTATACGCACGGTCACAGCACCTCCGGAGCGAGGGAGACGATCCTCATGAACCTCTTGTCCCGCAGCTCACGCCCCACCGGGCCGAAGATGCGGGTGCCCCGGGGCTGCTGCTGGTCGTTGATCAGCACGGCCGCGTTCTCGTCGAAGCGGATGTAGCTGCCGTCCGGACGGCGCTTCTCCTTTTTGGTGCGCACCACGACGCACTTGACCACATCGCCCTTCTTGACCGCCGCCCCGGGGATGGCGTCCTTCACCGTGGCCACGAAGATGTCGCCGATCGAGGCGTAGCGCCGGCGCGACCCGCCCAGGACCTTGATGCAGAGCACCTCGCGGGCGCCCGAGTTGTCGGCCACCCGCAGGCGCGACTCCTGCTGGATCACTTGGCACGCTCCAGGACTTCCACGACCCGCCACCTCTTGAGCTTGGAGAGGGGGCGCGTCTCGGCGACCCGGACGCGGTCGCCCACCCGGACGTCGTTGGTCTCGTCGTGGGCGTAGAGGCGCTTGGTGCGCTGCACCGTCTTGGCGTAGCGGGGGTGGCGCACCCGTTCGATCACCGAGACGATCGCCGTCTTCTGCATGGAGGTCGAGACCACCAGGCCCTCCCTCACCTTGCGGCGGTTGACCCGCCCGGAGGTGGTGGTGGCCGGCGCCGTTGCCGTCCCCGTCGGCCCCGCGGCCGGCCCGGGCGCCGGGCCGGGCTCGGCGCTGGGCGCGCCGGCGGGGGCGGGCTCGCTGGTGGGGGTGGTGTCGCTCATCGGGTTTCCTCGTCTGATTCGGCGCCGGCGACCCGGTAGATGACGGCGGAGACCGGCTCGCCCCGGGCCAGCAGGTCGGCCGCGCCGGCAGCGAGGGCCTCGGCCGCCTCGATCTCCCGCTCCCGCTGGACCGACAGGATCCGGGCCACCTGGCGGCGCACCTGGCCGATGCGGGCGGTGTTGTCCAGCCGACCGGTGACCACCTGGAAGCGGAGGTTGAACAGCTCCTGGCGGGCCTCGGTCAGCTTGAGGTCGAGCTCGTCGTCGTCCATCTCGCGCAGTTCGGCCGTGCGGGAGGCCATCAGATGGACACCTCCTCGGAGCGGACCACGAAGCGGGCCTTGATGGGCAGCTTCTGGATGGCGCGCTCCATGGCCGAGCGCCCCAGCTCCTCGCTGACGCCGGACAGCTCGAACATGATCCGGCCCGGCTTCACGACGGCGACCCAGTGCTCGGGGTTGCCCTTGCCGGAGCCCATGCGGGTTTCGGCCGGCTTCTGGGTCACCGGCTTGTCGGGGAACACCCGGATCCAGACCTTGCCGCCGCGGCGAACGTGGCGGGTCATGGCGATCCGGGCCGCCTCGATCTGGCGGGCGGTGATCCACCCGGGCTCGAGCGCCTGTATGCCGTAGTCGCCGAAGCCGATGGTCGTGCCACCCTTGGCTGCTCCGGTCATGCGGCCGCGCTGCTGCTTGCGGTGCTTGACCTTGCGGGGCATCAGCATCGGTCAGTCACTCTCCTTGCGGAAGTGGGGAGCCTCGTGATGCTCGTCGCGGGTGCGACGCTCGATCTCCTCCTCCTCGGCCAGGATCCGCTCCAGCTCGGGGTCGATGGCCGCCCCGGCCGGCCCGGCGTCGGGAGTGTCGACCGGCTCCGGTACGCCGGCCCCCAGCGGCCCCTCGCCCGGCTCGCCCTGGTCGGGGCGCCGCCGGCCGCCTCCGGCGGAGATGACCCGGCGGGGGCGGGCCTGGCCCGACGTCTCCCCGACGGCCATGGCCGCCTCGCGGGTGATCTTGTCCTCGGCCGAGGTGCGGTAGGGGAGGATGTCGCCCTTGTAGATCCAGACCTTCACCCCGATGCGGCCCACCGTGGTGCGGGCCTCGCGGAAGCCGTAGTCGATGTCGGCCCGCAGGGTGTGCAGCGGCACCCGGCCCTCGCGGTAGGACTCGCGCCGGGACATCTCCGAGCCGCCGAGGCGGCCGGCGCACTGCACCCGGATGCCCTGGGCCCCGGCCTTCTGGACCGTCTGCAGGGCCCGCTTCATGGCCCGGCGGAAGCTGACCCGGCCGGCCAGCTGGTCGGCGATGCCCTGGGCGATGAGGGCGGCGTCCAGCTCGGGCTGCTTGATCTCCTGGATGTTGAGCTGGATCTTGGGGTTGTTGGTGATTCTGGCCAGGTCGGTGCGGAGGCGATCGGCCTCGGCCCCCCGGCGGCCGATCACGATGCCGGGCCGGGAGGTGTGCACGTCCACCCGCAGCCGGTCGCGGGTGCGCTCGACCTCGATGCGGCTGACCGCCGCCCGCTCCAGCTGGGTGTTGAGGTAGTTGCGGATCTTCCAGTCCTCGATGACGTAGTCCTGGTAGTCGCGGTCGGTGAACCAGCGCGACTTCCAGTCGGTGGTCACGCCGAGGCGGAACCCGTAGGGATTGACCTTCTGACCCATTACTTGCCTTCTTCTTCCTGCTCGGTGCCTGCGTCGCCCTCGGAGGCAGCCGACTCGGCCGCCTCCACCGCCGGCGCCTGCTGGTCCACGATGTCGGCGGCGGCCCCGCCGGGCTCCTCCCCGCCCTCGGCGTCGGTCGCCTCGGCCCCGCCCTCGGCGGGGCTCTCCTTGCTGAACTCGGCCTCGGCCGCCTCGACGGCGGCGGCCTGGTCGTCGACGATGCCCTCGGCCTCGGCCTCGGCGGCCGCACCGGGCGTGGCCTCCTCGGCCTCCGGACCCTGGGTCCGGCGCTGGCTGGACGCCACCCGCCGGGCCCGCCGGGCGGCCAGGTCGGCGGCCTGCCGGGCCCGCAACCGCTCGAGACGCTCCTCGGGCAGGCGGCTGACTATGACGGTGATGTGGCAGGTGCGCTTGCGGATGCGGGTGGCGCGGCCCCGGGCCCGCGGCCGCCAACGCTTGATGGTCGTTCCCTCGTCCGCGTAGCAGGCCGACACGAACAGCTCCTCGGGGTCGATGCCGTCGTTGGCCTCGGCGTTGGCCACGGCCGAGTCGAGGACCTTGGCCACCACCCGGGCAGCGTCGCGCTGGCTGAAGCGGAGGATCTCCGCCGCCCGGGCGACGTCGTGGCCGCGGATCAGGTCGAGCACCTCGCGGGCCTTGTAGGCGGACATGCGGCAGTAGCGCAGCACCGCCCGGGTCCCCTCCCGCTCGTTGGTCTTGAGGCCGGGCATCAGCGCCGCCCGGCCCTTTCCTGGCCGGCGTGGTAGCGGAAGGTCCGGGTGGGGGCGAACTCGCCCAGCTTGTGGCCGACCATGGACTCGGTTATGTAGACCGGGACGTGCTTGCGGCCGTCGTGCACGGCGATGGTGTGGCCGACCATGTCGGGGATGATCGTCGAGCGCCGCGACCAGGTCCGGATGACCCGCTTCTCGCTGCGGGAGTTGAGGTCGTCGACCTTCTTGAGCAGGTGGTCGTCGACGAAGGGGCCCTTCTTGAGGCTGCGGGGCATGTGTCCTACCTCCGGGCGCCGCGGGTCCGGCGGCGACGGATGATGAGCTTGTCGGATTCCTTGTGCCTGGCCCGGGTGCGGCCCTCGGGCTTGCCCCAGGGCGACACCGGGTGCCGGCCACCGGAGCTCTTGCCCTCGCCGCCGCCGAGGGGATGGTCGACCGGGTTCATCGCCACGCCCCGGGTCTGGGGCCGCACGCCCTTCCATCGGTTGCGGCCGGCCTTGCCCACCGACACCAGCTCGGCCTCGGAGTTGCCGACCTCGCCGATGGTCGCCCGGCAATCGATGGGCACTCGGCGCATTTCCGTGGAGGGCAGCCGGAGGGTGGCGAAGTCGCCCTCCTTGGCCACCAGTTGCACGCTCATGCCGGCGCCGCGGGCGATCTTGCCGCCGGCGCCCGGCTTGAGCTCGACGTTGTGCACCACCGAGCCCACCGGTATGTAGCGCATCGGCATGGCGTTGCCGGGGCGGATGTCGGAGCCCTGGCCGCTCTGGAGCACGTCGCCGACCTTCACCCGGGCGGGGGCCAGGATGTAGCGCTTCTCCCCGTCGTAGTAGTGGAGCAGGGCGATGCGGGCGTTGCGGTTGGGGTCGTACTCGATAGCGGCCACCTTGGCGGGCACGCCGTCCTTGTTGCGCCGGAAATCGATGATCCGATAGCGCTGCTTGTGGCCGCCACCCCGGTGGCGGGCGGTCTTGCGGCCGTAGCTGTTGCGGCCGCCGGTGGACGGCTTGGGCTCTACCAGGGACTTCTCCGGGCGGTCGCGGGTGACCTCGGCGAAGTCCGAAACCGTCTGGAAGCGCCGGCCGGGGCTGGTGGGGTTGCGCTTGCGCAGGGGCATGGTTCCTCTAGCTCTCGAACAGCTCGATGCGGTCGTCGCCGGCCAGGGTGACGATCGCCCGCTTGGTGTCGGGCCGGCGGCCGAAGGTGGCCATCCGGCGGTTCCGCTTGCGCTTGCCCTTGCGGTTGAGGGTGTTCACCTTGGCCACCCGCACACTGAAGATGCTCTCCACCGCCTGGCGGATCTGGGTCCGGTTGGCCTCGGGGTGCACCACGAACACGTACACCCCGTCGTCGAGGAGGGAGTAGGACTTCTCCGACACGACCGGCCGGAGGACCACGTCGCGGGGGTCGGCGAACCCGGTCATGCCTGGTCTCCTTCCGCCTCGTCCTCCGGCGCCACGGTGGCGGGAGCCTCGGTGGTCTCCCCGGAGGCGGGGGCCCCGGCGGCGGGAGCGGCGGAGCTGGCTCCCCCGGCCGACGGCTCGCCGGCGGGCGCTTCGCCGGCGGGCGCTTCGCCGGGGGCGGCCTGGGCGGCCGGGCCGGTGGCGGCGGTGCCGGGCAGGGTCTGGCGGGTGAAGACCACCCAGTCGCTGCAGAGCACGTCGTAGGCGTTGAGCTCCCCGGCCAGGAGGACCCGGACCTCGGGCAGGTTGCGGAACGACAGCAAGGCGTTGTCGTCCTCCGGCCGCAGGACCACCAGCACCTTGCCGGTCGTGCCGAGCGCCCCGAGGGCGGCCACGGCCGCCTTGGTGCTGGGGGTCTCGAAGGCCCACTCGTCGACCACGGCCACCCGGCCCTCGGCGGCCCGGTCCGACAGTGCCGAGCGCAGGGCCAGGGCGACCATCTTCTTGGGGGTCTTCTGGCGGTAGTCGCGGGGCTTGGGGCCCAGGGCGATCCCGCCACCGGCCCAGTGGGGCGCCCGCGACGAGCCCTGCCTGGCCCGGCCGGTGCCCTTCTGGCGCCAGGGCTTGCTCCCCCCACCCCGGACCTCGGCCCGGGTGAGGGTGGACTGGGTGCCGGAGCGGGCGGCGGCCAGCTGGGCGGTGACCACCTGGTGCATCACCGCCACGTTGGGGGTGATGCCGAAGTAGGTCGGGTCCAGCTCGATGCTCGACACGGTGGCCCCGTCGGGGGAGCGCAGGTCGGCGCGGGGCTGCGAGGTGGGCGAGGTGGCCATCAGCGGGTCGCCTTCACCGCGTCGCGGATGAGGACCAGGCCGCCGCGGGGGCCGGGGACGGCTCCCTTGAGCAGCAGAAGGTCCCGCTCGGCGTCGGCCTGCACGACCTGCAGGCCCAGGGTGGTCACCCGGGTCCCCCCCAGGCGCCCGGCCATGCGGGTGCCCTTGAACACCCGGGCGGGGGTGGCGCAGGCCCCCACCGCCCCCGGGGCCCGGTGCTTCTTGTGGTTGCCGTGGGCGGCCCCCTGGCCCTTGAAGTTGTGGCGCTTCATGGGACCGGCGAAGCCCTTGCCCTTGCTGATGGCGGTGACGTCGATGCGCTCGCCGGGGCTCAGGACGTCGACCCGCAGCTCCTGGCCCACCTCGTAACCGCTGACGTCGGCAAGGCGTAGCTCCACCAGCTGGCGGCCCGGCTCCACCCCGGCCTTGGCCAGGTGGCCCGCCTCCGGCTTGGTGAGGGTCGAGGGCCGGCGCCGGCCGTAGGTGACCTGGAGGGCGGCGTAGCCGTCCTTGTCCGGGGTCTTCACCTGCACCACCCGGACCGGGCTCACGCGCACGACCGTCACCGGGATGGCCCGGTTCTGGTCGTCCCAGATCTGGGTCATCCCGAGCTTCTCGCCCACGATCGCTTTGCTCGCCATCTCTGCGGCCTTCCGGTTCCTTGCCTGTGGTGGTGCTGGTGTCCTGGTGGCTTGCGTGCCGGCGGGCGGTGGGTCCGCCTACACGCACGAGGCTCCGCCCGGGCTTACCCGAGCGGAGCGCTCGTTCGGTTGGTGTCGTGGCGTCCCCGGTGCGGGCAACCACGAACGTCGACTTCTCGAGTGGGTCCGGCGGCACCCGCCGCCGAGCCGAAAAACTATACAACTACTGGCCGGGGGCCGCCTCCCGACCGGCCGGGGCCGGGGAGACTGCCGGGCCGGCAGCGGTCAGGACGTCTGGAGCTTGACCTCGATCTCGACGCCGGCGGGCACCTCGAGGCGCTGGAGCGAGTCCACCGTCTTGGGGGTGTGCTCGACGATGTCCAACAGCCGCTTGTGGATCCTCATCTCGAAGTGCTCGCGGCTGTCCTTGTACTTGTGGGGGGACCGGATGACCGTGTACCGGTGCTTCTCCGTGGGTAGCGGCACGGGGCCCTGCACCTTGGCTCCGGTGCGCAGCACCGTCTCGACGATCTTCTTCGTCGACTGGTCGATCACCTCGTGGTCGTAGGCCTTGAGGCGGATCCGGATTCTCTGGCGGGCCCCGTCTGCCATGGCTACTTGATGATCTTGGTGACCACGCCGGAGGCCACGGTGCGACCGCCCTCGCGGATGGCGAAGCGCAGGCCCTCGTCCATGGCGATGGGCTTCTGCAGCTCGACGGTGATGGTGGTGTTGTCCCC
>Ga0209810_1001886_pt1 | contig 28064 bp, 20 predicted proteins | sample Coa_R1_7_FD_187159 | JGI IMG/M metagenome (GOLD analysis project Ga0209810, IMG submission 187159) | Surface soil microbial communities from Centralia Pennsylvania, which are recovering from an underground coalmine fire - Coalmine... | ecosystem: Environmental > Terrestrial > Soil > Unclassified... | reverse complement strand
GGGGCGGGGGGGCGGCGGCGGGCTGCGGCGGGGCGGAGGGCTGGGGTGCCGGGGCGGAGGGAGCGATGAAGCGCGTGGCGGCGGCCAGCGCCGGGGCGCCGACACCGGCCGGGGCGGCTGGGGGCAACCCCGCCGCGGCGGCGGTGGCGGCCGCGGTGGCGGTCGGGGCGGGGGCGGCGGCGGTCGCAGGCGCGCCGGGCGCGGGCACGACCGGGATGCCCGACCGCGCCGCCTCCGCCAGCCGTGCCTCGGCGTCCTCGAGCCGCTGGGCGAGCATCGCGGCCTGCTCGCGCAGCGCGGAGGTCTCGCGGGCGTGCGCGAAGTAGAGGAGAACGAGGATGGCCAGCCCGATGATCGAGGCGAAGCCGGCGTCTGCTCCGACCGACGAGATGAAGTTGTGGATGGAGAGGGCGAACGGCGGCGGGCCCATGAGCCGTCCAGTCTACGTGGGCAGCCGGGCGTCCCTTTCCGTGGCGGGGAAGCGGGAGCGTGCCAGCTTGGCCACGTGCTGCGCCAGAGCCGCCGCATCGTCCTCCAGGACGAGGAGGTTGATCTCGGTGAAGGTCCGCTCGACCCATTCCGGATCCAGCCGCGAGCGCTGGGCCCGGACGATCTTCTGCGCCGGCGTGGGCTGGGGCCGCTCGTAGGGGTTGAACAGGTCCTCGGTCAGCTTCTCACCCGGGCGCGCGCCCACGATCTCGATCGCGATGTCGCGCTCGGGCTCCAGCCCGGAGAGCCGGATCATGGTCTCGGCCAGCTCGAGGATGGGTACCGGTTCACCCATCTCCAGCACGTACACCTCGCCGCTGGCGTCCCCCAGGGAACCGGCACGGATGATCAGCTGCACGGCCTCCGGGATCGTCATGAAGTACCGCTTCATCCGCTCGTCGGTGACCGTCACGGGCCCTCCGGCCGCGATCTGGCGGCGGAAGATCGGGACCACCGACCCGGAGGAGCCGAGCACGTTGCCGAAGCGCACGATCGCGTACTTGGTCCGGGGGTGGCGTTCGGCAGCCGCCTCGACCGCCCACTCGGCCAGGGCCTTGGACGCGCCCATCACGGTGGCCGGCTTGACCGCCTTGTCGGTGGAGACCAGCACGAAGGTCCCCACGCCCGCCTCGGCGGCCAGCCGCGCGACCAGCTGCGTGGCCAGGGCGTTGTTGCGGATGGCCTCGATCGGGTTGAGCTCCATCATCGTCACGTGCTTGTAGGCGGCGGCGTGGAAGACCACGTCGGGCTGGTACTCGGCGAGCACCTCGCGCATGCGCTCCTGCTCCTTGCAGTCGGCCAGCACGGGAACCGCGGTGCGGACGTGGCGGTCCTCCTCGAGCTCGCGGAGGATCTCGAACAGGTTGTCCTCCGCGTGGTCGAGCAGGACCAGGCGGCTGGGCCCGACGCGGGCGATCTGCCGGCACAGCTCACCGCCGATCGAGCCGCCGGCGCCCGTGACCATCACGACCCGCTCGGACAGGTAGGCGCCGACGCGCTCCACCTCCATGCGGACCGGCTCGCGGCCGAGGATGTCCTCCACCCGCACCTCGCGGAGCTGGCGGGTGACGCGCAGCTGCCCGGACCCGTCGCGCAGCAGCTCGAACACGGTGGGGGTCGTCCGCACCGGTATGCCCCGCTCGCGGCAGGCGGTGACCACCCGCGCCCGCAGCGTGCCCGGCGCCGACGGGATCGCGATCACGACCTCGTCGGGCTCGGTGTCGTCGAGCACGCGGGCCAAGTCCTCGGCCGAGGTGGTGCCCAGCACCTTGAGGCCGTACTCGTCCTTGATGTGGAGCTTGCGCGGGTCGTCGTCGAGGAAGCCGACCGGGCGCATCAGGAGCTGCGGGTTGCGGATCAGCTCGCGCACCACCAGGCGGCCGCCGTCGCCGCCGCCCACGATCAGCACGTCGCGGGCCCCCTTGGCGACCCGGAAGGTTCGCGCCCGCCCCTCCACGATCAGGTTGATGGCGAAGCGCACGCCGATGAGGAGGGCGAGGGTGAGCAGGACGAAGAGGGAGATGACGCCCACCGGGAGGGTCACGGCCGTCGAGGGCACGTGCACGATCAGGTCGTGGCGGACCTCGTAGCCCGACGGGGTCTGGACCGGGTGCCCGAGGGCGATCACGCCCACGAGCAGGAGCGTCGAGACGATGACGCTCTTGACGACCGCCTCGTACTCCCGCTGGCCCACGAACGTCCACAGGCGCTGGTAGGCCCCGAACCCGCCGAGCACGATCAGCGTCACCGGCACGACCCAGGCGATCGTGCGCTCGAACAGGTCGTCGTAGCGCCCCGGGGGATGGAAGTCGAAGCGGAGCCTGAAGGCCAGGAAGTAGGCGAGCGCGACCAGCAGCCCGTCCACGGCGAGTTGCGGCAGCGAGTGGCGGTGAACGGGGCGGGCCGCGGATCTGATCCGCTGGCGCATGCGAGGCGCATTGTAGGCGCTGGCGGCGGGCCGGCGGAGAGGTGGGCGTGTCTGGGCGCGGGGCGGCGACCGACGCGCTGGGTCCCGGCGGCGCGCCAGGGCGCAGGGTCCCGGCGGCGCCGCGGGGCGGCGCGGGGCGGCGCGCGGACCGGGGACCGCCATCACCGACCGCCAGATCGTGCACGAGCACCTCTGGTGCGACGCTACGTGTCACGCCGAGCCGGCTATGACCGGCTGAGCGTGACAGGTGGCCGTTCGAGGCCGGCGAATTGTCACGTTTTGCCGGGGCGGGCTGCGGGACCCGGAGCGAAGGGGCCGCCGGAGCCTGAGGGCATGGGGCGCGGGGGCCGGGAGAAGACGAAGGACGCGCCGGGCTGCATCCGGAAGGTCGAGCTCCTGGCGACGAGGGTCCGGGCGATCGAGCCGCCGGAGGGGCGCACCTCCTAGCCGGCCCGTGTGTTGCAGACGAAGATGATCGGTAATCGCAGGGGCTGCCGCGGCTGCCCGCGTGCCCACGGTGGGCGCAGCGAGACCCGCCACCGCCGGGCGGCGCGCCCGCTCGTCGAAGCTGTCATGCGTCTGCCCTCAATCGCTGCGCGGCGCCCGGCCTCGTTGCTGGGCTCCGGGGATCCGTCTACCCTTGCCGGACACTACTGGGAACGGAGGAACGATGAGACTGATCGGTGCCGGCCTGCCGAGGACCGGAACCCTGTCGCAGAAGGTCGCGCTGGAGATGCTGGGGCTGAGGCCGTGCTACCACATGGTCAACGTGCTGGGCGACCTCGATGAGGCCCGGCACTGGCGCCGCGCGCTCGAGGGTGAGGCGCCGTGGGAGGAGGTGTTCGACGGCTTCCAGGCCACGGTCGACTGGCCGGGCTCGTTCTTCTACCGGGAGCTGGTCGACGTCTACCCCGACGCCAAGGTGCTCCTCAGCGTGCGCGACGCCGAGGCGTGGGAGCGCAGCATGCGGGAGACGATCTTCGGGATCTTCTATGGCGACATGCTGATGCGCGACCTGTCGACGGCCCGCGCCCGGATCGACGAGAAATGGCGCGGCTACATCGAGATGATGGAGGGGATGTGGCAGCAGAGCGGCCTGATCGCCGACGGCGCCGACACCACCTCGGAGTCGATGCGGACCGCGATGGAGCGCTTCAACGAGGAGGTCCAGGCGACGGTGCCCGCCGAGCGGCTGCTCGTATGGACGCCGAGCGACGGCTGGGAGCCGCTGTGCGAGTTCCTCGAGGTACCGGTGCCCGACACCCCCTTCCCGCACCTGAACGACAGCCGGGAGTTCGCGGATCGGGTGATCGACGGCTCGCTCCTGGCGCTGCAGGCGTGGCGGAGCGAGGATGCGCCGGCCGTCGCCACGACGTGAGGCGACGGGGACCGTCACGCCCGGATCAGCACGCAACAGCTCGGCGGCGGCCATCGATCTTGAGCCGCCGCCGGCTGAGCGCCTGACCCAGCTCAGGCGGCTGGAGGCCGAGAGCATCCACATCATGCGCGAGGTGGTCGCGCAGGCGCAGCGCCCGGTGATGCTGTACTCGATCGGCAAGGACAGCTCGGTGATGCTGCGCCTGGCGCTCAAGGCGTTCTACCCGGGCCGGCCCCCGTTTCCGTTCCTGCACATCGACACCACCTGGAAGTTCCGCGAGATGTACGCCTTCCGCGACCAGGTGGCTGCCGAGCACGGCCTCGAGATGCTCGTGCACGTCAACCAGGAGGGGGTGGAGATGGGGGTCAACCCGTTCACCCACGGCTCCGCCGTTCACACCGACGTGATGAAGACACAGGCGCTCAGGCAGGCGCTCGACATGCACCGCTTCGACGCCGCCTTCGGGGGCGCCCGCCGCGACGAGGAGCGCTCGCGGGCCAAGGAGCGGGTGTTCTCCGTCCGCTCCGCCCAGCACCGCTGGGACCCCAAGCGCCAGCGCCCGGAGCTGTGGCGGCTCTACAACGCGCGCACCGCGCCGGGCGAGTCGGTCCGGGTGTTCCCGCTGTCGAACTGGACGGAGCTCGACGTCTGGCACTACATCTACCTGGAGCGGATCCCGATCGTGCCGCTGTACTTCGCCAAGGAGCGCCCTGTGGTGCAGCGCGACGGCGCCCTGATCATGGTCGACGACGAGCGCATGCCGCTGAGGCCCGGCGAGCGCCCGGAGCTCAGGAAGGTGCGCTTCCGGACGCTCGGCTGCTACCCGCTGACCGGCGCGATCGAGAGCGAGGCCGACACGCTGGAGGGGATCCTGGCCGAGATGCTGGTGGCGCGCACCTCGGAGCGGCAGGGACGGGTGATCGACCACGACCAGGCGGGGTCGATGGAGCGCAAGAAGCAGGAGGGGTACTTCTGAGCCCGACCCCCGCGCTCGCGCCCGAGGACGTCGAGGGCTACCTGCGCCGACGCGAGCGCAAGGACCTGCTGCGGCTCATCACCTGCGGCAGCGTCGACGACGGCAAGAGCACGCTGATCGGACGCCTGCTCTACGAGGCGGGGCTGCTGCTGGACGATCAGGTCCACGCTCTGGAGGCAGACTCGCGGCTGCTGGGCACCCAGGGGGAGGCACTGGACTTCGCGCTGCTCCTGGACGGCCTGCAATCCGAGCGCGAGCAGGGGATCACAATCGACGTGGCCCACCGCTACTTCGAGACCGAGCGGCGCAAGTTCATCGTGGCCGACGCCCCCGGCCACGAGCAGTACACGCGCAACATGGTCACCGGCGCCTCGACCGCCGACTGCGCGGTGCTCCTGCTCGACGCGCGCAAGGGACTCGTCACCCAGACGCGGCGCCACACCCATCTCGTCGCGCTGCTCGGGCTGCGCCACGTGGCGCTGGCGATCAACAAGCTCGACCTGGTCTGCTACTCGGAGGCCCGCTTCCGCGAGCTGGAGGCCGCCTACCGCGAGTTCGCCGGGCGGCTCGGGCTGGACGAGGTCACCTGCATCCCCGTCTCGGCGCTGCACGGCGACGCCATCGTCGCACGCGGCCCCAACCTCTCCTGGTACCGCGGCCCGACGCTGCTGGAGTACCTGGAGACGGTCGAGGTCGACGAGGACCGGCTCGCCCGGCTGCCCCTTCGCCTCCCGATCCAGTGGGTCAACCGGCCCGACCCGGAGTTTCGCGGCTTCTCGGGCACGCTGGCGGCCGGGACGGCGCGTCCCGGCGACCGAGTGGTGGTCCAGCCCTCGGGCCTGCAGAGCACGATCGCCCGCATCGTCACCTACGACGGCGATCTGGAGTGCGCGGTGGCCGGTCAGTCGGTGACCGTCACGCTGAGCGACGAGATCGACGTCGGCCGCGGCGACGTGATCGCCGACGCACAGGCGCCGGCGGGGATCGGCGAGCAGTTCGAGGCGACGCTGGTGTGGATGGCCGAGGAGCCGCTCCTGCCCGGCCGCAGCTACCTGATGCAGTGCGGCACGAACACGGCGTCGGCGACCGTGGCGCCCCTCAAGTACCGCCTCGACGTCGACTCCCTGGAGCACATGGCAGCCCAGCGGCTGGAGCTGAACGAGATCGGGGTGTGCGAGATCGAGCTCGACCGGCCGATCGTGTTCGACCCCTACCGCGTGAACCGCGACATGGGCGGCTTCGTGCTGATCGACCGCATCACCAGCCACACGCTGGCCGCGGGGATGCTCAACTTCGAGCTGCGGCGCTCCAAGAGCGTGACCTGGCAGCCGCTTGCGGTGGGCAAGGCGGCGCACGCCAGGCAGAAGGGCCAGCGGCCGTGCGTCCTGTGGCTCACCGGGCTGTCGGGAGCCGGGAAGTCGACGATCGCCAACCTGGTGGCGCACAGGCTCCAGGCGCTGGGCCGCCACAGCTACGTGCTCGACGGCGACAACATCCGCCACGGGCTCAACAAGGACCTCGGCTTCAGCGACGCCGATCGGGTGGAGAACATCCGTCGCGTCGCCGAGGTCTCGAGACTGATGGTGGACGCCGGCCTGATCGTGATCACCTCGGTGATCTCGCCGTTCGCCTCCGAGCGCCGGATGGCCCGCGACCTGCTGGAGCCGGGAGAGTTCATCGAGGTGTTCGTCGACGCGCCGCTCGCGGTGGCGGAGGCGCGCGACCCCAAGCAGCTCTATGCGCGGGCGCGCCGCGGGGAGATCAAGAACTTCACCGGCATCGACTCGCCCTACGAGCCGCCGCTGTCCCCGGACCTGCACATCGACACCACCTCCACCACCCCGGAGGAGGCGGCCGAGATGGTGCTCGAGGAGCTGGCGCGCCGCGGGATGCTGCAGGCCGGCTGAGGATCACCGATCCCGCCCGATCGCTACATTCCGGGCCCAGTGGGTGCGTCGGCGTGAGCGTGGTTACGCGTGAGGGCACGGGAATCGCGGCGCCCGGCCTCGAGCAGCCCCGCTCCCGGTCGGCGCTGATCCTCGCCGTCTGCTGCGTGGCGCAGTTCATGGTCATCCTCGACCTGAGCATCGTCAACGTGGCGCTGCCCTCGATCCAGTCGAGCCTCAACTTCACCTCGGCCGACCTCCAGTGGGTGGTCGACGCCTACGCGATCTCGTTCGCCGGGTTCCTCATGCTGGGCGGCCGCGCCGCCGATCAGCTCGGGCAGCGGCGGGTGTTCGTCGCGGCGCTCGCCCTGTTCGCGCTCACCTCGCTGGCCGGCGGCGCCTCGGTCAACCGCCAGATGCTGATCGGGGCGCGGGCCGTCCAGGGCCTCTCCTGCGCCTTCATGGCCGCCTCCTCGCTGGCCATCATCACCTCGTCCTTCCCCCCCGGGCCCAAGCTCCACCGCGCGATCGCCCTGTGGGCGGCGATGAACGGGGCGGGCGGGGCCGCGGGCACGCTGTTCGGCGGCGTGATCACGCAGGAGCTGAGCTGGCGCTGGGTGCTGCTGATCAACCCGCCGATCGGGCTGGCGGCCGGCCTGGTGGCCTGGGCGGTGGTGAGCGAGCGCCGCCGCGAGCGGGGCGGCCCCGGGTTCGACCTGGCGGGGGCGCTGACGCTCACCATCGGACAGATCGTGCTCGTCTACGGCGTGGTCCAGTCGGGAATCGTCGGCTGGGACGCGGCGCGGGCGCTCGGCCCGATCCTCGGCGGGATCGCCCTGCTGGCCGTCTTCGGCGTGGTCGAGTCGCGGGTGGCCTCGGCGCCGCTGATCCCGTTCCGGGACGTCACGCGGCCGCTGGCGGTGGCCAACACGATCGTGCTGCTGTTCAGCGCCGCGCTGTTCCCCATGTGGTACCTGAGCTCGCTCTACCTCCAGCAGGTCCTCGGCCTCTCACCCCTGCACGCGGGGCTCACGTTCCTGCCGATGGCGCTGACGATCATGCTCGTGGCCTCGCGGGCCGGCAAGCTGGTCAGCCAGTTCGGCGTCCGCGCGGTGCTGAGCGGCGGCTTGACGATGATGACGGCCGCGATGCTCTTGTTCGCCAAGATCGCGGCCAGCGGCAGCGCCATCGACTACGTGATGCTCCCGGGGCTGCTGATGGCCGCCGGGATCGGGATGTCGATCGTCCCGTCGACGATCGCCGCCACCCAGGGGGCCAAGCAGGGCCAGGCCGGCCTGGCCTCCGGGCTGGTCAACACCTCGCGCCAGGCGGGCGGCGGGCTGGGCATCGCGATCCTGATCACGCTCGCCACGGCGCACTCCAGCCACCTCATCGGCCACGGCCAGGCGGTGCCGCAGGCGCTGACCAACGGCTTCCGGCTCGGCTACCTGGTGGGAGCGGGCCTCACCGCCGCCGCCGCGCTGGTCACGATCGCGCTGGTGCCCAGGCAGGCCGCGGCGCGGGGGACGCTGCTGGCACGGGCGCCCGTGGCGCTGGGCGTGGCGGCCGCGATCGGCGGCTTCGTCGCGGTCGACTTCGCCTTCGGCGGCTCGCACGGCGCGCCGCTCGGCGCCTACACGACCCGCGGCAGCTACCAGTTCGTCTCCGCCCCGTCGCTGCACCCGCCGATCGTCCGCTACACGGTCCCCCCCGCCCAGCCCGACCCGCTCGACTCGGGCTACCTGCTGATGGCCAACTTCTACGACCTCAACTACCCCCCGATGGTCGGCCAGAGCGGCCCGCTGATCCTCGACAGCCGCCTGAAGCCGGTGTGGTTCCGGCCCGTTCCGATCCAGGACGTGGCGGGGAACCTCACGGCGCAGGTCCTGGACGGCAAGCCGGTGCTGGCGTGGTGGCAGGGCGTGATCACCAACACCGGGGCGACCGAGAGCGGCGAGTACGTGATCGTCGACCGGCACTACCGGACGGTGGCCCGGCTCCGCGGAGCCGACGGCTGGGTGCTGACGCTGCACGAGATCGTGATCCGCGGCCACGACGCGTGGGTCACCGCGAACAAGAACCTGCCGATGAACCTCTCCCGCTACGGCGGGGCCTACAACGGGGCGCTGATCGACTCGGCCGTCCAGGAGTACGACCTGCGCACCGGCAGGCTGCTTCGCAGCTGGGACGCCCTGCGCCACATCCCGCTGAGCGACTCGCGCGCCTCCCTGCCGACCAACGGCTTCCCCTGGGACGCCTACCACGTCAACTCGATCGAGCTCCCCGGCGACGGGAGCTTCGTGGTCTCGATGCGCAACACCTGGGCCGCCTACAAGGTGGACATCGCCTCAGGGCGGATCGAGTGGACGCTCGGCGGACGCCACTCGAGCTTCAGCTTCGGTCCGCAGGCCGCCTTCGAGTGGCAGCACCACGTCAACGTCTATCCGGGCACCCCGCTGGTCACGGTGTTCGACGACCACTGCTGCCAGATCACCGGCGGCGGGACCTACGTCTCGCCGACCGCCCCCTCGCGCGGGCTGGTGCTCAAGCTCGACCAGGCCGCCCACACGGCGACGATGGCCGACCAGTACGGCCACGGCGACGGGCTGGACGCCGACTACATGGGCAGCATGCAGCCGCTGCCGGGCGGCAACGAGCTGATCGGCTGGGGGTCGGCGAGGTACTTCTCGGAGTACCGGCCGGACGGGCGGCTGGTGTTCGACGCCAAGCTGCCCGACCCCGACCTCAGCTACCGGACGACGATGGCGCGGTGGGTCGGTCTCCCGCTGCAGCCGCCGGCCGCCGCCCTGCGGGTCAGGCGCGGCCGGCCAACGGTGTTCGTGAGCTGGAACGGCGCCACCCAGGTCGCCTCCTGGCGGGTGCTGGCCGCGCGCGCCTCGGGCCGAGCGGCGGTCGTGGCGCGTGCGCCGCGAAGCGGGTTTGAGACGGCGATCGCGGTGCCGGCGGGCTACCGGAGCTACACGGTGCAGGCGCTCGATCCCGCCGGCCGCGCAATCGGCACCGCGCGGGCGCTCAGCGGGCGCTGAACGGCCGCGAGCTCGCCAGGACCCGCCCGCGCGCGTCCAGCGCCTGCACCTCGTAGAGCGCGTACCGGCGGCCGAGCCCGATCGCTGTCTCGAACCCGGTGCGCGCCCGGCGGACCAGCGGCCTCAGACGACCGGCGCTCGCGCCGCCGAGGACCCGCCAGGCCGCCACCTGGGTGGCGCCGTTCCAGCTCGCGTAGACGGTGGCGCGACCCCGCGGCGAGCGCCGAGCGGCGCCGCTCGGCGGGTAGGCGGGGGTGCCCGTCCAGCTCTGGGTGTGGAGGGCGCGGTAGCTCTGGTCGGGGTCGGGCCAGACGGCCTCGAGCAGCGTCTGGCCGGTGCGCGAGTACTCGGTGAAGTAGGGACGCGAGCCCCAGCCGACCAGGACGTTGCCGCCCGGCAGCGGCTGCATTGACCCCAGGAAGGCCACGTAGAGCGGCGGGTGGTGGGGATAGGCGCCCGCGACCGAGACGCGGCGGGTCCGCGTGTCGAGCTTGAGGATCAGCCCGCGCGAGGGGCCGGAGGGCGCGGCGAAGCTCCCGCCGGGCTCGAGCCGGCAGCACGCGTCGTCGAACAGCGAGACCTCGGCGAAGCGGCCGTGCGGGGAGGTGAGCAGCTCCGCGTCGTGCTGCCAGGAGAAGCGCGCGCCGCGGGCGAGGGCGAACGTCGAGGCCCGGCCCCCCAGCGTCCACAGCGTGTGGCCCGTCGTGGTGTCGATCAGGTAGATCCCCCACGTGTTGCGCAGCGAGACGAGCACCTCGCCGCCGCCCAGGACCTGCACGCTGTTGAGGTGGTAGGCGTCCCAGGGGATCCGGGCCGAGCGGGGCGCCGGCTGCTCTGAGTCGCGCAGCGGGACGTGCGCGAGCGCGTCCCAGGTGTAGAGGAGCCGGCCGGTCCTCAGCTCGTACTCCTGGACCCCCGCGTCGTACACGATCCCGCGGCGCGGTCCGCCGTAAGCGTGGAGATCCCGGCCGGCCACCGTGCGGTAGACCGTCACCCAGATGTCGCCGCCGCTGATCACCGCGTCGTGGAGGCTGATCGTCCACGGGGCCCTGGCCCGCAGCCTCGCCACCGGCCGGTAGCGCTCGTCGACCACCATCACCTCGCCCGATCGGGTCGCGCCGGTGTTGGTGATCACGCCCTGCCACCAGACGAGCACCGGGCGCCCGTCGTAGGTCTCCTGCTGGAGGTCGCCCGCCAGCACGTTCGTCGGCACCGGGTGAAACCACACCGGCGCCAGGCGGTTGTCGAGCATCAGCGGGCCGCTCTGCCCCACCATGTCCACCCCCCGCCCGGTGGCCGGCTCGGTCGCCGCCAGGTTGGGGAAGCTGGCCACCAGGAAGTCGCCCGGGGCCAGGCGCCGCCGGTCGACCCGACCCTGGGCGCGAAGCCTCGGCGGGTGCAGGCCGGGGGCCGAGACGAAGCTCCACGCCCCCCTCGTGGTGTAGGCGCCGATCGGCTTGGCGGCGACGGGCGGAGCGCAGAGGAGAAGGCCGGCCGCCGCTCCCGCGGCGCCGGCGAGACGGAGCAGGCGGATGGCGGAGGTCATGGCTGGCGCAAACACGATCCCGGAGCCTAAGTTGCGCCCCGCAGCGCGGCGGCGATCGCCTCGACGACCTCCTCGGCCTGCTCCCGGCGCAGCCCGGGACCCATCGGCAGGGCGAGGTTCGTCCGCGCCAGCTCCTCGGTGAACGGCAGCTCCACGCCGTCGGCGAGCGAGGCCATGGCGGGCTGGCGGTGCAGGGGGGTGCGGTAGTAGCCGCGGGCGCCGATGCCGGCCCGCCCGAGCGCCTCCCCCAGGGCGTCGGCCGCCTCGTGGCAGACGACGAACAGATGCCAGGCCGGATCGACCCGCTCCGCCACCTCGGGCAGCCTCACCAGATCGCCGAGGCCCGCCTCGGCGTAGGCGGCGGCGGCGGCCCGTCGGCCGTCGCACCAGCGGTCGAGGTGCGGCAGCAGGACGCGCAGGATCGCCGCCTGCATCTCGTCCAGGCGCGAGTTGTAACCGACGTGCTCGAAGGTCCGCTTGTCGAGCGAGCCGTGGAAGCGCAGCGCCCGGGCCAGCGCGGCCACCTCGCCGTCGTCGGTGGCGATCGCCCCGCCGTCGCCCATGCAGCCGAGGTTCTTGGAGGGGTAGAAGGAGAAGGTGGCCACGTCGCCGAGGGCGCCGGCCCGCACGCCGTCACGGCTGGCGCCGGCCGCCTGCGCGGCGTCCTCGAGCACCGGCAGCCCCAGCTCCCGCAGCTCCCCCACGGGGGCGGGCAGGCCGAACAGATCGACCGCCAGGATCGCCCTCGTGCGCTCGGTGATCGCCGCGGCGACGGTGTCGGCGGTCACCGTGCGCGTGGCGGGGTCGACGTCGCAGAACACCGGCACCGCGCCAGCGCTCACGATGGCCTCGGCGCTGGCGTAGAAGGTGAACGAGGGCACGACGACCTCGTCGCCCGCGCGCACGCCCATCGCGCGCAGGGCGATCGTGATGGCGTCGGTGCCGTTGGCCACGCCGACCACGTGCTCGACCCCCAGGTAGGCGGCGAACTCCCGCTCAAAGGCCGCCACCTCCGGGCCCAGTACGTACACGCCGCCGTCGATCACCGCCCGCACGCGAGCGGCGACCTGCTCGCGCAGCGGGCCCAGCGGCGTCTCGGTGTCGAAGAGCGGGACGGGCATGGAGGCCCGGGCGGGACCCGGGTCCTCGCTACGCTAGCCAATCTTGCTCCTCGCGCTCGCCTCGGTCACCGACTCGCTGGTCAACCTGGCCACCCACCTGATCCGGGACATCGGGCTGGCCGGCGTGGCGCTGCTCACCCTGACCACCGGGATCATCGGGCTTCCAGGCTCTGAGCCGACGATGCTGTTCGCCGGCTTCAACGTCTACCAGCACCATCTGACGATGGTCGGGATCATCGTCTTCGGGGTGGTGGGCGACGTGCTCGGCGCCGCCGTCGCCTACGGGATCGGCTACTACGGCAGCCGCGAGCTGTTCGAGCGCCACGGCCGCAGGCTGCACATGAGCGCGGGGCGGATCGACCGGGCGATCCGCTGGTTCGAGCGCTACGGCTCGCCGGCGATGCTGGTCTCGCGGGTGATCCCGTTCGCGCGCTTCGCGGTTCCCTACGCGGCGGGCGTGGCGCGCATGCCCTTCGCCCGCTTCACCGCCTTCGTCACGCTCGGTTCGATCGCCTGGATCACCGCGCTGGGCGTGCTGGGGCGCGAGGTCGGATCGAGCTGGCAGAGCTGGCGCCACCACCTGGAGTACGTCGACTACGCGGGGGCGGTGGCGGTCGTGGCGGTGATCGCGTACCTGGTCCTCCGCGCGCTGCGGGGCGGCGGTCGCGGGCCGACGCCGGGCGTGGCGGCCGAGCGCTCGCCGGACGTCGCCGGCTGACGCGAGGCGCGGGGGCGGATGTCGCGAGCGCGGGGAGGCGACCCGGGCGCGCTCCCACTCGGCCAGGCCGCCCTGCTGGGCCTGATGCACGGGCCCGCCGAGCTGTTGCCGATCTCCTCCTCGGCGCACGTGTCGATCGCTCCGTGGCTGCTGCGCTGGCGATACGGCGAGCTGCCGGAGGCGACCCGCAAGTCCTTCGAGGTGGCGCTGCACGCGGGAACCGCGGCGGCCCTCCTGCTCCTGCCGGGACCGGGGCGCCGGCTCCCGCGCGGCCCCGGCGAGTGGCGGCTGGCGATCGCCGCCTGCGCCCCTCCGGCGCTCGCCGGCCTGGCGGCCGAGGGATGGATCGAGCGGCAGCTCGGGACCCCCGCGGCGATCGCGAGCGGGCTGGTGGCCGGGTCGCTGCTGATGGCGCTGGGCGACCTCGCCGCGGGGCGCCGGCCGGCGGCGGACGCCCGGCTCGCGGATGGGCTGTGGCTGGGCCTGGCGCAGGCGGCGGCGCTCGCGCCGGGCGTGTCCAGGCGAGGGGCGACCGAGTCGGTGGCGCGCCTGCGCGGCTTTGGCCGGCGCGACGCGGCGGCGCTGGCGGACGCGGTCGGGCTGCCCGTGGTGGCGGGGGCGGCCGGGCTGCGGGCGATCCGGCTGCTCGGGCGCGGGCTGGAGCCGCCGCTGCGGGCGAGCTTCGCCGGCGGCGCCGGCTGCGCCTTCGCCTCCACGCTGGCATGCGCGCGGCCGGCGGAGGCGGCCCGGGGCCGGGCCATGTGGCCCTGGACGGCGTGGCGGCTGCTTCTGGCCGGCGGGATCGCGCTGCGCCTCAGGCGAGGCTCCACAGCTCGCCGCCGACCACGCGCTCGGCCCTGACCTGCCATTCGGCGGCCAGCCGCCAGAGCTCGGCGGGGGCCCGCGGCCCCGGCAGGCGACAGACCGCGGCCACCTCCACGGTGGCCATCGATCCGAAGCGGCGCAGCGAGTCGATTACGGTGGGCGGCGGCGGGAGCTCGCGGGTGGCGCCGGCGGCCAGCGCGGCGGCTCGCAGCTCCTCGTAGCCGGCGAAGCCGTAGACGCCGTGGACCACGCCGTCCTCGCCGCGGAACTCCAGCGAGGGCAGGCGCACGCGGCCGCGACCCGGCTCGCGGTGCTCGGCCGCCACCGCGCCCGCCCGCTCGAGGTCGGCGCCGAAGCGCTCGAGCAGGGCGTGCGAGCCCAGGTCGATGCGCAGCCGCTGGAGGTTGAGCCCGCTCACGGCCTGCGCCTCGGCGAGCAGCGCGTCGGCGCTGTCGAGCCGGCGCCGGCGGCAGAAGAATCCCTCGCGCAGCCGGCGCAGGTAGGGCGCCGGGTCCCCCTGCTCGGCGGCGGCCAGCACCGCGATGCAGGCGGGGTGCGAGCTGCGCGGCGGGTCCACCAGCCAGCCGCGGGCGTCGACCGGCATCTCGCTGCGCGCGGCTGCCTCCAGGGCCTCGACGGCCAGCGCCCGCGGATCCTCCAGCTCGGAGGCCATGCCGGCCATCACGTGCTCGATCCGCAGCTCCTCGCCCAGCTCGCTGGCCAGACGGCGGAGCGCGGGCTCCAGCGCCCAGGACCAGGGACAGGCGGGATCTGTGTAGTAGTAGGTGTGAACGACCCCCATCTGACGCAAAATAGAGAGGGATAGATGAGCACGCTGCTCGGCACCACCCTCAACGGCCGCTACCGACTGGAGGCCCGGATCGGCGCCGGAGGGATGTCGACCGTCTACCGCGCGCTGGACGAGACGCTGCAGCGGCAGGTGGCCGTCAAGCTGATGAACCGCGAGGTGGCCTCGGACTCCGATCAGCTCGAGCGCTTCCGGCGCGAGGCCCGCGCGGTGGCCCAGCTCTCCCACCCCCACGTGGTCGGCGTGATCGACGCCGGCGAGGACGACGGGCGCCCCTACATCGTGTTCGAGTACGTCGAGGGCGAGACGCTCAAGGAGCGCATCCGCCGCTGCGGCCGCCTCCCGATCGCCGAGGCGGTCGCCTACGCGATCGAGGTGGCGCGGGCCCTCGGCGCCGCGCACGCGCGCCACATCGTTCACCGGGACGTCAAGCCGCAGAACGTGCTGATCGACGAGGAGGGCTCGGCCAAGGTGACCGACTTCGGCATCGCCCGCACGCTCGACGAGGACGGGCTGACCGCCGATGGCAGGGTCCTGGGCACGACCGACTACGTGTCCCCCGAGCAGGCGCTGGGCCAGCCGGTCACCGGCCAGTCGGACCTCTACTCGCTCGGGATCGTGCTCTACGAGATGCTCACCGGGGAGGTGCCGTTCAAGGGCGAGAGCCAGGTGGCGGTGGCGATGAAGCACGTGCGCGAGGCGCTGCCCGACATCCAGCTCCGCCGGCCCGAGGTGTCGGCCGCGCTGGCGGCGGTGATCGACCGCGCCACCGCCAAGCGCCAGGAGGACCGCTACGCCGACGACGCCGAGCTGATCGCCGACCTCGAGGACGTGCTGGCGATCGAGACCGCCCGGGCGGGGAGCGCCACCGGGGAGGTGACCACCGTGCTGCGCACGCTGCCGGCGCGCAAGCAGCGGCGGGTGCCCTTCCGCGTCCGCCACCAGGTGTGGGCCGCGGTCACGGCGCTCGTGGTGGTGGCGGCCGCCGCGGGGGTGCTCGTGTGGCTGGGCACGCGGGCGCACCACGGCACCGGGACCCTCGCGCTGAAGAAGCCCGCGGGGGCGCCGAACCTGCACCAGGTTTCCCTCTGTCAGACGTGCGCCCAGGGGTTCAACCCGCTCGGCACTCCCACCTTCGAGACGCCGGACGCCGGCCTGGCGATCGACAACCAGCCCGGCACCTACTGGCACACCCAGCAGTACTACGACCACCGGCTGAACAAGGCGGGCACCGGGATCTATGTCAACGCCAGCCCCGGCACCACCGTGCGCGAGCTGCGCATCATCGACGCGACGCCGGGCTTCACGGCCACGGTCTACGCGCGCAACACCCCGCCGCCCGTCCGCTGGCCCGACCCCGGGTGGGTGCAGGTCTCCGCCCCCACCATCGTCGGGCCGCGGACCGCGATCCGGCTGACCAGCGGCGACACGCGCTACAGCTACTGGCTGGTGTGGATCACCAGCCTGGGTGGCCACGAGCAGCTGGCCATCGACGAGATCGCGCTCTACCGCTGAGAGCCCTAGTGCCGGTAGCGTCGCTCCGAGGTGTGGCGCTCCAGCGCCAGGCGCAGCAGGCGATCCAGCAGCTCGGGGTACTCGATCCCGCCGGCCGCGAACAGCGCGGCGAACACGCTGGTGGGGGTGAACCCGGGCATCGTGTTCAGCTCGTTGACCAGCACACGGCCGCCGTCCTCGACGAAGAAGTCGACCCGGGCCAACCCGCGGCAGCCGACGAGGCGGAAGGTGGCCAGCGCGAGCTCGCGCACGCGCTCCCGGACGGGCTCGGGGATCCGCGCGGGGACGATCAGCTCCATCCCGCCCGGCGTGTACTTGGCCTCGTAGTCGTACCAGCCGCCGTCGCCGGTGCTGAGCACGATCTCGCCGGGCTGTGACGCCACCGGCTCGCCGTTGCCGATCACCGAGCACTCCACCTCCAGGCCGCCGGCCGCCGCCTCCACGATCACCAGCTCGTCGTGCGCGAACGCCCGCTCCAGCGCGGGCTCCAGATCGCCGGCGGCCGCCACCCGGGCGATCCCGACCGAGGAGCCCAGGCGCGCCGGCTTGACGAACACCGGCAGGCCCAGCTCGGACACCCGGCCCAGCGTCCGCGCCCGCTCCCGCGCCAGCTCGTGGGCGCGCACCGCGCGGTGCTCGACCTGCGGCATGCCGGCCTCGCGCATCACCTGCTTGAACATCACCTTGTCCATGCACAGCGCCGAGGCGAGCACGCCCGCCCCCACGTAGGGGACATCCAGGCACTCGAGCAGCCCCTGGAGGGTGCCGTCCTCGCCGTAGGGCCCGTGCAGGACCGGGAAGACGACATCGATCCCGTCCAGGCCCTCGCCCGGCGCGACCCGCACGACCTCTCCCGCGCGGCGCCAGACGCCGTCGCGGCCGATCTCGATCGCCACCACCGCGTGGCCGCGCTGGGCAAGCCCGGCGCGGACCGAGGCGGCCGAGGCGAGCGACACCTCGTGCTCGGAGGAGCGGCCGCCTCCGAGCACGGCGACGGTGAGCGTGGTCACGGTCCGGTCGTGGTCGGCGTCGTGGGGGTCGTGGGCGTGGTCGGCGTGGTGCTCGGGGTGGTCGTGGGCGGCGAATACTGCCCGACCACGATCGTCACGGTGGCGCCCCTCTTGGCCGTGGAGCCCGCCGGCGGGGACTCGTGCAGGACGATCCCGTTCTTGGCCGGGTCGGTCACGGGTTGAGTGGTCCGCTGGACCTGGAAGCCGGCCGACCTGAGCTTGGCGGTCGCCGCCTGGGCGGTGAGGCCGCGGGTGGAGGGCACGGTGACCGTCTTCGCGGCCTGCCCGACGACGATCGTGACCGTTCCCCCCTCCGCCAGGGGCGTCCCGCCCTTCGGGGACTGGCTGATCACGTTGCCGACCTGCGACTGGTCGCTCGTCGTCTGCTGGGTGACGGTGACGCTGAAGCCCGCGGTGTGCAGATCGGACTTCGCCTGCGCCTCCGGCTCGCCGGTCACGTCGGGGACGCTGGCCTTGGCGGGGCCGCTGGAGACGAACAGGGTCACCCGGGTGCCCACCGGTGGGGTCTGGCCCGCCTGCGGGTCGCTCCCCGTGACCTGTCCGGCGGGATACTGGCTGGAGGGCTGGCGGATGATGCGGCCGACAGTCAGGTGGGCGGCCCGGATGTCGGCCTCCGCCTGCTTGAGCGGCTCGCCCAGAACGGGCGGCACGGTCGCCGTGCCGGGTCCCGAGGATACGGTCAGCGAGATCGTCGAGCCCTTCTCGGCCCGGCCGCCCGACGGGATCTGGCCGATCACCGTGCCGGCGGGCCGGCCGCTCTGCTGGGAGACGATGCTCACGACGAACCCCCGGTCCTGGAGAATCGTGCGGGCCGGGCCGATCTGGTCGCCGATCACGCTGGGCACGGCGACCTTGGCCGGCCGCGTGAGCAGATACGCCGCCACGCCCCCCGCCGCGAGGATCAGCACCAGCAGCAGCGCGATCCACGGCCACGAGCTCCGGCCGCGCGCCGGCTCCTGCTCGTGGGGGGGCGGCGGTCCGTAGGCGGCGGGTGGGGCCCCGTTCCCCGCCGGAGGGGGATAGGCCGGCGGCGGCGCGGTGGCGGTCGCGGGGCTCGGCGGCCCGGCGAGGGCGGCGCCGGCCAGCGGCACCCCGGCCAGGGCCGCCATCGACGCGGTGTGCTCACCCGCCTGCCCCGAGGCGATCGCCGAGCGCGCCGCCTCGAGCGCCCGGATGAAGTCGTCGGCGCTCGCCGGCCGGTGAGCCGGGTCCTTGTTGAGCGCCCACATCACGACCTGCTCGAGCTCGGGCGGGATGGAGGGGTTCAGGCGGGCGGGCTCGGTCGGCGCCTCCGAGACGTGCTTGAGGGCGATCGTGACGGCGGCCTCGGCGTCGAACGGCACTCGCCCGGTGAGCATCTCATAGAGGACGACCCCGACCGAATAGAGGTCCGAGGAGGCGCTCACGGCGTGCCCCTGCGCCTGCTCGGGAGACAGGTACTGGGCGGTGCCCATGATCGAGCCCGTCTCGGTCATGTCGGAGGCGCCGGCCCGGGCGATGCCGAAGTCGGTCACCTTCGCGTGCCCGGCGTCGTCGACGATCACGTTGTGCGGCTTGAGGTCACGGTGAATCACGCCGTGGCGGTGGGCGAAGCGGGCCGCCTTGAGGATCTGGATCGTGATCTCGATCGCCCGCAGCGCATCGAGGGGCGCCTCCTGCCGGATGAGCTGCTTGAGCGAGCGGCCCGGCAGGTACTCCATCGCGATGTAGTAGGTGCCGTCGAACGCGCCGCGGTCGTAGACGCCGACGATGTTCGGGTGCTGGAGGCCGGCCGCCGCCTGCGCCTCGCGGCGGAAGCGCTCGACGAAGCCCGGGTCCTCGGAGAAGCGGCGGTGCAGGAGCTTGAGCGCCACCTTGCGCCCGAGCTGCTCGTCCTCGGCCAGGAACACGTCCGCCATGCCGCCGGAGCCCAGGCGCGAGAGGACGCGGTAGCGGCCGTCGATCAGCGTGCCGGAGGCGAGCTCGGCCATCATTTGCCCCCCGCCAGCAGGGCCTGCAGGACGGCGCGGGCGATCGGGCCGGCCACCGTCGCCCCGTAGCCGCCCTGGGAGCGATCGACGATCACGTCGATCGCCACCCGGGGGTTGCCGGCGGGGGCGAAGGCGAGGAAAGAGGGCTGGGTGAGGTTCGACCCGGGGGCGCCGATCGACGCCGTGCCCGTCTTGCCGGCGATGCTGATCCCGCCGAACTGGACGGTGGTGCCGGTGCCCTCCTCCACCACCCGGGCCATCATCTGGGTCACCGCCTGCGCCGTGGAGGGCTTCATCACCTGGCTGTAGACGCTCGGCGTGATCGTCTTGACCGTGACGCCGTCGGCGTTGACGACCCGCGCGGTCATGTGGGGGGTCATCAGCCGGCCGCCGTTGGCGATCGCCGCCGCCACCATCGCCATCTGCAGCGGCGTCACCGACACGCCGCCCTGCCCGATCCCGATCCGGCCGATGTCCTCGTCCGGGCTGCCGGGCGGGAGCGCCCGGCCGTTGAACGACACGACGTCGCTGGCCCGCAGCGCGCTGGGCGGGTAGTCCAGCGGCGGCTTTGAGTAGAAGCCGAAGCGCTTCATGTACCGGGCCATCGTGGCCCGGCCGACCCGCTCGGCGACCTGGGCGAAGATCGTGTTGATGGAGTAGGTCATGGCGGTGGTCAGCGTCTGGGGGCCCCAGCTCTGGTTGCCGTCGTTGGCGAGCGGGACCCCCGAGACCGTGATCGGCGAGTTGCCGTTGATCACCGACGTCGGCGTGAACAGGCCGCTGTCGATCGCGGCCGTCGCGGTCACGGTCTTGAACGTCGACCCCGGCGCGTAGTTGGCCTGCGTGGCGCGGTTGAAGCACGAGCCGGGCGCCCGGGGCCCGCAGGGATTGCGCCCGTTGTCGTCGTAGCTGGGGTTGGAGTACATGACCAGCACCGCCCCGGTGCGCGGATCGAGCGCCACCACCGACCCCGCCTGTCCGGCCAGCGCCCGCTGGGCGGCGAGCTGGCCCTGGGGGTCGAGCGTGGTGTAGACGTCATCGCCGGTGCGCGTGCGCGTCAGCTGCCCGAACACCGAGGAGAGGCCGGTCTGCAGGCCGCGCAGGTAGCTGCCGTCGGCCTGCTCGAGCCCGGCCGCTTGGCCCTCGAGGGCGTTGGAGTATCCGACCGCCTGCGCGAACAGCGAGCCGGTGGGATAGCTCCGCCGCCAGGTTCCGCCGCCCGCAGGCAGCGAGCGCGCCAGCACCGTCCTGCCGTCGCCGGCGAGGATCCGCCCGCGCTTGATCCGCAGCTGCGTGACCAGGGTCAGGCGGTTGAGGGTGTTGTTGTTGAGCTTGGAGGCGTCGATCACCGTCCAGCGGGTCGTCCACACCACCAGTACGACGAACAGCACGACGATCAGGCCGAACAGGCGGACGATCTGCGAGCTCATCGCCGGTATGGCCTCCGGGCCCGGTCGGAGACCAGCAGCAGCAGCGCCAGGAGCACGAAGTTGGCCACGATCGACGAGCCGCCGTAGGAGATGAAGGGCAGCGTGACCCCCGTGAGGGGGATCACGCGGGTCACCCCGCCCACGATCACGAACACCTGGATCGCGATGATCGAGCTCAGCCCGGTGGCCAGCAGGGTGGAGAACGAGTCGCGGGCGAGCACCGCCGCCTTGAAGCCGCGCGCGATGAACATCAGGTAGACGACGAGCACCGCCACGGCCCCGAACAGCCCCAGCTCGTTGGTGATGACCGCGTAGATCATGTCGGTCTCCGGGGCCGGGATCAGGTGGTAGTTGGTGCCGGGGAAGATCAGCACCGACTGGCCGAAGCCCTGGCCGAACATCCCCCCCGCGGCCTGGGCGAAGATCCCGTTGGCGATCTGGAAGCTGCCCAGTCCGGCGTTGTAGAGGCGGGGGTCGAACGGGTGCAGCCAATCCTCCACCCGCGCGTGCACGTGCGGGATGTGCGTCCCCAGATACCAGGCGCCGAGGGCGAAGGCGGCCACCCCGACGATCACGAACGACATCCGCCCCGTGGCCACGTAGAGCATCGCCAGCAGGCCGCCGTAGAGCATCAGCGAGGAGCCCATGTCGCTCAGCAGGACCATGATCGCCATCGCCACCCCCCAGATCACCACGATCGGCCCGAAGTGCTTGATCGGGGGGATGGTCAGGCCGAGCACCCGCCGCCCGCCGGTGACGAGGACCTGCCGGGTGTCCCGCAGGTAGCTGGCCAAAAAGACGACCAGCCCGATCTTGGCGAACTCCTCGGGCTGGAAGCCGCCCAGGCCGGGAACCCGCACCGCCAGGTAGGCGCCGTTGGCGTACTGGCCGATCCCCGGCACGCGCGGCAGCGCGAGGATGAGCAGCGAGAGGGCGACGATCGTGTACCGGTAGCGCTCGAGCTTGCGGTAGTCGCGGAAGACGACGATCGTGGCGGCGAACAGGATCAGCCCGATCACGAACCACTCGGCCTGCCGCCGGGCCTCGCCGGAGTCGATCCGGTAGACCATCACGATCCCGAAGCAGGCGAGCGTTGCGACCAGGGGGAACATGTACGGGTCGGCGTGGGGAAGCGTCAGCCGGATCACGATGTGCGCGGCCAGGCACAGGCCGAGGAAGATCGCCCCGTAGGTGAGGGAGGCGTTGGAGAGCAGGTTGGAGCGCTGGATGAACACGGCGGCGAACCCCGCGGTGACCAGCAGCGAGGCGGGAACCAGCCCGACGAGCTCGCGGTTGCGCGCGCTCATGTGGGGGCGATCCTGCGCCGGCGGTGGGGCGCGGTGACTGCGGGGGGCCGCGGGGGCGTCGTTGCGGCGGAACGCCGGGGGTGGGGCGCGGTCACCGGGAGATCCTCCTCAGCTCCAGCTCCCGCACCAGGTTCAGCGCGTCCATCTGCGAGCGCAGCTGGTTGTTGAAGAACGTGCCGCGCCGGTCGACGGGCACCAGCGACGCCGGTACTCCGGACACGACGTAGGTCTCGTAGAGGTGCAGGCCGGCCGGCAGGTCGTACGGCAGCCCGCGGTAGATCGTGACGATCCCCTGGCCGTTGGTGCCGATGAAGTAGAGCTGCCGGCTGGCCAGGTAGCCGCCGCCCGCGACCAGGAACAGCACCACGGCCACCGCGGCCAGCGCCGCCAGCGGCTTGGCCCACCGCCCCCGGGGTCGGCGCGGGGGGCGGCCGTCGGCCGCGGGGGGCGGAACCCGCCGGGCGCGGGTCGGCGCCGGGGCGACCGCCACCGCCGGCGCGCGTTCCCTCGCGGGCGGAGCCGGGGCGGCCGGCAGACCGGCCATCGTCGGCCGGTCGGCCGCCGGATCGCCCCCCACCTCCTCCAGGCGGCAGAGGACGACCGTGATGTTGTCGCGCCCGCCGGCCGCGTTGGCCTCCTCGATCAGCTGGGCGCCGGCCCGCTCCAGGTCGGCCTGGGCGGCGAGGATCTCGGCGATCCGCTCCTCGGAGATCATCGAGGTGAGCCCGTCGGAGCACAGCATGAGCACGTCGTCGGCGTGCGCGGGATGCGTCCAGGTGTCGACGTCGACCTCGCGCTCCACCCCGAGCGCGCGGGTGATGATCGAGCGCTGCGGGTGCTCGGCCGCCTGCTCCTCTGTGAGCTTGCCCCGCGCGACCAGCTCGCCGACCAGGGAGTGGTCCTGGGTCAGCCGGCGCAGCTCGCCGTCGCGGAACAGGTACGCCCGGCTATCGCCCACGTGGGCGATCGTGACGTGGGCGTCGTCCAGGTAGGCGGCGGTGAGAGTCGTGCCCATGCCCTTGAGCTCGGGCTCCCGGTGGGCGCGGTCGTAGATCGCGCGGTTGGCCTCGCGCACCAGCTCGGCCAGCCGCTCCTCTGAGCTGCCGGCGTCGGGCAGCCCGTGCTCGAAGGCCTCGATGGCGATCCGCGAGGCCACCTCGCCGGCGCGCGCCCCACCCATCCCGTCGGCGACCACGAACAGCGGCGCGCAGGCGATCGCGCTGTCCTCGTTCTCCCGGCGCTGGCGGCCGGTGTCGGTCTTGCATATGGACTCGGCGGCGCGCAGCATGACGGGCTACTGAAGGTAGGAGAACTCCGAGTCGCCGATCCGGATCCGGTCGCCGGGGTGGAGCGGAACCGGGCCGGTCAGCGGCTCCTCGTTGAGGTAGGTGCCGTTGGTGGAGCCGAGGTCCTCGATCACGAGCACATGGCCCTGCCGGGAGATCCGCGCGTGGCGCGAGGAGGCAAACGGGTCGTCGAGCTGGATCTCGACGTCGCCGCGGCCGAGGGTGGCGCCGTCCGGTATCTCGTAGGCGGTGCCCGGTTGATGGCCGGGCGCCCGCTCCACCAGCAGCCGCGGCTCGAGCCCGTCGACCTCGCCGTCGAGCGGCGCCGTGGCCGAGTACATGCTGGTGGCGTCCGTCCGCGCCGTCTCGCGCAGCGGCCCCGCGCCCCCGCGGCGCATGTCGCGCAGCGCGCTCCACACGACCCACATCAGGAACAGGTAGAGCACGATCAGAAACCCGAACTTGAGCGCTACCGAGACGGGCTGCAGCATCCGACCGCCTACTCCAGGGCGAACTCGAGCACGGTCGAGCCGAGCTCGACCTCGTCCCCGGGCTTCAACACCTCCGGCCGCTCGATCTCCCGCCCGTTGACGCGCGATCCGTTGGTCGAGCCGAGGTCGGTCAGCACCCAGGAGCCCCCGCGCGGGCGGATCTCGGCGTGACGCCGGGAGACGTTGGGGTCGCTGAGCACGACGTCGCACTGGCGGCTGCGCCCCAGGGTCGCCCCGGCCGGGCCCACCACCACGCGCCGGCCCTCCATCAGGAGCACCGCCGTCTGTGCCGTGCGGCGGGGGCGCTCCTCGAGCGGGCCTGAGAGGCGGCCGGCGCTCGAGTAGACCATCGTCCGGCCCACCGACTCCTCGGGCGGGGGCGCCGGCTCCGGCTCGTCGGCGGGGTGGACGACCCCCGACTGGATCCCGAACTCGCCCAGCCCGAGGCGATCGTCGGTCTCGAACTCGATCACCGGACGCGCCAGCAGGGTCATGCGCTCCCGGCGCGCGTGCTCGAGCAGGTAACCGGCGAGCTCGTCGGCCAGGGCCGACTCGTAGGCCGAGAAGCGCTCGCGGTCGCGGGGGGACAGGAACACGCGGTACTCGTTGGGAACGTAGGTGTGGGCGAGGGAGGACGCCTGATGCTCCTCCATTTCCCGCGCCAGCTTGCGCGCTATCTCCACGGGTCTGACCTCCGAGCGAAACGCGCGGGAGAACGTGCCTTCGACGAGGCCGGCGATCTTGCTTTCCAGGCTGCGGAGAACGCTCATGGCGTGGGGCGCTGGCTTCCTGCAACCGCGCCGGCGGACGCGGGTCAGCGCGATTTCATGCTACGCGAGTCTCGGGCGGTCCACCGGCAGCTCGGGGCGGCCTCGGCCGCCGTGCGGCGGTCGGCCAGAGGGCGATCGCCGTGCCGGCGAGCGCGCCCAGGATCGCCGTGCCGGCTGGAATACCCACCCCGCCGCCGGCCAGCGCCGGGGCCGCGAGCGTCAGGAGCACCACCGCCGCGCTCCAGGCGCACGCCCAGCCGATGCGAGCGAGGGGCGAGGGACGGAGCGCCACGGAGGGCAGCACGACGGCGGCGGCCGCCCAGACGGCCGCGGGGGCGAGGAATGCCGGGGACAGGGCCCGCGGCAGGACGTCGTGCAGGGCGGCGTAGGGCGAGGAGAGCCAGAGGTCTCGGGCCGGCACTCCCCCCGGCAGCCGCGCGTAGAGGCCCGAGCCGACCAGGGGCCCGGCGAGGGCGAGCCAGGCCCAGCCGGTGGCGGCCAGGGCCGCCCGCCGCCAGGGCCCGCGGGCGCGTCCGGCCAGGGCCGGCCAGGCGCCGGCCAGCCCGGCGGCGCCCAGCACGACGGCCAGCCCCGGCAGGGGCCACGAGTCCGGCCGGCGGAGCAGGAGGAGGATCGGGAGAGGCGCGGCCGCGGCAAGCACCAACGCGCCGCCGTACGCGCCCGAGGCGAGCAGGGAGATGACCCCGCCGAGCGCGACCAGCAGCCAGCCCAGACGGGGCAGAGCGCTCACGGCGAGCGCCGCCAGCAACCCGACCAGGGGTGCTGGGAGGAGGGGGTGCGCCGAGAGGCGGTCCGTCAGCCAGGCCGCCAGCAGCGCGGCGGCGAGGCCGGCGGCGGCGCGGGAGGGCCAGCGGATGGCCTGGCTGCGCCTCCCCGACGCGGTCGGGGCGGCTGATGCCTCCCGTTGCGGTCCGGGCGCGGATGCCTCCCACCCGGGCGCGGAGGCCTCCCACCTGGGCGTGGAGGCCTCCCCCGGGTCGTCGCGCCGTCGGCGCGGGACGGCTGGGCGCCAGGGCCCCTCCACCACGCCGGGCTGATCGCGCACGAGGTTCGCCGAGGCGTCCAGCGCGGCGCGCAGCTCCTGAAGCGTCCCGCGCTCGCGGGGGCGGGGGCGCAGGGCGAGGTCGACGCCCCGCGCCAGCTCGCGGGGAAGGTCGCGGCGGTAGCGGCGGATGGGCGGCAGGTGGGCCGACAGCCGTGCGCGCTGCCCGGCGGCGAGCCCCCGCAGCGGGTTCACGCCCGTGAGCGCCTCGTAGAGGACGAGCGCGAGCGAGTACAGGTCGGCGGCCGCCCCGGCCTCACGGCCCTGTGCCTGCTCGGGTGCCATGTAGGCGGCGGTTCCCAGCACGTCGCCGGTCCGTGTGAGCGTGTCGCCGCCGACCACGCGCGCGACGCCGAAGTCGGTCAGCTTGGCGCACGCCGCGGGGGTGGGCGGCCGCTCGGGCACCAGCACGTTGGACGGCTTGACGTCGCGGTGGACGATCTCGTGGGCGTGGGCGTGGGCCAGCGCGTCGCAGAGGGCGATCCCGATCCCGACGATGTCGCGGTCGGAGAGGCGGCCGGCCGCCATCAGGCGATCGAGCGTCGAGCCGCGGACGAGCTCGGAGACCAGGTAGGCGCCGTCGTCGTCGACCGCCGCCTCGTAGAGCGTGACGATCCCGGGGTGGCTGAGACGCGCGGCAGCCCGCGCCTCCCGCTCGAAGCGGCCGCCGATCACCCGCTCGCGCGGAAGCGCCTTGACCGCCACCTCCCGCTCCAAACGCTCGTCCCGGGCCAGCCACACCGTCCCGAAGCCGCCCGAGCCGAGCTGGCGCTCGAGGCGGTAGCGGCCGAGGGCGAGCGGCGGCTGACGCGGGGGCGTCCGCGGGCCGCGGGCTCTCACGGCTGTCGTCGGCGAGGCGGTCGGGGGCGCCAGATTCCCTTCCGTCGGGCGCTGACTGACCTTCACGCCCAGCTTTTCCACGTTGCAAGCGCCATCCCTGCCCTCGCCTTCGAACCCGCTTTCAGGTAATACTGGCGGCTTCGGAGTCCCGCAAGGAGCGAGCAGCTTGTCGTTCTTCGACGAGGTGGAGGAGCCTCGTGCAGATCCGCCCACAGCAGAACGTCGGCGCCGTCCGGCGGGGCAGACCCGACGGCCCAGCGGCGGACGCCAGCCACCCGGGGGGACCAGGCCACCCGGGGGTCGCAGGCCCCCTGCCACCGAGCAGGCGATCCGCGTCAGGCGAGCCGTCGCCGCCCTCGCCCTGCTGGTGGTCATCGTCCTGATCGTGGTGGGCGTCCACAGCTGCCAGGTGAGCCAGACCAACAGCGCCCTGCGGGACTACAGCGTGAACGTGGCCACAATCATCCAGCGCTCCGACGACAACGGCGCCCGCCTGTTCAGCCTGCTCTCGCAGTCCAAGGGCACGAGCAACGCGCCCAGCCTCCAGAACCAGGTCGACGAGTCACGGCTGACCGCCGAGTCCCAGCTCAGCCAGGCGAAGGGCTTCAGCGTCCCGGACCAGATGGCCGCCGCCCAGCAGCACCTCGTCCTCGCCCTGCAGATGCGGGCCGACGGGATCGCCGACATCGGGCAGAAGCTCCAGCCCGCCCTGCAGACCAGGTCGAGCGGATCGGCCGTGACGGCGATCGCGGCCGACATGGCGCGCTTCTACGCATCCGACGTCCTGTACAAGGACTACACCCTCCCCATCATCGTCACCCAGTTGAACAAAGCGGGCATCCCGGTCGGGGGGCCCAACGGGCAGCCGATCAACAACGGCCAGTTCCTGCCCAGCCTGCAGTGGCTGCAACCGAGCTTCGTCGCGTCCGTGCTCCAGGTCGCGGCGCCCTCCAGCGGCGGCAAGGTCGCGCCGGGGCTGCACGGCCACCAGCTGAACTCGGTCAGCGTCGGGGGAACGACCCTCCAGACCGGCTCCACCAACACGCTGACCGCCAGCCCGCCGCCCACCTTCACGCTCAGCTTCGCCAACACGGGCAACAACACCGAGAACAACGTCACGTGCAAGGTCACCGTCAGCGACGCCAGCGGCTCGACGGTGGCGACCGGCCAGACGGTGGTGCCGCAGACCAGCGCCGGCGGCAGCTACAACTGCCAGGTGACCCTGACCACCTCGCCGCCCAAGGGATCGGCGACCGTCTCGGCCACGGTGGTGCCCGTCCCGGGCGAGAAGAACACCTCCAACAACACCCTCACGTTCCCGGTGACGTTCCAGTAGGGGGGCGCGCGGGGGGCGGGGCACGGCGGGGGGCGACGGACGGCGGGGGCGACCGGGGCGCGGCAAGCCGCCAAGCGAGCGCCCAACCAACCGGCAAACGTGCCAAACACGCACCGCGCGGGCGAACGGGTCACGTTTGCCCGCTGTGGGCGGGCAAAGGTGACAGGCTCACGGCCACCGCGCGTCCGTGGCACGTTTGCCGGTGCCGGGCGTTGCGGTGTCGAGATTGGGGATCACCGGCCAGGGGCCCTGGGGCGGGGGCGCGGGCGGGCGGGGGCGCGGGCGGGCGGTGTGGGTGGCGGCG
>Ga0209810_1001884_pt1 | contig 28069 bp, 32 predicted proteins | sample Coa_R1_7_FD_187159 | JGI IMG/M metagenome (GOLD analysis project Ga0209810, IMG submission 187159) | Surface soil microbial communities from Centralia Pennsylvania, which are recovering from an underground coalmine fire - Coalmine... | ecosystem: Environmental > Terrestrial > Soil > Unclassified... | reverse complement strand
TCTTCTCCCTGCGCGGAATGCCGAAGAGGTCAGCGTGAAAATCCATGTTTGTCCAGGCCGTCAGCTCTTCATAAAGCGCGGTCTCCTGGGGCACCGTGCCCAGGATTTGTCGCACCTGGCGCGCCTGGCGCTGCACATCATAGCCCATGACGCGCACCTGGCCGCTGGTCGGCGCACTGAGGCCGCTGACCATATTGATCGTCGTCGTTTTGCCCGATCCGTTCGGCCCCAGCAAGCCGAAAATCTCCCCCTTGCGCACAGTGAGCGAGAGATGATCCACGGCGCGCAGCGAGCCAAAGTTCTTGCAGAGATCTATCATCTCTATCGCCGGTACAGCAGCCTTCACCGGTGACTGCGAAGCTGTTGCAACTTGAGTGTTATTCTGCATGCACATACTTCTTTCCTCTCGCCTCAGCGAGAACACTATTTGGATGATTTATCTACATGTCATCCGTAGGTCATGTCGTCATTCTAAAGAATGCTATTCGGGCGTTCTCTCATGCGTATGGTGACGAAGACCGTTATGATCCTCGACTTGAAGCGGCGCTTTCTCCGATCCGCCTGCGTTCATACGCTGCTCCTCCTTCGCCCGCAGGCTCTTTGCCCAGTCAAATTCTAGCTGCCACTGGTCGATAGTGTGCTGCAAGGCAGCGGCTATCGTCTCGATATATTGGCCTGGTCCCTCTCGCCAATTGACAGCGTTATGCAGAACGTCATCCCGCTCCTGCGTATGGTGATAGATGTGCGCCTGGCTATAGCCTATATAATGGTCAATCAGATGCAGCCTCTCAACCGGCTCCAGGAGATCAAAAAAGGTAGATTTTTGCCAGAACAGGCGCTGATATTCCCCCAGAGCGGAAGAGGTATTCATCATCAGCTCGTAAAAGCGTTTCTTGCCCTCCTCCGTAATCTCGTAGCTGTGCAACTGGCGTTCGCTATACGGTCCGGCTACAGACTCGGTATGTGTGGCGATCAGCCCCGCCTGCTCCAGCCTGGCTAGCAGAGGATAGAGCCGTCCATTGCTGACACGCGCATACGGCCCGATGACGTCGTTAATGATCTTGGCGATCAGATAGCCATGCGCAGGATGACGCATCAGGCAGCCAAGAATAATCAACTCATACATCTCCTCTTCTCTCCTCTTGAGTTATATCAAATCCGTTAAAAAGTGATTTTCTAGGGCTACCCCAGGCCCCTCCAGGAGGGCGGCGGCCCTCCTGAACCTTTCACTTTTGTTACCATATCATAAGAACAGGTCTCTGTGACATGTCACTGTGACATAAGTATAAGCATGAAGCTCACGTTTGTCAAGGGCCAGGAGCAGGCCCTTGCAATCTGCAAGATTGCTCAGTCTCGTCTTCCTGGCGTCGATGGTGAAATCGGTCCGGCAGTCGATGGAAGCGGTCTCCGGTATCGGGCGCTATCGTGGAAAGATTGGCGACGATCTGCTGGAGCTTATGCAGGAAGTCCTGCTGGTCCTCCTCTGAGAATCCGCGCATCAGCACGTTATAATAGACTCCGACTGCCTGCGGCAGCGACTCTTTGATGCTTGTGCCCTCAGGAGTGAGGTAGACTTTGACGTTGCGCCGGTCCTCGCGATTGTGCCGTCGCTCCACCAGCCCGCTTAGTTCAAGGCGTTTGATGATGCCGGTAATCGTAGGCGCGTCAACGCCTCGCACCTGCGCTATTCTGCCGATGGTGAGTCCATCATGCTCAAAGAGCAGTTGCAATGCTCCCCATTGCGCTGGAGTGATAACATAAGACTTGCCATGCTCTTTACACCATGCTTCCAACACCGTGCCAAATGCATGTTCCGCACAACGCTGAGCATAGAAGAGCCAGTATCCCAGATTCTCTATCGGAACTCTCATGATCCCTTCCCAGGTATGTCTGGTTTCCGACAACCGCGCTGACGAGCGCCTGCGGCGCTCGCCTTATAGAGTATGTTGTGTGGGAAATGCGCTGCGCGCATTTCCCACACAACATACTCTATCCCTGGCGCAGCAAAGCCGCGCGACACTCAATTAGATAGCACGCTAAAATTTAGCATGCTAATAATATAGCCGGGAAAAATGATCTTTGTCAAGAGGTCAGGAGAACTTTTCAGTCAGCAGGCAGAATCCGAGCGAGAATTGATTGACCGCGCCAGGAACGCGTGGCCCGAGGTATTCTGGCGAGACTACACATCGGACGTAATCGTCATGCACTGGAACAGTGGTATGGCCCGATCTATCAGTACTGGATCATCGCCGCTACCCAGGCCATCGCAGAGATTTTCTGATGAAAGTCTGTTACACACGTTTCGCATTTACACGCGTTTCACATTTATATGCACTCCGTATTTACACACATTTCTCGTTTACACGCGTTCCGCATTTAAAAGATGGGGGCAAGATTAGAGATGGGGGCAAGATTAGAGATGGGGGCAAGATTAGAGATGGGGGCAAGATTAGAGATGGGGGCAAGATTAGAGATGGGGGCAAGATTAGAGATGGGGGCAAGCCCCATCTCTACATATTAATGTAGAGATGGGGCTTGCCCCCATCTCTTATCCCTCCATCTCTTATCCCTCCATCTCTTATCCCCCCATCTCTTATCCCTCCATCTCTTATCCCTCCATCTCTTATCCCTCCATCTCTTATCCCTCCATCTCTTATCCCCCCCATCTCTTATCCCCATCTCTTATCCCTCCATCTCTTATCCTCATATCTCATCAACCATCTCTTATCCATCCTCTCTTATCACCCTCTCTTATTCCATCTCTTACCCATCCTTTCTTATCCACCATCTCTTATCACCCTCTCTCTTATTCCATCTCTTACCTCATCTCTTATCCACCATCTCTTATCTCCATCCATTTCCCTCACATCCATTTCCTCCCCATCCATTCTCCCCAGCTGTTTCTTCCCTGACCGTCTTCCCCCACCTTTTAAATGCATGACCTTTTTGCCATCACCTTGCCGTCCCCACATTATTCTCCTTGATTCTCCAACACTATCTTTTGTATAGTATAGCGTTGGGTTGTTACAACGATTAGCATTGAAGGAGAGAACTTTTTCATGCGTTTGGGATTACAGGTTCCCAATTTTACATGGCCGAACGGCCAGAGCCAGCTCGGCGATACCTTTGGCCTCATCGCCGAACGAGCCGAACGGGCTGGCTTATATAGCCTGTGGGTGATGGATCACTTCTTCCAGATCCGCAGCGTCGGACCATCGGAGAACGAGATGCTGGAGGGATGGAGCGCGCTGGCCTTCGCCGCCGGGCGCACGAACCGCATCAAGCTTGGGACGATGGTTACAGGCGTTACCTATCGCCATCCTGGCCTGCTGGTAAAGACGGCAACGACGCTCGACGTGCTCTCGCATGGCCGCGCATACTTTGGCATTGGCGCCGCCTGGAACGAAGAGGAGCATCGCGGACTGGGCGTCCCCTTCCCGCCGCTTGCCGAGCGCTTTGAACGCCTGGAGGAGACGTTGCAGATCGCGCTGCAAATGTGGTCGGGCGATGAAAAACCCTATCACGGCAAGCACTACACTCTTGAGCGCCCGCTCAATTCGCCACAGAGCGTGCAGAAGCCGCACCCGCCAATTTTGATTGGCGGCAGCGGAGAACGCAAAACGCTGCGCCTGGTCGCCAGGTATGCCGATGCCTGCAATCTTTTCACGTTCCCTATCCCTGAATTGCGGCGTAAGCTGGATGTGCTGCGCTCGCATTGCGAGGCTGTGGGGCGTCCCTATGAGCAGATCGAGAAGACGACGCTCGGCAGGATGCATATAACACGCGATGGCCGCGATGGATCGCTGTCGCCACAGGCGGCAATCGACCAGTTCGCGGCGCTGGCCGAGATAGGCATCGATCAGGCGCTCTTCAGCATGCCGAATGTATCCGACCTTGAGCCATTCGACGTGCTGGCGAACGAGATTGTTCCGGTAGTGGAGAAGATCCCGGTAGCGGGCCGTTCATAACGGTGGGAACAGGGTGATGGCTAACCGCACGACGCTCACCGGGGATGAAGCGAACTTTGTGCGCCGGCAGCGTGTCGCGCGCCTCGCCACAGCAGACGAGCATGGGAGTCCACATCTCATCCCCGTCTGCTACGCCTTCGACGGCGCGCGCTTCTACACGCCGCTTGACGAGAAGCCCAAGCGCGTTGCCGGGGGCAAGCTGCGGCGCGTGCGCAATATCGAGGCGCGCCACGAAGCCTCGCTGCTCATCGATCAGTACGACGATGACTGGTCGCGGCTGGGCTATGTGCTCGTGCATGGACGCGCCGAACTGATCGGCCCCGACCATGAAGCGCATGCACATGCCTTGAAGTTGCTGCGGCAGCGCTACATCCAATACCGCTCGATGGCTCTGGAACGGCAGCCCGTAATCATGCTCACCCCTGATCGCGTAACTTCATGGGGACCGGCGATTAGCGCGGAGCATTAAGCCGGTCCATGAAGCATCTCCCCATGTCATCCTGAACGGCAGCGAAGGATCCGGTAGTGACCTGCGGATCCTTCGCTAACGCTCAGGATGACATAACCCAATGTGTTCGTTACCCTTCATTATTGCGTCTCAATAGCGTCGCCAGGATGCCAGCAATATTCCAGGCATCGTCGTCCCCGCGATGGTGCGTCCCTTCCAGGGGGAAATGCAGCAGTTCCAGGGCACGCGCCATGCCAACTTCGCGCGGCAAAGCATAGACGAGGACCAGCAGCGTCTTCACATTGATATGCCTGGAAGAAAATGGGTATCCGATCTGGCGCGCCTGGCACTGCTTTTCAAACATCCAGCGGTCATAGTCGCCATAGCTGGCCCAGACGCGCTCCTTTGAACGAAATTCGCCGGTTAGAATCGCGCACGCTTCCGCGAAAGCAATCCCCTGCGCAACCTGCTCCTGCGTTAATGTGGTCAGTTGGGTACAGAATGGGCTGACGCTTGAGTGCTCCGGCCTGACCAGGATACTGCGCTTTTCCAGGCGCTGCCATGAGCCGACCTGGAGCGTACACAGTCCAATCTCGATGATCTCATTTTCCTGGCCCTCTGGCGGCTGTCCCTCCCAGCAAGTCGCCTCGATATCAATGACCAGCACCTGGTCTAACAATTTTTTTGCCATTTGGTTCCTTCCCTGACAGGCGCCTTACCGGTGCTTCAAGGGTAATGAGCCGGTAAGCGCTTCGTGGTTTGCAGCGTCTCAATGAAACGGGACCAGCCCATCTTCTCCGCCAGGGCACGCACGCGGCGGAATCCTTCGCCATAGACCGGATCGGCGTTGCGCTCGATGCCTTCGGCATGATAGCGGCTCTCCGCTGTTTGCAGGCTTCCATAATAGCGGTAGGCAAGCAGTTCACAGAAGCCCTCCTCAGCCCACGCTGGCAGATGCACTATACCATGCACGATCAACCAGACGTGACCGAGTTCGTGAATCGTGACGCCACGGAAGAGCGTTTCGGGCAGGCCAATCAGCACGGCTACCCCTGTAATTTCGCGGCGCACGAGCCGTCCATTCTGCATATAGGCCGAACTCATCGTCGCGCCCAGCGAGTGCGTCTGATTGTGCTCCTGCAAGTATTGAGCAAGCTTCGCACGGCCACACAACTCAAGGGTGAGAGGCAGGTTGTTGTAGCGCAAGCCCTGGCTGCCCACCCACTGTATCAGGCTCCTGAAGATGGGCCGTGCGACCTCGGCATCTTCAATGGCGCTGCTGCGGCAGACGGCGCAGCGTATGCTCTCGGCTCCGCGCTCCTGGTCGTGCGGCGGGACGAGCCGGCCACAAAACGAGCACGTCGGATACTGCCCCTGGTGTTCTTTGCAGTAGCGCGTGCCCCGGTGATCCACGAGGTATTCGCCCACCAGCGGCTTGCCGCAATAGGCACAGCGAGGAGCAATGCGCTGGTTATAGCACTCGACATGGTAAGGCGCGCCCTGATGCATTTGAAAACTGGCGGCAGTGATCGGGCGTCCACAGGCAGCGCATACAAAATGTTCTGGATGCCAGGTGGCGCCGAGCGCAGTGAGGTAATGTCCGTAGATCGGCCGCCCGCATCCTTTACATACAGGTTGAGCTAACATTGCCCATGTATTGTATCACAGGCAAAAAAATAACTCCCTCCTGAAACGGAAGGAGTTATCGGTCACTGGCCTTTTTTGTGGCCTTCTTCTCTATGGTGCTTCATGACTGTACGAGCGGCAACCTCCTCAGCCCTATCACCGTAGCGGCCACTTTTTTGCGCCGATTCTTTTATATGTTCGTACATCCTCTCTTCTTTGTCACTAACTCCACTCAATGGCTTCTTTTTCTTTTTCCCTGGCATACGTAGTGCCTCCTTTTCAACGTTTTCAACTCAAGCCTTGACAAGTTCCGATATATCAGACACGGGTAAACAGAGGAAAAGGTTTCTGAAGATCGGTTCTAGTGAGAATACAGCGGCTTCATATCTCCGCCATGATGTGAACAACTGCCAGAACGACCACCGGATGTCGCAAACATTCCATCCGGGGGAGCGTAACCAGGCAGCGTACATATTATACAAGAGAGGGGATCCAGAACCACTATAGCTCTTCCTGGACCCCCTCCTTATTTTTAGTACCCGTTCTCATGAGTAGCTGCACGATGATGAACGTTACCAACCACCATCGGGAAGAGGGGTTGGGCCTGTCATCCATCCGTTCCTCAGGGCAGATTCGGAGCGAAGGCGAAGGATCCGCTTCGCACTCGCCCTTCCCTTCGCTCGGGCAGGATCCTTCGCTTCCGCTCGGGATGACATTGCTGATCTTGATCGTTAAAAACTCTTAATCGCGCAGCTACGAACAGAGTGAGACTTGTATAGCGTCCCGGTCAGGCGGTGATCAGCAAGCCGACGCAAATGCCGAGCAGGCCACCGACAAACACCTGGATTGGCGTATGTCCTATCAACTCGCGTAATCGCTTCTCGGCAATGGGATGCCCCTGAAACGCCTCATCAATCATCTGGTTGAGGATACGCGCTTGCAGGCTGACAGCGCGACGCACGCCAGCGGCATCATACATGACGATACTCGCCAGCACCACGCTGATAGCAAACGCAGCCGAATTGACGCCAGCAACGCGGCCAGTCGCCGCAGCCATGCCGCTCACCAGCGCGGAATGCGCGCTCGGCATACCCCCCGACGAGACCAGACGACTGATGACGAGCCTGTGCTCACGAATTAATTCATATACGGTCTTGCTCACCTGCGCAATAGCCCAGGCCAGAAACGCAGCGAGCAAAACACGATTATCGAACAATACAGCATGTAGCATGTGTCGTGGGAATCTTTCCTCCCTCACAGATCCAGGGGCTGGACCAATAATGTACCATCATCCTCAGCAACGAGCTGTTGCACAGTCAATTCAGCTTTTTGCAGTAATTCGTTACAATACTGCGCCAGTTTTACACCCTCTTCATAATAGTGCAATGCACGTTCGAGAGGCATTTGTCCATCCTGCAAAGCCTCGATAGCGGCCTCGAGTTGCGCGAATGCCTCTTCAAAGGATAGCGTTTCCATGCTTTCCCCCACCTGCCAATATTCAAGGAGGAGGCGGAGGCCGAGCTACCGCCTCTACATTGTCATCTCCTGAACCACTAAGGACGAACTTCTACAGGGATTTGACCGTCCTGGACCTGGATGGTCAGCCTATCGCCGGCGCGCACCTGCTGCACACTGCTCACAAGCGCCTGGTCCGCGTCACGGCGTACTATCGCGTAGCCCCGCGCAATCGTAAGCAGGGGGCTTAAAGAGTGAAGCTGCCGCACGAGACCATGCAAGCGCTCACCGCGTAACGAAATACTATGTTGCATCAGTGTCTGCAAACGCTCGGTAGCATCATCGAGTTGCTGCCTGCGCCTATCAATCAGGCCGCGTGGGCTGACGCGCTGCAATTCACGCTCTTTGTATACCAGTTGCTCACGGAGATCGGCCAGGCGCTCGCTCATCAGGTTCGCCAGCAACTGGCGTTTCTCCAGCAGATCTTCGCGCCACACTTCAATATCTGGAACGGCGGCGCTGGCGGCAGCAGTCGGCGTGGAGGCGCGATAATCGGCAACGAAATCGGCGATGGTGAAATCTGTCTCGTGGCCGACGCCGCTGATGACCGGAATACGCGAGCGGGCAATGGCGCGCGCCACCACCTCCTCATTGAAGGCCCATAGCTCCTCTATCGAACCTCCGCCGCGCCCAACGATCACTACATCCGCCTCGCCATGCTCATTGAGCAGGTCAAGGGCGGAGGCGATGGAGGCCGGGGCCTCGGCTCCCTGCACCAGAGCCGGCGCGAGGATCACACGGGCCAGCGGGTAACGCGTGCGCAGCACGCGCAGCATATCGCGCAGCGCGGCGGCCTGCGGCGAGGTGACAATACCGATAGTCGAGGGAGAGGAGGGTAACGGGCGCTTGCGTTGCGCATCGAAAAGCCCCTCCGCTTCCAGGCGCGCCTTGAGCTGCTCAAAGCGCTGGAAGAGCACTCCGGCGCCTAGCGGCCTGACACAATCGACGTAGAACTGGAGCTTGCCGTCGCGCTCATAAAAGGAGACGCGGCCATTGACGGCAATCGCCATGCCATCGCGCAGCTCTGGAGCCGATGAGCGCTGCCGCGAATGCTTGAAGAATACGCACAGGAGCTGGGCCTCGCCTTCCTTGAGGGTAAAATAGCAGTGGCCGGAAGGATAGGTCTTGCAGTTGGACACCTCGCCCTGCACCCATATATTTTGCAAGATATCGTTGCTTTCCAGCCAGGTTTTGAGGTAGAGCGCTAACGCTGAGACGCTGAGCACGGGCGCGGAATCGCTATAATCTGGCAGGAAGGAAGGCGGCATTCGCTTTATGCCTCCTCTACTTTTTCAACGGTCATCAGCGCCTGCCCATACTCCACGGGCTGCCCATCTTCCACGAGGATCTCGGTCACGCGCCCGGCGACGAGCGATTCTACCTCGTTAATGACATTGAGAGACTGGATCGTCCCCACGGGTTGACCGACTCTGACATGATCCCCAGGCGAGACCAGCGGCTTCCCTTTGGGTTTGGCCCAGCTATGGAAGATGCCGACCAGCGGCGCGGTAATGGTATACTTCGTATCCGCCGGGGGCGCCTCTTCCGCGTTCTCAACAGGCGCGGGCAGCACATGAAGACTTCCCTCCTCGGAGGAAATCTTCGCCTTGCGCAGCACTAAACGCGTCCCCTCCGCCGGGCGTTTTACCTCGATCTCGGTCACGTCGCTATTATCGAGCAGCCGTACCAGGCGTTGTAACTGTTCGACGCTGACCACCGCGCCGCTGTTATACTCCTCCCCATTCAGCGCCTCCAGTCTCTCAGGTCTGATGCCGTCCATACAAACTCCAGTTTACATAAAGATGATAGCCACCATAATTATGCGCTACGCGCGCTCCACATATGCTCCCGTACTGGTATTGACGCGAATGAGGTCGCCATTGGCGATGAACAGCGGCACCTGCACAACCAGCCCCGTCTCGGTGGTAGCGGGCTTGGTGCCACCGGTCGCCGTATCGCCCTTAAAGCCAGGCTCGGTATAGGTGACGCGCAGCACCACTTTTTCGGGCAGTTCTACGGAAATCGGCTCATCGTTGAAACGGACGATAGCCAGTTCCAGGTTGTCGATCAGGTAGTTCCTGGCCTCGCCAAGCTGCTCCCCGGTCAATACAATGTCGTCATAGGTGCTTGTATCCATGAAATGGTACTGGTCGCCATCCTGGTACTGATAGGTCACGGTAGATTTGTCGAGATACAGGCGCCGGAACTTATCCCCTGCATCACAGGTACGATCAAAGATGGCCCCCGTGCGCAGATTGCGCAGTTTCAGGCGCACAATCGCGCCGCCGCGCCCTATCTTGACATGCTGCCAATCGATGATATTGCAGGGCTGACCTTCAAACTCAATCGTCAGACCTTTCTTCAGATCGCTTGTGGATATCATGGTTTGTTCCTTCTAGCGCTGAAGTACCAGGTCAGTCGGCGACTGCGTTAGCACTTCAACACCATCCTCCTTTACCAGAACACAATCCTCGACGCGTGCGCCGCCCCAACCGGGAATATAGACCCCCGGTTCCACCGTCACGACGCATCCGGCGGGCAGGCGCGCATCTTCTGGCGCGCGCGGCGAGAGGCTCGGCCCCTCATGTATCTGCAAGCCGACTCCGTGGCCGGTGCCGTGCACATAGTACTCCCCCAACCCCGCCTCCACCAGCACGTCGCGCGCCAGTGCATCGCCGGTGCGCGAGGTGATCCCCGCGCGCAATCCCTGCTCGCACGTCCTCATAGCGCGCAGGACAGCATTATAGACTTCGTACATACGCGGTTCGGCAGGCTCTCCCAGGCAAATTGTGCGCGTCATGTCGGCGCAATAGCCCTGATAGCGGGCGCCCATATCGATAGTAATCAGCTCGCCACGCCGGAGAGGGCGCTGGCCGGCATGAGCATGCGGCATCGAACCGTTGGGGCCGGAGGCAACGATGGTTTCAAAGGCCGGGCCGTCGGCGCCAAGCGCTACCATGACGCGCAAGACTTCGAACTGCACCTCTTTTTCCGTCATGCCGGGCTGTATCCAGTTACAGATATGTGCAAACGTTTCATCGGTAATGGCAATGGCGCGTTTGAGCAGTTCGATTTCGTGCGGCTGCTTGACCAGGCGCAGTTTTTCAACATAGCCGGGATCAAAGGGGCGCAGGGTGTATACCTGCTCGCCTGCGCCGCGAAGCTTTTCATACTCGCCATAGCTGACCGCCATCGCCTCGAAGCCGATCCTGCTCCAGCCATACTTCTTTGCTAATTCCACAATTGCCGGCGCGTACTCCCGCGACTCTGGCGCCACCACCTCCCAGCCGGCGGCCTCTTTGCCGGCAGCCTCCGCGTACAGCGCGTTGGTGAGCAAGATCTGCTCGCGCTGTCCCAGCAGCAGCATGCCGGCGCCCTCCGTGTCGTCGTTGAGCCAGCCGCTGAGGTAGGAGCGGTTCTGAGGCTGCGTTACAAGGAAGGCATCCAGATCCTGCTCGCCCATCCACGCACGAAGTTGGTTAACACTCTCCTGACTCATCAGTTGTTCCTCTTTATGATTTGCTTTCTCGTTCTTCGCGTATCAGTTCAACCAGCGCCTCTAATGCCAGCACATAGCCGCGCCAGCCAAGCCCGACGATATGGCCGCGACAGATCTCGGCGATTACCGAATGGTGCCTGAACGATTCACGCGCATAAATATTACTTAGATGCACTTCTATGATCGGTATTTTGACCGCTGCCAGGGCGTCGCGCAGGGCGATAGAGTAATGAGTGAGCGCCCCGGCGTTGATAATGAGGCCATCCGCATTCGGTGCATGCTGCTGGATATAGTCTATCAGAGCGCCTTCGTGATTCGACTGGAAGCATTGTACAGTTGCCGCCAGAGCTTCCCCGCGCTGGCGCAGGCGTTCATTGATCTGTTCCAGCGTCACAGAGCCATAAATAGCAGGTTCACGAGTCCCCAGAGTATTCAAATTTGGCCCGTGCAAAACCAGGATAGTGAGCATCTCCTACGCTCTCTCTTCCGCAAAAAAGTCTGTGATGACGCGCTCTACCAGCTCATCGGGCAGCGCCGTGACGACCACCTCTCCGATGCGACGCGGCATAATCCAGCGCACGCGCTTGCCAACAACCTTTTTATCCAGTTGAATCTTCGCCAGGATATCCGGTGCGCGCACCGATCCACGATAGACGACGGGCAGCCCCAGGGCGGCGAGCAGCTTATTCTGCCGCGCGGCCTCCTCCGCCGAGAACATGCCCGCCTCCCGCGCCAGACGAGCCGCCGCCGCCATGCCCAGCGAGACAGCTTCGCCGTGCAGCCATTCGCCATAGCCCGACACATTCTCCAGGGCATGGCCGATAGTATGGCCGTAGTTCAAAATAGCGCGGCGCCCCTGCTCGCGCTCATCCTCCTCTATCACCACCGCTTTCAGGTCGATGCAGCGCGCGATGATCTGGCAGAGCAGGGCGGCGGGAGGCGGCGAAAAGTCGCGCAGAGCGTCCGCATGGGCTTCCAGCAGGGCAAACAATTCAGTGTCAAGTATGATACCATACTTTACGATTTCTGCCCATCCCTCGGTACGTTCGCGCTCCGGCAAGGTCAGCAGCGCCGCCGGGTCGGCAAGGACGAGGCGAGGATGATAGAAAGCTCCGATCAGATTTTTGCCCCTTACATGATTAATACCAGTCTTGCCGCCAATAGCGGAATCGACCTGGGCCAGCAGGGATGTAGGTACCTGGACCAGTGGGACGCCTCGCAGATATGTAGCGGCGGCATAGCCCACCAGATCGCCCACGACGCCTCCGCCAAGCGCGATGATCGCTTCGCGGCGCTCGGCCCGGCGCTCTATCAGCCAATCGTAGATGGCTCCCAATTGCTCCTGCGATTTGCTCTTTTCTCCGGCGGGCACAACGTAGAGGTGAGGCTCAAAGCCGGCCTGCGCGAGATCTTGCAGTACCTGTGGCGCGTATAATGGCTGGATGTTGCTATCGGTAACAAGAAAGACGCGCGGCGGCAGACGCAACTGTTTGAGATGGTGCGCTATCCTGCCAATGCCGCCCCAATCAACAACGGCATCATAGCCCCCCTGTCCGATACGGATGTGCCGTATGAGCGGGGCGACGCCTCCCGGTTTATCTGAACCAGTACTCATTAACTATTAACTCCTGAACAGACTCTGGGCAATTTAAAAGTGCACAGTTGCGCATGGGAGAGGACTTTTAAATCGCCTGGCGCGACTTGCGCGGCGCTCTATTTCTTTTCGCAGCAAGCATAAACGAAAAACTATCTGTTGCATGCCCTATTTTAACACAGCCCACCACGGTACAGTACCGCGCCGCCTCACCTCTATAGCCGGTAAAAATCTGCTAAGAAACCGGCTTGACAACGACGGGGCATAATGCTATCATAGTCTCACCTCCAATTCACTCCGGGGGCAGTTAGCTCAGTCGGTACGAGCGCAGCGTTGACATCGCTGAGGTCACTGGTTCGATCCCAGTACTGCCCACTCATGAGAAGAGATGGCCTTCAAGAAGGCCATCTCTTTTTTTGAGCATGAACAAAAGTGCCCGGGTTCCCGTCCCCGAGCGCTTTTGTATGTGTAAACGCACATAGCAAAAAAGGAGGGGCAAACGAAAGAGCAGGTTTTACTGTGAGTGGTTTACTAAGCGCGCCAGAAACGCCTGCACCATCTGATGCACTGCTGCATAATGCTGAGGGCAGGCCATATAAACATATGCCGGAGGGCCGGGCAGCGTCAACACCGTCTTCAAGTTCGTTGTCTGCAAACAGGTTTCCCCTACGGGACCATAGTAGGCGCAAAATGGCGTGCGGCTCTCACGCGCCGGGGCAAGTTGCACCATCTCCACACGCAGGATACGCTTCCGTCTTCCCTGCCTGCATTTCTGCCTCTGTTTATGCATCGTTCTCCTTCTCCTCTTCTTTCACGTATATTCCTCCCACTGTCTCGCGTCTGCATCCTTCTCCCGTCAATGCCGCCAGAGCACGCAGCGCTTTCTCGACGAACTCTTTAGGATAGGGCACACCAGCTTCCAAATAATAGATGTCCTCTATCGCTGCCTGCGACATCTCAGCCAGCGCTTCTAAGCTCACATTGTGTGCGGCGCGGATCTGGAGAAAGGTTCGTTTTTCGCTCATCCTGCACCTCTCGTTGAGCGCTCTGTGACGCCCTCATGCTTGCCTTCTTCCCCGCTGTCGGCGCAGTGGCTCTCCCGTCTGGAGTGTGGCGATTGGCCCGGTATATGGTTCGCCCGTCAGCAGATACAGCCCGCGCCGAACCTGGGTGGCATGCACAGGCAGCACAGGCTGATCGTGATCGATGCTCCACACGGTCAGGCCGCGAACACCGGAGGCACGCGCCACGTCCCTCCAGGTCAGCCGGTAGCGCACCAGATAGGCATGAAAGGCGCTGCCCGCCGATACCAGAGGAATCGGCTCGGTATGGTGTTCTGAAATATCCATCAGCATGTCAATCTCCTTCCAGTCCCCACGCTCTGGTTTCCATCAGCGCTATCGCCTCCTGTGGCTTGCCTTCTTCAAAGAGTCTGACGATGTGTTCGGCCCCGCGCTCCATCCGCGCGGTAATCGCTGCATGGCTGGCGACCGCCGCCAGCCCGTACAGCCCTTGATAGGCGGCTTGCTCTTGCAAGGCTTGTTGTTGTTTGAATGTAGCTACTTCACTTTTCGACATAACGGTAAATCCCTTCTTCCTGGATATTTCATCTATTCCTCTCTCAAAATCTTTTTCCACCATTTCCTTCGATAGTGATGCCTCAGGTGTAGGATTACTTGTTGCCTATGAGGAATACCTTCATGATACAGTACATTCAAGAATAATTTGCAAAGACTTCTCCTTCCCTCTGCACAGACTTCGCATGAGTGCTGCTACCTTGTGTATCCCACTCTTTGCCAGTTCCTTGCCAACTTTTTGCATCGTTTGGGCAGTTCGGCCACTTGCGCTCGACATGGTCGCTCTTCTATGCTATACTTCCATTCAGAATCGAATATCTTCACGTCGTGAGAAGGGCAAGGACACCCGTATGAAACGAGAAAAGTTGAGACGAGCACGCGTGAAAAAGGGGTTATCCCAGGAAGCCGCTGCTCATTTGATAGGGGTGTCGCGCAACACCTGGAGCCTCTGGGAGTTAGGCAAAGAAGATCCATACCCCTTAAACGTTGGGGAACTCTGCAAGTTCTTTGGCGTCAAAGAGCCGGGCGACCTGGACCTGGAGCCATCATCGTTGGAAACAGAGCAAGCAACGGCAAGAATAGCTTCTCATCCGCCTGCGCTAACCACTATGGCTCGGCCCTCATCACAAGCACACGCGGACGAGTTCTACTCCGAAACTCCAACCCCCCACGGCGCAGAAACAGTGCTTGCTTGCCCCGAGGCACGTGATATAATCAGCACAGAACCCTACAAAGAGTTAGAGACACTGAATATCATTCGCTCACGTCGTCAAGCTTTACAAGATATATTGAGCCTTGCCTGTACAGCTTTGACACTCTCACCGTATACCCTCTTATCACTAGAGAGGGGAGAACGGTTGACGCAGGCAGTGATAGCGCCTTCCCGGGTCGATGCAGACGTTGTCAGCGATCTGGCCTGTATCACGGAAAGGTATTGGCGACTGTGTGCTAATTCCTCCCTTGATCTTCTCAGCGGCATTTCAGGACATTTCTCAACGAGTATTCAGTTGCTCAAAGACTCCCACCCGACTCCCATCTACCGGCAACTCTGTTCCCTTGCAGGGGAAAACGCGCAGATTTTAGGAAAAACGCTATTTGATATGCGTGAGTACACACTGGCCTGGGCCTATTATGTCTACTCCGTGAAAGCTGCGCAGGAGGCACACAATGCAGACTTATGGGCAGTAGGATTAGGGCGTATGGCCCTGCTCTTGATCTACTATGGGCAAACATCCCAGGCGCTGCCTCTTGTTCAGGAGGCACAGCAAGCTGATATACAACAGGCATGCATACGCTCATGGCTTGCCGCAGTCGAAGCGGAGGTGCATGCCCGTCTTGGAAATGATGACGCCTGTAGGCGGGCATTCGATGTCTCGAAAAGCATCACTGCCTCGACTCCCTTCGGGGATGATCCGTATTTTACTGGCTTCAATCCTTCCAGGCAATCAGGATATGAAGGTGCTTGTTTTATGCGTTTACAGCAGCCAAAACGCGCGCTTCCAGCCTTACAAGATGCTCTGAATCAACTTGAACCATCAGCGATACGCCGTCGTTCAACACTCCTTACAGATATTGGAGCGGCCTATGCACAACTTGGCGATGTCCAAAGCGCCTGTACCTCTCTTGGACAAGCCTTAGCCATTACGGCGCAATTCACCAAGTCGCTCTCAACGCTGCAACGCATTGCGGGTGTGCGTGATCGTCTTATGCCCTGGAAAGAGAGTCCATATATCAAGGAGATCGATGAGCAGTTTGCACAAACGGTGATAACTCTTCGTACCATTCGGGAGGTGATATGAGCGAAAGGATATCACAGCGTCGGCCTGTGCTGTACTTGATGATCTGCGCTGCGCCTCCGGCTCAACAGATGCATGAGTATATTCCGCTCTTGCAAGCAGCAGGGTGGGATGTCTGCGTGATTGCCACCCCTCAAGCCACGCGATGGATTGATCTTCCACTTCTCGAAGAACTGAGTGGGCACATCGTGAGAACGGATTACAAATTACCGGGAGAAGCCGATCCGCTTCCTCCAGCGGATGCGATCCTGGCTATGCCCGTCACATTTAACACGATCAATAAATGGGCGCAGGGCATTGGGGATACCCTTGTCACCAGTCTGCTATGTGAATGCCTGGGGCGTGGAACTCCCCCGATCATCGCCGTCCCCTGTTTGAAGATGGATCTGGTTCGCCATCCTGCCTTTGCTCAAAGTACCGCCCTTCTACGTCGCTGTGGTGTACGCATCTTGCACGAGCCGGAACGGTATAAGTCTCCGCTCATGGTTCCCTGGGATGAGGTGCTTGTAGCACTTCAAGAGGAAACCCGGAGGGAATCCAGACACGAATGAGCAAAAAGCCCCATCCTTAGTTGGCCGTATTAGAATCCACTACTACAAACATCAGTGGGAACTGACACAGAACAACCGAACTGCTGTGATTGAACAAGTCGTCAACGCTTTGGTTGCAACCTTTCCTGAAAAGGAGGCGCCATGAAAATAGGTATAGGTGGACATCAGGACTTAGGAGGACCAGAAACCCTTGCCTTTCTCACCACCTCATTCCGCCAGGTGCTTGAGGAGAACAAGCCAGCGTGTGTCTACTCCGCATTGGCAAAAGGGGCCGATCAGGTGTTGTTGCAAGTGGCTCTGGAGCTTGAGGTTCCTGTGGAGGTGGTCATTCCTTGTCACGACTACGAAAACAATTACCTGGGAGATGAGAGAAAAGAGTATTGGCGACTATACCATGCAGCCCGCGCTCACCATCTTTTAGCGTTTCCAGAATGTCGCGGGAGAGCCTATGAAGCCGCAGGCCACTGGATCGTCGAGCAGAGCGATCTGACCGTTCTGGCCTGGAATGGCAAACCTCCTGGTGGGCGTGGAGGGACAGCCGATATGGCCCATTATGCGCGATACCTGAGGAAAGCTTTTCTACATCTGCACACACGAGGGCATACAGCGAAGCTGTACCAATTTGCTGATCCCCCTTCTGTTGCTCAAGAAGGATCGAAGGGAACAGTGCTCATCGTGCCTGTAATCCAGGGGAAGAAGGAACTGGTCTTTCTTCTTGAGAAGACATCCCTGATAGATTTTCCGCGCGCTTCGCGCATCGAGCCGTCGGCACTACAACAGGCGTTGCGTCGGGATATGGGATATCAGGCAGAGCACTTTGAGGTATTAGGAAGTATAGAAGCCTTAGAAAAGGTCGAGATTGTGGTGGCTTCGGACCTCACCTGGGCACCGCTCCCATCAGCACAGCCATCACGTATCCACACACGCAAACTCGCAGATGCTTTGGCTCAAAGCCAGGAAAGAGACCGTTTCGATCAAACAGCGGCCCTGGCTCTCTTTATGTATGCTCAATCAAGGAATGTCAACCCACCATAAACATCACGCAGCCCGGTGTCTCCACCTTGACTCGACGGGCTATAGCCTTATGGGCAGAGACGAGCGGGAGTACCTGCATTGATAACGGAGAAGAGGTACTCCCGCTCGTCTTGCTCTGCGAGTATCCCGTCGGAGCGAAGGTCGACGGGATGGTTGCGATACATGTTCACTTTTTGAGGATGGGCAGGTTCATGCCCTCGTCGCGGGTGCGGTGAGAGCCGGCGACCTCCTTGATCCCGCCCTCCGGGTAGACCAGGCGCGCCTCGTGCGGCGGCAGCAGGCTCGCTACCTCTTTGAGAACTGCGTCCAGGAATTGATCTTCGGGCACCGTTTTCACCACTTCGCCCTTGCGGAAGATCACGCCTTTGCCTTTACCGCCGGCCAGGCCGACATCGGCATCGCGCGATTCGCCGGGACCGTTGACCACGCAGCCCATCACGGCTACATGAATGGGCGTCTGCACCTTCGCCAGTCGCTTCTCGACCTCGTTGGCGACGCCGATGACATCGATCTCTACACGCCCGCAGGATGGGCAGGAGACGAAGGTCACGCCGCGATTGCGCAGCTCCAGCGAACGCAGGATCTCGAAGGCCACTGGAATCTCCTCTTCTGGCTCGGCGCTCAGGCTGACGCGGATCGTATCGCCGATGCCCTCGGCCAGCAGGAGGCCCAGCCCCACGGAGGATTTGATTGCGCCGGTGACAAGCGTACCGGCCTCGGTAATGCCCAGATGCAGCGGGTAGTCGGAGCGCTGAGAGAAACGGCGATACGCCTCGACAGCGGTAAGGACCGTTGAGGACTTGAGCGAGACGACGATCTCGTGATAGTCCATCTCCTCGCACCAGCCAATGTATTCCAGCGCCTTCGCCACCATACGCTCGGCAAGATGCTCGCGTTCCTTGCGCCGCGCCTCGGCGGGATCGCTGCGCTCCAGCACGCCATCATCGCGCAGGCGCACCTGAATGCGCTGCATCTGAGCGCGCTTGTCGAGGGCATCGATGGAGCCGGAGTTGACGCCGATGCGCATGGCGATGCCGCGCTCTTTGGCGGCGGCTACGATCTGCTCCAGCGACTTGCGCCCGTTCAGGAGGTTGCCGGGGTTGATGCGCACTTTATCAATTCCCTGGCGGATCGCTTCCAGGGCCAGTTGTGGGTTATAGTGAATGTCGGCCACGAGCGGTATGTGGATGCGCTTCTTGATCTCACCAAGCACAACGGCGTCTTCCATCTCAGGCACGGCGACGCGCACGATCTCGCAGCCAGCCTCCTCCAGACGATAGATCTGCGCTACCGTGCTCTCTACATCGCGTGTATAGGTTGTGGTCATGGATTGTACGGCGATGGGGGCGTCGCCGCCTATCGCCACGTTGCCAACATGTATTTGTCGTGTCTTTCTTCGCATAATTCTACCTTACTCCGTGTATCGCTTCCTCTGTTCGGCTAACGCTATATGCAGGCATTGCCGAGTGCTCACCGCTGCGCGGTTCGCCAGGAAGTGGAGTCTGCGGGCACAGCGCCGCAGGCGCTGTGCCCGCAGACTCCACTCTAGAAGCTGCGTCACAGGCGCTCTGCCCGCAGACCTCCACTTTAGAAGCCGCACCGCAGACTCCACTTTAGAGGCTGCACCCCAGGCGCTGTGCCCGCAGGCTCCACTTTAGAAGCCGCGTCACAGGCGCTCTGCACCGCAGGCTCTACTTTAGAAGCCGCACCGCAGACTCCACTTTAGCAACTGCGTCACAGGCGCTCTGCCCGCAGACTCCACTCTAGAAGCTGCGTCACAGGCGCTCTGCCCGCAGACTCCACTTTAGCAACTGCGTCACAGGCGCTCTGCACCGCAGGCTCTACTTTAGAAGCCGCACCGCAGACTCCACTTTAGCAACTGCGTCACAGGCGCTCTGCCCGCAGACTCCACTCTAGAAGCTGCGCCTGCGGCGCACACAGGCATGCCCATCTGGTCCGCTAGCTACCCCAGTGGATTACATCGCTAATCGTGATAATCACCATCAAGGTCAGCAAAATTGCCATACCGACAAAATTGATAAAACCCTCGCGTTCCGGCTTCAGACGCTTGCCGCCGCGCAGGATCTCGATCAGTATCAGGAAGATGCGCCCGCCATCCAGAGCCGGGAAGGGCAAAATGTTGATGATCGCCAGGTTCAGGCTCAGGATCGCCGTCAGGCTCAGGATCGGCCACCAGCCGAGGTCCGGCACCGTCTGCGCCACCTGGCCCGTAATCTTGACGATCCCCACCGGTCCCGCCAGGTCCGGCTTGACTGCGCCCACAATTATTAACACGATCTGATTGATGAACTGGCTGGTGACTTGAACCGTATGCACCATTCCCTTGAAGGGCGCCTGCCAGACGGGGGATGTGACAAAGATGACCTTGCTGGTACTGGTAATGCCCATCGCACCCTGGCCGGGCGGGGGATTGACGCGCGCATGCACCACCACCGTTACAGGCTTTGCAGCGCCTTCATGTTGTACGACCAGCGTCACCGGCACGGTGGCATGTCGCCCGTGATCGGCCTCGATAGCACCGGTCACAGCATTGCCCAGATCGTCGAAGAGCTTCACCGGCTGGCCGTTCACGGAGAGGATCCTGTCCCCGGGGCGCAGGCCCGCCGCAGCCGCCGGAGAGCCGGCAGCGACCTCGCCAACCTGCGCGGGATAGGTCGGCTCGCCCAGGCCATAGGCAATGGTGAAGAGCACGATGGCAAGGATAAAGTTCATGACCACGCCGGCGCACAGCACAATGATACGCTTCCCTGCCGGTTTGGCGGCGAAACTGCCGGCATCGTAACGCCCAAACTCATCATGCATATCGCCGTTCTCGCCGGGCATGCGCACAAAGCCGCCGATGGGGAGCAGGTTGAGGGAATAGATCGTATGATTAGAGACGGGCGCTCCGTATGTACTCACGCCGCCACTGGTATTGAAGGGCGTCTGCCCACCGCCAGCGCTCTCATCGCGCGGGCCACCAAACCAGATCACCTCCCATCCCCCCTGATCGCGCCGGCGGAAACCAACCAGCCTGGGTGGGAACCCCAGGCCGAACTCCTCGACGCGGATGCCTGCCCACTTGGCCGTAATAAAGTGTCCGAACTCATGCACCAGCACCAGCAATCCAAAGACTGGAATGGCGGCCAGCAAGTACCAGTTATTCATCCCGCATTATCCCTCACTTATCGCAAGAGCGATTCCTTCTCAGAAAGTTTTCGCGCTGTACGGCGCGCCCAGGAGCACGCCTCCAATGTCGTCTCCAGATCTGGATCCGCCACCGATTCATGGCGCTCCAGCACAGCCTCGATCAGTTGCGCGATGCCGGGCAGCGTAATTTTGCCGCGCAGGAACAGATCTACAGCTTCCTCATCGGCGCCAACCAGTGCGCAGGGATAGGTTCCGCCGCGCCTTCCCGCCTCCAGAGCCAGCCGGAAGCAGGGGAAGCGCCCGGCATCGAGTGCCGCGAAATTGAGGCGCGCTACCTCCGGCCAGTGCAGCTCACGGATGAGTCCGGTACCGGCGACATCGAGCCGCGCCGGATACGAGAGGGCGTGCATGATCGGCAGATGCATGCTGGGCAGGCTGGCCTGCATCTTGATCGAGCCATCAACGAACTCTACCATCGAATGGATAACGCTCTCCGGGTGGATCACCACCTCGATACGTTCGTAAGGCACGCCGAAAAGCCAGTAGGACTCAATCACTTCCAGGCCCTTGTTCATCAAGGTGGCGCAATCTATGGTGATCTTAGGCCCCATGCGCCAGGTAGGATGGGCCAGCGCCTGCTCCACGGTGGCCCCGGCCAGTTGCTCAAGTGGAGTCGAGCGGAACGGGCCACCGGAGGCAGTCAGGATCAGGCGCCTGATCTCGGAATGCTGCTCGCCGCGCAGGCATTGCCAGATGGCGCTATGCTCGCTATCTATCGGCAGTACAGGCACGTTGCCGCGCTGTGCAGCCTGCATCACCATATGGCCGGCCATGACCAGCGTCTCTTTATTCGCCAGCGCAATGGTCTTGCCCGCGCCAATGGCGGCCAGCGTCGGCCTGAGTCCCATCAGCCCGGAGGTGGCCGCGACGACAAGATCCACATCGGGATGAGTCGTTACCTCCAGCAGCCCCTGCTCGCCGAGAATAGCTTCCGGCAAGGCGGCCCGTACCTTCTGCTCCACCTCCGCGCTATCTGCGAAGCATGCCACCAGCTCCGGCCGGAACTCCCGCACCTGCTGCTCCAGCAGGTCAACGTTGCTCCTGGCCGCAAGCGCGACTATACGAAATCGATCAGGAAAGCGCCGCACGACATCGAGCGTCTGTCGTCCTATTGATCCTGTGCTGCCCAGTAGAGCGATGCGTCTGGGAAATGTAGTCATTGTATTTACCTGTCGATGGCTCTGTTCATATCTTCCTTAGAGGGCGCCCGCTGCCCGGCATCGTCGCGTGCTCGCGCCTGCGGCGCTCGCCGGAGGGATGATGAGGTGTGCGGCAGGCGCGAAGTGCCTGCCGCACACCTCATCATCCCTCCCTTGCGCGGCGGAGCCGCGCGAACGTCCGGCGAGAGAGTGAGGACGCCGGGTGTCAGACACCCCTCTTCATTAAGATGCGAATATGCGCTCGTATATAACCATTTTAATGTTGATCTCTATATACCAGATTATAGCACGGCGCTTCCCGGCTTTATCTTCCTATCAGGTAGGCGAAGGCCGCGACCACGATCACGGCGAATAGCAAGCTATCAACGCGGTCAAGCATACCGCCGTGCCCCGGCATAAACTGGCCGCTATCCTTGACATTGGTCTGGCGTTTGATGAGCGACTCCGCGAGATCGCCCAGCACCGCCGCTGCACCCACGAGTAGTCCGAGCACGACAGCAAGATACCAGGGCACGCCCAGCGGCACAACGGTGAAGAGAAGGCTCGCTACAACAGAGAGCGCCAGGCCGCCGATCACGCCTTCCCAGCTTTTCGCCGGGCTGATCCTGGGGGCCAGCCTGTGTCGTCCAAAGCGGCGCCCCACAAAAAAGGCCGCGCCATCGAAGCCCCAGACGCCCAGAAACACCACCAGCAGCCACCAGGCCCCGGCGGGGAGCCAGAGCCAGCCTCCGCCGGCGGGACGAATGATCGCCGCCTGATAGCCACGCAGCATCAGAAAGACGCTCATCGGCCAGCCCAGATATGCCGCGATTATCAGCGTCAGTGACCAATCGACGAGAGCGCCATCGAGCCGTTCGCGCAAGAAGAGCAGGGGAAACGGCACCAGCAGCGCCGCGCCCAGCAGCGTCTCAAACAACAACGTTCTCTGGGAGGGCAGCATCGCGGCCACCAGGAAGAGTATGCTCAGGCCCAGGCTCACCCAGGTGAGCGGACGATACCCCGCGTGGCGCATCATCTGATGCAGTTCAAAAGTCCCCAGTGCCACCACGAACAGCGCTCCGGCGAATGCTACCCAGCCGCCGAACCAGACCAGGAGGAGCACGACAGGCATAGCTATCAGCGCGGTTAGCCAGCGCAGGCCAACTGCATGAGCTTGCTCGTTCTTTCTATTGGCATCGGGAGCATCCGACAGCTTTTTTTCCTGACCTGCGCCTTGCAAACGATTCACCAATCTCTAGCATGCGTCTGATTGATCGCACCAGCGCTGGCTTGCGCCCGTGGTGCCGCACGGATATCTGAGCACATTCTATTATACTGCATCACGGTGAATGATGCTGCGCAACAAGGAGGGACGATTGGGCTAGCTGGTCAGGCGGCCAAAACGTCGTTGACGGTGGCGATAGCTTTCGAGAGCCGCTCGCAGGTCTTCGCATCCGAAATCGGGCCAGAGCGTCGGCGTAGCATAGTACTCGCTATAGGCCGATTGCCATAGCAAGAAGTTGCTCACACGCATCTCTCCTGCCGTGCGAATGACCATATCCGGGTCAGGCAAGTCACGCGTGTAGAGATAAGAGCTGATTAGCTCTTCGGTGATGGCTTCGGGCCGCTTCCCATCGGCGATGATCTGGCGCACAGCATCCACCAGCTCCGCTCTACCGCCATAATTGAAGCAGACGTTCAGGGAGAGGCGTGTATTATTGCGCGTCAGATCTTGCATATAGTGTATAGCTTCTTGAATATCGGGAGAGAGGTCCTGCAAACGCCCCAGATGGCGCAGGCGCACCCCTTCGCGGTGCAGCCTGTCCACATCAGAACGGATCGTCTCCCAGAGGAGGCGCAGGAGACCATTGACCTCTTTGCGTGGTCGCCCCCAGTTCTCGGTAGAAAAGGCATAGACACTGAGCATTTCGATCTGTTCATCGACGGCGCATTCAACGACGCGTCGCAGCGCGTTGACTCCTGCTCTGTGGCCGGCCAGGCGCGGGAGGTGTCGCCGCGTGGCCCAGCGGCCATTGCCATCCATGATAATAGCGAGATGGCGCAGTGGACAGCCAGACGACCCGGATTCCGCTGGCTGTGCCTGCAAAGCAGATTTCTCATTTTGCTGTGATTCAGCGAGGAGATTCTGGGCTTTGGTCAAGATCGGACCTCACTTTTTCTCTATCTTTATATAGCATGCTCATCCTTCGCACTTATGGACAAGGAGCTATCTGAATCTCCAACCCCGCTGCTGGCCCACACCCGTGGCGCTCGCCTTATAGAGTTGATGTGATGAGAAATGCGCGAAGCGCATTTCTCATCACATCAACTCTATCCATTGCGCGGCTCCGCCGCGCGAACAGCCTGCCAGGGAGAGCGGGGGCGCTGAGGATCAGACATCCCCTATAAATAAAAGTGTAGCAGAGAGTGCGGGGCTTTACGATGTTTCAGGGACTTGACAATTATGCTACGTTAGCTTTAATAGGGGTTAACTACAAAAACTCGCAGGGATCTACCGGCAAAGTACGCTATTGCCGGCAGATCCCTGTAGATGTACACGCTTTCACTGGCTGCGCCGCCTCACCATCAAACTTCCAGAATCTCCCGCTCTTTTACCTTTCCGGCCTTATCCATCTCTTCGATAAAACGGTCCGTGAGCTTCTGCAAGCGATCTGTAGCGCGTTTGAGTTCGTCCTCCGAGACCTCTTTCTTTTTCTCGCGGTCACGCAATTTATCCTGGGTATCGCGGCGCACATTGCGAATAGCAACTTTATGTTCGTCCAGCTTTTTATGCAGCACCTTGACCATATCGCGGCGCCGCTCCTCGTTCATCGGAGGAATAGCCAGGCGGATAACCTGTCCATCATTATTTGGATTGATGCCCAGATCGGATCTCTGTATCGCCTTCTCAATGTCGGTCAGCATCTTCCGATCCCACGGCTGAATCACCAGCAGACGCGCTTCGGGGACAGAGATGGTCGCTACCTGATTGATCGGCGTCGGGGTTCCATAATAATCGACGGTAATGCGTTCGAGCAGAGCCGCGCTGGCCCGCCCGGTACGCATGGAGCCGAGATCCTGCTTCAGGGCCTCGACTGCCCTCTGCATACGTCGTTGCGCATCCTCAAATAAATCCTCGGTCATAGCAATACCCCTTTTCTCTACCAGGTACAGGATTGCACTCCCAGTTACACAGGTTCCTTGACGTTATCGGAGACGAGTGTACCGCACTTCTCCCCGCGCACAATAGCCTCCAATGCACCGGACTGCTGCATATTGAAGACGATAATCGGCATATGATTATCCTTACAGAGCGAGATGGCGGTACTATCCATAACCTTGAGGCCCATATTCAAAGCCTGCATGTAGTCCAGTTCAACGAACTTGCGGGCATACGGATTATGCAGCGGATCCTCGTCATAGATTCCGTCTACTTTGGTGGCCTTGAGCAGTACCTCGGCATTGAGTTCCATCGCGCGCAGAGCGGCGGCGGTATCGGTGGTAACGAAGGGATTCCCGCTGCCGGCGGCCAGGATTACCACACGGCCTTTCTCCAGGTGGCGCACCGCGCGCCGCCTGATAAAAGGTTCGGCGACAGGGGGCATTTCAATGGCCGTCTGCACGCGTGTAACCATGCCGAGTTTCTCCATCGCATCCTGCATCACCAGTGAGTTCATGACCGTCGCCAGCATGCCAACATAATCGGCGGTAGCGCGATCTATGCCTGTCGCGGCGGCATCGGCACCGCGCCACAGGTTGCCGCCGCCGATGACCACCGCGATCTCCACGCCCAGATTATGCACGCGCTGGATCTCGCGGGCGATGTTGCGCACGGTCTCAGCATCGATACCGTAGTTGCGAGGGCCAACCGCCTCACCGCTCAACTTGAGCAGGATACGCCGGTACTTTAAGTCGACTGCCATTGAAGCCTCCCGCGCTCTATCTACTACTCCTCGCCCAGCTTGAAGCGGCTGAAGCGGCGCACGACAATATTCTCGCCCGTCTCAGCGATTACCTTACGCACAAGATCGCCGACGATCTGCGCTTCATCCTTCACCCAGGGCTGCATCAGCAAGACCTGCTCGCTGAGCATTTTCTTGAGCTTGCCGTCGATGGCAGCCTCGCGCTTCGCCTCGGGGACGCGCGCCATTGACGGATCCTCCAGAATACTCTTGCGCGCCTCCGCGAGCACATCTTCCGGCACATCCTCATAGCTGATGTATTTCGGGGCCGCGCCGGCGATCTGAAGCGTCAGTTCGCTGGCAAGGCGGCGGAAGTTCTCGCTGCGCGCCACAAAATCGGTGCTGCAATTGAGTTCGAGCAAGACGCCCACGCTATTGTTATGGTGGACATAGGCGAAGATGCCGCCCTCTTTGGTCTCACGCCCGGCGCTCATCATCTTCTCTGCCTTGCGATCAGTCCTGGCTTCGAGGATCTTGATAGCCTCATCCCAGGTACTGGCCTCGGTCAGCGCCATTTTACAATCCGCAAAGGTCGCGCCCGTCTCATCGCGCAACTTCTTGACATCCGTAGCCACAAAGTTCATAGTATTTATTTCGCCTTTCGATCTATTCAAACGCCCTGAGAAAGTGTTTGCTGCTCAGCGTCCTCGCCCGCTCTCCCCGCGTATTTGCGCGGCTCCTCCGCGCCAGGGAACGATATTGTTGTGTGGAACAACGGCGAAGCCGTTGTTCCACACAACAATATCGTTCAGGCGAGCGCCGCCGGCGCAAGCAAGAAGAGGCGGGAGGCAGGAGGCGTTTCGCCCCTTACCTCCCGCCAGATATATTGCCAGCAGCTCAGTGAGCTTCTTTGGCAACCAGTTCTGGCTCGGAAGGCGCTGGAGCCTCCCCTGTATTGGTTGCATCGCTATCGTTCGGCGCGGTGGCGGAGTCTTCCGCTGGCAGCGCCGCTTGCGCCTCCGGTTCGCTTGCAGGAGGCGCCGCGATCTCAACCGGCTCGATGGCCTCCTCACCCTCCGGGACCTGCACATCTTTCTGGAGGGCCTCCAACTGGTGTCGCCCCTCGATGGCGGCATCAGCAATCTTGGAACAGAGGAGCCGCACCGCGCGGATCGCATCATCGTTGGCAGGAATAGGATAATCCATCTCGTCGGGGTCACAATTGGTATCGGCAAGCGCGATGATCGGGATCTCCAGGCGCCGCGCCTCTAATACCGCTGTGCGCTCCTTGCGCGTATCAATGATGAAGAGAGCGTTGGGCAGGCGCTTCATATCTTTAATGCCGCCCAGGATACGTTCCAGGCGCACCATATCATCCTGCAAGCGCTGCACCTCTTTTTTGGGCAGCCGCTCGAAATCGCCCCGGTCACGCCGCATCTCCAGATCGCGCAGGTAACGAATGCGTGATTGAATCGTCTGGAAGTTGGTGAGCATGCCGCCGAGCCAGCGCTGATTTACATAAAACATGCCACAACGCTTGGCCTCTTCCGCAACGGCCTCCTGCGCCTGCTTCTTGGTGCCAACAAAGAGCAGCGTCCCACCATTTGCGACCAGTTGCTCGACAAATTTGTACGCCTCATTGAGGCGCGCTACCGTCTGCTGGAGATCAATGATATGAATACCATTGCGGTCCATGAAGATGAACGGCTGCATTTTGGGGTTCCAGCGCCGTGTCTGGTGCCCGAAGTGAACGCCAGCCTCTAACAATTGCTTCATCGAGATGATGTTTGCCAAAAACAGATCCTCCCTTTGATCCTCCGCTCTCTCTTTTACCAGTATCAATGTTCCCAGGCATTACCATATTCAGACGATCTACAGTACTGTATGGACCGCAGGGTGCGCGCCTGGCGGAGAGCGTGTGTACTTATAATGAATGATAGAGTTAATCCAGCAATCATACGTTGCGGTGGGACTATCCCACCGCCACAGAAGTATAGCACAGAGCGGCCCAGGACGCAAGAAAAATTTAACCTATGGATACGCGTCATCTTTTTGCACTTCTCGCCACCTCCGGTGGCTCGCACCGGGCCTCCTTCCAACCCGGTGCGAAGAGCCTGCGGCTCTTCGCAGTCAGAAAGCAGAAATTTACCTGTTCCCGAATATAGCGACTTGGCAGCGATAGTATAGTATATAGTGAGTGTATCTGTAC
>Ga0209810_1001881_pt1 | contig 28089 bp, 19 predicted proteins | sample Coa_R1_7_FD_187159 | JGI IMG/M metagenome (GOLD analysis project Ga0209810, IMG submission 187159) | Surface soil microbial communities from Centralia Pennsylvania, which are recovering from an underground coalmine fire - Coalmine... | ecosystem: Environmental > Terrestrial > Soil > Unclassified... | reverse complement strand
ATAATTCCACGCTCCCTTCGGGAAACTTACCGACAAAATCAGCTGCCGGACTCCGTATGGCCTCGTGGTCAGCACTCACAGGCCGAGCCGAGTAGCATGCTGGCGCTGTATGATACTTCTCCATTCTCTGTTTTGTTGCTTCTATTGTAAAGAATGGAGCAGACCATAGCAATCGGGTAATTACCCTAGATCGAATCAGGTTCTAACCGTATTTGGCTTGATTGGAAAAAGTACAGGACTCATAGACAGATACGATGCAAGGTGACATCCGGTTTCGTCAGGGAAATTTATGGTCGGTCAGGGTTCTGCGGCTCCTCATTGAAGGGGTCAGTGACGCCGTGTCCCTGATCGTAAAGCAGTTGTAGCGGGTCGCCCAGGTGGTCTTCATAGTCCGGGCGTTTGGTCCACTCTTTGTCCTTGATGACATCGGCAGGCATGGTTAGCACAACGCGGTCGTTTTCGATAAAGGCTATCGCACTGTACGGGATATAGCGGTTGGTCGGGAAAAAGAACCCTTTGTGAATTTCGAATGAGTCGGGATAAACGGCTGCCACATGGCCCACGTCGTGGTCATCTGAGGAATAGACGTGCATGCCTGTGTGAATATTGTCTTTCGTGTAGCTGCTCATCTTTGTCTCCCCTCTGCTGCTGAAGGTGCGGGGTAGTTCATCATTGTTCTTTCATACACCAGTTTCACGTGTCGTTTTCCGGGAAAGTTTCATCAAATAGACGCCTGTCATTTGACAGCAGACCTATACTGGCAGGTAGAAATATACATGGGCTTTGCCTGCATGGCGAAGTCTGCAATCCTGTGGTGGAAGAGGAAAAGTGGAAGATGATTGCTATTGCATCCCCTGTACTGGAGGCTGAGGAGAGACAGGCCGTTCTCGACGTGCTGGCCTCTGGCCAACTGGCGCAGGGCCATCGTGTTGCCACATTTGAGCAACGTTTTGCTGAGCTGTGCCAGGTGAAAGAGGCGGTCGCGGTTTCTTCGGGGACGGCGGCGCTACACCTGGCCTTGCTGGCGCACAATATTGGCCCTGGTGATGAGGTAATTACGACTCCTTTCAGTTTTGCCGCGACCGCTAACGCTATTCTGATGGCGGGCGCGACTCCGGTTTTTGTCGATATCGAAGCCGATACCTTTAACCTTGACCCGGCCCAGGTTGAGGCCGCGATTACCCCGCGCACAAAGGCCCTTTTACCGGTTCACCTCTACGGGCATCCAGCAGCGATGCGCCAGCTCAAATCACTGGCCGCGACCTATCGTCTCGCTCTCATCGAGGATGCCTGTCAGGCGCATGCGGCGAGCGTTGACGGCCAGATGGTGGGCAGCTTCGGCACCGGTTGCTTCTCATTTTATGCCACCAAGAACATGACAACGGGTGAAGGTGGGATGATTACCACCAGCGATGCGGCTCTTGCCGAGCGATTGCGGCTCCTGCGCAGTCACGGACAGCAGGAACGCTATCGCCACCTGACGCTGGGCTATAACCTGCGCATGACGGAGATGCAGGCCGCGCTGGGGCTGGCGCAACTGGACAAACTGCAACGCTTCACCCAAGAGCGCATCGCCAATGCGGCTGTTCTGACGGCAACACTGCACGAGGCGGTACAGACGCCGCTGGTGCGAGAGGGATGCCGCCATGTCTATCATCAATACACGATCCGCGTGCCGCAGAAGCGCGACGAGTGGGCGGCGAGACTGGGGGAGCGTGGTATTGGGACAGGCATCCATTATCCCCGGCCCATTCACCGGCAGCCGTTCTATCGCGAGCATCCTACCCTGTTTCGCATTGTCGGCGCGCACGATGGCCGCCTGCCTGTTGCCGAAAGGGCAGCGCAAGAGGCGCTGTCTCTTCCGGTTCACCCCGCTCTTAACGAGGATGATCTGGCAACGATTACGTCCGAGGTGCTGCGATTATGCGCGTAAAGGTTGCCGTTGTTGGCGCGGGTGCAATGGGCATGAATCACCTGCGTGTCTTGCGCGATTTCAATGAAGATGAGATAGAGCTTGTTGGAGTGGCTGATTCGCTTGACGCGAACTTGCAGCGGGCCGTGAACCGCTTCCACGTGGCCGGTTTCAGCGATTACCGGCAGATGGTGGAGCGGACCGCGCCCGATCTGGTCTCTGTTGTCGTCCCCACCTATCTGCATTTCGCGGTCGCATCTCACCTGCTGGATCGGGGGATCAACGTTTTGCTGGAAAAGCCGGTGACCAGTACGCCTGAAGAGGCGGCGGGGCTGATCCAGCTTGCCCGTTTGCGCGGCGTCAAGCTAGCAGTCGGGCATATTGAGCGTTTCAATCCGGCCATCATCGAGGTCAAACGGCACCTGGTGGCGGGCGAACTGGGGCAACTCTTCCATCTCCATGCCCGGCGGCTTGGCCCCTTCCCGCCGCGCATTCGTGACGTGGGTGTCACGCTCGACCTCGCCACGCACGATATCGATGTCATGCGTTACCTTGCCGATGCCGAGGTGACGCGCGTCTACGCCGAGACGCAGCAGCGCATCCACGCGACGCACGAGGATGCATTGCTCGGTATCCTGCATTTCGCCAACGGAGCAATGGGCATGCTCGATGTCAACTGGCTGACGCCGACGAAGGTGCGCGAACTGAGCGTGACAGGCGAGCGCGGTATGTACCTGATCAACTATCTGACCCAGGATGTCTATTTTTACGAAAATGATTATACCCCGACTTCGTGGGATACCCTGCGCACAATGGCGGGGGTGAGCGAGGGAACGATGACGCGGCTCAAGGTACAAAAGGCCGAGCCGCTGCGGCTGGAATACGAGGATGTGCTGGCGGCGATTCGCAACGATTGCGCGCCCAGAGTTTCGGGGGAAGATGGGCTGGCCGTTCTGCAGGTTGTGTGTCGGCTCAGCGAGACTGCTGCTCGTCGGGAAGCGGCGCAGGTACAGCAGGCTGTCGAAGTGAAGGTGGAATTGTAAAGATGCAGAATACTGTTTCTCGGGCCTTTGCCAATCCATCAACGGTCGCCGTCGTGGGATTGGGCAAGATCGGTCTGCCGCTGGCTATCCAGTACATCTGGCATGGCTGGCGCGTCATTGGCTGTGATATCAATGCCAGTGTGGTTGAGGCAATCAACGTGGGCATCTCCCACGTGCAGGAGGAACCGGAAGTGGTGACCATCGTCGCCGACGCGGTAGAGGAGGGCTGGCTGACTGCCACGACCGATACTCCTGAGGCGGTGCGGCAGGCGCACGTGGTGGTTGTGATTGTTCCGGTAGTCGTAGATGAGCAGCGCCGGGTGGATTTCCGCGCCATCGATGCCGCTACCGAAGCCATCGGACGCGGACTGCGAGCGGGGACGCTGGTGATCTATGAAACGACGCTGCCGGTGGGGACAACAGCCCGGCGCTTTGCGCGCATCCTCGAAGCGCATTCCGCCTTGACAGCCGGGCGCGACTTCCACCTTGCCTACAGTCCTGAGCGCGTCTCCTCCGGCTCCATTTTCCACGACCTGTCGGCCTATCCGAAAGTGGTGGGTGGCATCAACGAAGAGAGCCTGGCGGCGGCGGTCGCCTTCTACCAGTCTGTGCTGGATGCGAACATCATAGCCATGTCCTCGACCGAGGAGGCCGAATTTGTCAAGCTGATCGAAACGACGTACCGCGATGTCAATATTGCGCTGGCCAACGAGTTCGCCGGCTTTGCCGATACGCATGGCCTGGATGTCAGCGCCGCCATTCAAGCCGCCAACACGCAGCCTTATTCGCATATCCACACTCCCGGCGTCGGCGTCGGCGGCCATTGCATCCCCGTCTACCCCTACTTCCTCATATCCGGCGTAGAAGAGGCCGGGGAAAGGCGGTCTTCGCTCTTGCAGTTGCCGCGCCAGGCCCGCCAGATCAACGACAACATGGCCGCGTATGCCGTGCAGCGTATCGAATCTATCGCAGGCTCATTAACGGGTCAGGGTGTCCTGATTCTGGGCGTGGCTTATCGTGGCAATGTGCGTGAAGTCGCCTTCACCAGCGCGCGTCTGCTTCAGGAGGAGCTGGTAAAGCATGGCGCGGTCGTTTACGCGCATGATCCGCTGTTCACCGATGACGAACTGCGCGCTCTGGGCTACACGCCTCTTGCCGCCGATGATGAAACTGCTATCGGAGCGATAGTGCTTCAGGCCGACCACCGGGCCTATCAGGCCTTCGATTTCCGACGTTTCCCGCGCTGCCGGGTGCTGTTGGACGGACGCCGCGCGCTGGATCGTGCGAAGATCGAGGAGGCAGGGATGCATTACCTTGCGATAGGGGATGGTAACAGGCACAGATGGAAAGAACAGCAGGAGGAGCGTTCTCTTCTTGCTCCCGTGAAAAGTTTCATATAGTCATAGAAATACAGATTATGCGAGTAATATCGATTGTGGGGGCGCGCCCTCAGTTTATCAAGTTAGCGCCGGTGAGCAGGGCGCTGCGGGAGTATCACGAAGAGATTATCATACATACGGGTCAGCACTATAATTACGCCATGTCTGAGCAGTTCTTTCATGAGCTAGAGCTGCCAGAGCCGGATTATCACCTGAACTGTGGTTCCGGCTTGCATGGGGAGCAGACGGCGCGCATGCTGGAAGCGATTGAGCAGGTATTGCTCAGGGAACGACCAACGCTGGTGATGGTGTACGGAGACACCAACTCAACGCTGGCGGGCGCGCTGGCAGCCGCCAAACTGCACATTCCCATTGCCCACGTGGAGGCCGGCCTGCGCAGCTTCAACCGCGCCATGCCGGAAGAGATCAACCGCGTAGTCACGGACCATCTCTCTGAAAAGCTGTTTTGTCCGACGAAAGCGGCATGCCAGCACTTGCGCGCCGAAGGGATCACGCGGGGCGTCGAACTGGTGGGCGATGTTATGTATGACCTGTTACTCCAGGTGCAGCCGGTTGTCGAGCAGCGCGCGCGGGCGCTTTTGCCATCCCTGCACGTTGCTGAGCGTGGCTATGTGCTGGTCACGGTACATCGCCCGGTCAACACCGATGATATCGCAGCCATGCGGAACATTGCTGCTGCGCTGAACGCCGTGGAACTGCCCGTCATTTTTCCCCTGCACCCGCGCACCCGCGCCCGTATGGGGGATTACCGGCTTGCCTGGGGGGAGCATATTACCTTCATTGAGCCGGTGGGCTACCTCGATATGCTGGCGCTTGAACGCGGCGCCTCCCGTATTCTCACCGATTCTGGCGGAGTGCAGAAAGAAGCCTTTCTGCTCGGCGTCCCCTGTGTCACCATGCGCGAGGAGACGGAATGGGTCGAAACGGTCGAAGCAGGTTGGAACATCCTCGCGGGGAACCATCCCCAGGCCATCATTAACGCGCTCAGGCTCCCTGAGCCGCAGACGCCGCGTGGAACTCTCTATGGTGAAGGGGATGCCGCGCTGCGCATTGCTCGCAGTTTATAGCTTTTCGCTACCTGAATAGAAGGAACTGAAGGAGTAAAGGAATGCCTCATATACTTTTTATTTCAATGTATTATCCGCCGGAGAAAGCGGCAGCAGCTGTTTGTTTGAGTGAGACGGCGAAGCGTCTGGTACAACGGGGATATGAGGTAACGGTGCTAACCACCGTTCCCAATTATCCTACCGGCATAGTGCCGATGGAATATCGTGGGCATCTGATCCAGGAAGAGATGATTGATGGGGTACGTGTGATACGGACGTGGAGCTATGTCAGTCCGAATAAAGGCTTTCTGCGCAGGGTGCTGGCACAGTTTTCTTTCGGGTGCCTCGCGTCGTTGCTTGCCTACAAAAGGGTTGGACGACCAGATATCATCATTGTTGAGTCTCACCCGCTCTTCAATGCTATTGCTGGCCGTCTATTAGCCCGGAGTAAGCATTGCCCATTCATTTTTATGGTTTCAGATCTCTGGCCAGAATCTGCTATTCAACTTGGTATATTGCGTAATCCACTGCTAATATGGCTTTCTGAGCGTCTAGAATGGTCGACCTATCTGCAAGCCAGGCTGATATGGGCGGTGACTGCAGGGATTCAAAATAGACTTATCCAGCGGGGACTTTCTCCAGAACGGGTTTTTCTCCTGGAGAACGGTGTAGATACAGAGAAATTTCGTCCTCTATCTCGTGCGCAAGCTCGGACTCAACTAGGTTGGGATGATCGCTTTACTGTTGTCTACGCAGGTAATCATGGGCTGCTTTATGGTATGACGGCTGCGCTTGATGCGGCAGTGCAATTACAGGTATGCAACGATATTCACCTTATATTCATCGGTGATGGCGCGAGAAAGGCGGATATGGTAGCTTATGCAGAGAGAGAAAATCTGAAAAACGTCACGTTTCTCGAACCGGTTTCCTACGATCAGATGCCGCTGGTTTTCGCTGGCGCCGATGCCTGTCTGATTCCTCTGCGTAATATGCCATTTCTCGAAGGTACGTTGCCTTTGAAGATGTTTGAAATCATGGCCAGCGCACGCCCTATTCTTCTGGGAGCAGAGGGTGAAGCGCGTCGCATTGCCGAGCAGGAAGCTGGCGCGGCCATTTATGTAAAGCCGGAGAACGCTGACTCGCTTGTATCCTCGATTCTGTATCTCTATGAGCATCCAGAAATTGCGCAGATGCTGGGGCAGCGCGGGCGAGCTTTTGCAGAGACCCATTTTGATCGGAGCAGACTTATGGATATCCTGGAAGAGCGTCTTGCAGACGTGCTGGGGAAGGAGAAGATGATGTCGGTATCAGCCTCTGCTGTGCCTGTTCAGACCATCGCGGAGAGGGGTAAGTAACAACAAGTACTATCGGAAGCGGGAAATTTTTGATCGCTTCATATACTGGAAACAGAATGCTCCTCTAAGGAAGGTGCAGGTTGGGGAATGGAAGTTGGAGGTGTAAGGGAAGCAATGCGATCTGATCTTGAAAATGGCGAGCCAGGAGGGAAATCTCTCTCCATTGACAGAATCTGGCACGAGGGAATACCGCTTAGCAGTGGGCGTGCCACACAAGTAGCTGAGATGGCGGAGGATGTACAGACTCGCCATCGTTCTTCGGTAGAGTTGCTGTCGTCCAGGAAGCTTTCAGAGACGGGTATAGTACCCCGGCGTAGACCTTCTCCTACACGCTGGTCTCTGGTCTTGCTGCTTGGTGATACCCTGTTGATTCTGACTTTGCTCGTTCTGTTGCTCACATCGGCGCCATCTTTGCAGTTTGGATTGCACATATCGAGCGAGCAGTACGGAGACTGGAATGCAAAACTGATCTGGGGGTGTCTGGCGCTCGTCTCCTGGGGAATTGCATTGAGTCTGACGCGAGCGCAGGAGCTACCGTATGTAGCGAGCCGTCTCTGGGGACCGTTACGGATGTGGGGCGGGCTTGCGCTCATGGTGATCTTCTGGATGGGATGTACCTATCCATTCAGTGACGGTTGGACAAAGGTCTACGTTGTTTTGCTATTTCGCTTTATTGTGCTGGCAGCTCCACTCTCTGCCCTCTGGCGTCTCTCGTTCGCAGAGTTTCTGAACCTGCCTCGTTTTCGCCGTAGAGCGGTTATTGTCGGAGCGAACCCTGCCCGGGAAGGTATCTGCCGGGAGATTTATGCTGTGAAGCGTCCTATGCTCAATGTGGTGGGCTATATCAGCGAAGGCGAGAACGAGGGGGACACACTGGAGAATGGTTTGCCCCGGCTGGGGGATAAAGAGATGTTGCGCTACCTTGCCCGGCAAGGTCTCATAGATACTATCATTATGGCGATAGACCACCGGAGCGAACTTTTTACGGTAGCCCTTGAGACGATGCAGTATGGTATCTCCATTGTACCGCTATCGGTGATGTATGAGCGTGCAAATGGCAAGGTTCCGGTAGAGCATGTGGGCGATCAATGGTATGTGGCCCTGGGACCAGAGAGGCATGTTTCCTTGCCCTATTTGTTCTGGAATAAGGCTATCGATCTTATCTCTGGCCTCTGTGGCGTGATTGTCCTGCTACTGGTGTTACCCATTCTCGCGCCATTAATTTATCTTGACTCTCCTGGCCCGCTTTTTTATGTGCAAGAGCGTATTGGATACCAGGGGAAAATCTTTCGTATGGTGAAGTTCCGTTCTATGCGCACCGATGCCGAGGAGCCGGGGCGCCCGCTATGGGCAATTCAAAATGACGAACGGGTGACGCGGGTAGGCCGTTTCTTACGTGCGACTCATCTTGATGAATTACCACAGGTGATCAATATTTTGCGAGGAGAGATGAGTCTGGTGGGGCCACGGCCTGAGCGAGAGGCTTTCGTGGTAGAGCTGGAGCAATCCATCCCATTTTATCGGTGCCGCCTGTCCGCGAAACCCGGGCTGACGGGGTGGGCGCAGGTGAAATATCCCTACGGGAGTACGCACCGTGCTGCGCTAGAGAAATTGCAATACGATCTCTACTATATAAAGCATCGCTCATGTGCGCTCGATGTCTTTATCATGATAAAGACGGCAGCAGAGATGTTGCTTTGTCGTGGCCGCTAGGGGCGGTAGCGGAATTGGTTGTGCGGAAGGGGAAGGAAAATATGACTTTTGAACAATTCTGGGTAATCCTGACGAAACAGTGGAAACTGGTGGTCATCTGTTTTGTGGTGGTGGGGTTGGGAACGCTGATCGTCAGTAAGCTGATGACCCCGATGTATCAATCGACGGCGATTGTGCAGGTTGAGATTCATTCTTCTCAAAATAATACCAGCGCGGATTATAACAGCCTGCTGGCGAGCGATCAGCTGGTGCAGACGGAGGCGCAGCTTGCGATCAGTCAGCCGGTGCTGCAAGCGGTGGTTGCACACTACCCCGATATGACCGTCGAGGCGCTGGCCGACAATACCACCGCTTCACCCCAGGCAAGCACGCAACTTTTTGGCATCTCGGTGCTGGACCCGTCCCCGGCGCGAGCCGCCGACCTGGCCAATGCGATTGCCACGACGCTTATCGCCCAGCAGGCACAGGTAATTCAGCAGGAGAACAGCCAGGCCCAGCAACAGATACAGCAGGAGCTAAACAATACGCAGAAGCAGATAGAGACGGTCAACAGCCAGCTCAGCGCGCTAAAAGCAGCGGGTGGGAATATCGGCAAGATTGCGGCGCTCCAGGTGCAATTGAACGGTTTGCAGAGCCACTATGATCAGTGGCAGAATGCCCTGGCGCAGCTGGAACTGGCGCAGGCGCAGACCGGCAACTTCCTGCGCATTGCGCAGCCCGCGCAGCCTGCGCTCCGACCGGCGCGTCCCAATGTTCTCCTGAATACGGCAGTAGGCTTTATGGCCGGTTTGTTCCTGGGTATGCTGCTGGCGGTACTGTATGAACAACTGGATACGCGCGTGCATACGGCGGAGCAATTAACCGAACTTTCAGGCTGGACGGTGCTTGGCACAATCTGGCGCGCCCGCTCTTCACAGCAAGAGGAGATCATCAATCCACAGGGGCATGACGTAAATATCGAGTCCTACCGTATTTTGCGCACAAACGTGGGCTTCTCTGCCGTCGATAAATCGCTGCAAACGCTGGTTGTGACCAGCGCCATGCCCGGCGATGGCAAGAGTACGGTGGCTGCCAACCTGGCAATTTTCATGGCGAAGGCCGGAAAAAATACCCTGTTGATCGATGCGGACCTGCGCCGCCCGACGCTGCACGCGAAGTTCCAGCTTCCACCTGACAGGATGGGGTTGAGTAACGCTATCCTGGCGCTGGGGATGTCATCCACAGGGCAATCGGGGACAGGTGAGCGTATCATTCCCCCTTCCGGGCATCCCTTTGCTCCTCAGCCCACTACAACTCCTTTTTCGATTGAGCCATTTATTCACCCGGTGGGCATTCCAAACTTGCGCGTCATGCCTTCTGGCCCGCTACCGCCTAATCCATCGGAACTGCTCGAATCGAAGGCGATGAAGCGGCTCTTGCAGATGCTGGCAACCTGTGGGGCAGAGATCGTGATTTTTGATGTGCCTCCTATTCGCGGCCTCTCGGATACCAGTATTCTTGCTTCAAAAGTGGATGGCACGCTTATCGTAGTGGATGTGACTCGCTCGAATAAGGGCCATCTCCGGCAGATGAAAACGCAGCTGGAGCAGGTTGGCGCGCGCGTTGTGGGTTGTGTCATCAACAAGCAGCGTCGCAGCCGCCAGGATACCTCGTACTCATACTATTACTACTATCGCCACCACGATCACGATCAGCATACAGAGGGGGGTCAGGGCGAGAAGGCGCGCCATGTGCCTGCTCCTGCGACGCCGGAGCCTGTTCCCATGCCCACAAAGGGCCGTTCGAGCCAGTTCTAGTCGGAGAAGATGGAGAAAAATACGAGCTTATGTGGCAAAGGGTAACAGCGGAAGTTGCGCATCAGAAAGATAGCACTCGTATCCAACGGGTGAAGCGTGTCAGAAAGAGCAGGAGGAACAGGAAAAAGGTTCTTTTGCTGGTTCTCTGTGTCCTGTTTTTGCTGGCGGGAGGTGCTACAACGCTTTCTCTCTTTCTCTATCAAACGGGTAGTTCCATCTACAATCGCTCTCAGCAACAGGCGAAAGACGGAGTGCAGCAACTGCGGGTGGCCGAGCAGTCTCTGCTGGCATTGCAGCACAACCCGTTTGACGTGCAGGCCATCAGGCAGGCGCGGCAGGCGTTCGTGAGAGCGGAGAATGATTTCGCACAGTTGCAGGTGACGATGCAAAGCGTTCCCGGCATCAGTACGCTGCTGCCGGTATATGGCTCGCGCATTGCCGCCGCCTTCCATCTCGTACCGCTCGCGTTGGCAGCGGCCCAGGCAGGCATTGCTGCCTGCGATGTGCTGGATGTCCTGATAGCGCGCTTCCACGATCCTCTCAACACGCATCAGGGGGGCCTGACGATGGCGGATTTCGCCGCCATCGATACGCAGGCTGCGAAGATCAAGGCCGCGTTCGCCATCATCGAGCGTGAGGCGGGCCAGCTTCAGCCGGGCGAGCTGCAGTTTGAGCCGGGCCTGAGTCAAGAGGTCGCGGCCCTGCAACGCAATCTTCCGACCATCAAAGCCTGGGTAGAGGCGATTTCGCAGCTTCTGCCCGCTCTGCCGACGCTGCTGGGCGTCTCTCAGCCGACCAATTATTTGATTGAAGTTCTCGATTCAACGGAACTGCGTCCGGGTGGAGGTTTCGTCGGCAATTATGGCATTGCGACGCTGGCCGGTGGTCGTCTGCAGACGGCGCACATTACCGATGTCGATCTGCTCGATTATCCGTTCTCCGCTTCCGGCAAGGCAATCGCTTTTCCGGTACAGTACCAGTGGTTCGCGCATGCCCTTGCCCTGAAAAAGTGGAGCCTGCGCGATTCGGACCTGGACGCGGATTTTCCGACGGATGCGCGCTATGCCGAGCAGAACTACCATATCGAGGGTGGCACCGCAGCTTTACAGGGCGTCGTGGCGATCACCCCCATGCTTATCGAGCAGATCATGACCGTAACAGGGCCAATTTCTGTTCCTGAGTATAATGAAGTTGTGACGGCCAGCAACCTGGTTGCTCGCATTCATTTCCACCAGCTTGGCGGGCGCGCAGCCGGTGAGGGCAGCGACAGAATAGCGTCGCCCGACGGTCATTCATCGCTGCGCAAGCGGTTCACCGAACTGCTGGCGGAGCATCTTCTGGCACGGGTGCGCCAGTTATCATTATCGCAGCAATTCAAATTGTTGCAGATCGTCTGGCAGGCGGTTCGCACGAAAGATATCCAGCTCTACTTCAATCAGCGTGGCGCCGAACAGGCCCTGCATCAGCTACAATTGGACGCGGCCATCCAGCCGACACCCGCCGACGGTTTCATGGTGGTCGATGCCAATGTGTACCCCAGCAAGGCCAACAGTTTCATTGTCAACACGCTGCATGACGAGGTGACGATCGACGCGGCAGGCAACGCGCTGCATCACACGACGCTGAGCTACGCCTGGATACTGCCGGGTCAGAACTATGGCTCGCCTGTCTATGGCGACTACGTCCGCGTCTATCTGCCACAGGGCAGCGTCATGCAGAGCCAGCAGGGCTGGACGCCGCAGGGGAAGAGCGAAGCCTTTGCGCACACGGTGTGGGCCGGTTTGATCTCGCTGCGCTACGGCCAGACGCGGACGGTGACATTGACATGGATCAGGCCGCATGCAGCGACACGGCAGGGGAGCGGCTGGCGCTATCAGGACTTCATCCAGCATCAGGCCGGGACACGCTGGCAGGTTCATTTGCATATCACGCTGCCAGCCTGCGCGACGGTGCTGGATAAACAGGGCGGGCTAACAGCCGACGGCGCGCGCACGATGACACTGAACAGGGTAATGGATGAGGATTTCAGCATAGGAGTTGATTACTCCTGCTGAGAGGTGGCCACGCACAGGCTGGCAGGCTGGTGAGGACGAAGATGATTGACACACACGTACATATTTTGCCGGGCGTGGACGATGGACCGGAGACGATGGAAGAGACCATTGCGTTAGCCACAGTGCTGGTGCAGGAAGGGGTTCGTGCTGCCATTGCGACCCCGCACTATAACGACGAATATCCACGCTATCCAGCGGCGGAGATACAGGCGCGGGTCTACGAAGTGCAGCAGGTGCTGGAGCGTCGTGGTATTCCCCTGCGGCTCTTTCCAGGCCACGAGGTGCTGATTAAGCCAGGACTGGTTGAGGACATTCAGAGCGGGCGAGTTGCCACCCTCAACGGCAGTCGCTACCTGCTGCTGGAAATGTGGTCCACGAGCTGGCTGCCGGAAACGGAGCGCGTCATCTTTGAGCTGCGGGCGGCAGGCATCGTCCCCGTCCTCGCCCACGTCGAACGCTACCAGGCGATCCAGCGCGACCCACAGAAGCTGGCCTCATTACTTTCACAGGGCGTGCTGGCGCAGATCACCGCAGGCAGTCTGGTGGGCATGCAGGGCAGAACGGCCCAACGCAGCGCGGAAACCTTACTGAAGAAGGGACTGATTCACTGTCTTGGTTCAGATGCTCACGGCCTGCACAAACGCCCCCCTGCCGTTGCTCAAGGCTTGCAGGCCGCTGCAAAGCTGCTCCCTCAACAGCGCCTCCATCAATTAAGCGAACTATGGCCGCGAGTGATTGTGAGCAACGCACCAGAGGTATATGGTCCGGCCTCTCTATAGGAGTGATGGGAAGATAGGAGGGAAGAACAATGGAAAGCAAACTATCTGGTCAGGGGAAAGGCCCGGAAAAGCTGGCGTCATTCTTGCCGTCTTTGCCGTTTCCTCTGATTGCTGTGCTGGTTGCAGCGCCGCTCACAATAGCACTGATTATGCTAAACATCCGTGTCGGGGCAAATCATATTCCATCTGGTTTCCTGCTGCTCGGTATTTTGATTATGGCCACCATTCTAAGCCTCCGTCAGGATGATCTTGCAGGCGCAATTGTGATTGCCACAAGTCTTTGCCTTGACTGGTACCTGGGAACCTATGTTATAGCGTTAGGTATGGCGGTGGTGCTGCTTATCCTCTTTTTTCTGTTTCGCTCTCCCCGGCATCCCTGGTTGAAACCTCGTCCCTTTGGACTATGGATTCTCTTTCTTTTGCTCACCATTGTTCCTGCTATCACCCCTGTGATTCAAGGGAATACTTCCGCTTATGATACTGTATACTACTATCCTGATGTCATTCTGGCCTCCTTCTTGATGTACTGGCTGGGAAACGTAATCGTCCGCGATATAAATAGCGTGAGGCGCTTTCTCCAACTCATTGCAGTATTTGGCACATTTGTTGCTGTACACATTATTCTTGAGGAGATTACCGGAAATTTACTATTTGCAACGGCGAACGTTCAGCTTTTTCTCTCAAGCAAATCTAACTACCAATTAATTGCTGGTTCCAGTATCGCTCGCCTCGGCTCGTTTTTTGTGCAGCCAGATGCCAGCAGTGCCTTTTTAGCCATGTTGCTCTTTGTTCCTCTGGGGCTTTTCGTCGAGAGTTCTTCCTTCTGGAAAAAGACGCTTTTCCTCACAGAAGTGCTGCTCATGGTGATTGCCTTGCTTTTCACGTATGGGGCGGCGGCGTGGATATGTGCCTGCCTGGGTCTGGTTGTCTTCGTTCTGCTGGTTGGTTCCCTGCGCTATAAGCTGCAAATGGGCTTCTGCGTCCTGATCGCGGTGACAATATTGTTGCTGGGCTTTTCGTTGCAACTCGGCTTGCTTGTCAATCACGCGACGGCAGCGAATGAATTGCTCTTGCGTGAAGGGCTATGGCAGACAGCGATGCGGGTGATTCAGGCGTTTCCTCTTACTGGTGTTGGTTTGAGCCGTGTTGGTTATTTATCAATTTCTGATCAATATCGTGTAGCGGCGGAATACACCCTTGAAAATAACCCGCATAACGCCTACCTGGAACTGGGAGCGATGGCAGGACTGCCGGTGCTGCTGGTCTTTCTTGCGTTGCTCGCATTCGCCCTGTGGCAGGCCTTGCGCAACTGGTATCGCCTCGATGGAAGAACGCGCGCGCTCTTCGGCGGTGGTATTGCTGCTGTTTTTACACTTTGCATCAACAATCTGAGTTTTGGCCTGTGGACACTACCACCTATGACCGTTCTTGGCTGGATGCTGCTCGGTGTGATGTCCTCTCCTTTACCTGTCGCGGGGATGAATCGGCGGATGGAAAAATAGCAAGCGCAGTAATCTGGCGGATTGGAGGAAGATACTACCTGTGTATAAACATACTTATGCAATCAATCAAGCAACGCGCCCGGTAAACATGAGCGGCGATTTGTGGTCATATCCTGTCGACGTAGAGGCTTTACTTTCTGCGGAGCCATTCTCTCTCAATGATTATGAGGTGCCATTGCGGAGGGATGCGAGCGTCTATCACCCGGTGCTGATTGCGCAGTACGGGCTTGTTAGCTGGAACCGTTATCTGGCAGACAGAGATGAATGCTGGCGAGAAGCTTTCTTGCAACAGGCCCGCTGGCTTATCGAGCATGAGGTTCGTATCGGTGACGATGCTGGCGGGTGGCCAGTTCGTTTGCTTCATACAGAGGATGGGAATGCCTGCTGCCTGTCGTGTGTTGCGCAGGGGAACGGGCTTTCTGTGCTTGTCAGAGCATATCAACTCACACATGAAGAACTGTTCCTTGAAGTCGCGCGGCGTGTTGTGCGCACTTTCGAGCGCGATATCCTTGATGGTGGCGTTTGCTCGCCCGTTGGGGAGACTGGCATTTTTTTTGAAGAGGTGGCGATTTATCCGGCAGCGCATCATCTCGGCGGTTTTATGTTTGCCCTCTTTGCCCTCTATGACTACGTCGCGTTTACCGGCGACCTTGCAATAGAAAAGACTATTGAACAAAGTCTTTCGGCAATGCACGTGCTGATAGATGAATTTGATACGGGATACTGGATAAAAACAAGTCTGCTGCGAGGACAGCTTGCATCACCTGCTGAACTGGCATTGCACATTACGTTGCTGGAGGCGCTGGCTGGCTATTCTGGTTGCGAGCATTGTTTCGCGCTCTCGCGACGATGGAAGGGATATGAGAATCATAGAGGGACACGGCTGCGTTATGTCCTCGCTCGCCAGCGCAACAGGTTTGTTGGGTGGTTGTTGAAGGGGATACGCAAACGGCTTTTTCCAGAGGATAGCGCCGGTATAACATCTCCAACGCGCCTCTGCATCCCGATCACGGCTTTTCCTGTCGCCGGTGGTATGCGTACCGTTCTGACAACTATTGCACAGGTGACGACTGATATATGGCAAACCGAATATCTGACGCAGCATGTTGGGGAAAACCGGGATGGATATGTAATTCACTGCTTTGGTTCAGCCCAGGCGTCCCCCAGATACTTCCCCTCTGTCTGGCTCTATAGCCTCAGTGGATTGTGGAAGCTGTTCTCATTACTGCGGGCTGGTCATCGCTATGATGTTATTATGCCACAGGATAGCATATTCACTGCGGTCTTTGCCGCGCTGGTTGGCCGATTAGCGGGCATACGGGTCGTCTGCATCGATCATGGCAATATAACAGCGTTCACCAATCCTATCTATCGCGACGAGCGTCTGGGCGCTATAGCGACGCATTCTTTCGTGCGCCGTCTGATTGAGCGTTTTCTGCTCCGGTGTTACTGGCCTTCTCTGCATCTACAGGCATGGTTAGCGGCGCAGATGGTAGATCATTACTTCATGCCTGGCGTCGTGGGCGATGAAATGGAAGCTGCGTGCAGGTGGCTGGGCGTGCGCCAGAGTTGCATTACCCATTTCGCGAATATGATAGATATAGACCGCCATGCCCCTCTTGATACGGCAACGCAAGCGGCGACGCGCGAACGCTATGGCTTGCCTGCCGATGCGCTTGTGGTAAGTATCATTGGCAGGTTGGCGATTGAGAAGGGGCTGGAAGTCGCATTTGAAGCGATTAGCCAGGCGCTTACTGAGGCATCGCCAGATATTCGTGAGCGAGTGCGTGTTGTTATTGCAGGCGATGGGCCGCTACGTGGGGCGGTCGAGGAGGATGTGCGCAGGCGCGGATTGGAGAATATTTGCCTGCTGCCAGGCGCTCTCTCCCCCTCTGAAGTCATTACACTGCTTGGTATCACTGATATTTTTCTCTACACAGGGAAAAGAGGCGCAGGATATCCTATGGCAGTTCTGGAAGCGATGGCTTCCGGCTGCGCGGTAATTGCTTCCACAACCCACGTGGTGAATGTTCGTATGCTGGCCGATGGGCGTGGTATCGGGGTGCCTGTAGGTGATGCTGGAGAGACATACCACGCCCTATTGCACCTCCTCAGTAATCCTGCCTTGCGCCGCGAATCAGGTGAACGAGCAAGAGCGTATGTGACGGAGCAGCACAGTCCCCGGATGCTGAAACGGGCGGTAATGCGTGTGGTTGGCTGGTCGGCGCTGGAGCAGATGCTGCATACATACGACGGAGCCATAGTAGTGGGCGCCAGGGAAAGTGAGTAAAAAATGGTCCTATCATCGCCAGAGGAAGCAAGAGGGTATCAAGACGGGGAAGGGGCAGGAGAGCGATTGCAGAAATATACGCTCCTGTTTCTTGAAGAACACAGGCATCATGGGTCCGGGCAGGATGGAGAAGAGGACGAGGCTACGATGGTGTTACCGGTCATAGACAGAAAGCCTTCTCCAGGGGAGCAGAAGCCTTTTATTAGCAAGTACAAATCTCCTCTCGATTTTTACTATCCATTGGTAGATGGAATATTGCTTGAAGAGCAGGCAACGTGGATTATCCCCGCTATACAGGCTCCGCACGCGGTAAGGAGCGAGGCTGATGGGGCATCGGCGCAGAGCTATACAGCCCAGTTGCGTAACCTGCTCAAGAGTTCGGGGATCTACGCGCTGGCTTCCTTTGCCGCTCCGCTTGTATCGCTGATCCTCTCACCATATTTAACGCGCCATCTCACACACACCGATTATGGCATCCTGACGGTGCTGACGACCGCTATAGCTTTGCTGGCCGGTCTCACCCAGCTTGGCCTCGGTTCGGCGTTTTTTCGCCTGTATAATTATGATTACGAGTCTCCACAGGATCGTCGCGGCGTGCTTGCAGCAGTTGTCATGTTACTGCTCAGTAGTTCAACTCCTATGGTCGTCATCATACTACTGGCTGCTCCTTTTCTTTCGGCATCGCTGCTCAATGATGCGTCGCTTGCCTCGCTTGTGCGCCTTGCCGTCTTGGTGGTCTTAATCCAGAATCTCACCGTGCCGGGCTTCGCGTGGATGCGGGCAGAGAATCGGGCGGTGTTTTTTACCCTGCTGTCTCTTGCGAATCTGCTGATCACATTGTGCGCGACGCTGTTGCTGGTGGGAGAGCTAAAGATGGGCGTTGCCGGTGCATTGATCGCTACGGGCGCTGGCTATGCCAGCGTTGTAATCTGCACGCTGCCGCTCATTATTCGACACGTGGGCCTGCACTGCCGGTTCGATATCGCCTGGGGATTGCTCTCCTTTGGTTTGCCCAACGTCTCTAACTTTGTTTCGGTCTGGGTTTTGCAACTTGCGGACAGATTTCTACTCGCTCGCATGGGTTCTTTCACCATGACGGCGACATACTCGGTGGCCTACACGCTGGGTGGAGTGCTGGGCGTGGTGGTACTGGCCCCATTTCAACTGGCCTGGCCTTCGGCTTTATTTAGCATTGCCAGGAGAAAGGACGCCGCTCGTATCTTCTCCCTGGTTTTTCGCTGGTACAGGCTGGTCTTGCTACTGGCGGCCTATGCCCTGGCTTTGCTGGCGACTGCGGTACTGAGACTATTTTTCCCGCCTTCCTATGGAGTTGCTGCCGCTATCATCCCTGTGATTACATTGTCTACGCTCTGTTATGGCCTGTATAATTTCCTGACGCTTGGCATTGGTATTCGCCGGAAAACCTGGTTTGCGGTTATTTTTACCGGTAGCTCGGCCCTGCTCAATGTTGCCCTCAATCTTGTCCTTATCCCGCAAGCTGGCTCGATGGGCGCTGCTTTAGCAACGCTGTTCGCATATGTATTCCTGGCCTGCATAGCCTATATTGTCAACCAGCGCATCTACCCTGTCGATTTTGAGATTGGTCTGTTTCTTATAGCGTTGCTGGTGGGTATTGTCCTGTATACGGCAGGTGAGTTTCTGGCGCAGGGAAAATCGCTAGTAGTTGGTTGGAGCATACAGGCCGGGTTGCTCTGTCTCTTTGCCTGTTTGCTCGCTCTTGCCGGTAAGTCCGGCTGGAAGGCGAATACAATCTCGTCTCTACTGGGAAGGAAGTTTTCTGCATGAATGCTCTCTCACAATGCACTGTTTCTCGCGTCAAGGAACACACGCAATCACAGACTCCCCACCATATATGTATGCATGTGCTGGGGTCTGCTCGCACCGATGTGCGTGTCATGCGCGAAGCTACCGCCCTGGCGCAGGCCGGATATGCGGTCTCTATCATTGATCTTGAGACGGCGCGTGATCGACCCGTCGAGGAGCGCATTGCTGGCGTTGTCTTGAAGCATGTTATGACGCCTCGTGCGTTTAGCTCAATACGCTTTAAGCCCCTGCTCCTGCTCCAGGCTGCTCAATCACTTCTTCGTAGCGCATTGCGACTTATACAGCTTTCCGCTGATGTCTACCATGCGCATGATACCACTGCACTGCCTGCATGTGCACTCGCTGCTTTTGTACGCCGCAAGCCGCTGATCTTTGACGCGCATGAATTGCCGCTATCCGAAGAAGTATATGGTGGGCGCTGGCGTGGGTTGATTACTCTGTTTTCCTGGCTCCTTGCGCTTCTGGTGCCGCGTTGCGCCGGGGTCATCACCGTTTCCTCTCCCATCGCAGAGGAAATACGCAGGCGGTATTCCCGTTCTCATGTCTCCCTGATTCGCAATATTCCTCTCTACGAACAGGTTCCCCGAAGTCAGCGATTACGCCAGCATCTCGAACTATGCCAGGACGCGCGTATTGCGCTCTATCAAGGCGCTTTCCAAGCGAACCGGGGCCTGGATAGATTAATTCGGGCGGCCGCTTTCCTGGAGCAAAATAATGTGATTGTACTTATGGGTCCAGATACGCAAGACTTTCGTTCTCAATTTGAGTCGCTTATTGTTAGCGAGGGAGTGGCCGATCGCGTCAAAATACTGCCTGCCGTTCCTTATGAAGAGTTGCTGGATTGGACTGCATCGGCGGATATTGGCCTGATTGTCTACAGACCTGAGCATTCGCAGAATGTTCAGATGTGTTTGCCGAACAAGCTTTTTGAATACCTGATGGCAGGTTTGCCCATCCTTGCGTCACGGCTGGACGCGGTCTCGGATATTATTGCCACATACGATGTTGGACAGATTGTACCTGCGCTCACTGAGGAAGCTATTGGTACAGCTATCAATGCAATGTTAGCCGATCACGTTGCACTTGCCCGTATGCGCTGCAATGCGCTGGAAGCGGCGCGGGAGACGCTGTGCTGGGAGAAGGAGAGTCAGCAACTCCTTTGCCTGTATCAGAGAGTCCTGAAATTCGAGTGAGTGAAAGGCATTAAATGGGATGACTACCAGGGATCTCGCCTGTGTGGCAGTGTTTTCTCTCATGGCAGCGAATACATATAGATGTATGAGCCAGAAGAGAAGTACAGCCGGTCTCCAGTGACGCGGTTGGGGACGAAGGCAAAGCCGCCGGTAATGCTCACCGGAGACGGATAGATGGTCAATTTGTTCGTTGTTGTGTTGATGGTATAGACACCGGTAGTTGACAGACCCCAGAGGCTTCCTTGAGAGCCGATGGCTATGTTATTGAGGATGGGATACACGTATGAACCGGAAGGGAGCATGCCGATAATCGTCACGTTGTGCGTGGTTGGATTAAAGGTAAACAGGGTTGAATTCGCAAATCCATATACCAGCCCGTTTGGAGCGGTGATCAGGTTTGATATGTAAGTGGCTCCCGCGACCGGAATGGTCTGGTAGAGCTTTGTATGCGTCGCCGGATTCCAGACAAAGAGGGCTGCATTACTTTGTGTAGGGGTGCTGCCGCTTCCCCCGTATATGGTGGTGCCGCCGATAACCTGTCCGTTGGCCAGAGTGAGCGAATAGAGGCTCTGGTCAGTGACGATACCGGTGAATTGCTGAATGGTATTCGTGCCGGGATTCATGTTACCAGCGGCCCGCCGAGCTTTCCGTAGCCGGGAATAGCCCCGATATAGATGGTATTGCTGTTCGGGTCGCGCATCATAGCGGCAGGTCGCCAATCTGAATAGACGTAGGCATGGTTATAGGTCGGGTTGATGCCCCCACCGCCAAACGGCTGTGCCGGGTTGAAGGCGGCTAGAGGGTAGGTATATGCATAGCCTGCCATGTAGAGAGTGGTTGTATCCTTCCCAAACGAATAGATTTCTCCATACGGTGATAACCCCAGATTCTTGACGGAAGGCGATGTTGTGGAGGCAATATTCACGTTAAACAGGTACGCGGGAAGTACGCTACTCCCATAGATGTTCCCATCAGGTCCGAGCGCCATGCGGAATATATCCACTCCCTTCCCGCTATAGTTGAAGGTGTGAGTTACGACCTGTCCATTGGGCTGGTAGACGGTAATCTGATTTCCTGATACGTTGACTCGGCTCCCGTCTCTGAGCGTTGCCGTTGGTTTGGTCGGTGGAAGAGAAGATGTCGAGATAGCCGTGGCTTTGCCGCCCGACAACATGTATGCTGTGCCATCCGGGAGCTGCGCATAAATGTTGTTATTATTGCCCATGTAGACATATGCGAACCCCGCCTGATTGTAGGGGAGAATTGCTTGATGCTGGTCTGTCGCGATATTGTAGACGACAATAGTAGATTTTGCGCTGCCGATGGCAATGTAGAGGTAGCCGTCGGTGCTGGCAACAATAAAACGAGCATATTGCTGCGTGGGATCCATGCGCCCGGGATTGCTTCCTTTATGCGTTACCGGGTCAAGTTGTACCAGTTCGGCGTCTGGATAGGTCACGCCATAGATTTTGTTATTCGCTCCCAGCGTGGCGGCCCAGATGTATTGCTTGGTCGAACTCGGCTGGCCGAGATCAAGCATACTGTTCGTTTTCGGGTTATACTCGACCCAGTGGGCATGGGGCAGCGTCCCCAGGTGGATGTTGCCATCTGGCCCTGTGACTTCCGCCTGGGCGCCCCATTCATTTTGATTGAATCGGGCCGGTATGAACGCTGAAATTCCCTCTGTAGGGATCAACCGGGACCAGATCGAACGTGCCATTGTAGTATTTATAGCTGACATATACCATCTGGCTCGTTCCGGTGCTATCCGGCCCAACTGCCCAGTTGACGACCTGGCCCAATCCTATGAATTGCCCTATTTTACTACAGGTGTTTCCCACGCTTTGCCTGGTCGGTATCTCTTGCCGGTACCCCATCAATAGTTGGGAAAGTATCACTATGAAGATAAGGAAAGAAAATCGTTTGGTGCAGGTTATCGCCGCCATGTACGTTTCCTCTGATAGAAAAGACTCAAACTGGTTCCTCGCGAAACTCTCACTGTGCTAAGCGTACTTAATACCGGTTGTTTGTCTGATAGGGAAGGCGTTGAGATACGAGTGCAAATACATCAACCCGGTTGAGGTTTTTGCATGATAGCGGGATGTTATGCATGGAAACGATGGTGCGCGCAAAAAAGGTGAGAAAAAACGGCTTGACTCTTTCTTCCTTGCAAGGTATACTCTGCTTACAGAAGAATAGAAGACGCGATGCGAGTGGAGTAGAGGGATGCGGTCTGCCAGAGAGTGGAGGTCACCGGGTGCGAGCCTCCTTCGGATACGGCCCTTGAACGTGACTCGCTAGTCGAATACTTGAGGCGATATGGCAGCATATCGCGGTAGGGTGTTCCGGGCGCGCCCGTTATCGCGGCGAAGAGGATAATTGGCCTGAATCTGGTTGGGTGGGCCGATTGTCGAAACAAGGTGGTACCACGAGCGCGCTGCCCTCGTCCTTGCGAGGTGGCAGCGTTTTTTCGTATGCACAAAGGAGTACCATACCATGTTGCCCAACCGTTATGATTTCCGTGAGGCGGAGCCACGCCTGGCTCGTCTCTGGGCCGAGGCCGATCTGTATGCCTTTGACCCGCACGGCTCCGGCCCGCTCTTTACCATTGACACGCCGCCGCCAACGGTTTCTGGCGAGTTGCACATCGGCCACTGCTATTCCTACACGCAGGCCGATATCATTGCCCGCTATCGGCGCATGCGGGGCGAGCGTGTCTTCTACCCGATGGGCTTTGATGATAACGGTTTGCCCACCGAGCGTTTCGCCGAAAAGCAGCTTGGACGCAAGGCGAACGAGATGGAGCATGAAGCCTTTATCGCCGCCTGCCGCAGGCTCACGCGGGAGGTCGAAGATCGCTTCGAGGCCCTCTGGCGGCGGCTCGGTCTGAGCGTTGATTGGCGCTATCGCTACACGACGATTTCGCCGCAGGCACAGAAGACGTCGCAGTGGTCGTTCATCCAGTTGTATCGGTCTGGTCGCGCCTACACCCGGCTCGCGCCGACGCTCTGGTGTCCCGAATGCCAGACGGCCATCGCGCAGGCCGAGGTTGATGACACGACGCTGCCGACGCTGTTCACTACGCTGGCCTTTCGCTTGCCCGATGGGAGCATGCTACCCATCGCCACGACGCGCCCCGAATTGCTGCCTGCCTGCGTCGCCATCTTCGTCCATCCCGCCGATGCGCGCTATGCGGCCCTGATCGGCTCGACGGCCAGGATCGAGAGTGATGCCTTTGCCGACAGGCCGCTCATCGAGGTTCCTATTCTGACGGACGAACTGGCCGATCCGACGAAGGGTAGCGGGGCCGTCATGTGCTGCACCTTCGGCGATTCGACCGATGTTCGCTGGTGGCGCACGCATGATCTGCCCTTACGTGCCGCCATTGATCGCGCCGGGTGCATGACGGCCCTGGTCGGCCCGCTTGCCGGTTTGCCGACGGCGGATGCTCGCCAGCGTATCCTTGAACTACTGGCAGAGCATGGACAAATTCTGGGGCAGGAGACGATTGAGCATACCATCGGCGTGCATGAACGCTGCGGCACCCCTGTCGAGTACCTGCACACGCGCCAGTGGTTCATTCGCATTCTCGATCAGAAGGAACGTCTGCTGGAGGCCGGGCGCAGGATTGCCTGGCATCCTGAACACATGCTGGCGCGCTACGAACGCTGGGTTGAGAACCTGCAATGGGACTGGTGCATCTCGCGCCAACGCTACTTTGGCGTTCCCTTCCCGGCCTGGACGTGCAAAGCCTGCGGCAAGCTGAAACTGGCTGCCTTCGAGCAGTTGCCTGTCGACCCACGGATAAGTTCTCCGCCGGAACCATGCGAGTGTGGCGGTAGCGAATTTGAGCCGGAGACGGATGTTATGGACACCTGGGCCACCTCGTCTTGCTCGCCACAGATTATCGGACGCTGGACGGATGACCCGGCCAGGTTCGCGCAGCACTTCCCGGCCAGCCTGCGACCCCAGGCGCACGATATCATTCGCACGTGGGCCTTCTACACCATCGTCAAGTCGCTCTATCACCAGGGCGACATTCCCTGGCGCGAGACGATGATCTCCGGCCATGGCCTTTCGGCAGAGCGGCGCAAAATCTCCAAGTCGAAGAGCCATCAGGAGATTTCGCCGGTTGAGGCGATTGAGCGTGAGTCGGCGGATGCCCTGCGCTACTGGGCCGCTTCGGCGCGCACAGGGGCCGATAGTCCCTACAGCGAGGAGACCGTTGCCAACGGCAGACGGCTCGTCACCAAGCTCTGGAATGCCAGCCGCTTCGCCGAAGGTCGCCTGCAAGCCCTGGATGGTCACGCTCTCACAGACGAGACCTTGCCGGATGGGCTGCTACCGACCGACCGCTGGCTGCTCTCGCGTCTGGCGCGCACGATTGCCATTGCTACCGGCGAACTGGACAGCTACGAGTACGCGGCGGCTCGCGCGGAGATCGAACGCTTCTTCTGGTCGGATCTGTGCGACAACTACCTGGAACTGGCGAAGGCGCGTCTCTATGGCGAGGCCAGGCCAGAACGCTATGCCGCGCAGTGGACGCTCTACCGGGCGTTGCTGACCGTCCTGAAGCTGCTGGCTCCCTACTTGCCCTATATCACGGAAGAAATCTACCAGGGTCTCTTCCGTCAATGGGAAGGCGCGGCCTCCATCCACATTGCCCCCTGGCCTGCGGAGCGGCCCGAATGGATCGATGCCGAAGCCGAAGAGATGGGCAAGACGCTGCTGGAACTGTTGCACCGGGTTCGCCGCTACAAAGCCGAACGCGGCCTCTCCATCGCCGCGCCCCTGGCTTCGCTGCGCATCAGCGCCACGCCGAAGCAGCGTCCCCTGCTCGAAGCCGCGCTCATCGACATCCAGAGCGCGACACGGGCAAGAGAGATCAGCTGGAAGGAAGCTGGTGATGCGGAGACACTACAAAGCCTGAGCGTCATGTAGACAGGGTTGAGAGAGAATGGTAACCTTGCCAGGCCACCGGCAAGGCGTGGCCCTCAGAAGCGTTACCTGAAGCCGGTGCGAGCGCGACGCAGGCCACCCGCCCCAGGCCACCCGCCGACAGGCCACCCGCCGACAGGTGGGTGGCCTGCGGGTGTGGGTGGCCTGTCGGCGGGTGTGGGTGGCCTGTGGTGGCCAGAAGTGAACGCTTCTGGGAATAGCCCTGGCGAGTGGCCTGTGGCGGCTGGCCTTGATGAAGGTACCTTCTGTGGGTGGCCTGGCATTATTGCCATTCTCTCTCACCAATCTCCCTACCATAGAGCCGCTCCTGCTATGATAAGCCCGTAGAGCAGGACAATGCAGCCAAAGAGGAAGGAGCCTGCAAGGTTTTTTGAAAAATCGGGGAAAAAGGCAGAGTCCAGTATCGTTGCCATAAACGCTCCAACTGTTGTCCCACATATCCATCCAACCAGTTGCCAGAAACGTAAATGCTGGATACGATATCTTACTCTTAGAAAGAGAACAACTGCGGCAACCAGCAAGCCAAGCCAGAAGAAAAGGCCAAGACCAACCATAGTGTGACTACTGGAAATGGATGTGAATGATCCGAAAAGACCGGCTCCGGCAAAAAACATGGCGATGAAATAGAGGATTGCTCTAGCAATCCAGATAACGGTGATTTTCGGCTTTGGCGGCGAAATTTTCTGATAAAAGAGCATTTGTGAGGCCGTACTATATCCGTATTCTGGAGACGATGGATAATCGTTCTGGGAAGTATATTCTGATTGCGCTGATAGAGATGTAAAATTTGAGGCCACAAGGGAAGACCCACATTGATCGCAGTACCTGTTTGTATCAGGATTAAGAGTATCACAACGAGGACATTGTACCATCAGATTCTCCTGTTTTGAGGTTAGAGTGACAATACCTGTATAGCAATACGTACCGTTACCAGCTATTCTAACCTCCAGTATACAGAGAAATCGAGGTCAGGGCAATAGCCCCGACCTCGATTTGATGGACTATGATGGGCAGGCTGATTCTCACGCTCTATGGTTTTGTATCCTGCTATGCTACCTCGCCCGCGCATGCTGTGGAACCGGGTTCCTGCTAGTAGCTCGATGCGCTTGCGGATGCGAGACTCACAACAATTCGCGCTCCGACTGGCAGGCCAACAGAGTTGTTGGATACCGTGATGTAGATATCCAGGCCGATCACAGATTCTGTGGCCTCTGATGCATTATTACTGCCGTACTGCTCATTCACTATAACATATCCGATGCCTGACAGATTCCTGCGGGTGTTGGGGGCCAGGTTTGTGGGGAGAGGTGAACCGGCGATCTTTACATTCACGAAGGTTGCCGATCCAGAGCGAGACCCCGTGCCATCCCAGCTTGCATTGGCTACAGTCGCTATCTTATCGGCGGAAATCAGGCCGTTGAGCAAATTCACATTTGATATGCTGTTCTGGGCGCTTGCGGTGGCGCTGGAAGCGGTAATCTGCCCCGATACGCTGCTCGTTTCGCTTCCTGTGTTGCCGAGAGGGGGCGTGCTGTATCCGTTGAGGCCGACCGTCGAGGAACCTCCCTGGCAACTCGTTCCAGCAATTGCTACCGGTCCGATGGCAGGAGTTGACCCGCCGAGGCCCGAAGCATAGAGGCTGTAAGTGACGGAGTGGACAGCCGATGGCTGAACCGCGCTCTGGACGAAAGCTATAATGATACGGGTGCCAGGGGTCAGCCCGACAGCGTTCAGAGCCGTAATACGAATGTCCATCATAATGACGCCAATGCTGGTCGTTTTTGCGCCATTGAACGGGCCACTCTGCTCATTCAGGATGACAGAACCAAAACCGGGAAGAGCCAGGTTTGTGTTAGGGGCTGGACTACTGTTTACGGGAAGCCCGGCGATGGTGAGTCCACTGAATGAAGAACTGTTGGCACTTGTTGCTCCGGCTGCTGTGGCTGTACTGGTCACGACTGCGTGAATCTCGCTGGCCGCGATTGCACCGCCGAGTATGCGAAAATTATGGATATCTTCGCTCGTCTGCACGCTCAAACTGGTTGTAGTACGATTGATGGTAATCGTTGATACCGCGCTACCAGAGCCAACCAGCGCGTTTGATGGTAGGGCGGGGCCAGAGTTTGTGATGGTGTTCGCGGCAGGTGGAGCGGTACAACTCAGCGAAACCGGCACAATAGGGCCATAGTTGACGCTGCCTGAGCCGGTTGGTGTTATGACATAGCTGGCGTATCCGTATCCATTGGGGACGCCGGGGTACGTGGTCGAGGCTGTGACCGCTCTGAATGCACCGGCAGTGCTGGTAACACCGCTGGCAAATACTGCTAACACTGCCAGAACGAACGAGATGACAAACATGACCGTAATACGCTTCACCGTTTTTCTCCTTTGTTCGAACTTCTTCTGCTATGTAAACGCCCATCTTCCCATCATCAAGCCCTCCTTTCAGTGATATCGGCAAAGCGTAGAAAAACTGAATACGAAAAAGCCAGGAGACGGAGAACTTTTCCTCTCGCCTCCTGGCGCATACAAAGCGTGAATATCTGTCCTGTTCCCCCTTAGATGAGTTTCCAGCCCGAAATTACCAGCACAGTGGCCAGGACAGGGCGCATGATGCGGTCGGGGATGTATTTGCTGAGCTTGCTGCCCAGAAAGACGCCAGGGAGTGAGCCGATGAGCAGCAGGCCGACGATGGTCCAGTTGATGGTACCGGCGGTGAAGTAGACAATGGCGCCTGCGATGTTCAGCACGAGGCCATGCACGATGTCCGCGCCGACCAGCTCTCTGGTGGCGAGGCGAGGATAGAGAAAGGCGAGGGCGACGATGATGAGCGTGCCGCTGCCAACCGAGGTCAGGCCTACCAGGAAGCCGACGAAGGCGCCGACGAGGAGGGTGAGCAGCGGGCGATATCGCTTTTCCCAGCGCGCTGTGCCTTCAACGGCAGGTGTTTCGCCTTGCAGTGCCGCCTGCTTCTGCTTTTCCAGATTCTTGCGATCAATTATGCGCATGATAAAGGGTTTGGTGATGAGCAGGATAGCAACCAGAAGGAGCGTAAAGCCGATGGCGTGGATGATGATGCCGTTGACGACATCGCCGTAATTTCTGCGAATGTACTGCACCAGCCCGACGCCGAGAATGGTGGCCGGGACGCTGCCGCAGCCAAGCCAGAAGGCGATCTTGAGGTTTTTTGCGCTGAACGTCT
>Ga0209810_1001874_pt1 | contig 28192 bp, 29 predicted proteins | sample Coa_R1_7_FD_187159 | JGI IMG/M metagenome (GOLD analysis project Ga0209810, IMG submission 187159) | Surface soil microbial communities from Centralia Pennsylvania, which are recovering from an underground coalmine fire - Coalmine... | ecosystem: Environmental > Terrestrial > Soil > Unclassified... | reverse complement strand
TAATGCACAAGCCCCTGCGGGGCATGGCGAGCACTGGACCCAACTGTCCCGGCGCGCTACCATCGGGTCAGACCGACCCGCGATCTGAATGAGAGGCTTTTCATGCTCCGGCTCATGATTCTGCTTTTTGTTGCTCTGTTCTTGATTTCCACGGTTGGCGCGTTGATTGGCGCCATCATCGCCCTGATCGTCATAGTGACTGTGCTCGCCGTTCTGGCTACGGTCGTCGGCGTGCCCTTCTACATGCTCGGCCGTCACTGGCTGGGCCACCGCAGTCTGATGACGCACACCAATCCGCTGGAGCACCTCCAGACCCTGTATGTCGAGGGCAAGATCGACCTCTTCGAGTACGAGCGCCGGCTCGCCACTCTCCTCGCCGTCGAGCACTAGACGCCTCTATCACGGCGACAATCTCGCGCTGCTGCGCGATGTCGTGCCCGACCGCTCTGTCCAGCTGATATATCTCGACCCGCCTTTCGGCAGCGGTGGCCGCTACCGCACCTTCAGCGACCGCTGGCGCTGGGATGAACCGGACCGAGCTGCCTTCGATGCCCTCGCCGCGTCGCCGCTCGGTCCGGCGCTCAGCGCCTGCCGCGAGCTTCTGGGCGAGGGCGATCTACTGGCCTATCTGGTCATGCTGGCACCGCGCCTCCTTGAGCTGCGTCGCGTGCTGGCTCCCTCCGGGAGCATCTACTTGCACTGCGATCCCACGTCCGCCCACTACATCAAAATCCTGATGGACGCCGTCTTTGGACGTGTCAACTTCCGGAATGAGATTATCTGGGCCTACGGCGGGCGCGGCGCCAAATCCGGGGCCCGGCAGCTGGGCCGCAACCATGACGTCATTCTCCTCTACTCATGCGATCCGTCTGCCGCCATCTACCGGCCACAGACGGTCCGGCGGCGGTACAGCGCGCGGGAGGCCCGTCACCTTGGATGGCGTCAGGACGAGGCTGGACGCTGGTTCAAGACCGCTCCTCGCGGCGATTACACGGACGCGTCCCTCGTCCGCCTCGACGCGGCCGGCCGCGTCCATCGGACCCACTCCGGCCACATCCGCATCAAGTACTTCCTGGAGACCGAGGATGACATGATCGTGGACGACGTGTTACTCGGCGACACCTGGACCGACATCCCCGATGCCATGCATCTGGGCCACGAGCGTACCGGCTATCCCACGCAGAAGCCGCTGGCGCTGCTGCGCCGCATTATCCTGGCCGGCAGCGACCGGGGTGATGTGGTGCTGGATCCGTTCTGTGGATCGGGTACGACGTTGGTGGCGGCTGCCGAGTTGGGCCGTGCGTTCATCGGCATGGACTTGTCGGAAGAGGCGATAAGGATCAGCCGGGAAAGAATAATACAGTTGTAGGCGCAGGGCTTGTCCCTGCGTGTCACGGGGCACCTGCGATCCGATTCTGCTACGAGACGGCGGCACCCTGTCCGACGGCGGCGATCGCATCGATCATCAGGGACCAGAAGCCGTCGAAGTCCAGGCGGGTGGCCACGTGGGCGGCAAGGGGGAAGCCGAGTTTGCCTCGGAAGTCGGTGACCGTCATGCCGGCGGTCCACTTGCCCATCGTTTCCACGGCCACAAAGGCGTCGGCACACTCCACCAGCGCCGGGTTGATGACACGCGCGACGGCGGTCGGATCGTGCACGGGCGGAGCCTCGAAGCCCTGCTCCTGCTGGTAGGAGCTGCCGAAGAAGTGCAGGAGATCCACGACCATGCGGGCCACCGGCGTGTCGAGGGCGGCGATGCGGTCGACAACGGCCGATGTTGCCCTGGCCTGATGGGTCAAATCGAGCCCGACCATCGTGACGGACCAGTCGGCGCTAAAGACGATGTCGGCGGCTTCGGGATCCACGTAGATATTGAACTCGGCTGCCGGCGTGACGTTGCCGCGCGTGTACGCCCCGCCCATCAGCACGACCTCACGCACCCGCGGCACAAGGCGCGGCTCCTTGCGAACCGCCATGGCGATGTTGGTGAGGGGCCCGGTCGGCACCAGGGTCATCTCTCCCTCGCCGGCAGCCATGACGAGGTCGATGATGGCATCGACGGCGTGACCCGGTGTCACGGGCACCGTTGGTTCGGGCCACTGCGGACCATCCAGTCCCGACTCACCGTGGATATCCGGGGCCACGACGAGGGGGCGCACCAGCGGACCGGCACAGCCGGCGATGACCGGCACGTTGGTAATGCCGGCCACGGTGCAGACGCGCTGGGCATTGAGGGTCACTTTGGGCAGCGTTTGATTGCCGGCCACAGTGGTAATGGCCTGCAGGGAGATGTCGGGATTGCCGGCGGCCAGGATGATCGCCATGGCATCGTCATGGCCGGGGTCGCAGTCGAGGATGATCTTTCTCGGCACGGTCTCTCTCATTTCTCGGCAGCAATCGTCGCTTCTGCCGGACGCGGGCGGTAGCGGTTGCGCAGCGCGGCCACGATCAGGGCGACCACGGTGACCACGTACGGCACCATGAGCGCGAATTGGGTCGGAATGCTGGGCTGCGAGAGCAGCTGCAGCCGGTCCGAGAGCGCGCTTGCCGCTCCGAAGATGAGTGAGGCGATGAACGTGCCGACCGGATTGCCGCCGGCAAAGGTCAGGGCAGCGAGCGCGATGTAGCCACGGCCACCGGACATGTCGCGCACGAACATGTCGAGCGTGGCCATGGCGAGCTGTGCCCCGGCCAGGCCGCACAGTCCGCCCGACATGAGAATCGTATAGAGCTTCATGCGGTTGGGGTTGATGCCCGCCGCGACGGCCGCGTCCTCCGCCTCACCCACGGCCCGTACCCGCAAGCCGAAGCGGGTGCGGTAGAGTAGCCACCCCGAAATCGGAATCAGGACCAACCCGATTAGCACGATGATGGTCTGTCCCTGGAGGGCAGGACCGAGGACCGGAATATTGGCCAGTGGACCGAGATTAAGCGTCCAGAGGTGGGGAAAGGTGAACGGCTGGTAATCGCCCTCGTTGTTATAGAGGCGTTCCAGGAGATAGACGGTAATCCCCTCCGCGACGAGGTTGATACCGAGACCGGCCACCACCAGATCAGCGCGGAGATAGAGCGTGGCCCAGGCGAAGACGAGCGACAGCGCCAAACCGGCCACGATGGCGGCCAGCACGGCGAGGGTCGCGCTCTGCGTGGCGGCGCCGACCGCAATCGAGACAAATGCCCCCATCAGAATCATGCCTTCGAGGGCGATGTTGAGGATGTTGGCCTGAGCGGTAAAGGCGCCACCGAGGGCTGCCAGCCAGATCGGCGTGGTTTCCAGCACGATGGTGAAAAGGGTCGAGCCGTTGAGGAGCGTCTGCAGATCTTGCACTACGTCTGTCCTCCGCTCGCCGTCGTAGCCAGGCCCTCCGGGATGGTGCGCCGCCGGCGCTTCACAAACCAGGCCGTCAGGCCGGTCGCCGTCATGAAGAGAACGATGATCCCTTGCAGGATGTTCACCAGCGGGTACGGCACGTTGGTGTTGAGCTGCATGACATCCGCGCCGTGGATGAGGATGGCGTAGATAAAGCCGGCCACGACCGCCCCCCAGGGATTCAGACGGCCGAGCAGCACGACCGTCAGCCCGAGGAAGCCGTAGCCGGGCGAGAACTGCTGGTTGAACTGATGGTCGACGGCGTAGACGTCGAGCGCCCCCACGATGCCGGCGATCGCACCCGACACGAGCATGGTCTGGACGATCATGCGCGGCACGGAGATGCCGAGGTAGGAGGCGAAGTGAGGATTATCCCCGACGAAGCGGAGCTTGAGCCCCCAACTGGTGCGATAGAGGATGAAGGCGACGATCAGCGTGACGGCGATCGCCACGAAAATGTCGGTGGTCAGCGTCGATCCGGGGATGATGACCGGCAGCCAGGATTGCGTTGCCACCAGATTGCTCACCGGCGATCCGGCCGTCGGGTTCTTGAACGGGTTGTTGACGAGGTAGTCGGTGATCTCCATCGCGATGTAGTTCAGCATCAGCGTGCTGACGATGATGTCCACTCCCCAGGCCGCCAGGAGAGCGCCGGGGATGAGCGCCCAGAGCGCGCCGGCCACCATGGAGAGGGCGATGGACACCACAATAATCAACGGCCCCGGCCAGTGCGTGAAGGTGAAACCGACCCAGGCCGCGGCAAACGCACCGAGATACAGCTGCCCTTCCGCCCCAATGTTGAAGATGCCGGCGCGGAAGGACACGAGGACGGAGAGCGCCGCCAGCAGGAGCGGCGACAGCGTGGCGAGCGTGTTTCCGATGTCCACCGACGTGGAGAGTGGGCCGGCCAGGAAATACTGATAGGCCTGCAGCGGGTTGTCGCCGGTGGCCAGAATCACGAGGATCCCCAGGAGGAGGGCGCCGATAATGGCGACCGCCGGCTGTGACACGGCGGCTCCCAGGGCGCGAGCCACGGCGCCCGTCCCCACGCTCTCTCCCGATAAGGGCTTCTCGCCCTCCCCGTTCTCCAGTTCATGGTCAATGTCGACGGACGGCATCGCGCGCGCCGCCTGGGAAGCGTCATCCGGTACGGGCGGCTCCTCCGCATGCTCGCCCTCGCCCGTCACGCCGGCCATGGCCAGACCGAGCTCGCTGTCGCTTGCTGCCGGGGAATACTCGCCCATAATCCGGCCGCGGTACATCACGAGAATGCGATCCGAGAGAGTGCGAATCTCATTGAGATCGGCAGAGATGAGCAGGATGGCCGCGCCCGCATCGCGCTGCGCCAGGAGGGCATTGTGGACGAATTCGGTCGCGCCGATATCGACACCACGCGTCGGCTGGGCCGCGATCAAGAGACGCGGGTGCAATTCCATCTCGCGAGCCAGCACCACTTTCTGCATGTTGCCGCCGGAGAGCGAACCAACCGGCGACGCCGGGCGGGCCCCGCGAATGTCGTAGCGCCGAATCAGGTGACGTGCCCAGCGCAGCATCAATCCCGGGCGCAGGATCCCCTGCGGCGCCAGGCCACGCTTGAGGTAGGCGGAGTCGAGGTTGTTCTGTATACTCATCGGCCCCGCCACGCCACGATCCAGGCGATCTTCCGGGATGTGAGCGATGCCGGCAACCCGGCGCTCACCGACACTGGCGCGAGTGATGTCGTCGCCCGTCAAATAGAGCTGCCCGGCCACAACCGGCCGCAGTCCGGCGATCACCTCGACCAGTTCCGTTTGGCCGTTTCCTTCGACGCCGGCGATTCCCACGATCTCGCCGGACCGCACCGCGAAGGACACGTCGTTGACCGCCCGCAGCCCCTGGTTGTCGGTCGCGCTCACCTGCTCCAGCTGCAGAGTTGCCGCCCCGGGATGGGCCGGTGTCTTGTCCACCCGCAGCAGTACCTCGCGGCCCACCATAAGGCGAGCGATATCAGCTTCCGTTGATTCCGCCGTCGGCAGCGTGGCGACATTGCGCCCGTCGCGGATGACGGTGAAGCGGTCGGTGACCTCTTTGACCTCGCCCAGCTTATGAGTGATGAAGATAACGGTTCGTCCCTCGGCGACGAAGGTACGGATGAAGCGGAAGAGCTCCGTCGTCTCCTGTGGAGTGAGCACAGCGGTGGGCTCATCGAGGATCAGGATCTGAGGGTTATAGGAGATGGCCTTCAGAATCTCGACACGCTGACGCAACCCAACCGAGAGCTCACTGACCCGGGCCCGCGGGTTGATCTCAAGATTGAACTGCTTGGCCAGCTGTTGAACCCGCTTCACGGCCTCGCCGACATCGAGCCCCAGGCGATGGATCGGCTCCTGGCCGAGGAAGACGTTCTCGGCCACCGAGATGGACGGCACCAGCTTGAAATGCTGATGCACCATGCCGATCCCCTGCTCTCGAGCCGTCATCGGATTGTTGATGGTGACCGGCTTGCCGTTGACGAGGATCTCTCCCGAGTCCGGTTGCACCAACCCGAACACGATGTTCATCAACGTCGTCTTCCCGGCCCCGTTCTCGCCGACGAGGGCATGCACCTCGCCGGGCAGCGCGGTCAGATTGACGTGGTCGTCGGCCAGGACGGGCCCGAACCGCTTCGTGATGTCACGGAGCTGAAGCGCGGGTGGGCGCTCCGCGTGCGGAGCGCCCACCTGATCCGGCTGCGTCGTCGTCATGACGCCTTCAGTGTATTAGTAGTGCAGCGTCGACGGGACCTTCACTTTGCCCGTGGCCACATCGTGGGTGGCCTTGGTGATCTTCGCCACGATCCTGGACGGCACAAGGCTATGATCGATGATCAGACCAACGCCGTCGTTATTCAGACCAAAGATGTAGGTCTTGTCGTACTTGAGCGTGCCCTGCTGATACTTCTTGGCCAGATCGTACGTCGAGATGTCGACGTGCTTGACCATGCTGGCCAGGACATGACCGGGGTAAAGACCATTCTGGTTGGAATCAACCCCAATCGAGTAGCGCTTGAACGTCTTGGACGCCTTGAGGACGCCAAGACCGGTGGCGCCGGCCACGTTGTACACAACGGCCGCGCCCTGCTGGTACATCGCCGCCGCCTGGTTGTACCCAGCCTGCGGATCAGAGAACGTACCGGGATAGGTGACCACGACCTTGACACCCGGATTGACGTAGGCAACGCCCTTCTTGAAGCCGACGACGAAGTCGTTGATCACCGGGATGTTCATCCCGCCGACCAGACCAACCTCTTTCTTCGCGCCCTTGGAGAGCGGGAAGTCCTTGGTGTCGGTCGCCGCTTCCGCGGCCAGCACACCGGCCAGGAACGACCCTTCGTTCTGCTTGTAGATGATATCGGCCACGTTCGGCAGCTTGACGATGTCGTCAAAGAAGATATACTTCTGCTTGGGGTGAGCCTTGCCGACCGACTGCATGTCGTTCGTCATCTGCGAGGTACCGGTCACGACCAGGTTGTACCGGCCGTTCGAGACGGCCTGGAGGTTCTGCAGCCACTCCGACGGATTGGTGGGACTGGCTTGCAGGATCTTGGTTGTCGCGCCCAGGCGCGTGTGCATCCAGCCGATGCCGCGTGCCGCGCTATCGAAGAACCCCTTGTCGCCCAGCGTGCCGTTGACGACAAGCACCGCACTGAACGGCTTGTTGGCCTTCTTCGAGGCCGACACGCCGTTTGAATTGCCGCTCCCGGTAGACGATCCGCAGGCCGCTACCAGCAGCCCCACGAGAGCCAGCGGAGCTAGGACCCGGACTCGACGAGACATTTATTCCCTCCATGCGACCCACTACCTGGGGCCGCACATGAGTGTATCCACGTGGACCAGTGCGATGGAAGGCGTACAGGGCCCTGGCACAGCATATGCAAGAGATATATTGTAGGTCTATATATCTGTCTTACGTCCCGGAAGGAGGGACAGCAATGACACAAGCCATTCGCGAGCGCATACCCATTACCGTCATCGGCGCGGAAGCGGGGCACAGCAGTTTGGTGGGCCGACGCTTCATGGGCACCTTACTCCATCCCGTCCCCAGGATCGAGATGGAGCGGCGCTGCGGCGCTCCCCATCCGGGGATGAAGCTCGTCGCCGATTGGCCCGCCGACTGCGATACGTGCTCGATCCCGACCGGCACCGAGGTGGAGGTGGAAGGACGGCGCTACCGGGTCTGCGGCATCGACGAGCGGGCAGGTTGCTACGTGGAGCTGTACCTCGCGCCGGCCTCTTAAATGAGGAATGCCGGTGCGCGGGATCATCCCACGCACCGGCACAGCCCGCCCGGCCCCCCTTACTTGGTTACATGCAGGGTCGCACTCGCCCGCTCTGACTGTCCGGCAACCGTCGCCAGTCCGATGAACGTGTAGGTTCCGGGACGGTGCGGCGTGAGCGTCACCGGGAAGTTGTAGATGCCGGCCGGCTTGCTGGACGCCAGCGCGCCGGAGCTATGGTACTGCTTGATGACGCTGCCCCCACGCTTCACCGTGTAGGCGAAGGTGACGGGGAGACCCGGATTGGCGCTGAACACCCGCATGTACAGGTCGATCTGCACCTTGTGCCCGGCGCGCGACTGCTTGAGGGCCGGACGATTCAGGTCGCCGCCGACGGATTCCCACCGCGCCAGCACCCCGTAGGACAGCGGCAGATTGGGCGTGGGCAGAGGACCCGCGTTCTCGAGATCGATGATGTCGTTGAGGAATGCGACGCCGTCCATCGAGCCCCAGCCGGTCGCGAAGTCCCAGCCCGGCGTCGCCGGGTAGTAGAGGTTGTTCCCCTGCGTGACATCGTGGAACGGCGAGTACGAGAAGGTCGAGGACTTCTGGCCGAGATCGTAGAGCAGCGGATTCAAAAAGCCGAGCTTCTGGTTGAGATAGTCATCCAGCAGCGCGACGTAGGACGCCCAGAGCGGAGCGGCGGCGCTGGTGCCGCCCCAGACCTGCCAACCGGTCTTTTTGCTGCTCGTGTCGTACGTGTAGATGGCGTAGCCCGTGTTGGGATCGCCGTTGGCGCTGACGTCCGGCACTTCGCGGCCGCCGTTGCTGTAGCTGTTCTGGACGCCCGGTCCCTGCTGGTAGTAAGGCTCCCGGAAGAAGGAGCTGAGGCCGCCGCCACTCCCGGAATTGTCGCTCGTGTCTCCCCAGGACTGCTCGCCCTGGTAGCTTGTCCCGTCAAAATTCAAGGCGGTTCCGCCGACCGCCGTCAGCCAGGGATCATCCGACGGTGTCTGCACGGTCAGCGTGTTCGGCTGGTTCGAGTCGGCGTAGGCGCCGTTGTCACCGGAGGCGGCCAGGACGGAGACCCCCTGAGTGGCCGCTTCCTCGATCACTTCGTTCTCGGACGCCACGTAGTCCTTATTGACCGTCGTCTCCGGCACACCCCAGCTCATGCTGAGGATGCTGGACTTGTTGTCGCTCACCATGGCGTCGATCTGGATGACGAGCGCATTGATATCGTTGGGGCTCTCGTAGACCAGGAGCTGCGCGCCAGGGGCAATGGCCTGGGTCACCTCCATGTCCAGCTCGACTTCCGTCTCGCCATCACCCATCTTGGCTTTCCGCCCGTTGTACGGCACGGCGATCCGCTCCGGAGTCGGAGCGCTGATGTTGAACCGAGAATCGTAGGCGCTGATGTTGCCCTGGTTGTAATCGTCCAGCTCGGCAAGGGCGATGGTCTGACCGGAACCGTCAACGCGGGCGCGCAGGGTCGAGAGGTCATAGGCCGCCACCAGGTCGGCCGGGTAGTAGCCATCCCAGCTCTGATCATGCGGACGAGCGAGGGGATGGACGTGCCCGAGGCCCAGAGGCTGGGCCCGAATGCCGTCGTTGAGACCCATGACAGCCGCCACGCGCGGGGCCAGCGCCGCGGGAAGCTGAATGGGACGCATGTTGGCAAAGAAGTGTCCCTGGCGGCCGTTGTACTCGGCGAGACTGGTGCCGAACGCACGTTCCACGCGATTCACACTGCCGGCGGCCTGGATCAGCAGCCCATTGCGCGTCGCCCCGGTCACATGCAGTCCCTGTCGGCGCAGCCAGGTCGTAATCACGGCGCGATCGGACGCGGACGGCGCAAAGCGCTCCGCGAACTGCTGAGTCGTCAGGAAGTGATGGTATTGCGAGGAGTGCGGATCGTAGACAGACCGCACGAACTGGTCGAGTGCCTGCTGGTCGCGGACGCGCAGCATCAGCGACACCGACAGCGTCCGGCCGGCGGGCAATGCACCCAGCCGCCGCGCGTGGGCGGTCGCCGGCAGCACCGAACCCTGGAGAGGATGCAGCGCTCCCAGATGGGCGAGCGTGAGTGGCGGCAACCCAGCCGGAATCGGTTGAGCCCAGGCGCGCAGAGGCGCAGCCACGGCAATCAAAGAGAGAATGGCGGCGAGGCGGGACAACATTTTTGGCATTCGACACTATCTCCGTTCCAGTTAACGGCGCACATCTTCCCACCATCAGTGGTACATGTCAACTGGTCGACCGTACCGTCTGGCTTCCCGGCCCGAGCTGCCGCGGCAACCTCTGCCCGAACCGCCGTGCCGGCCCGGGGAGCAGGGCTCGCCCTCCTATAGTTGAATGTGGATGACGGCGCGGAGGCACGGCGGCGGCTCGAGGCGAGCGGTGGCCCTGTCCTGCTGACAGGCTGGCGCGATGTGTTGTTTCACCACCTGGCGATCGACCCGGCCACGCTGCAGCCGCATGTCCCGTTCGAGCTCGACCTGCACGACGGTCAGGCGTACGTCAGCATCGTCCTCTTCTCCCAGGATCGCCTGCGCCTCGCGGCCGGCGGCATGGCACGCCGGCTCATCCCGGGCGCCGGCGCCGCGCGGCTCTGCAATCTTCGCACGTACGTGCGGGCCGGAGACGAAGGCGCCGTCTACTTCTTGCGCGAGTGGATCTCCGATCCCCTGGCGTCAGCCGTTGCGCCCTGCGTCTACGGGCTCCCGACCGTGCCGGCGCAGATCCGCTACGAGAACGACGTGACGGCCGGTATTCTGTTCGGTCAGGTTGCTGCCGGTGCAGATCGACTGGATGTCTCGGCACGGCTCGATTACGCGGCGGCGGAAGAAGGCGCGCCGGCGGATAGCCTCACGCACTTTCTACTGGAGCGCTACCGCGCCGTCACCGACCGAGGCCGTCCGCGCGCTTTCCGCATCTGGCATCCGAGCTGGCGCGTCCAGAGGGTGACGGCTGAGATCGGCGACGATGCCCTTCTCCGCCGCGTCGCTCCCTGGTATGACCTGGCCGCGGCGCCGTTCACTCAGTTCACTCGCGGCATGGCGACCGTCTTGATCGGGCGCCCACGATTGCTTACCCCTCTCCGGTCAGCGGCGCGAGTATCCGGTCTATCTCGCTGAGCGTCGCGGGCGTCAACTGTATGCCGGCCGCACCCGCATTCTCTCGTACCTGCTCGGGACGGCTGGCACCGATGATCGCCGCGCTCACGTTGCGCTGCCGCAACACCCAGGCGAGCGCCATCTGCGCCAGCGTGCAGCCGCTCTCTCGCGCCACATCGCCCAATCGGGCGACGGCGTCAAGCACCCGATCCTGCAGGAGATCACCCATGAACATGTTCTGGTTGCGGTCGGTCGCCCGAGAGCCGGCCGGCGGCGGCCGGCCGGGCTGGTACTTGCCGGTCAGGACACCCTGGGCGAGGGGCGAGAAGACGACCTGCCCGATCCCATCGTGCTCACACACGGGAATCACCTCAGACTCGATGTAGCGCTCGAGCATGTTGTACACCGGCTGATTGGACACGATCTGGTCAAAGTTGCGCTCCCGCGCCGTGGCGACGGCGTCGGTCAACTGTGCCGCGCTCCACTCGGACACGCCGGCGTACAGCACTTTCCCATCTCGGATCAGGTCGTCAAAAGCGCGGAGCGTCTCGTCGAGCGGCGTGTGCGGATCGTAGCGGTGCGCCTGGTACAGATCGACGTACTCCACTCCGAGGCGGCGCAAGCTCTTGTGCGCCTGGTCCATGATGTGCTTCCGCGAGAGTCCGCCGCCGTTGGGGCCGGGGCGCGTCGGAAAGTAGACCTTGGTCGCCAACACATAGGTGTCACGCGGGTAATCGCGCAGGGCATGGCCGAGAAACTCCTCAGCCCGGCCGGCGGAATAGCCGTTGGCGGTATCAAAGAAGTTAATGCCGAGGTCGTAGGCCGTCTTGACGACATCCCGCGCCGTCTCGTCCGGCACGGCTCCCCCGTACGTGAGCCACGAGCCCAGAGCAATTGTGCTGACCTGGACGCCGGCGCGTCCCAAGCGGCGGTACTCCATGAATCCCTCCCCGGTTACTGACTACCGTCCGGGATCCCTTCCTCATCCCCTCCATAACCGCCGGTCGGCCCGTGGGGGTGCGTGGCCGGGTGCCCTTCGATCTCCTGCAGACGCTGCTCCAGGCGTTGAATCTGCTCGCGGATGGTCTCTGCGTCGTTCGCCGTGACCGTTCCCGTCCCGCCACATAGCGGACATTGTTCCTGTGCCATCATTGCCTCCCGGCTGGGATCTATCTCAGCCTACCGTGCGTCCGTTCGTGGCGACGGCTTCCAATAGGCGACACGCAGGTCCATGTCCGGGGTGCCGGCCTTGAGGGCCTCCATGCTCGTGCTTCGGATGACCTGCCGCTGCAGGAACCCGCTGTCCACCAGATACCGGCGCAGGGACGCAACATCCTCATGCACCGGCCGCAGAACGGCATTGACCTCGTGCTCGTCGTACATCCGCCCTTCCTCGAAATAGCCGGCAAGGTAGCGCAAAATGACGTCCCGCTTCTTCTGGCGGGCAGGAATAGAGACCAGGCGGCCGCCCACCAGAAAGGTCGCGAGAACCTTCTGCTCTTCCGCGGTATACCCGGTTCTGCTCTCCGAGGTCAGTGTCCCGACTCCGCCACTGCATCGGTCTTGGCCGCCATCACGACGTCATTGCGGTGCAGGCCACGGATTTTGTGCGTCCACCACGACACCGTCACGCGTCCCCACTCGGTGAGGATGGACGGGTGATGTCCCTCCGCTTCCGCCAGTTCCCCGATGCGGTTGGTCAGAGCCAGCGCTTCGGCAAAGTTACGGACCGTGTACGTGCGCGTCAGCCGCGGCACGCCGTCAACCTCGACGACCTGCCAGTCGGGGATCTGCGGCCGCAGATCCGCGAGCTCCTCCGCCGTCAAGGTGGGAGCGCCGCGCTCGCACGCGACACACCGCTCGCGTCTAAGACCGGTTACCATCCGACCCATTCCAGAATGCCGCCGGTCGGCGTGGGCGTGGGAGTGACGGCGCCCCCCGGGAAGATCCCGAAGGCGTGAAGAATGATGATCACCACGACGACGATGATGACCAGTCCGATAAGCGTCATCAGAAGCGGATTATCCATTGGCATGCCTCCTCAACGGCGTCCTCTCCCTACGATACGGCGCAGGCGTCATTTCTTGCGGGGGTGTGGGGTGTCCCTCACCCACGGATGGCCCTCACCCCCTAACCCCCTCTCCCACTGCGGTGCTGGCTTCACGACAGTTTTTCGGGAGGGAGGAAGAGGAACGGCTCATCGGTCCAAACCCTGCACGACGCATGGTGAGCAAACCAGTCGGAGGGTGACAGATGAGCCGCGTGATGATGGTGCAAGAGTGCGACCAGGCGCTGCAAGCGCTGCTGCCGAACCTGCCGCGACCGGAGCAGAAAGCGCTGGCGGCGTTGGTGTGCGGGGTTGTCCTGAGCAGGGGCACGAGCCTCCCGGTAGCGAGCGCGGCGATGCCGGGGCATGCCACCACGCCGAGCAAGGTCCGTCGGGCGCAACGCCTGGTCGCCAACCCGCGTCTGGACGTGTCCCGGAGCCAGGGGCACCTGGCCGCGCATCTGGTGGGAGGCTGGCAGGGACGCCTCGATGTGCTCGTGGACCCGACACCAACCGGGGCCACGGCCAGCTATGCCGGCACCGAGACCTTGGCGATCGGGGTGGCCTGGCACAAACGGTGGTTGCCCTTGTGGTGGCGCAGCCGGCGGCGGGAACGGGGTGCGACGCCCACCTGGCAGGCCATGATCAGCCAGTCCTTTGATCGGCTGAGCGGGGTCGTGACCCCGAACACGCAGCCGGTCGTGCTGGCGGATCGGGGACTCACCGGTCGGCCGCTGCTGGAGCAGATCCTCCACCGGGGCTGGCATTATCTGCTGCGCTGCGAGCGGACCACCCGCATCCGCTTGTCGGACGGCACGGTCACGACCTTGGGCGCACTCGTCCCGGCACCCGGGGCGCCGAGCCGCTTTCTGACCCAGGTCCAGATCTTTGCGCCGCGCGTGAAGCTCCCGCCGGGACGGCGGCACAAGGAGGGGGCCGGCACCTGGCAGCACCGCTGGTCCCAGGCACTGACCACCAATGTCGTTGCCGTGGGGCCCCCGACGACCCGGGACCCCTGGCTGCTGCTCACCGATCTCCCCCCATGCCCGGCGCGCTGTACCGAGTATCGCCGCCGTATGTGGGAAGAGGAGGGCTTCCGCGATTGGAAGAGCAGTGGCTGGAACTGGCAACGGTGCCGGCTCCGGCAGCCCGCACGCATCGACCGCCTCCTCTTGGTGCTGGCCCTGGCCACCGTGTGGATGGCCGCCCTCGCCCAACGCCTGATTCGCGCGGGGCGCCGTCGCGTTCTCGAACCTGCCGCCCGTCGCTGCTACAGCTACTTCCAGCTCGGCCTGCGCTATCTTGACCGCCTTCTCGCCAACGATCAACCTATCCCCGTCTGCCTCCGCCTCCTCCCCGAGGCGCGAGCTCCGGTAAAACTGTCGTGAAGCCAGCACTGCGGTGGGCGAGGGGGAAGCTTGAGAGGCAGATCGCGCTGTCCTCAGGACGCGACGGCGACCGAGACCGGGATATCTCCAGCCCACCCCGCACCATATCTCCCCTCTCCCATCGCAATGGGAGAGGGGCTGGGGGTGAGGGCCACCCCCCGACCTACCCTGCCTCCGCCTCTTCGGCCACCGGCACCGCCGGCGCCGTCTCCTCGCGCAGCTCGTGCTCGCGCGCGCTGCCACCCGGCAGAAAGGCCGCGATGGCGGTGCCGATGATCGCGGCGACCAGGGCAGCGATGAAGGCGTCGTGGATGCCGTTCAACAGCACCCGGTGGATGTGATCGGCCACCGCCGGAGGCACGTGTCCGCTCCGCCGCAGCGTGTGGTTCGTCGCGGGGTTGGTCCGAATCGACCCGGTGACGTTGTTGATGATGGCGCCCATAATCGCCAGGCCGGCCACCTGCCCGAAACTCCGCATAAACGTGTTCATGGCGGTGGCGATCCCGCGGCGACCCCAGGCGACGGCACCCTGCACTGCAACCACCATCGGCGTCGTGCTGACCCCCAGACCCACGCCAACCAGGAAGGAAAAACCGGCGGCGGCCCAGAAGCCGGAGGTGAGATGCAGCGTGAGGAGGAGCGCGATTCCGATGATGTCCAGGCCGAGGCCGGCGACGGCGACGGTGCGGTAGCTGGTCCGGATAGCGATCCTTCCCGAGACGGAGGAGGCCAGCGGCCAGCCGAGGGACATCGGCGCCAGCGCGAAACCGGCGTGGATCGCATCCTGCCCCAGCACACCCTGGACGTAGAGCGGAACATCAAACGACACGGAGATCATCACCATGCCGGCAAAGAAACCGGCGAGGGTGGACACGGCGATGATGCGATTGCGATAGAGATCGAGCGGCAGCACCGGCTCCGGCGCCACCAGCTCGCGCCGAATAAAGAAGATGCTGCCAGCCGCCGTCACGGCAAGCAACAGAGCCGATTGAACGGACACCCAGGGCCACTGCGCGCCACCCTCGATGAGAAAGAGCAGGACCGCAATCAGCGTGATGCTGAGAAGCGTCGCCCCGGCGAAGTCAATCTGGTGCTCGCGCGTCTGCCGCTCCTCGTGAAAGAACATCGCGATCAGGGCGGCCGCCACGAGGCCGGCGGGGATATTCAGGTAGAAGATCCAGCGCCAGCCGACACCATCGACCAGCGTCCCGCCGAGGAGCGGCCCCAGCACGGAGGAGATCCCCCAGACGCTGCTGAAGAGCCCCTGCATGCGCGCCCGCTGCTCGAGACTGAACAGATCGCCGATGATGGTGATCGTGATCGGAAAGACGGCGCCCGCCCCCAGTCCCTGAATGGCCCGAAAGACGATGAGCTGGATCATGCTCTGCGCCGCGCCCGAGGCAATCGAGCCCAGCAGGAAGAGGCCGATGCCGAGGAAGAGGACGTGCTTGCGCCCGAAGAGATCGGCAATTTTGCCGTAGAGCGGCGTGCTCACCGCCTGCGTCAGCAGATAGATCGAGGGGACCCAGGCGTAGAGGGCGAAGCCATTGAGATCACCGGCGATGGTCGGCATCGCCGTCGAGACGATCGTGCTGTCCAGCGCGACCAGGAACATGGAGAGCATGAGCCCGGCAACGATGGGCCGGATGTGGGACGGCATGGCGCGGTCGGACGTCATTGGCACCACCCTGACGGAACGGTGGTTGATTCTACCGGCTACTTTTGATGATGGTGCGCTTGCGGAATCAGCGGGCCGGCCTCACCGAGCGCAAGAGCGACAGCGTCATCCACTGTCATCGCACGCCCTGCTTGCTGCACGGCCTCAAACGCATCCGCGCCGAGCACCTCCCTGGCCCGGGCCAGGTGAGCATCGTAAATGGCGCGAATGAGAGGCAGGGTCGGAGTGCCGAGTGCATCGTGTACAGCCTGTCCGGCGCCGACGAGCCGCGCCGCTCGCTCCGCGTTCCCCCGTCCGGCCGCAGTGACCGCGGCCAGGTCAAGCAGGGTGGGCACCAACCACAAGTTACCTCCAGCTCGCATGGTGCTCATCACGTCGTGAAGGAGTGCGCCGGCGCGAACGTAATCCCCGCGTCCCAGCGCGACCAGCACGCGTGTCGCGGTGATTTCCTCTCGTGACTCACCCTGGAGGCTTCTGGCGAGTGCTTCCTCCAGCAGTGACTCAGCATGATCATAGTCGGCATCCAGGTACGCCGCCACGGCCAGGTTGTTCAGGCACCAAGATGTCGTCACGCTGTCACCCAGTTGCCGGCAGATCGTCAAGCTCTCACCGCCAAACATCTGCACCGCCGCCGCATCGCCCCGGTCACGAGCCGCATCGGCCAGTCCGAGCAGCGCCCTCGCCTTGCCGAACGGGTCATGGGCGGCCTCGAATACGGTCAAACTTTCTTCCAGTAGCTCGGCAGCCCGATCGTAGTGCCCCTGCTCGCGTTCGAGGACCGCCGCCACCACCTGGAAGTGCATCGCGTCTTGCTCGTGGCCTATTGCCCTCGCTAGATCCATGGCGCGCTCGAGCAAGTCGTGTGCACCCGCGTAGTCGCCCCAACTTCGCGCGTTCATAGAAAGGCGCTCGATCAGCTCCCGCGTAAACCCGTCGAGCGGGATGTCAGGATCTTGCAGTGCCCGCCGTGCCTCACGGAATGCCTCCTTGGCGCGCGCCAGGTCGCCGCGGACCCTGGCGACATGAATCAACCCGTCCTGCGACGCCGACGCCAGCACCGGATCGTGCAGCCGTCGGGCTAGCTCCAGACCCAGTTCCCCGGTCTTAACCGCCTCGTCAAGGTCGCCGGTCAGGGCCTGGGCCCAGGCGAGACCCCAAAGCAGGTGCCCGGTAAGCGCTGTGTCGGCAAGTCCACGGGCAAGCTCCGCGCCATCCTTAAAGGCAGTAGCTGCCGACGCGAATTCCCCCAGGTGGAGATCGGCAAACCCGATTTCGTGGAGCGCTTCCACCATGTCCCCATCGTTGCCCTCCTCTCTGGCCAGGTCGAAACCCCGGCGCCCCATCTCCCGAGCCGTTAGAGCGTCGTGCTGCGCCCGCGCCAGTCGGGCCGCCACCATGAGCGCGCGGACGCGCAGCCCGCGATCCTCCACTCCCGCCCGGCGCAGGAGCTGATCGAGCCAGACTCGTCCCTCCGTTAGGTAACTGCGGGATTCCCAGAAACGCGCCAGGGAGACCGCCAGCTGCAGCCCGAGGACAGCCTCGCCCCGGTCGCGGGCCCAGCCCAGTGCCGCCCGCAGGTTGTCGAGTTCGCTGTCCAGCCGATCCAGTCCCTCCGCCCGCGCCCCGCCGCTGTCCACTTCCTCCGCCATCGAGAGAAAGCATTGTGCGTGGCGCCGGCGAAGATGTTCAGCCTCTTCGGCGGCCTCCAATTGCTCTGTCGCATACTCACGGATCGTCTCCAGCATGACGAAGCGCGGCTCATCCGCACCTGCCCGGCGTACCAGGTTCTGATCCACCAGCGACGACAGCCCCTCCAGCAGGTCAAGCTCGCCGTCGGCGTTGCAGACGATCTCCGCCGCCTCGAAGGTGCAACCGCCGGCGAATACAGACAGGCAGGCGAACAGCCGACGATCCTGCTCGCCCAGCAGGTCGTAGCTCCAATCGATGGTGCCGCGCAACGTGTGCTGGCGCTCCGGCGCGTCAGTCGGCCCGCCGGTGAGCAGGGGGAGGCGGCGCGACAGCCGCTGTAGCAGGGCGGGCGGTGGGAAGAGGCGCACGCGTGCGGCGGCGAGCTCAATCGCCAGGGGGAGCCCATCCAGGCGTCGACAGATGTCCGCGACCGTGGCCTGGGTGCTGCCCGTGAGCTGGAAATCCGGCTTGGCCGACTGGGCGCGCGCCACGAACAGCGCGATGGCGTCGGAGGGCAGCTCGTCGGGCGCGGTACCCGGCAGGGAGAGGGGCGGGACCGGATACTCCTGTTCCCGGGAGAGGTGGAGAATGCTCCGGCTGGTGACCAGGACGCGCAGGTTCGTACAGCCGGCCAGTAACTCGGAGACAATCGGTGCCGCGGGCAACAGGTGCTCGAAGTTGTCCAGCACGAGCAGCACCCGCCGGTCGGCGAGCCCGGCGGCCAGTGCCGTCAGCGGCGCCAGGCCGAGACGCTCGTCGATACTCACGGCGCCGGCGATGGCCGAGGCCACCAGATCCGGGTCGCTGAGCGGCGCCAGGAACACGGGATACACGCCGTCCGGGAACGCGGACCGAAGCATGTTCGCCACCCGCAGCGCCAGACGCGTCTTCCCAGTGCCGCCCGGCCCCGTCAGAGTCACCAGCCGCATACCCGCCCGCTGCAGCAGCGCTGATACCTCGGCAAGCTCGCGCTCGCGGCCGATGAATGGGGTCGGCTCATCAGGCGCATCGCCGGATGGCGCCGCTGCCGGCCGGCCTCCCACCCGTCGCTCCGCCGCCGCGACCAGCGCATCTCGCTCATCCTCCTGCAGCGCGAGGGCCTCGGCGAGCTGCTGGACGGTTCCACGGTAGGGCGAGCGCCGCGCGCCACGCTCCAGGTCGCTGACGGCCCGCACACTGATCCGCGCCCGCTCCGCCAGCTCTTCCTGGGTCAGCCCGACCAGCGTCCGGTACCGCCGTAGCAACGTGCCAAAGGTGGACGGGAAGTCTGTCATGGTGTGCACCAGGGTGAGAAGATCATAGCCCAACTGCGTGGGCAAGTGTGTGCGTGACTGCGTACCCGACTGTGTCGACTTGTCATGGTGGGAGACGGCAAATGGGGGCAGACTGAGCGTAAAGAAACAACCAGGCAGGAGGCGATCATGTACATCTCATCTCAGGCACTGCAAGCGATGCATCAGGAGATCGTGAACGAGGGTCTGCGCCGCGCGGAACAGCGACGTCTACTGTCGGAGGTCAAGGCACGCGAGAGCCAAACCCGCCACCCCTCCCCCCTGCGCCGTCTGCTGGGCCACGTTCTTCGCGGCCTGCCGGCACAGTCCTGACCCGGGACGCCATCCCCTCCTGGACCGCCGACCAGGTCCGCGCCGTCCGTGCCCTCCGGGAGGAGTATGCCTATAACTGAATGTAGGGCGGGACCAAACGATCGTTTGGTCCCGCCGTATATGCAAATGGGCCCGACCGACGGGAATCGCCCGCGGCTACTCTTCCTCGAACCCCTGCGTCATCCGCAGCGTGTTGCCGTTCTCCGACACAATCCGGATGACATCGTCCGGGATGCCCTCCGGCACGTCGGCCTCGATCTCGATGGCGACGTTGACCTGGGCGCCGTGCAGAGCGGCCAGGTGCTGGATGATCTCGGCGCCGAGGTCGCGGGCTTCGGTGGGGACGCGGAGCGGAGTCAGGCTCCCGGAGGCGTGGTAGCGCCGGATGATGGGACGCTCTGTCCGCGGCTGGGGCGGCTTCTCTTGCTCGACAGGCCTCGGCCGTCCGGCGGCCGGTCGTTCCGTCAGTAGATCGCCACCAATAGGAGGTTGCGCTTATTTCGTTTGCGCGATAGACTGAGCCGCAGGGAGCCGACGATGAACGTGTCAACCGATAACCCTCTAATCGCCGCCTCGGAGATCAAGGAGGCGGAGGCTATCAGCCGCCTCGATCACCTGCTGGACGGAATGCCCGAAGCAGGGACTGCGAACATGACAGAACCTCAGGGTGGAGTAAATACGGCCGGACCCTCGCGGCCTGTCCTGGTTGGTGTCGATGGGAGCCAGGTCGAGATTCCTCCCTCGGTCTGTCGGATTCTGCGCGATGCGGTCCATCACCTGGCGCAGGGCGAGGCCGTCTCGCTGGTGTCCCGGCCGCAGGAGCTCACCACCCAGCAGGCGGCGGAGATCCTCAATATCTCGCGCCCCTACCTGATCCGTCTGCTCGAGCGGGACGAGATCCCCTACCGCCGCGTCGGAACACATCGTCGCGTCGCCCTGGAGGATGTCCTGGCCTATCGGGAGCAGCGTGCCCGCAAGCGCCGTGAGGCGCTCGACCGGCTGACCGAGAAATCACAGGATCTGGGGCTTTATTAGCCGATGCCCCTGGTGGCGTTGATCGACGCCTGTGTGCTGGTCAACGCTGCCGTCAGAGACACGATTCTGCGGGCGGCGGCCTCCGACGCGTTCGACCTCCAGGTCGCCCTTTCTCGCGACACCCTGGACGAATTGCGGCGCGCCCTGATCGAGGACCGCGGGGTCACGCCGGGGAATGCCGACTACCTCATTGGGGAGATCCTCGCTGCATTCGAGGACGGTCTGATCGAGGGCTACGAGCATCTGATCCCGGAGATGCGGAACGACCCGAAGGACCGGCATGTGATGGCGGCCGCCGTTCAAGCGAACGCGACGATCGTCACCCTCAACACGCGTCACTTCCCGCCCGCGAGCTACGAGCCTTTCGGACTCGACGTGCTGACACCTGACGAACTGCTCGTGTCGCTCTGGAACCAGCACCCGGAACGAATGGCGGATATCCTGGCCGAGCAGGCAGAGGCTTTGCGCCGGCCTCGCGTGTCGTTGGCGAAGTTGCTCGACCGTCTTGAGCGGGACGTACCGGGATTCGTGCAAGCCGTGCGAGGATCCGGGCTGGTGAATCTGGTTGAGTACTGGTAGTCGCTCGCGGGCTGCCGCGGCGTCACGGTTGTGCCCTCCGTGCCGCCACCGCGTCCCCCTCGCCGCTAAAACGGCGTCATTATGACATGTCGTGGTCACGTTGATCACGGTCGACGCGACGGCGGCGTGGCACTACTGCGCGCCGCGCCGCGGTCCCGCCCGGCAGCCAGAGGCCGTCACCTTACTCCGGATTGATCATCCCGACCCGGATGGCGTACTTCACCAGATCGGTCCGGTCGTGCGCTCCCAGCTTGACCATGATGTTGGCGCGATGCGCCTGGACGGTCTTGATGGAGAGAGTCAGGAAGTCGGCGATTTCGCGGTTGGTTCTCCCTTCCGCGATCATCTGCAGGATCTCCCGCTCGCGCTCCGTGAGCGGGTCTTCCTCCTCCTGCGTGGGGTTGGTGGCGAGGCGCCGGTAATCGTCAAGCACGGTGGCCGCGATGCTGGGAGAGAAGTACGCCTGGCCCTGGGCCGCCGCCTCGATGGCCGTCACCAACTCCTTCCCCATGGCGCGCTTCAGCACGCAGCCGGTGGCCCCGGCTTTGGCGATTTCCAGGGAATACAGCCGGTTCTCATGCATGGTCAGGATGACGACCTGCACATCCGGCAGCCGCCGGCGGATCTGACGCGTGGCCTCCAACCCGTTCAGGTTCGGCATCGCAATATCCATGACCACCACATCGGGATGCAGGCTCTCGGCAAGATCCAGCGCCTGGCGCCCATCCTCCGCCTCGCCGACGACCTGGATGTTCGGCTCGGCCCCCAGGACCAGCCGCAGGCCTTCACGGACGATGGCGTGATCATCGGCCAGCAGCACCCGCACCGTCACGCACTTGCCTCCACCGGCGCTGCCAGGGGAACGCGGACCTCGACGCGCGTGCCTCGCTCACCGCTGTGAATGTCGACGGTGCCTCCCACTAAAGAGGCGCGCTCGCGCATGCCGTAGAGTCCGAGCCGTCCTTTACGCGTCGGGCGCTCGACCGCCCGGGGGTCGAAACCTCGCCCGTTATCGGTGACCCTCAACACCGCCCCCGCCGGCTCCACTGCCAGGCGGACATGCACGTCACGCGCCAGCGCATGCTTACCGGCGTTGGTCAGCGCTTCCTGAGCGATGCGGAATAGCGCAACCTCAACCTCCGGCGGCAGCACGACGTCGTTGTCAAAATAGGCTTCGACGGCGGCGCGTCCCCCGTAGCTGCGCTCGAACTCCGCGGCAATCCATTCCAGGGCGGCTAACAAACCGGCATCATCCAGGATCGTCGGCCGCAGATCGTGTGAGAGGGCACGCGTCTCGTCCAGCGCTCGGCGGGCCAGGCTGGTCACGCGATCGAAGCAGCGCCGGATAGTGGGATCGCGCGGTAAGTCCCGCTCCAGGAGATCGAGATTGGTGAGGAGCACGGAGAGCGTCTGCGCCGTCTCGTCGTGCAGTTCTCGTGCAATGCGCTTGCGCTCTTCCTCCTGTGCCTGCAGCACGCGGGCCGCCAGCTCCTTGTCGCGCTGTGCCCGCTCGTCCTCGAGATGACGGCGCGCGACGGCCGCCGCCACCACATTGGCCACAGCCTGCAGGAAGTGGATATCGTCCTCGCTGAACGGGCGGTGCTCGTCGCTGAAGACGCTCAGCACGCCGAATGGCCCCGGCTGTCCATGAATAATGACGCTGGCACCGCTATGGACGGCGTGGCGCTGAAGCACCGCGGGAACAGCGAACCGCGTCTCCGTTGCCATATGATCGACGACGACGGGCTCGCCGGTCGCCAGAGCGTATCCGGCCTGCGACCCCGGCCCGGCACCGACACGCTCGTTCGCCACGACACCCTCGTGCCAGCCGCGCCCGGCACAGGCGGTGAGGTGGCGCCCTTCATCGACCATCTCCAGGATCGTGGCATACGGGACACCGAGAGTCTCGGTGACGGTGCGAACGGCATCGTCGAAGAGCTGCGTCAGGTCAGTCGTGGCCAGCGCGCCCTGGCCGAGGGAGGCCACTGCTGCCTGCTTTCGCGTGCGCGCCAGCAACTCCTGCCGGGCACGCCGCCGCTCGGTGAAATCGCGCGCGATGGCATGAACCCCGACGGGCCGGCCGTTATGAATGAGGAGCCGGGTGCTGACTTCCAGCGGCACGATGTGACCGTCGCGCGCCACCATCTCCAGCTCGTAGGTCGTGGGGGTATTGTCCTGCAGCTTCTGCTGGATCATCTGGGCGGCGCGTTGCAGACTGGCCGGGGTGAGCACCTGCGCCATGTTCATCTGCCGGACTTCCTCGCGCGTGTACCCACTGATCGCCTCACCCGCCGCATTGAGAGCGGTAAAGTTGCCGGCGAGATCGATCGTCAGCATCACGTCGTTCGCCGATTCCACCAGATCTTGGTACTGCTCTTCGGACCGAGCCAGGGCGGTGAGCAAAGCGGCGCGCTCGGTTGCGTCGCGCCAGGCACGGGCCACCGCAGCGACGACGGCGGCCGGAGAATCGGCCGGGGCCGGATAGGCTCCGGCGGCGAGCGCGGCGGCGACGTCCGCCGGTGTCCGGCTGGGCACCACAGAGGGACGCCCCTCCGGGCCCGGCCCCACGACCACGTCGGCTTCCTCCGTGCCGGTCAGGACGAGCCCGATTCCGGCCTCCTCGGCTGCGTGCTGGACGGCGTCCGGGGCGACCGCCTCGGTGGTCACCGCCACGCGTAGCTTCTGCCCCAGTCCCTTCGTCATTGCGCCATCATAGTACCGCCGTGACGGCGGCCACATCCTACTCCGGCCCGCGCGAGCGGGGCCGTGCCGACAGCAGTATGAGGAACGCGATCAAGAAGCACCCGATGACCAGTGCCAGCTCACCGATCGTGAGATACCGGCAATCGGTGTCGATGGTGAAGGTCCGCCCGGCAAAGGTGATCGGGCCACAGAGAGCCGTGGGGCCGACGTGCGGTGTCCCGCCGTACGCGACGAGCGCCACGACGCCGAGCAACACCAGCAGGATCGCAACGAGGAACGCCACCCTGAGGTACAGGGTAGCGCATCTGCTAGTGTCCTGCCAGGAACTCCGGCTTTTGTCCGTACAGATCGGCCGCCTCATCACGGCGGCAGCGGATGACGACGCGGTCGCCCGGGACCACCTGCTCGACAGCCGTAAAGGGGATATAGAGACTCTCGACGCCGAAGCCCAGCACCCCGCCGTGGTCAACACGCATGTACATGGTGTCGGCCACCGTCCGCACGCTCTCGGGCTCAGGCTCCACGTCGTAGTAGTGGGGCATCATCGCCGAGCTCGCATCGCCCGTCATCTTCTCCGACGCGGGACCGGCCGCACGGTACCCCTCGGGACTGCTGGGTCCATAACTCGGGGCCGTATCCTCCACCTCGACCTCCCGAACCCGTTCCGACACCGGTAGCTCCTGGTCGAGCTGGATCTGCGGGTAGATATCGGCGACCGTGCCGATTTCCTGACTGTCGGACCCGTAGACGTGCATGCCGGGATGAATGTTTACGTCATTGACGGCCATCGTATCGACGGTGCTCCCCAACCAATCTACCGCAGGGCCGCGGTGAGACCACCTGCCGCAAGAGCCGTGCCCAGGGCGGCTCTCACAACCTTTCCTCTGCCTCGGGGATAGCAGTGGCCTCCTCGTCCTCCGCCGGGGCCTGCAGCTGATCGAAGATGTAGTACAGAGCGACGGCAGCATAGGCAATGAGACTCACGACGGCACTGACGAAGGCGAGTGCCGTCGCCCCCAGATAGATGAGCACGCCCGACGAGAAGCGGGGCCACGAGGCCCTGATCTGCTGAGACGTCAGGGCCTCGGAGAGCAGATCCGGGTGGAAACCCATGTATGCCCACAGCATGCTGAAGCCGATCGACATGAGCGTCATCGTCATTCCATAGACAGCCGCGGCCAGATTCGCGTCATGGCCGGCCTGCAAGGCACGCCCGAGCAGCGCGGTCGGGAAAGGGATGAACGCCACCGTCATCAAGAGGAACAGGTTCAAATAGAGGTAGGGGCGATCCACCCGCCGCACCGCCCGGAAGACGGCATGGTGATTCACCCAGATAATGCCGATGGTGGCAAAGCTGACGATGTAGCTGACGTAGGACGGCCACATCGCCACCAGCGCCGTTCGCAGTGATGTCCCACCGGGCGGCACCTGGACGTTGAAGATGAGGAGCGTAATGGCGACCGCGAACACGCCGTCGCTGAACGCTTCCGTCCGGCTTTTCGACACGGCGCCTCACCTCACGGCGGGTTTCCTCCACCTTAGCGCAGGCGGCCTGCTGCCTTGAGACATGAGAGGCGCCTCTGCTATGTAGCAGAGGCGCCTCGGACGTCGCGCCCGTGGAAACGCGACGTCTCATACGTCGGCAGGTCCTAGCTGCTCACCCTGCCGACTGCTCCACGCGGGCGTGGAGCGCTGCCGGGACATTGGTCCCATCTCAGACTACGGAGTCCTCCGCCCATCTGGGTATCGGGCGTTCACCCTATTCTTGTCGCCACGGCGACCCTAGATATGCCTAAGGCGTTGGCGCTAGCCGGTGGGGAACCAGAGGTCGCGGTAGGGGAAGAGGTACCGATCGGTGAGGAAATTCAAGGTCCGGCGTGCCTGATAAAAACCGTCCGCGACATCGCGCAACAAGGCTGACACCGCATTGGCCTGGGCCAGGCGGTACGAGCGCCGCCCCAATTCTTCCAGCAGTCCGAGCGTGTCCGCGTCGGCCGCCGTGCCGGCCAGCGCCCGCTGCAAGCGTTGCCGCGCGATCGGCACCAGAAAGCGCTCTCCCGCATAGTCCGGGAAGACACCGGCCAGAAAAAGGGAGAGATCCCCTAGGCGGCGATAGAGCGGAGGACGCGACGGCTCCGGCATGGCATCGATCATCTCGATAAGCCGCAGGGGGTCCAGTTCCGAGAACCGGCGACGGCGCGGTCCGCGCCGCGTGCTCGTCCAGTAGCTGCCGCTGGCCACATGCGTGTACGAGGCGAGCAACTCGGCGAGAAAGAGCCGCATGCGCGCGTCGCCGGCAAAGTCGTGCAGGGTCTGCACCTCGAACACGGGAAGACGGCGCCCCGGCCCCATCCACTCCGCGACGAAACGGCTGGCCCGCAGATCGGCGGCACCACGCTCCACCAGCGAGGCAAAGAGGAGAAATGGGGAGGCATGTAGCATCCCATCCCCGTCGGCGAAGAGCGCCTCGTGGAGCCGATCGGACCGCAGGAGGTTCGGCAGCACCTCGGCGTCATCGCGCAGAAAAGCGCGCGTCGTCTCCGGCGACCATCCCGTCACACGTGCCAGGAGCGAAATGTCGGTATCGGAAAGGTGCTCGAGATAGAGAGCGGAATCCATCTGCCTGCCCCCATTATCACCAGGTACCGCCGATTCCTTCCAGACATGCTTTTCGTCGATTCGCTGGTGCGCGCCTACCATGGAGGCAGTCTTGATGGAGGGGTACGTATGTCGATCAACCGCCTGATCCGCGTCCTGGTGGCTCTTGCCGCCGTTTCTCTGGTGGCAATCGCCCCGTCTACTCGCTCGCATGCCGCCGGCTCATCCGGCGCTGCACAGTCGCTCTGTATCGCCCATCACCCTCAAGGTTTCGTCTGGTACACCCGCAGTTGCACCGGACACGACGAGCCGGAAATCGATCCTCTGTCCAATGCAGCGGGCTCCGCCCAGAATCTGACCTGGACCGTGGTTCTTCCCACCGACGGGTCGACGGCGGTGGACGCGGTGGGACCGACCTTCTGGATCGGCGGTGCGGTCAGCGATCCCAACAGTCTGGACAATCAGGCGTTCCTCGAGTTGCAGTTCTATCCCAACAGCATTACGACGGGCTGCACGTCAGGAGGCGGCTACAACGTGACCTATGCCCAGAACGTCTACACGGCGTGCTCTCCCGTCTGGGAAGTGTCCAAGACCGGCAACTCCGAGTCGGCTGCCTTCAACGCCATGCTGACCGACAGCGCGACCGGCGGACCGCTCGAGATGCATGCCGGTGACACCATCACCGACCACCAGTACATCACTCCCGCCCAGGATGGTATGCACATCACCGTCACCGATCTGACCACCGGGCACTCCGGCACCATCGTCCTGAACAGCAAGGTCGATGGTCCGCTCATGCCGGCCTTCAGCGTCCAGAAGTTGGGGAACGCTCTCGCCTGGGGGTTGGTCGACGACGCTCCCAATGCGCTCGTCTGGGAGATCGGCCACACAGGTGACTACACGACCCCGGCCGGTCAGTACTGCGTGCCGGGCAGTGCCGCCAAGCCACCGTGCTACTCCTACGAAATCGATCCGACCAATCAGACGCCGAACTGGCTGGGCTTTACACCCCTTCAGATCAAGAGCGTGACCTTCGGAGGCAGTAACACCACGGACACGCCCGGGACCCCGAACGAGTGGGCGGTGGTCAGCGACTTCGGGGGCACGGCCGAGGTCAACAGCGACTGCGGCGCCGGGAACTACGGGACACCCTTCTGCTGGTACCCCTGGTATGCCTATAACGGCGGGCTGGGGGCCTTCACCTACGGTGGAGACTACGCAGGAACCAAGAACGACTATGGGCAGGCCCTGCAGTTCCAGCAGGCAACGAACTGCCCCAGTCCTTACGGACCGGACACGACGTACTGCTCAACGATTCTGAAGTAGGACGGGGGGGCGGAGGCCGGCGGCCTCCGCCCCGCCTTACCCAAAATCCTCGCCGCGCGGACCCAGATGCGACTCAACGCGCGCCAGGAGCAGGATCGCCACCTTCTGCAATAGAGCCAGCGCCGCGATGATGGAGACGGCGATGACAAAACTGGCCACCAACGTGCCGGTCGGGCCGAAGAGCGAAAAGCCGAGCGCGGTGGCCACAGACGGCGGATGCACGACGTCGAGCGAGATGACGACGATGATCGTCGCAACCATGGCCAGCGCCCCTGCCAGGTAGCCGGGACCGAAAATCAGCGCCGAGCCGATGCCGAATGCCCAGCCCAGTAGCTGGGCAGACAGCATCACGCGCACCCGGTTCATCCGATGGCCGGGAGCCCGGTAGATGAGAAAGGCGCTCGACGCCAGCGACCCAAAGAGAATGGGGTGCTTGATCAGCGCCGAGGTAGCGAGGAAGGCAACCAGCACCACGACGGTGGGGGGAAGCGCCAGGGCCAATTCGGCCAGGACCCGGTCACGGTAGCGCAGCCGCTGCGCCCAGACCGTTCGCCAGAACGGCACGTTTGCCGGTGGGACGTCCTCTCTCTGCTGCATGGCCGATAGCGCTCTCTGCATGTCCGGGGCCACAGTCCGAAACAGGCAGCGGCAAATCGACAGTCGGACAGGCCGTCTCGACTTCTGGGGCTTCTATAGGGCTCGTGCATTATCCCGTCGTGGTCGCCCCGCGTGGGGACCAACTCGGTGTGGTCTAAGTCAGGCTGGCCGGCACTCGGGATACTGCTGGCGAATGTCGGGAGGAAGGCGCATGCTCGGAGTATCTCC
>Ga0209810_1001872_pt1 | contig 28212 bp, 27 predicted proteins | sample Coa_R1_7_FD_187159 | JGI IMG/M metagenome (GOLD analysis project Ga0209810, IMG submission 187159) | Surface soil microbial communities from Centralia Pennsylvania, which are recovering from an underground coalmine fire - Coalmine... | ecosystem: Environmental > Terrestrial > Soil > Unclassified... | reverse complement strand
CCGTGATCGTCTACGATCTGTTCCACGTCATCGCCAAGTACGGGCGCGAGGTGATCGACCGGGTGCGGGTAGACGAGGCCAATCGGGTGCGACGCGACACGCAGGCGCGGAAGGTGATCAAAGGTGCTCGGATGCGGACGACGCGGTCCTGCTCGATCTCGGCGCAGTCGAGTACCTCGACGCCAGCGGCATTCACGTCCTCGAAGACTTCCGCGGGAAGCACCCGGGCCCGCTTGTGATCGCCGGCTGCCGGCGCATCGTTCACCGGGTGATCGAGTTGACCGGGCTGCCGGACCTGATACCTGTCTTTTCCACCCGTGAACAGGCCGAGCAGTACTTGCGGGCCGCCTCGCCGCCGAAGGGGGCGGCGGACGACCGGCACCGCACCTGAGCGACCTATTGCTCCTGGGCGGATTCCGGCTTGAGGACTTCCTCGAGCGTCCGCTGGACGAGCGCTGCCCGCTCCTCCAGGGTCCGTGCCCGGGTTTCGAGGCGTCGCGCAGTCGCGTCGTCGCCCGTTTCCCGTACCCGCCTGGCGACGCGCAGCGAGAGAGCGGCCCGTTCTTGGAGGGCCCGCGCAGCCGCCCCCAGCGCGCGCTCGACGGTATCGGCCTGTCCGGCGAGCAGGCCGTCGACCGAAAAGACGTGCCCGATGTGGCAGTGGTAGTGGATGAGCCCCCGATGGAACGCCTCCCAGAGGGAGCCGCCGCATTCCGGACAGACGAAGCCCGTGGCCATGCCGTTGGCCACCGTCTCCACGGTCGCCTCCTCCGCCGACGAAGCGGGCAGGGCTGCCGGCGTCCCGCGCTCGTCCCGCGGCCCGGCGGTCACCGGGGTGCGCGCCAGGCGCGCCAGCAGCGGCGGGATCTCCGCCACGGGCAGCACGTAATCGACGTCGACATGCTTCATCGCCGTCGACGGCATCTGCGGGTAGAGCGTCTCGCTCGGGTCCTGCAGGACCGCGATGCCCCCGCGGGCCTTCACCATCGCCAGGCCGGCCGTGCCGTCGTGCAGAGCGCCCGAGAGCAGCACGCCGACGACCGACGCTCCGTAGGCCCAGGCGGCCGTCCGCAAGAGGACGTTGATCGCCGGGCGAAACCCGTCTGCCCGCGGCGCCTGCGACAGTCGAACCCGTCCGCGCGCGACGACGAGGTGTTGGTTGGGAGGGGCGACGTAGATGCGGCCGTGCTGGATGGGCTCGCCGTCCCTGGCGTGGGCGGCGGCGAGCGGCCCCGCTCGGCTCAGGATGTGTGGGAGCATGCTGGGCTGGGACGGCGGGACGTGGAGGGTCACAAAGACGGCGGCGGGCAAATCTGGGGGCAGTCCGCGCGCCAGACGCCCGAGCGCTTCCACCCCTCCTGCTGAAGCGCCGATAGCGACGATCTCGTGCCCGGGCATCGGCGGCCTCCCGGAGTCTCGGCATGGGGCGTTCGCTAGAGTATACCCTGCTGCCGTTCGTCTATAATAGGGGCGTGCCGCACCTCAACCTCGTGGTCGCGTTCGCCGCCGGGCTGCTGGGGTTCTTCTCGCCCTGCGTCGTCCCGCTGATCCCCGGCTACCTGTCCTTCGTCTCCGGCGTCTCGCTCGCCGAGATGGAGGAGGCGGGGCGCCGCCGGCACACGGGCCGCGTCCTCGTCGCGACGGTGGCCTTCGTCCTCGGGTTCTCCATAGTCTTCACCGCCCTCGGCGCCTCTGCGTCCCTCGCCGGAAGCTTCGTGCTGACGAACAGGGAGTGGCTCAGCCGCATCGGGGGCGTGGTCGTGATCCTGCTCGGCCTGTCGATGCTCGGGGCGGTCCGGTTCCCCGGTCTGTACCGGGAGCGGCGCTTCGTCGTGACGCGGCGGCCGAACACGCTGGCGGGGATCCTGCTGGTCGGGATGGCGTTCGGCTTCGCGTGGACGCCCTGCGTCGGGCCCGTCCTGGGAGCGATCCTGACGCTCGCCGCGACGGCGCAGCGAGCAACCGATGGGGCGGTGCTGCTGTTTGCCTACGCGCTCGGCCTGGGCATCCCGTTCATGGCCACGGCCGCGCTGCTCACCACCGCGTTCCGCGCGCTGCGCGCGATCGGCCGCCACGCACACGCGATCGAGGTCGCGAGCGGCGCGTTCCTGGTGGTGATGGGGGCCGCCTTGCTGTTCGACTGGGTCTACCGCCTGAACGCCTGGATCCTGCAGGCGTTTCCCGTTCGCCCCGCGCTCTAGGATCGCGCCTCACGTGGTCGCTCGCAGATCCCGTCCGCGTCTCTCCCTGCCGCGGATCGCCGGGCGGCGGCGACGGAGCGTGGTCGCGGCGAGGAAGTCGAGGTAGGGACCCTGAACGTATCAGCATGAGCGATCAGACGCCCTGGATCGGCCGGCCCCTGCGGCGGCGGGAGGACCTGCGCTTCCTGCGAGGGGAGGGCCGCTACATCGACGACATCGTCCTCCCACGCATGGTCTACCTCGCCGTGGTGCGCAGCCCCGTCGCACACGCCCGGTTGCGGTCGATCGATGTCACGGCGGCCCGCCGGGCCCGCGGCGTCGTGGCGGCGGTCACCGCCCGCGATCTGGCCGGGAGGCTCGGCGCCCTGCCGTTCAACACGCCCGAGGGCGGCACGGTGGCGCCGGCGCCGCACCCCGTCCTGGCGGACGGCACCGTCCGCTACGCGGGCGAGCCGGTCGCCGCGGTGGCGGCCGAGGGTCCCGAGGAGGCCCTGGACGCCGCGGGCCTCGTCACGGCGGCCTACGATGCGCTCCCCGCGGTCGTCGACCCGCACGACGCGCTGCGCGGGGCGGTGCGCGTCCACGAGGGGATCGGCGATAACGTCCTCCTGCGGTGGCGCCGCACGAGCGGGGATGTGGACGGGGCGCTGCGGTCCGCCGGACACATCGTCCGCGGGCGCTTCCGCATCCCGCGCCTGGTTGCGGCGCCGATGGAGGCGCGCGGCGCGGTCGCGGCCTACGATCGCGGCACCGATCTCCTGACGGTCTGGTGCTCGACGCAGGATCCCCACCGGCCGCTCGCGCAGTTGAGCCGTGTCCTCCGCCGGCCCGAAGACCGCATCCGGATCATCGTGCCGGACGTCGGCGGCGCGTTCGGCGCGAAGGGCTCGGCGGCACCGGAAGCTGCCCTCGCCGCAATCCTGGCGATCGACCTCGGCCGCCCCGTGAAGTGGGTCGAGGCGCGCCGCGACAACTTCCTGGCCGCGTACCAGGGCCGCGGCATGGACGCCGAGGTGGAGCTCGGGCTCGACCCCGACGGCCGGATCCTCGCGCTGCGGGCGCGCCTGCTCGCCGACCTGGGCGCCTACCTGTACCCGGCCACGCCCACCGTGCCCGTGACCGCCGCGATGCTGCTCACCGGCGCGTACGCGATCCCCGCCGCGGACGTCGAGCTGCTCGGGGTGGCGACGAACAAGGTCCCCACCGGGCCCTACCGGGGCGCCGGGCGCCCGGAGGCCTGCTACATCATCGAGCGCATGGTGGACCTCGCCGCGGACGAGCTGGGGCTCGATCCCGCGGAGGTGCGCCGGCGGAACCTCATCCCCTCGGACCGGATGCCCTACCGCACGCCGCTCGGGTTTGTCTACGACTCCGGCGACTACGCGCGCGCCCTCGCGGAGGCGCAGCGCCTCCTCGGCTACGAGGCGTGGCGCGCCGAGCAGCGCCGCGCGCGGACGGACGGCCGCCTGCTCGGGGTCGGCGTCGCGCTGTACGTCGAGCGCGCCGGGACCGGGCTGTGGGAGAGCGCCGCGGTCACGGTCACGCCGGACGGGCGCGTGGTCGTCCGCCCCGGCTCCACGCCGCAGGGGCAGGGACACGAGACGACGTTCGCCCAGATCGCCGCGGACGCCTTGGGGGTGGAGCCGGGCGCGATCACCGTCGAGCACGGCGACTCCGCCGTGGTGCCGCGCGGCGTGGGGACGTTCGGCAGCCGCTCCACGACGGTGGGTGGCTCCGCTCTGGTGGTGGCGCTGGAGCAGATCCGGGACAAGGCGACCCGGATCGCAGCGCACCTGCTGGAGGCCGCGCCGGAGGATCTCCGGCGGGACGGCGGCCGCTTCGCTGTTCGCGGCACGCCCGCGCGGGCCGTGACGTTCCGGGAGGTGGCGGCGGCCGCCTACCAGCCCGGGCGGCTGCCCCGCGAGATCGAGCTCGGCCTCACCGCCACCGCCACGTTTGCGCTGCCCGGCCCCGTCTTTCCTTCGGGCGCGTACGGCGCGGTCGTCGAGGTCGCGCGCGAGACCGGCGAGGTGCGCATCCTCAGGCTCGTCGCCGTGGACGACGCGGGTCGGATCATCAACCCGCTGCTCGCCGAAGGGCAGGTGATCGGCGCGGCCGTTCAGGGGATCGGCGCGGCCCTCGTGGAGGAGGCCGTCTACGACGAGGCCGGGCAGCTCCTGACCGCGACGTTCATGGACTACGGGCTGCCCCGCGCGGCGCATGCGCCGCACGTGGAGAGCGCGTTCCTCGAGACCCGGTCGCCGCTGAACCCCCTCGGCGCGAAGGGAATCGGCGAGGCCGGCTCGATCGCGACCCCCGCGGCGGTGGTCAACGCGATCGTGGATGCGCTCGCCCCCCTCGGCGTGCGCGACCTGGAGCTGCCGGTCACGCCCCAGAAGCTCTGGCGCCTCATCGGACGGTCGTCGTAGCCCTCGGACACGAGCCCATCCGACCGACGCCCCGCGGCGCGACGCCCGGGGCAGGGAGGGCGCAGCGCCTCGGAGCCCTGCTCGTCGGATCCCCAGCATCACCCATGCGAACGAAGGAGCCTCGCCCCGCCGGCGTAACTGCCAATGTACGGCGTCACGCCGGCCCCCGCCCGCCACCGGCGGCCGGGCTCCGGTGCTGCGTTCGGAGGACGATGATGGAGTACCCCCTCATTTCGATCGTGCTTCCGAGCCACAACGGCTCGCGCTACATCGGCGACGCCATCGACAGCTGCCTCGCGCAGACCTATCGACGTCTCGAGCTGATCGTCGTCGACGACGGCTCCACGGACGACACGCTGGGGCAGGTCGCCGAACGCACGGACCCGCGCATTCGTATCGTTCGCCACGGGGCGAATCTCGGGCTCCCGGCCGCGCTGAATACCGGGTTTGCGCACGCCGGGGGCGAGTTGCTTACGTGGACGTCGGATGACAACTACTACCGGCCCACGGCGCTCGAACGGATGGCCACGTTTCTGGTCCAGCATCCGGACGTCGACTTCGTCTACACCGACTATCTGGAGATCGACGCGACCGGGGCTCCGATCCGCCGTGTCGCGGCCAACGGGCTCGACGCGATCGACGCGATCGTCGGGGGGGAATTCGTGACACCGTGCTTTCTGTACCGCCGGCGCGTGCACGAGGCGCTGGGCCCCTACGCCGAGGACATGGCGCTCGCGGAGGACTACGACTACTGGCTTCGCGCGTCGATCTCCTTCCGGATGGCGCCGCTGCACGAAGACCTGTACTGTTACCGGCGCCACTCCCACTCTTTATCGTCACGGCACACGTGGCCCGCCGTGCGGGCGGTGGCGCAGCGCTCGCTGCGGCGGCACCTGCGTGCCCTTCCTTGGATGGATCGTGAGCGCAAGGCGTGGGTGTGCATGAATTGGGCGCGGGAGGCGCGCCTCCAGGGCGAACTCGGGTCAATGCTCGCCTATCTCGGGCTCAGCGTGAGGTACGCGCCGCTGTGGGCGGTCAGGTACGTCGTCACCAGGCTCTGGGAGTGGAGCGCGCGTCGTCTGCCCGCTCGCCTGCCCCGGGCCGGATAGCCTGTCGGAGGCGGCCTGACCGGCCGCATCGTCGGTCGCCTCCGCCCGCGCCTCGAAGCGCTCCACGTCGATCTTGCTAGCCCCGGGAGTCTTCCGGGCGCTCGTGTGCCCCGCGCGTTGTGGTCCGGACCCGGATGGGGCGCAGCGAGCGGGCCGGTCCGCAGATCAGCGAACGCAGGCCACTCGTCCGCCCGCCCGGCGGTACGCCGGTCGGCGACGTCGGCGAGGGCCGCCCGCTGCGGCCGCTCGGGGCCGGCTCGGAGAGCTCCTCCACGGATCGATGTCGCAAGGGGTTTTCGGGCGGGTATGGAATGGAGGCCTAAGACGCGGGCTGGGGGTGGGCGGATGGCGCGGTCTCGGTTACGGCGCGGGAGCACGATCGGCCGGCGGACGTTTCTGGCGGGCGGCCTGGTCCTGGGCAGCGGCCTCGCCGCCCTCGACGCCCTGGGGCTCGACCGGCCGCCGGCAGCCTCCCTGGCTGCTGCCGCCGGCCCGCCGAAGCGCGGCGGGCAGCTCGTCGCCGCGCAGGAGGTGGATCCGGTCAGCCTCGACCCCCACACCAACTCCAACTTCTCCGCGCTGCAGGGTTACGAGCACATCAACGAGAGCCTGACCGGCTACGACGAGAAGACGAGCATCGTCCCGGCGCTCGCCGAGCGCTGGGAGATCGCGGACGGGGGCAAGACCTACACCTTCCACCTCCGGCCGAACGTGAAGTTCCACAACGGGCAGCCGATGACCGCCGAGGACGTGAAGTACAGTGTCGAGCGCGTCCTCAATCCCAAGACCGCCTCCCCCTGGCGGGACTGGCTGGCCTCCATCAGGAGATCAGAGTTGTCGCCCCGCTGACGGTTCAGATGCGCCTCGACGCCCCGTACCCGGACCTGCTCGGCGCGTTCGCGGCGATGCGCGCGTCGGCGATCATCCCGAAGGGGCTGGCCGAGCAGGAGAACCTCAAGATCAAGGCGGTGGGCACCGGCCCGTTCAGGCTCGTCGAATACGTGCCGCAGGACCACATCACCTACGCCCGCAACCCGGACTACTGGGGCCGGCCCCTGCCGTACCTCGACGGCATGCTGTTCAAGGTGCTGCCCGAGGAGAACGCGCGGCTCGCCGCGCTGCGCGCCGGCCAGGTGCAGTACGCCGCGCTCAGCGCGCAGGGCGCCGCGCAGCTCCAGGGCGCCGCCGGGATCACCATCATGCGCAGCCCCAACGCCTGGGTCGCCCTGCACTACATCAACGTGTCGAAGAAGCCGCTCGACGACGCCCGCGTCCGGCGCGCGATGCGGATGGCCGTGGACACGAGCGAGGTCATCCAGAAGGCGGTGTACGGCGCCGGCGTGCCCTCGGGCCCGATCCCAACGGGGTACGGTGCGTGGGCCCTCGATCCGCGCTCGCTGCCGTACCAGAAGGCGGACCTGGACGGCGCCCGGAAGCTGCTCGCGGAGGCCGGCTATCCGAACGGCGGCTTCAAAGTGGAGATCAAGTGCTCGCCGCAGTACCCGGAGTTTGTGGCGAGCTCGCTCGTCGTCCAGCAGGCGCTGCGCAAGCTCGGCATCGACGTCCAGGTCGTGCAGATGGAGTGGGGCGCGTTCGTGCAGGCGCACAACCAGGAGCTGGCGACCGGCGGCCGGGAGGGCGGGGAGATCTTCGCCTCGGCGAACACGTTCCGCCCCGGGCCGGACGGGTACATCTACCCGTACTTCTTCTCCGAGGGCAAGCTCAACGACGGGGGCTACCGGAACCCCAAGCTGGATCCGCTGATGGTCCAGGCGCGGTCGATCTCGAACCGGGATCAGCGCCGGAGCCTCTACGTGCAGATCCAGCGCACGCTCCTGGAGGACTGCCCCAACTGGTGGTGGTACGCGAAGCTGAACATCGAGGCGATGTCCCCGAGGCTGCAGGGATACGCCCAGTCGTTCACCGGCCGCCGGATCTTCCTGAAGCGGGCCTGGCTGGCCTGACCGTGGGTGAGCGGCGCGCCGGCGTGCGGGGGAGCGGCGCGCCCCCTCCCGAGGGGGCGGGCCCGCTCGGGCTCCGGGTCGGGCAGGTGGCGGAGCGGGCGAAGACCGTCACCGACGCCGACCTGCGCCTGTACGCGGAGCTCACCGGGGACTACAACCCGCTCCACTTCGACGAGGCGTTTGCGGCCGGCACGCGGTTCCGCCGCCGTGTGGCGCAGGGCGGGATCGCGGCCGGCCTGCTGAACGCCCTCGTGGCGATGGACCTGCCGGGGCCCGGCACGGTGTTCATGAGCCAGTCCCTCACGTACCACCGCCCCGCCTACGTCGGCGACACGCTGCGGGCGCGGGTGGAGGTCGTGGAGGTTAAGCCCGACAAGCCGGTGTGCCGCCTCCGGTTCTCGGTCCGCAACCAGGCCGGGGACGTGATCCTGGAGGCCGACGCCTGGACGTACACGCTCCGGCCCGACCTGGAGCGACAGCGACGCGCTACCTGATCCGGCGCCTCGCCTGGACGGCCGCGGCGCTCCTCGGGGTCTCCGCGCTGATCTTCCTGCTCGTCCGGCTGCTTCCCGGCACGATCGTCGATGTGTTCGCGGGCACCGAGGGCCAGTTGAGCCCGGCCCAGCGCGCGCAGGTCCTGCACCAGTTCGGGCTGGACCGGCCGCTCGCGATCCAGTACGTGCTGTGGCTGTGGAACGTGCTGCGGGGAAACTTCGGGTGGTCGTTCCGGTCCGGCCAGCCGGTCGCCGGGCTGCTCGCGTCCCGGCTGCCCGTGACGATCGAGCTGGCCGTGCTCTCGGTCGGCGCCGCGGCGGCCGCGGGGGTCCCGCTCGGGGTGCTCGCGAGCACGGCGCGCAGCGTGCGCGCGAAGACGCTCGTGCAGGTCGTGGGCCTCGCCGGGCTCTCGGTGCCCAACTTCTGGATCGCGGTGCTGCTGATCATCGTCGCGTCCTACGCGTTCCACTGGCTGCCGGCGCTGATCTTCGCGAGCCCCTTTGCGCAGCCGTGGGTCAATCTCCAGCAGATGCTCCTGCCGGTGCTGTCGCTGGCCCTCGGCCTCGCGGCGGTCGTCGTGCGCATGACGCGGTCCGCGATGCTGGAGGCGCTCGGCCAGGAGTACGTCCGGGTCGCCCGGGCCAAGGGGCTCGCGGCCCGTGCCGTGCTCCTGCGCCACGCCATGCGCAACGCGCTCATCCCGGTCGTCACGGTCCTGGGCCTGCAGATGGGGTACCTGCTCGGCGGCGTCGTGATCACGGAGCAGATCTTCGGCCTGCCCGGGCTGGGGTGGACGCTGCTCAACGGGGTCTACCAGCGGGACTACCCGGTGGTGCAGGGCGCCGTGATGCTGTTCGCCGTGATGTTCGTGCTGACGAACCTCACGGTGGATTTGCTGTATACCTCCCTGGACCCGCGGATCCGCTACCAGTGACGCACGTGATCGGTCAAGCCGGCGCAGACGCGCGCAGGCGGCGATGCCGGGTGTACGCGGGGTGCGCGTCTCGCAGGGTGGGGCGCGCATGATGGCGGAGCCGGGAGGCGGGGTGGGGGCGGGTCGGTGAGCGACGCGGACGCCTCGCGCGGACCGGTCGCGGCGCGCCGGGGCGCGCCACGCCCCGCATGGCGCGCGCGGGCGCTGCGCCGGACGCCGGTGGCGCTCGTCGGGGCGGCGACGGTGGCGTGCATCGCGTGCGTCGCCCTCGCGGCGCCCGTCCTGGCGCCGCGCGATCCCGTGGCCCAGACCGCCACGCCGCTCCTGCCCCCGGGCCACGGCTCCCTGGCCGGAACCGACGAGCTGGGGCGGGACGAGCTGAGCCGGCTGATCTACGGGGCCCGCGTGTCCCTGTACGTCGGGGTGCTGGCGGTGGGGATCGCCCTCGGCCTGGGCGCGACCTCCGGGATCCTGGCCGGGTTCTACGGCGGCTGGGTCGACAACGTGACGATGCGGACGATGGACGTGCTGTTCTCGCTGCCGGCGCTCGTGCTCGCGATCGCGATCACGAGCATCCTGGGGCCCGGCGTGACCAACGTCATGGTCGCGGTCGGGATCGTCTACGCGCCGACGTTCGCGCGCATCGCCCGGGGCCCGACGCTCGCCGTGGTCGGGCTGCCGTACATCGAAGCGGCCCGCGCGCTCGGGGCCTCGAACCGGACGATCGTCCTCCGTCACATCCTCCCGAACGTCTCCGCGCCGCTGCTCGTCCAGACGACGGTGTCGCTCTCGACTGCGATCCTGACCGAGGCCGCGCTGAGCTTTCTGGGGCTCGGCACGCAGCCGCCGACGGCCTCGTGGGGCCTCATGCTCAGCGCGGCGCGGCAGTACATGCTCCTGGATCCCTGGATCGCCGTGCTGCCCGGCTGCGCGATCGCGGTGACCGTGCTGGGCTTCAACCTGCTGGGGGACGGGTTGCGCGACCTGCTGGACCCGCGGATCCGGACGCTGTAGGGCGCTCGGGCCGGCCGCGACCGCCGCCGCGCGGCGAGGGAGGGCGTGACGCCGCGCGGTCAGGCCGCCGGGCGGGCGGAGCGCGCAGCCGGGCGCATCCTGCGGCCATCGTGATCGCGAGCCCGCCGGCCGCGGGCGGCCGGGCCGCGAGCGCGGCGCAACCCAGCAGGATCGCGGCCGGATTCAGCAGGAAGCCCATCGCGGGGTAGGAAATACCACAGCGGCAGCCGCGTCCACCTTTCAAGGACACCAGGCGAGCGCCGGCCCTCGATGCTCTGGTCATCAGGGCCGGTTCGGCCCTGGGATCGGACCGACGTCCCGGGGCGGCGTCTTGGAAGGAGGGTCGGAGAGATGGGACGGCCCGCAGCGCTCCCCGCCGTGGTCCGGACCGGGATCCTCTGCCTCCCCGGATGCTGTGCCTGGGCCGCGCGCCGGGAGCGCTCGGGGCGGCGCCGGCGGCGAACCTCGTCCTCCCCCGCGGCAAGACCGTCACCGTCGATGCGCGCTCCTCGGTCGCCCAGGCCGTCGCCATCGGGGAAGGCCGGACCGCGGCGGCGGCAGGTCCTCGAGGACGCCTCGGGCCGGCCCACCGGCGTCGTGACCGGTTCGGCGACCTCAACACCGTCCGCTTCAAGATCCCCCGGCCGTCGCTGGAGCAGGAGATCGAGAGCGCGCGCGACCGGTTTCGTGAGCCGAACCGGGTGGGCCTCGCCGGCGTCGGCGATCTGGCCGGCGGCGCGCTCGACGTCATCGAGCCGCGAGGAGGAGACGCGTGGCTGAGCTGGGGTTCGTCGGCCTCGGCGTCATGGGGGGCCGGATCGCCAAGCGGTTGCTCGATGCCGGGCACCGGGTGACCGGGTACAACCGGACGGCGTCCAAGGCGCGGTGGCTCGTCGATGCGGGCATGCGCCTGGCCGGCACGCCGCGGGAGGCGGCCCGCGCCTCCGAGATCGTGTTTTCGATGGTGGCCGATACCGCGGCGCTCGCGACGGTGACCGATGGGCCCGACGGTGTGCTGGCCGGGCTGGGCGCGGGACAGGTCTACGTGGAGATGAGCACGGTGAGCCCGGCCGCGAGCCGCGCGCTGGCCCAGCGGGTGGCGGAGACCGGCGCCCGCATGCTCGATGCGCCGGTGTCGGGCAGCGTCGCGACGCTGGAGCAGGGTCGCCTGTCCATCATGGTAGGCGGCGACCGGGAGACGTTCGATCGCGTGCGGCCCGTCCTGCTCGACATCGGGCCCACGGTCACGTACGTGGGGCCGAACGGCCAGGCGGCGCTGATGAAGATCGCGACCAACCTGAACGTCGCCGTGCAGACCCTCGCCTTCTGCGAGGCCGTGCTGCTCGCCGAGAAGGGCGGGATCCCGCGCGAGGTGGCTGTCCGCGTGCTGCTCGCGAGCGCGATCGCCTCGCCGATGCTCGGCTACCGCGGGCCGTTCGTCCTCGAGATGCCGGAGGAGGCCTGGTTCGATGTCGACATGATGCAGAAGGACCTCCTGCTGGCGCTGGACGCCGGCCGCGCGCTGGGCGTGCCCCTGCCGACGACCGCCGTAACGAACGAGTTCCTGACCGCCGCGCGGGCGCTGGGTCTCGAGGAGCAGGACTTTGCCGCCGTGTTCCAGGTGCTGGCCCGCGCCTCCGGCCTCCGCGCGTGAGCGGACCGCCCGTGTCCGGGGGCGCCGCAGGCTGCCGGTGAGCGCGCGCCGTCTCGAGGAGGGAGAGGACGATGGGACCGAAGACGTTCGGGCTGCAGACGGTCGACTGGGAGCAGCGGGTGGACTACGAGCGGCTCCGCCGGGAGCGCCTCCAGCGTGTGCGGCAGGCGCTGGCGGCCTCTGAGCTCGGCGCGCTCCTGTGCTTCGACATGAACAACATCCGGTACATCACCGCGACGCACATCGGCACATGGGCGATGGACAAGCTGGTCCGGTTCGCGCTGCTGCCGCGGCACGACGAGCCGATCCTGTGGGACTTCGGTTCGGCGGCGCGCCACCACCAGCTGTACTGCCCGTGGCTCGGCGAGCGCTCGCGGGCCGGCATCTCCACGCTCCGCGGCGCCTACCCCGAGCGGGCGCGCGACGTGGCTCGGAAGATCCGGGTCGAGCTGGAAGCTCGCGGGCTCCACCGCGAGCCGCTGGGGGTCGACGTCGCCGAGCCGCTCGTGCTGTTCGCGCTGCAGGCGGAGGGCCTCACGGTCGCAGACGGCCAGGGCCTGATGCAGGAGGCGCGCAAGATCAAGACCCAGGACGAGATCACGCTCACCACGACCGCGGTCATGATGGTGGACGCCGCGTACGAGGAACTGTTCCGGGCGCTGCGGCCGGGGATGCGCGAGAACGAATGCGTGGGCCTCGTGGCGAAGGTCCTCTACGACCTGGGGTCCGAGCACGTCGAGGGGGTGAACGCGATCTCGGGCGAGCGCTGCAACCCGCACCCGCACGTGTACACCGACCGTGTCCTCCGCCCGGGCGACCCCGTCTACTTCGACATCCTGCACAGCTACAACGGCTACCGGACCTGCTACTACCGGACGTTCTGCGTGGGCAGCGCGTCGCCGGCGATGGTGGACGCCTACAAGCGCTGCCGAGACTACCTCGACGCCGCGCTCAGCCTCATCCGGCCCGGCGTCACCACGGCCGACGTGGTCAAGGTGTGGCCCCGCGCCGATGAGTTCGGGTTTGCCACCGAGGAGGCGGCATTCGCGCTGCAGTACGGCCACGGGGTCGGGCTCTCGATCTGGGAGAAGCCGATCTTCAGCCGCCTGGTCTCGCTCGACCACCCGGAGGTGATCGAAGAGGGGATGGTCTTTGCCCTCGAGACGTTCTGGCCCTCCTCCGACGGGTGGTCGGCCGCGCGGATCGAGGAGCAGCTCGTCGTGACGAAGGAGGGGTGCGAGGTCATCACCCGGTTCCCCGCGGAGGTCCTGCTCGTGGCGGGCCGGCGGTACTGGACCGTGACCGGGCCGCTGTCCACGACCCGGGAGGTGCAGTCCCACCTGAACCGCCCGGCCGAGGGTTCACCGCTCGCGCAGGTCGTTGCCGGGGCGCGGCGCGAGGGGAGCGGGGCGGGCGTGCCGGCGTAGGGGAGGGGACAGATGCGCATGGTGAGGTGCGTCGCTCTCATCGCGGCCCTGGGACTCGTGGCTGCCGTCGCGTCTCCGGGGGGTGCGCAGCCGCAGCTGCGCCCGCTGACCCTGGTGATGCCCACGACGCCGCCGAACGTGATCCATATCCCGCCGTGGGTGGCGCTGGACGCCGGCATCTTCGCCCGGTACGGGATCCAGCCCCGCATCCTCACGGTGGAGAGCGGCGCCGTCGCGATGCGGACACTGATCGGGGGCCGGGGCGAGGTCCAGCTCGCCGCGCCCGGCGTGCCCCCGTTCGTGGCGGCGGTCGCGCACGGCGCGGAGCTCAAGGCGGTCGCCACCTACGCGATGCGCCACCCGATCGCGCTCGTGGTCCAGAAGGACATCCGTCGCTGCGAGGACCTGCGCGGCAAGAAGCTCGGGACGCCCGGCGGGGTGGGCGCCTACACCGAGGTGATGATCCGGGCCGTCCTGGAGAGCTGCGGGCTCACGCCCCGCGACGTCCAGTACATCAACATCACCACGGCGGCCCGGGTCTCCGCGCTGCTCACCGGGCAGATCGACGGGACGGCCAACCACCTCGACGGCATCTATCAGGTGATCAAGCAGAAGCCCTCGCTGCACGTCCTGGCATACCTCTCCGATCTGCTGCCGAAGGGCTGGTACGCCGCCTACGTCACGACCGGGGACGTCATCCGCCGCGATCCCACGCTCCTGCGCGACGCCGTCGCGGCGCTCGTGGAGGCCAACCGGTTCATCTACAGGAACCGCGACCAGACGATCGCGATCGCGGTGAAGTACACCAAGGAGGATCGCGACGTCGTCGCCCGCACCTACGATGAGTACGTCCGGCGCGGCATGTGGCCGGTCAACGAAGGCCTGCACCGCACCCTCGTCGAGGACGGGATCGCGACGGAGGTGCGCATCGGCAACGTGCCGGCGGACCTCAAGCCCACCTACGAGCAGATCGTGGACACGAGCTTCCTGCGGGCCGCGATGACGAAGCTGGGGCCGTGGACCGGGGATGCGCGCTGGTACTGAGGACGCGCCCGCGCGGCAGGGCACCGGGATCGCCGGCGGTCCGATGGTCGTCGTCGACGGGGTGGCCAAGCGCTTCCGCCAGGGGGCGACCGCGGCGCTGGAGACCTGCAGCCTCGAGGTGCGCGCGCGCGAGCTGCTGTGCATCCTCGGGCCCAGCGGCTCCGGGAAGACCACGCTGCTGCGCATCATCGATGGCCTCCTGCGCCCGGACAGCGGCCGGGTGCTGATCGGCGGCACCGAGGTCACCGCCCCGCGCCCGGACGTCGCGATGGTGTTCCAGCACTTCGGCCTCCTCCCGTGGAAGACCGTCTACGACAACGTGGCGTACGGGCTGCGCGTGCAGGGACGCCCGGAGCCGGAGGTCCGGCGGGTGGTGCCCCGGTACATCGAGGCGGTCGGGTTGACCGGGTTCGAGGCGAGCTATCCCTATCAGCTCTCCGGCGGGATGCAGCAGCGCGTGGGGCTCGCCCGCGCGCTCGCGGTCGATCCGGCGGTGCTGCTCATGGACGAGCCGTTCGGCTCGCTGGACGCCCAGACGCGGGAGCTGATGCAGGAGGAGCTGCTGCGGATCTGGCGCAGCCACCCCAAGACGCTGGTGTTCGTCACGCACAGCATCGACGAGGCGATCGTGCTCGGGGACCGGATCGCCCTGATGACGCACCGGCCCGGCCGCATTAGGGAGATCGTCGATGTGGACATCGCACGGCCCCGGGACCCGGAGGCGGTGCGTCTCTCGCCGCGGTACCTCGAGCTTCGAAGCTACGTCTGGCAGCGGCTCCGCTCCGAGGTCGGCGCGCGGGGGGCCCCGTGAACGCGCTCGCGGCGCGGCAGACACGGCGCGCCCGCCCGACCGGCGCTCCGGCCTCGGCGTTCCCGGCCCGGATGGTCCGGCTCGTGTCCCTGGGCGCCGGCGTGGTCGCGTGGGAGGTGTACGGCCGGGCGGTCCACTCGCCGATCTTCACCTACCCGTCCGCCGTGGCCGCCGCGGGGGTGGACCTCGTCCGGACAGGCGAGCTGCCCTCCTACCTCGGGAGCAGCCTCGTCGTCTTCTCCCTGGGCCTGCTGCTGGCCGTCGCGGTCGGGATCCCGCTCGGGGTGCTGATGGGCCGGCGGGCCATGGTCGAGCACGCCATCGATCCCTGGGTCAACGTCTTCTACGCCATGCCGATGGTGGCGCTCATCCCGGTCCTCGTGATGTGGCTGGGGTTCCAGACGAAGGCGAAGGTGATCATCGTCTTCCTCTTCTGCGTCTTTCCGGTCCTGATCAACACGTACCAGGGGGTCCGCAGCACCGACGCCCGGTTGCTCGAAGTGGCGCGCTCGTTCTGCTCGCCGGAGGGCCGGCTGTGGCGCGACGTCGTCCTGCCGTCCGCGGCGCCGTTCATCGTGGCCGGCGTCCGCCTGGCCCTCGGGCGCGGCCTCGTCGGGATGGTCGTCTCCGAGTTCTACACCACGATCACGGGGTTGGGGTACATGATCGTGCAGTACGCCAATACCTTCCGGACGGACCGGCTCTTCGTGCCGATCGTCGTGCTGATGATCATGGGGGTGGGGCTCACGGGCCTGCTGCGGTCCCTGGAGCGGAGGATCGCGCCCTGGCACGTCCCGGGCCAGGAGTGAGCGGCGCCGGCGCGCGGCGGCCCCCGGGGGGATGTCGGCGCGCCCTTGTCGCGCCCGCGCCTGACGCCCAGGACATCGTCGAGGCGGCGGGGCGCGGCCCGGGCATCGGCGGCCCGGCGCCGCGCGCGCCTGTCATCGAGAGCCTCCCGGGACGTGTCCCCCGGTCTGCGCCATGCGCCGTGGCGGTGGCCAATCGGCTTGACCGGTCCCGTGCGCATTCACTTCGGCCGGCCTGGCCGGGCCCGGCGGTTCGCTCTCCGAGGATCACGCGACCCCGCACCAGCCGCCTCGGGGTCGGCGACGTCCGCTGCCGGTCGTCGGGCACCGCTCGGGGAGCGTCACCCGGCCTCGGGAGTTCCCTCCACGGCGATGTAGCGCTGCAGCGCCTCGGGATGGGCGCGGAGTGAAGCCCCCGACGCTTCCAGCCGGATCCGGCCGTTCTCGATGATGTAGGCCCGATCGGCGAGGAGCGTGGCGAACGCGGCGTTTTGTTCCGCGAGCAGGATCGTGACCCCCTCGGTCCGGATCCGCTCGACCACCCCCGCCAGCGCGCGCACCACCGCGGGTGCCAGCCCCTCGGACGGCTCGTCGAGCAGGAGCAGCTGTGGATTCCCCATGAGGGCCCGGCCGATCGCCAGCATCTTCTGCTGGCCGCCGCTCAGTTGGTCGCCACGCAGACGCTCGAGGGTCGCCAGATCCGGAAACAGCGCGTACACCCGGGCGAGGTCCCACCCGTGCCCCGCGTCCCCGTCCGTCCGCTGCCCGACGGCGCGAGCGGCGATGAGGAGGTTGTCGCGGACGGCGAGGTCCCGGAAGATTCGCCGATCCTCTGGCACGTAGCCCACCCCGGTCTGTGCGATCTCGTGAGGCGAGAGGCCTTTCAACGACCGCCGTCCCAGCAGCACCTGCCCCGATCGTGGAGGGGTCAGCCCCATCACGCTGCGCAGCGTGGTCGTCTTCCCGGCACCGTTGCGGCCGAGCAGGGCGACGACCTCCCCCCGGCGGACGGTGAGCGAGAGGTCCTGGATGACGTGGCTCTGGCCGTAGAAAGTGTTCAGCCGCTCCACGGTCAGCAGGGGCGCCCCCGGTGGAGCGCTGCCCGGTCGTTCCGCCGTGGGACCGGCGACGGTCCCGCCCAGGTACGCGTCCCGCACCGCGGGGTTCGCCCGGATCTCGTCGGGGGTCCCATCCGCCAGGACGCGGCCGCGGTGCATGACGATGATCCGGTCGGCGAGCCGGAAGACGATGTCCATGTCGTGCTCGACGAGCACGAACGTGGTTTCCCCTGTCCCCGCGACCCGCCGGAGCTGGGCGAGCACCTGCGACTTCTCCAGGGGGCTCAGCCCGGCCGTCGGTTCGTCCAGGAGCAGCAGGCGCGGCCTGGCGGCGGCGGCGATGGCGATCTCGAGCAGACGCTGTGTGCCGTGCGACAGCGCCGCCGCCGGTCGCGCGCGCTCGGCCTCGAGGTGCCATTCGGCGAGCAGGCGCCCGACCTCCCGCTCGAGCTCGGGCACCCGGTCGATCCGCGACAGCATCGCACCGCTCCGCCCGAGGCGCGCCAGTACCGGGATCGCGAGGTTGTCGACCACCGTCAGTTGCGGGAAGACGCTGTTGATCTGGAACGAGCGGGCGAGGCCCAGGCGCACGCGCGCATGGGCCGCGAGGCCGGTGATGTCCCGTCCCTCGAACTCGATCCGGCCTTCGTCCGGAGCCAGACGCCCGGTCAGCAGGTTGACGAGCGTGGTCTTGCCCGCCCCGTTGGGGCCGATGAGACAGGCGAACTGGCCTGGGAGGAGCTCCAGGCTGAGGTCATCGACGGCCCGCAGCTCGCCGAACGCCTTGCGCAGCCGAGCAACGCGCAGGAGGGGCGTCACGGGCTCCGTCCGGGGGATCCGGCGGGGACGGTGTCCTGCGCCGCGGTTCCCGCGGAGACGCCCGCCCTCGTCCTCCGCCAGAGCGCGGCCAGCCCGCCGACGACGCCGCCGCGGAGTCCGAGCACGAGCGCGACGAGGACGATGCCCATCGCCAGCAGCCAGTACTGGGTGTGCCGCTCGACGATCTCCTTGATCAGCACGAGGAGCGCCGCGCCGACGATCGGACCCGAGAAGGTGGACGCCCCGCCCAGGAGGCTCGCGAGCACGGGTTCCGCCGACGTCGCCCAGTGGGCGGTTTCCGGCCCCACCGTGTTCTCAAGGGGGCCGACCAGCGTCCCGGCGATCCCAGCGATCGCGGCCGAGAGGACGAACGCCACGAGCCGGTAGCGGCGCATCGGGATCCCGGCGAACTCGACCCGCTCGGCGTTTTCCCGCAGGCCCCGGAGGACGATCCCGAACGGCGACCGCAGCAGTCGCCAGAGAAAGGCGACAACCAGCACCGTGACGACGACCACGAACTCGTAGTAGCGCCCGACCGGCGCCATCGGGATCCCGCCGGGGCCCGGGTAGAGGAGCGGGGCCCGCGGGATCCCGATCAGGCCGTTATCGCCCCCGGTGACCGCGTCCCACTTCCAGACGAGCGAGTACACGAGCATCCCAAACGCCAGCGTGAGCATCGCGAAGTAGATGTCGTGGTGCCGCACCGAGAAGAAGCCGACGACAAGCCCGAGCGCGCCGGCGGCCGCCACCCCGCCCAGCACGCCCAGGAGCAGCGACGGATACGCCTTCAGGATGAAGCCCGCCGTGTAGGCGCCGGCGGAGTAGAACGCCGCATGGCCGAACGAGAGGAGCCCCCCGTGACCGAACAGGAGGTTGAACCCCATCGCAAACAGCGTGAGGATGGCGATGCGGGCGAGGAGGAAGAGCTCGAACGAGTTGGCGCCGAGCGGGACAAGCAGCAGCGCCAGCACGAACGCGCCCGCCGCGGCGGCCCGGAGGTGCCGCGGCCATGCCGACGCGCGCGCCGCCTCGACGGTGGCGAGCGAACCGTCTCCCCTCATGTCGTCTGTCCCCCGAACAGGCCTGCGGGGCGCCAGATCAGCACCATCGCCATCAGGATGAAGGCGAGCGCCAGATCGAACACCGGAACGAACAGCGTCCCGTATGCGTGCAGGAGACCGATCAGGAGCGCACCGACGAACGCGCCCCAGAGGTTTCCCAGGCCTCCGATCACCACCACGATGAACGCGTCGATGATGATACCTTCTCCCATGCCGGGCGACACGGTCTGGACCGGGACCGTGAGCGCCCCGCCGAGGGCCGCGAGGGCTGCACCGAACGCGAAGACCTCCGTGAACAGCCAGGGCACGTTGATCCCCACCGCGGCCGCCATCTCCGGATCGCACGCGGCGGCGCGGACGAGCTTGCCCCACAGGCTGAGGTCGAAGAGGGCCCACAGCCCGACGGCGACGGCACCCCCCGCGACCATGATGAACAGATGGTAGACCGGGAACGCCCGCCCCAGCACGATGACCGTTCCACCGAGCCCGGCGGGCATGGGCGGCACCTGGTAGATGGCCCCCCACACGATCTTCACCAGATCGTCGAAGATCAGCACGAACGCGAACGTCAGGAGCAGCTGGTACGCCACCGGGAGCCGGTACACCGGGCGTAGGAACAGGCGCTCCACCGCGACCCCGACGACCGCCACACCCAGCGCTGCCACCACGAGCGCGGTCCAGAAGTCCTGGTGGAAGGACGTGACCACCGTGAGGGCGAGATACGCGCCCAGCATGTACAGCGCGCCGTGGGCGAAGTTCAGGACCCGGAGGACACCGAAGATCAGGGTGAGCCCGGCCGAGACGAGCCAGAGGGACATCGCCCCGGACAGGCCCACCAGTCCCTGAAAGAGCAGGGTCTGCGTCACGCCCCGTCGCTCTCCGCGCTCACCGGCCGAACGGCTTGGCAAAGGGCGGCCAGCGGTAGTACTCGGTCGCGGGGAACACGCGCGTATGCTCGATGATCGGCATCGGGTACGCGCTCGGGTGGGCGATCTGCCCCCACGGGACGTCGTACACCGCCTGGTGGTCCTCCGGTCGAAACACACGTCGCCCGGCGGGGGTCTGCAGCGCCATCCCCTCGAGCACGTGGATCAGGTCTGCACTCCGGGTGCTCTGGGCCTTCTCCACCGCGGCCTTCGCGGCGTGGACGCACGAGTACATCGTCTCGGACACGTAGCTCGGGTAATGCTTCCAGCGTTCGTGGAAGCGGGAGACGAACAGCCTGTTCTGCTCGGTGGCGGGGTAGGGGAACCAGTAGCGGCAGGACGCCCACACGCCGTCCGGGTAGTCCTTGCCGAGGCCTTCCAGCACGTCCATCGCCGCGCCCATCGCGATCATCGTGGCCTTGACGGTCTTGAAGACGCCGAACAGCCTGGCCTGGCGGACGAAGGCCACCGCCTCGCCGCCCCATTGCGTGCTGAAGATCGCGTCGGGTTTGGCCGCCATCACCTTGCTGATGTGCGGGGAGAAGTCCGAGGTATTGAACTTGGCCCACGACTCGGCCACGAACTCCACATCCGGCCGGAAGTGTTTGAGGGTGGCCTGGAACAACTTCCAGGACGTGTAGCCGTACTCGTAGTCCGGCGAGACCGTGGCCCACCGCCTGATGTTGTAGAAATCCTTGGCGACTAGGGCGGAGGCGATCCCGTCCTGGTACACCGGCACGTTGATACGGAAGATGTGCCGGTTCTTCTTCTGGTAGACCTCAACCTCGGTGAGCTTCTCCGTGGCCGCGTGGTGGACGATCAGAATCCGGTCGAGCTCCGGCATCACCTCGGCGGCGGCGAGGACGTCGCCGCTGCTGTCCACGCCGATCACGATGTCGGCGCCCCAGTCCTGGACATGGTAGCGGATGTTCTTGACAGTCGTCGCGGCCTTGAACTCCTCGTCGCGGAAGTCGATCACCACCTCCCGCCCGAGGATGCCGCCCGCGCGGTTGATCTCGTCAACGGCCATCCGGCCGCCCCACTCGGCGAACTGCCCGTACCCGCCATACGGGCCGGAAAGGATCGTCTCGGCGCCGATCTTGAACGCCTTGCTCTGCGCGTACACGACGGGCCGGACCGCGCCCAGCGATCGGGCCAGCACGGCGCCGCCCGCGGCAGCCAGCCCCATCCCCACAAGCCGACGACGCGTGATGCGCTTGCCCATTCCGCACCCCCCTTCTGGCCTCGCTGCGCTATTCGACGGATCGGCGGCCGCGCCTGTTCCCATGCCACGCGTGATGCGCCCCGCGCCCGCAGGAGGGGTTCAGCAGCCAAGACGGACGGTGTCGGTTTGCGACCGCCGGACGGCCCTGTCCGGCCCGGCGGGCAGTGGTCGACGCTCGTCCTCTCGACGAACACGCCGGCCTCTGGGTGCCCGCGCACGAGGCGTGGATTTCACCGTCCGCAACCCGAAGCGGGCGGCGGAGATCTTCGCGACTGTCGCCGACATGTCGCGTGCGGAGACGCTGACCACGTTGCACCACGAGCAGTCGCCGGACTACTTCAGTCGCGGCCGGCTGGATCCCGAAGCGAGGCGTCTCGTGATCAAGGGCACCCGCATCGGCGACCCGTCCGTGCTTGTGACCTGATGCCCTGGGTGCAGGCCCCGTTGGCCGGGAGGGCGGGATGCGACCGGTTGCCGGGCGCGCGCCGCGCAGCAGTTCACGCAGGCGCGCCGCGGGCGAGGATGTGCTGCCGCCTCGCGCAGGCCGTGGATGATGTCCTGAGTGCGAGACTGGCCGAGCCGGCGGGTTCCCCGAAGGTCTACACGATGGCCCTCGGGGTCTCGGTATCCCTGGGGGGACTCCCCATGTCGCGTTGCCCGCCACGACCGCAATGGTGGACCAGGCGCGCCGCGGCGTCGCAGCCGTGGACGTGCCCGGGATCGCTGACGCCGATACGGTGACGGAAATCCGGTTGACGCGATCCGCAACGTGCAGGCGTACGAGCGGGCCGGTGTCGCCGCCGTGCACCTCGAAGATCAGGTCGCTCCGAGAACGTGCGGCCACACCGAGGGAAAGCAGATCACCAGCCCGAGGGCCGCTGCGACGCCGTGCGGGCCATTGCGAGGCCCCCCTGCGATGGGCATGGGCCCCGCCGGCGTTTCGGCCGGTTCCGGCGCGTCACCCACGCGAGGGCGGCGCCCGGGACACCGTCGACTGCGCGAGTAGCCGATCAGGGAAGCGGGCGCCGGTCCACAGGCCGACGACGAGACAGCTCGGGAGTCGCGGACGCCACATCGGCGGCTAGAGTGCCCTCAAGCGAGAGCGTCCCCGGTGCGTCTACGCCGCGATGAACGAGGCCCGCGTCCACCACGCACTCCTCGGATAGCGCTCGCCCAGCTCGTTCCACTGCTGGCGCAGCCCCTCTGCCGTGCCGTCGCGGCGGTAGGCGGCGACGCCCGCCCAGTACAGCGCCTCGGGTGCGACGGCCGCCTCGGGCCACCCGGTCGCGACCGCGCGGAACAGGTCGAAGGCGTGCGCGTACTCGGCGTGGATCATCGCCGCAGCGCCGCGCGCCATCCCGAGCTCCGGGATGAACTCCTCCGGGGGGAGATAGCCGACACTCCGCCGCACCTCGATGCGGTGAGGATCGAGGAACACCAACGTCGGCGTCCACACCTGGCGGAACTCCCGCGACAGTTGCTTCACCTTCTCGGACGCGGGCTCCGCGGTATTGAAGTGGCAGGGCACGAAGTGTGTGGTGATCTCGTCGGCCACACGCGCATCCGGATACGTCACGGTATCCATCCTGGCGCAGCCCCCTCAGCCCGGGAGCTTCAGGAAGTCCACCAGCACGATCTTCCGCTCCTCGCGGGCCCGCGAAAGGGCGACGTCCAGATCGTCCAGCCACGGGATCGTGGCAACTGCCATCGCGCATACCTCCTTCCGAGATATCGGTGACGCAAGCCGGCATCCGTCCGGCGCCCTCGATGCCTATTGTAGGCACGGGGGCTCACGGGTTCAACCGGGGCTGCTGATCAGCTTCACCGGTCAGTTCAAGACTGACCGGGGTGGGATGATGTCGGCGGCCTGCATCACCACGATTCCGCTTGTGGTCGCATTCTTCGCGGTGCAGCGGTACATGGTTCGCGGGTTGACAGCCGGGGCGCTCGCCGGTGAGTGAAATATCCCTGACCGGTCGGGTCGTGCCCGTCGCTGGAGGCCAAAGGGGCCGGCCGCGCCACGACGCTCGCGCTGGCACGGGCGAGCACAAAGTCGAGCGGCCCCATACCACCCGCTCCACCGGCCGTCCAGGGCAGAGCCCGACGGCGCGATGCCAAGCGTTCAATGGCGCGCGGCGGGCTGTAGGCTGCGCACGCCACCGGCGGGCGAATGGATATGCGTCATCGCTCGCTGGCCATTGTAGGAGTTGCGTTTCGGCGCTATGCTGAGCTTGGTCGCGCCCGTAGCTCAGGGGAGAGAGCGGCTGCCTTCGAAGCAGCGGGTCGGGGGTTCGAATCCCTCCGGGCGCGCCATCCCCGTGCGTCGGCGATCGCCCCGCGACGCGTCGCCGTGGCGCGCCGGTGGATCGTCGTTGGCGCGCCCGCGCGCGCGGGCTGACCGGTCGGGGAACAACAGAAGCGGATATGCGCACCGCGCACGAGACTCGATGCTGCGTCGCCGGCTGTGGCCCCGCGGGCGCCATCCTGGCCCTGCTGCTCGCACGGGCGGGAGTGGACGTGGTGGTGCTCGAGAAGCACGGCGACTTCCTGCGGGACTTCCGCGGTGACACGATCCACCCGTCGACGCTGGAGATCCTCGATGAGCTCGGGCTGGCGGAACGCTTTCTCCGCCTGCCGCACAGCCGCGCCGAGACGCTGACGCTCCGCACGAGCGCGGGCGACACGCTGCGATTCGGGTTCCGCGGCGTCCCCACGAAGTACCCGTACATCGTCTTCGTGCCGCAGTGGGATTTCCTCGACTTCATCGCCGCGGAGGCGAAGCGCTACCCGGCGTTCCACCTCGTGATGAACGCGGAGGTCACGGACGTCGTGTGGGACGGCGAGGCGGTCCGCGGCCTCCGCTACCGCGCGGCGGACGGCGAGCGGGAGGTCCGCGCCTCGCTCGCGGTCGGGGCCGACGGCCGGGAGTCACGGACGCGCGACGCGCTCGGCCTGCCACGCGTCGCCGCGTCGCCGCCCGTGGACGTCTTCTGGTTCCGGCTGTCGCGGCGGGCCCGGGACGGGGCGGGCGTGCAGGCTGTGATCGGCCCGGGTCATTTCATCGCACTCCTGGACCGCGGCGACTACTGGCAGGTCGGCTACACCATAGGCAAGGGCGAGGCGGACACCGTGCGCGGGCAGGGCCTCGACGCGCTCCGCCGTTCCTTTGCGTCGCTGGTTCCGGCGCTGGCCGACCGGGCCGGCGAGCTGCGGACGTGGGACCAGGTCAAGTTGCTCAGGGTCCGGGCCGACCGCCTGACGCGCTGGCACGTGCCCGGCTTCCTTGCGATCGGGGACGCCGCGCACGCGATGTCGCCCGTCGGAGGCGTCGGCATCAACGTGGCGATCCAGGACGCGGTGGTCGCCGCCAACCGGCTGTGGAGGCCCTTGCGCGACGGCGCGGTGCCGGTCGAAGCGCTCGCCGCGGTGCAGCGCGAGCGGCAGCTGAGTGTGCGGGCGACGCAGGTGATGCAGGAGTTCATGCACCGGCAGCTACTCGCGCGCAACCTGCGCTCGACGTCGCCGCCGCGGATCCCGCCGATGGTGCGGCTTGCGCTGAAGACCCCGGGGCTCGGCGCGTTGATCCCGCGCCTCGTCGCGCTGGGCATCAACCGGCCCCACGTCGAGAGTCCCGCACGCGCCGGGACCGCTGCCGCCGGGGCGTAAGCGCCCTTGGAGCAATGCCGGGAGGGCGCGCGCCACCGCTTGTCAACGAGGGTGTGCGGCGCGGGTCGACGGGACGGACAGCCGTGCCCCTCCCGTGCGGCCGGGGCCTCTCCCGCCCGGCGGCAGATGCGTGCGGGCCGCGCGCAACGTCGAGCCCTGGCCGGTCGATCGCGCACTTCGTTCGACGCGCGGAATCCCGTCGATCGGACGAGGGATAGCTCCGGGCCGTTCGCTTACCCCTTAGGGCAGGGAGCGGCGAAAATGCGGCACTGCCGGCCGCGTGGCGGCCGGCACGCGCGCCACGCCCATGCCGGGGTGCCAGCGGATGGTCCGACCGCGCGGGTCCCGCCCGAGCCGACCACCTGGAACGCGCCGCGCGCGTCGATCCCCGGCGGTGCTCCTCGGTGTGTTCCTCGCCTCCGTCCTCGCTGGCGTCTCGCTCTCGGGCAGCCTCGGCCTCTGGCGAGGATCGCAGCGCGCCGCGAGCCCGCGCGGCGCGCCTCCCGCGCTGCCCTCTCCGGCCGGCGCGATTCCGCCTGTCGTGCGCCAGCGCCTCGCGTCTGCGGAGGAGAGGCTCGTCGCCGGCGACCTGCGCGCGGCCCAGAACGACTACTTGGTGATCCTCTTGTCCGTCGATCCGGACAGCGCGCCCGCATGGCGGGGTCTCGTGGCGGTGCGCCGGCGGTGGGCAGGCGAGGACCCGGTCAAGCTGAGGCGGCAAGCCGAGGCGTACCGCCTCGCGATCGCGCGTGGAGGCGAGTCGCGGCAGCACTACTCGCCTCAGGCGCTCGAGCTGCTCGCCAAGGCCAGCCTGCGCGCGGCGACAGAGCTCGAGACGGAGCGGCCGATCAGTCCTCCCACCGTCGCGCGGACGGCGCCCCGTTCCAAGCCCGCCGCATCTGCGCCTGTCCCGGTCGCCGACGATAGCGCGGCAGGCACGCCCGCGTGTGCCGGCTCGCCGGGTCCCTCGTGCGCGGCACGGAGGGGCCTCGGGGGTGCTGCAGGCGCGACCCCGGCCGGCAACCCGAGCGTGCCCGGGGAGAGTGCACGCCGCGGGGTCCGCGCGGCAGAGCCGCGGCAGAGGCGGCCAGGGCAGATCACGCCTCGAGCGGCCGGCGGTGCGACTGCGCAGGTGCCCGGCGGCGGCGACGCCCGTATCCCGCGCGGTCATCCGGGAAGCGCCGGGCCCGGCGGAGCTCTCGACCGCCCCGCCGTGCATCCGGATACCGTGGCCGGAGGCCCCGCACCGAGCGGGAGGGCCGGCGCCACAGGACACGGAGGCGATGGCGGGCGCAGCCCGGCGATCGACCAGGACGGCGGCAGCCCCCCGGTCGGCGGTTCCGGAGGCGGCGCCGCTCCTGCCGCCGGGTCGAACGGCAGCGTCACGACCGGCGGTGGACCGGGCGGTGACAACGCGGGCGCCGGCAGCTCCAAGACGGGTGGTGCGAGCAACACCGGCGCCGCGGACAGCGGGCGGCGAGGATGCCCGCCAGGCTCAGGGAGCCGCGGTGCCTCGAGCGGGAGTGCGGAGGGAGGCGGCGCTGCCGGAGGCTCGACGGGAGGCGGCCCCACAGCGAGGACAGGCGGGTGCCCCGCCGGCGAGACGCCGGGCGGCGGAGGAGGTTCCGGCGACGGTAGCGCAGGTGCTGCGGATACAGGCGGTTCCTCGGGATCCGCCGGCGCGGGCGGCGCCGGGGGGACGTCGGGCGGGAGTCCGAGCGGCGCAAACTCCGGGGCGCACAGCGGCGGCTCCGACCATGGCGGTCGAGGAAATTCTTCGGGCGGCGGCCATGGCTCCGGCGACAAGGGCGGCGATCCCCACGGCGGAGGCAAGGGCGGCGGGGGCGGCTGAGGCCGCGGGGTCAACGGAGCGAGGCTGTAAACTTCTCCCACGTCTCGGCCCGCTGCGGTGCAGGCGCCTCCGCGTGATCGGGGCAGTCAACGCGTAGGTGGCGGTCGCCAAAGGGGGCGTCGACGAAGGCGCAGTGGTGGGGGTGCACGGGGTCCGGGTGGGCGTAGGGCCTGAAGAAGCGGCAGGTCGCGCACATCCGTGAGACCGGGATCTGGCCGCGCTCCTGCATGGTCCGGATCAGCTTGACGAGGGCTCGCAGGAGCGCCCCCTGCTCGCCGGGGCTGAGGCCGTCGACGGCCTCGGCGAGAAAGTCTGCCCACCCCATGGCCCGCTGGGATTCCCTCCGGCCGGCCGCGGTGAGGGCGACCACCCGGGCCCGCCCGTCGGACGACAGGCGGGCTTTCGTGACCAGTCCCTTCCGGACCAACGCCCCGACCGCGTCGGCCACGGTGGCCGCGGACACCGCGAGCGTTGCGGCGAGGGACGAGATCGTCGCCTCCCCCGCAGCGCGGAGCGTGACGAGGATCTGTCCCTGGGTCGGCGTGAGACGCCGGCGCCCCGTGTCCTGCCACGCGCGGTGCCTGAGCGCGATCCCGACCTTGGCGAGCCCGACCGCAACGCGCCTCCCGACCGGGTCGGTCTTGAGGTCCAGCGGCCCACCGGTGACAGCTGTGGCATCGTAATGAGGCATCCTTAGCAATTGTCGGACAGCAGAGCCCCGCGGTCAAGGAGAACGTCGGGCATACACATGTTCTCTTGACAGGGTCCCCCGGGAATGCCTAAATATTAAGGACTCCTTACTAGATACGACGGGGGTGAGGCCTGTGGGCGTGTTGGTTCGGCGGGGACTGGCCGCAGTGGTGCTCTCTGCGCTGGCGTTGGTAGGCGGGGCACCGGGCGGGGGCGGTCGGCCGGCGTGGGCGGCGACGGCGGAGCGGACCTACCAGGTGACCCAGAAGTTTTGGAAGGCGACCGTCGCGGGCGTGAACACCCTGGCCGTGACCAACCTGCCCTCCGACCTCATCGCCTACGAAGGCGACACGGTCGTCATCGTCGTGCGGAACGAGAGCCCGATCGCCGAAGGCTTCTCCATCGACGCCTACGGGGTGCACGGCGTGCTCGCATCGAAGCAGACCCGGACCTTCCGCCTCTCCGGGCTCCGGGCCGGCGCTTACGTCATCTACTGCCAGCTCCATCCCTACAGCGTCCACTACCCGGGCACGCTGCTGGTGCTACCGCGCCGCTAGCGCAGCTGTGCAGAAGTTCCGTGGCAGCTACGGTGGGGTGGGAGCTCGCCTTCGCGTGCCTTCGAGGGACGGATTCCCACCCCAACGAATCGCAGTCCTTCCGCGATTCGTTGGGGGCCCCGGGGGAGCTCGGGCGAGCCCTCATAGCCCCCTCACCTGCCTGCGAACTAAATACTGCCACGAGGCTTCGGCGTGCCCGGCCCATCCAGCGCTTCGGATACCGCGAACCTGACCGTCGCAGGGGCCAGAAAACCGCGCCCAAAGCGAGCCGCATACCTTACAAGTGAACGGTCAGTGTTTTCGGAATGCCGCCTGTCGGGCACTTTGCGTCCAATCTCTCGTTGGTCGAGTCGGACCAGCAGTCACCTGCTGGGACCGCTCTGCCGAACCGTGCATACGGATTTCCCGTACACGGCTCTACCCATGCCGGCCCGAAAGGCCATCAGGAAAACTGCCGAAGAGAGCGGAGT